>JACCDR011618205.1_pt1 | contig 163059 bp, 158 predicted proteins | sample 7446431 | NCBI WGS metagenome assembly JACCDR01 (sample SAMN15323443, study PRJNA562643) | freshwater metagenome | isolation source: river surface water | place: USA:Blue River Watershed | collected 2017-08-17
ACCGCCTGCTTCTTTCGTCTTGCTTTGCTGCGATCAGCGAAGCCTTGAATTCTAGCACAGTTTTTGAAGAACTGCCAAACTTTTTTCGTTTCGCTTGTCGCTGCAATCTGTTTTTCAACACATCGCGCTGCAACCAGCGAAGCCCTAGATTCTATACCGAATTTTGCGTCTTCGGCAAGCAGTTCGAAAAAACTTCTTTCTTCAAACCGCCCCAGCATCTGGAGCTCTCCGCCTCTCACCGCACCGCTTCTTGCGAAGCACGCTGCGATCAGCGAAGCCCTCGATTATGACACAGTTTTTAGCTGTCTCTCAACTTTCTTCGCGCCGGTCTCACATTCTTCGATCGCGGCCCAATCATTGACTGGTAGCGCTCATGAGGTCATGTGGGACAACCCGGCCGTCAGGAAGTTCCCGAGGGACGCGGATCATACACCAACTTTCAGCGCTTCCAACCCAACCGCAATGCCGTCTCCCCAACTGTAGGAACTGAAGCCCCGCTGACGCGACTCAATGGCGCGCAGGTCAGGTCCCGTGGGCCTGGTCGACGAGGCGAACTGTCACTCGCCTCGCGCAGGCACAGCAACACTTCAGGGAGGAATCGCCAATGGATGCGATTGCGAGCGCGCACGTCTCGAAGTTCATGGGCAGCTATGTGAACTCGGACTACCTGGATCCCTCCAGCGATCCCCACCATCTCAATTCCCTTGAACAGTCACTCGTAGAGCTACGACTTGTCAGTGATGACCTGGCACGGGTGCAGACACTGCTGGGAGAGATCGGCAGCCAGCGCGCGTTCATCCAGTGGCTGGGGGAACGGATCCAGGCGGCCGAACAGCGGGGGGAAGACACCTACCTGCTCCGGTGGGACCGTGCCCATGCGGGGGCGAAGGTCCGGGAACTCCAGGAGAAACTGCCCGGCCTCCTGGGGCCCAGCCTGCAGGCGCGACTGGTGAGTTCACGCGAAGCCTTCCGCCAGGACTACCTGATTGCAGGCACCCGCAGCAGCGCATCGACCTGGGCCGGCGATGACCCCGGCATCCAGGACGCACTGGACGGGATGCTCATTTCGGATGCCGACCAGGCGGTGGTGAACCACTATCTATATAGCCTGGACACTCTGCAACGAGACAGCGCCTGGCTGGCCCAGGCGCTGGACAACGGCGGCACACTGGCCCGCAGTCCCCAGCGCAGGGAGCTCGAGGCCACGCTCTCTCATTGGCAGCAGCAGGCCCGCGCCTACCAAGCGACCGTGATGGGCCTCCTCTCGGGCGAGGTGGATGCCTCACGGGTGGATCCCGTGCCCTGGACCGACCGCAGCATGGACCCCGTCTCTGCACGCCCCCCCTTGACGGCGGCAGAGCGCAAGGCGTTCCAGGTGGCCGAGGACACGGCCCGGCTGGACCGCCTGGTCCGGGAGGCGCGGTCCATCGAGGACGCCCTCGCCGCACTGGACGTGCAGCGCAAGCGCCAGGGCGCCCCCCCCTCCCAGGCCGCCGAGCAGTTGAAGGAGTCCAGCCAGCACCGGTATGGGCTGGTGCAGAAGGCCCGGCTGCTGCATGAATGCATGGGCGCAGTTCGGGCACGCCTGGAGATGTTGCGCAAGGCGCCGCTTCACGAAGCGGGGGCGCCGCAGCCCGTCGATCTCGCGGTCGCCCATGCCCTGCGCAAGCTGGAAACGCTGAACACGGCGTCAACGGCCAGCCCCGTGCCGGCACCGCCGCTCCAGCCGCTGGACGAGGCCCTCTATCAAGAGACACTGCCGTACCTGCGGCAGGCCCTGCCAGCGCTGATCCAGTCCCATGAGTCGCTGGCCGGCATGGCCGACCGCCTGGCCGAGGCACTGGTCGTGCCCCGGGGCTTCCGGCTGTCTGAGAGCCAACGCGCCGAATGGAGCCTGCTGCGGAGCCAGCGCGTGGCCCTGCTGGAACAGCAGCAACTGGTCCGCCAGGAGCTGGCCGCCCTGAAGGCCCTGATCGACCAGACGGAACGGGCGCAGCGCCAAAGCCGGCCTTTCGATCATGACGCCTTCTCCCAACGCCACACCGCCTGGGAGGCGGCCAGGGCGGCGCGACTCCAGGGCGAGGGAACGCGCCAGGGCGCCTTGTCGACCCCGGTGCCGGTATTCGTGGCATGGAAGAAGAGCGTGCAGTCCAGCCAAAGCCGTGCGCCGACCGTGACCGCCAACCATTTGCTCAGCCCGGAGACAAACGCCTCGGTGCGCGCCCAGGTCGAAGCCGACCGGAAGGCCTCGGCGGCGTTGCGCCAGTCCCTGAGGGGGCGCGAGGCCTCGATCCGGGACGCCGAGTTGCGCCTGGACCTGCTCTCGCGACCAGGCGCCAGTGCCGCCGACAAGGCGGACATTCCCACCGCGCAGGCAGGTCTCAACGCCCTGAAGTCCCTGCGGGGTGCCTTGGCCAGTCGGCTCTCGCTCCTGGCGCAGCGCCTGGCCGCGGGCGAGGCCTTGCTCACCAGCACCTCCGAAGGCGTGGCGGCCCTGCGCCAGCAGGACATCGCGACAATCACGTCCGCCCTGCCCAATGCCTGGCTGAAGCAACTGCGCGAGGAGCAACTGCTGGCGCAAGCGCAGTGGGCGGCCGCCCAGCGCCATGTGTCGAGGCTGCAGGGCACGGCCGGGACGGCCAACCGCACCCTGGTCGAGGCCGAAAAGCTGCTGGCTTACCGAGCGGCCGCCAGCGCCTACGCTGCTGCACGCGTGGTGGAGCAGGAGGTCCAGCGCGGTACCCGTGGCCAGACGCCCACCCTGGAGTCAGCGACGCAGGCCCTGGCGGCCACGCGGGAGACGATGCAGGCCGCCTACTTCAACCTGACGCAGGTTCGTTTGGTTTACCGGTCCGACAGCTTGAGCTCGCAGCTTCAGGCCGAGGAGCGACGCGGCGCGCCGCTCGAGACCCTCCAGCGCCTGCGAAGGGAGGTCGAGGCCACCCAGACCGCCTGGCCACGCCATGTGACGCCTTACCCGGAGACACCCGCAGCCAGGGCTGCCGCGGTCCAGGCGCGGTTTGGCGACGACCTGCCGGAGTGAGCATGATGGCGCAGACACGGGAAGACCCCCCACCCGGCCACGCAGGCGAGCGGACCTCGCCCGCGCCGGCCCCCCAAGCCGAACGGCTGGCACGCCGGCTCGCCACCTGGGAGGCGCTGCTGCGTCACCATGAGATGGGCCTGCGCGCCCGGCGCGACACCCTCGAGGCCCAGCTACGGGCCGCGGGGGTGGATGCCGCGCGGATTCTGGAGGCTTCGCAAGCGCATCCGTCCCCGGGCGGGCGTCCCCGCCCCTCGCGGATGGGCCGCACCGTGTGAAAGCCCGTGATGGATCGCCTCCCACCCGTCACGGATGACCCACCCGCCGTGCTTACCGCCTGTGCTGAAGGGCGCCGGCAGGCCCTGAAGCGGCTGCTGCAGGCCCAGGAGGTACGGCTGCCACGGCCAGCCCGCCAGGGACCGAGCCCTCCAGCGCGGGCGTACGACCTGCTGCAGGCGTCGCCCCTTGGCGACGGGCACGCCATGGCGGCATCCCACCCCCTGGCCCGGGCGCTGACCGCCCCCGCCGACGAGGCTGACCCGGCCTGGTGGGATGATCCGGTGCCACCCACCCCGCGCAAAGTTCTCCGGTCCATGGTCTGATACCCCCTTACCGCCCCCCGCAGCTCCCGCCTCGGGGGCTGCCTTGCGACAGGCTTGCAAGTACAGCCCATCAGTAATACAGTAGTAAACATGGTTTTCATTCGTGAACCGTTTTACTGACTTTCGAGGCTGAGATGCAGGATTTCTCCCCGCCCACCGCCGGTCAGGCTGACAACAAGCACCTGCTGGAACGGATCGACCGGCTGGAAGCCCTGCTGCGCGGTCAGCAGCAGGCCCTGGGCCGGCAGCTGGACGCCCTGCAGGGGCGGTTGGGCCGTTTTGGCCTGGACACGACGGAAAAGATCGAGCAGGCGATCGAGGCGATGGAGGGAGAAGGCGCCGGCCGGGACCTGGCTCCGCCCTCCCCCCGCCCCCTGGGCACCGGGGCCGAGCCCGTGACGCGGGCCACGACCTACCGGCGGATGGGCCGGATGGTTTGAGGGCGGCCATGCACTCCCCCGACGACTGCGCCATGGGCCCTGGCCATGACATCGAACAGCTCATCGGCCGCTGCCAATCCTGCGGCGAGCAGTTGCGGGAGCTGGACCTGCTGCTCAAGGCCCAGGAGATGCGGCTGCTGCCCAAGGCCCGGGCGGCCGAGGAACGCCTGAAGGAGGCTGGCCTGGCCTCCCCGGACGCGGTGCAACGCGCCTACGACGCAATGGACGTCTACGAGCGCCGCCTGCTCGAGGCCGAGATGGGCCTGGGCAGCGACGACCCGGCCAGCGGCACGACCAGCCCGATGCGCAAGCGGCTGCAGTCCATGGTCTGACACAGACCGCCCTCCCCTCCAGGTGCACGTGCAGGAACCCCACCGATGACAGCCATCCTCCCACCCCGCCCGTTCACGCCCGCCGAGGCGGCCCCCCACGTGCCCCCGGCCAGCTTGCCCACTGCGACCGAATTGCCCGCGAAGGCCGCCGACGTGGTGACGGCCGTGGCACTGAAGAACCAACTCAAGGACATTGCCGCGAAGCGGCAGGCCCTGGCGCAGCTGGAGGCGAGGATGCAGGCCTGGCAGGGCCAGCTGCGCCACCCGGGGCTGCCGTTACAGGCCGTGGAGCATGCGCGCCACGAATTGCAGGCGACCGAGGCCGCGATCCGCGGCCTCGCACGGGCGCTGAAGGCCTGAGCCGACCCGCGGCCCGGCCACGACCAGGAGGGATGTGCGATGAGCGTGAGTGCAGCCACCAGCATTTCGAATTTCATGGCCCTGCATGTGGAGTCGCAGGGCCGGACGACGGCCACCCTGTCCTCCACCGAGGAGGCAGCCCTGCAGGACGCCCTGGGCCAGTTCCAGCTCGGCACCACACAACTGGCGGAAGTCGACAAGCTGCTCGACGCCTTGCAAGTGATGCGCGGGATGATGGTGGCCGGGAGCCTGTCCTACACCGCCCTCGATTCGATCGAGTTGAGCATCCAGATGCTCCTGCAAGCGGCCGTGACCGCACCGGCCATGACGACCGGCGTCCAGGCGGCGGCGCCCTTGCCGGCGAATGTGCAGGCTTTCTCGGACCAGTACCTGACCTCGAGCTACCTGCCGTCGGCGAGCGTATGGCCCGGGGCGGATACGCGGCTGCAGGCGGACCTGGCGACGTTCGACCTCGCGCCCCGGGAAGTGTCGGTGGCGACGCAGTACATGTACGACATTGCCGACCAGCGGCGTTACCTGGCGGCGATCGACGCCGCGCTGCAGGCGCCTGACGGGTTCCTGTATGCAACGCCCACGCAGCCGGGTTACCCGGCGTACCTGGACTACCTGCAGGCACGCGCGAACACGGCGGCCCGGATCGATGCCGATGTCGCGACGGTGCAGGGAATCCTGGCCGGGACCGTCAATGTGTGGGAGGCGAGCTTCGACCCGATTCCCTGGAGCCTGGTGCAGACGGACCCGCAGGCCGCCGTGCCACCGTCGAATGCGATGGACCAGGCCCGCTTCGAACTCGCGGAGGACAAGCTCCTGTTGGGCCAGCTGGCGACGCAGGGACGGGCGATCGAAGGGCAGATCACGCAACTCACCAGCGTGCTGTCCGCCAAGACCCTGCCGCCGCTGGCCCAGGAGCAGATCTTCCTGTACACCACGCAGGTGTGGGACCTCAAGCGCCAGCTCAAGCTGGTCAACGCGGAGCGGGCGGCCCTCCAGGTCCGGGTGAACGACAACAACGCAGTGGTTGCCGGCACGATGTCCAGCGCCGACAGCGGACTGAAAGCGGACCTGGATGTGACTGTCGCCCAAGGCAAGCTCGCCGCGTTCGCCCCCACGCCCGTCAATACCGGTCCCTCGGACCCGGTGCCGACCAGCGCGCTGCAAGCGCAGCTGAGCGCGGACCAGGCGGCCTCCACCTTGTTGATCCAGGCGCCGCCCCCCCCGCCCCCCGCACCGGGCCAACCACCGACCCCACCGACCCCCACCCTCCAGCTGATCGAGGGCTACATGAGCCAGCTGACCTACCAGATGGACGTGCCCGTGGGGATGCAGCTCACGACGGAACAGACGGACGAGCTCAAGCTGCTGTGGGCCCACCGTGCCGCGCTGGGCACGCAGTACCAGGCGTTGAAGACGGAACTGGATGCCCTGAGGGCACGGATGGACTACGCCCAGGCGGTCCTGGACGGGTGGAAGCCCTACCAGACGAGTGAGTGGAACCGGCTGACCGCGGCCGTGGACCAGGCCAGGCTGCGACGCGAGGCCGGTGAGACGCTGCCCCCGACGTCCGGCGCGCTGGTGACGCCGCCGGTGGCGACGGTCGCCTGGAAGCTCAGCGGCTCCAATCCCGCGCACATGCAGGTCACGCGGATCGAGAATTTCCTGCTGACAGGGCCGCAGAACGACTGGGTGTACGAGCAGTTCGACCTGTTCGCGGCCACCCGCGGCATGGTCGCGAACGACACGCAGACAGCCGCCATCGCCAAGACCGCCGTGCAGGCCGCGATCAGCGATGGCCTGACCGGGACACAACTGACCAACGCGCAGCGCCAGCTCTCCGCCCTGAACGCCCTGATCGCGATGTACCCGACCTTCGCAGAGGATGCGGACATCGCCTATGACCATGCCGAATCCGCCCGCACCGTGACGGACTTCACGCAGGTCGATGCTGAACTGGCGGCTGTCGAGGCGTCGCTGGAGACCATTCAACAGGACGACGCGCAGGTAGCCGAACAGAAGATGCGCCTGGCCGACGCCAACCTGGACTACCACTACCCCAGCGGGGGCACCGCGCCGAACGCGGTGTACCTGCAGGCCATCTCGAACCTCGCCATCAACCTGTATGGCCAGAAGCAGTACACCTACCTGGCCGCGATCGAGACGAACCCGACGACCCAGGCGGCCTACCAGGCCACCCTGGCCGGGTACGAGGAAGATTACCCCGACCTGCTGACCGCCACGCTGGCAGCGTACTTCGACGCAGCGTACGAAGCCGCCAGCTCGGGGGAATGGCCCCGGACGCTCTCCTCCTCGCTGACCCCGCAGGAAAAGGCGGACGAGGTGTCGGCGTACTACGGCGGCAACGTGTACGCCCTGATCGACCCGGTCCACACGACGGTCCTGCCGGCCTCCGTGACGTGAGCTGACGTGAGCGACCACCGGCACGCCCCTGCCAGGGCAGGTCAGCGAGGACGGGCCAGGGTCTGCGCCCAGTAAATGCCGGCCTGGCTGTCGATGTCGACGGAAAAGGCCAGGCCCATTTCCGTGAAGTTCGGCTGCATGAGGTTGGCGCAGTGGCCGGGGCTGCCGAGCCAGCCATCGACGGCTTCGCGGGCCGAGAAGACCCCCGAGGCGATGTTCTCACCCACCGCCTGCCAGCGGTAGCCCGCGCGGGTGGCGCGGTCGCCCGGCGTGCTGCCGTCGGGCGCGCGGTGCTCCAGGTAGCTGCGCCGCGCCATGTCCTGCGCATGCGCCGCAGCGGCGCGCTCCAAGGTGGGGTCCAGGCGCAAGGGGGGCGCGGGGTCGAAGGCCCGGTCACCGCAGCGGCGCGGGCGCGCACGGGCCTCGTTGACCAGCCGCAGGGCCTCGGCCGCGATGGCCGGCGCGTCCTGCGGGGCGGGCGGGTCGAAGGGGGCGGACAGCAGGATCCACTGGGTGTCCCCCTGCCGGTGGAGCCCGACATCGGTGAGGCGGGCGTCGGTGAGCGCCGGACAATGGCGCGTGCGCATGGCCTGCGCCAGGGCCTTGGCATCCCGGTACCCGCTGAAGCGGACCTGGAACAAGGCGCGCGCGCGGTAGCCCGCGTCGCGCGCAGCCTGCATGGGCGCAACACCCGTGGCCACGCGGCGGGCCGCCTCGTCCAGGGCCGCGACCCGGCGCCACGGCGCGGTCACGCCGGGACGGCCGTCGCAGCCCTGGGCACGGGCCTGCGCCAGGGCGTCCAGCGCAGACGCGGGTGCCTGCGCGAGGGCGGACGGCACACCGGCCATCGCGATCAACGCCAGCAACGCCAGGCGCTGCAACGCGGGCCAGGGCAGCGGACACGGCGAGGGGAGGGACATGCGCGGACAGTAACACCAATGCGCCGCCCCATCACCCCGGGCCGGTCCCGGCGCGGGCCGCCAGGAGGCCCGGGCAGGGGGCAGGCGCCGCAGGAATTTCCCCTAAGCCCTCAGGAGTGGTTTTCCTAAGCGCGGCATGACGGGTCGCGGGAGACTCGACGGCATTCCCATCCCACGACGGCCCCGCGCCCCACCTGCCCGAAGAGCGCCGAATGACCGAAAACACCGAGGCCCGGCGACTGAAACGGCTGCACCGCCTCGCGGTGCTGGACACACCGCCCGACCCGCTGCTGGATTCGCTGACCGGCCTGGCGGCACGCGCGACGGGACGCCCGCTCGCCCTGGTGTCGCTGCTGGACGCGTCACGGCAATGGAACAAGTCCGCCATCGGCATGCCGGCCGGCAGCCAGGTGCCGCGCTCCGTGGCGATCTGCGACCACACCATCCGCCAGGACACGCTGTTCGAGGTGGAGGACCTGGCAGCCGACGAGACCTTCGCGGCCAATGTGCTGGTGACCCAGGCGCCCTTCCTGCGACACTACGCCGGTGTGCCGCTGGTGATGCCCGAGGGTGAGCGGGTGGGGACGCTGTGCGTGGCCGATACGCGGCCCGGTGCGCTGACGGCCTTCGAGCGCGAGCAGCTGCAGGCCCTGGCCGGCGCCGTGACCCAGGCCCTGCTGGCGCGCGAACATGAGCATTACCTGGCCCATGAGAGCAGGACCGCCCATTTCGCGGCGCTGGCGGACGACTCGCCGGTGGGCATCTTCCACGCCGGGGCGCGCGGTGAGCTGCAGTACGCCAACCCCAAGTGGCACAAGCTGTTCGGGCTGACGCTGGAACAGAGCCTGGGTGAAGGCTGGCTGGCCGGCGTGCATGCCGATTGCGCCGAGGGCGTGAGCGCCGCCTGGCACGCCGCCGTGGACCGGCGCGAGGGCTTCGACATGACCTTCCGCCTGCGCCACCAGCCCGGCGAGGAACGCTGGGTGCGCTGCCGCGCCAAGCCGGCGCAGGGGATGGAGCTGCCCGGCGTGCACTACGTGGGCGCGGTGATGGACGTGACCGAGTCGCAGCAGCTGCAGGCCGCCCTGGCCCAGAACAACGTGCTGCTGCAGGAGACGGCCGAGCGCCTGGAACACGACATCACCCGGCGCAAGCAGGCCGAGGCCGAGATGCGCCAGGCCCGCCTGGCCGCCGAGGCCGCCAACCAGGCCAAGAGCGAGTTCCTGGCGACGGTGAGCCACGAGATCCGCACGCCGCTGCATGGCGTACTGGGGCTGGGGCGCCTGCTGGCGCAGGAGGACCTGGCACCGCGGCAGGCGGAGTACAGCCGCATGATCGTCGGCAGCGCCGAGTCCCTGCTGGTGCTGGTGAACGACGTGCTGGATTTCGCCAAGATCGAGGCAGGCCGGCTGGCCCTGGACCAGGCGGCGTTCGACCTGCGCGGGATGCTGACCCAGCTTCACGAGCTGTTCCACCTGCGCGCCGCGGAAAAGAGCCTGTCCTTCACCATGGATGTGGGGCAGGATGTGCCGCCCTGGATCCACGCCGACCCGACGCGGCTGCGCCAGGTGCTGAACAACCTGCTGGGCAACGCATTGAAGTTCACCTCCCGCGGCGGCCTGTCCCTGACCGTGGGGACCCGCACACGGCACGACGGGCCCTGGCTGGCGCTGACGGTGCGCGATACCGGCATCGGCATGTCGCCCGAGCAGCAAGGCCGGCTGTTCCAGCGGTTCACGCAGGCCGACACCTCGACGACGCGCCGTTTCGGCGGCACGGGGCTGGGCCTGGCCATCGTGCGGGAGCTGATGGAGCTGATGGGCGGAACGGTGCAGGTCGAATCGCGGCTGGGTGCAGGCTCGAGCTTCGAGGTGGCATTGCCGCTGCAGGTGGCCGCGCCGGCCAGCGTGCCTGCGCCCGTGCCGGTGGCGCCCCGCATCGCGGCCTACGCCGCCCGGGTGCTGCTGGTGGAGGACAACCCGACGAACCAGCTGGTCGCCCAGGGGATCCTGGAGCGCCTGGGCGTGCGCGACGTGGTGCTGGCCTGCAACGGGCGCGAGGCCGTGCAGCTGTGGTGCGAGGGCGGGGCCGACCTGGTGCTGATGGACTGCCAGATGCCCGTGATGGACGGCTTCCAGGCCACGGCGGAACTGCGCCGGCTCGGCTGCGAGACCCCCATCATCGCGCTGACGGCGAATGCCGTGCGTGGCGACCGGGAGAAGTGCCTGGCCGTGGGCATGAACGAATACCTGAGCAAGCCGGTCGATCCCGCAGCCCTGGCCGCGGTGATGAACCGCCTGCTGGCCGCGGGCGCGTCACGCCCGCCGGAGATGACGGCCCCACACATCGCTGCCCGGCCCCCGGGCGGGGAGTTGTCCGTGTTCGACCTGGCGGGCACGCTGGCGCGCTTCATGGACGACCGCGAACTGCTGGTGGCCGCGGCGGGCACCTTCGTGGGGATGCTGCAGGACCAGGCGCGGGAACTGGCCGAGGCCCTGGCCCGCGGCGATGCGCCGGCAGCGCAGGCGCTGGCCCATGCGCTCAAAGGGGCGACCGGCACGATCGGCGGGGTCCGCCTGTCGGACCTGCTGCGGTCCATCGAGCAGCACCTCAAGGCGGGCGAACTGGCGCAGGCCCAGGGACTGGCCGGCCAGGTCGGCCCCGCCGCCCGCGACCTGCAGCAGGCGCTGTCCAGCGAGCTGGGGCTGGCGGCCTGAGGATCGCGTGGCCTCCAGGCCGGCAGGGCTGCAAGCCTGGCGAGCCGTGGGGTAGGGGTGCAGGGTGGGCGGGCGGCCGCGTCAGCTTTTTGTCGGTGCTTTCCCCCTACAGTGAATTCACCCGACCCGCCCCATGTTCGACCTGCGCAAACTCTTCGACCGCGAAGCCCGGGCCCGCCGCAGGCGTGAACAGGGCCTGCCGACCGAACCCGCCGCGGACAGCGACTACCACCCCTCGACACCCCCCGGCAGCGGGCTGGAAGTGGAGTACCACGGGCTGATCGCCATGCAGTTGCGCCGCATGGGCATCGCGCCGGACAGCATCTCCATCGAGGTCCGCCCCGTGGGCAAGGGGCCGCATGGCTTCGACGTGCTGGTGGGAATGGTGCGGCTGCACCGCTGGGACCGGGTCTCCGCCCTGCGCGTGCTGGTGGGACTGCCGCTGCTGGAAGCCAAGGTGCGCAAGGTGGTGCGCGGGAGCTGGCTGGCGGATTTCTCGTATTTCGGCGGGCTGTGGCTGCATGCGTCCGAGCAGGTGCACGCCGCGCCCGGCGCGCAGGAACTGCGGGACCTGCTGCGTCAATGGACCCCGCCGGCAGGGCCTGGGGATTGAGGCGATACTGCAGCCCGTGATGGCTTTGCACGGACTGCTCCCCTTGATCAAGCGATGGCTGATGGCCGCCGGACTGGCGGCAGCCCCCCTGCTGGCCGCCGCCGACGAGGTGCCGGTGGCCGTGGCGGCGAATTTCGCCTTGCCGATGCAGAAGGTCGCGGCTGCCTTCGAGCGGGCGACCGGGCACAAGGCCGTGGTGGCCGTGGGGTCGACCGGGCGCTTCTACGCCCAGGTCAGGAGCGGCGCGCCGTTCCAGGTACTGCTGTCAGGCGACGACGAGACGCCCGCGCGGCTGGAGGCCGAGGGCCTGGGCGTGGCGGGCTCGCGGTTCACCTACGCGGTGGGCCGGCTGGCCCTGTGGAGCGCGACGCCGGGCCGGGTGGACCCGCGTGGTGAGGTGCTGCGCCAGGGCGGCTTCGACCGCCTGGCCATTGCCGACCCGCGGCTGGCACCCTACGGCGCCGCGGCGATGGAGGTGATGGAGCGGCTGGGCCTGCTGCCCCAGCTGCGGCCCCGGCTGGTGCAGGGTGACAGCATCGCGCAGGCCTGGCAGTTCGTGGCCAGCGGCAATGCGGCGCTGGGGTTCGTGGCCTTGTCCCAGGTGCAGGCCGAGGGGCGCATCACCCAGGGCTCGGCCTGGGTGGTGCCGGCGCAGCTCCATGCGCCGCTGCGCCAGGACGCGGTGCTGCTGCTGCCCGGGCGGGACAAGCCCGCGGCCCGGGCCCTGCTGGCCTTCCTGCAAACGGACGAGGCGCGCGCGATCATCCGCGGGCATGGTTACGAGCCCTGATTCGACCCGCCCGCCTCGATGCCACTGACGAACGACGACCTCCAGGCCATCGCGCTGACGCTGAAGCTGGCGTCGCTGACGACGGTGCTCCTGTTGCTGCTGGCGACACCACTGGCCTGGTGGCTGGCGCATTCGCGCTCCCGCCTGGCGGCGGTGGTGGGGGCGGTGGCCACCCTACCCCTGGTGCTGCCGCCCACGGTACTGGGCTTCTACCTGCTGGTGGCCCTGGGGCCACAGGGCTGGGGGGGCCAGCTCACGCAGTCGCTGGGGCTGGGGCTGCTGCCCTTCACCTTCAGCGGCCTGGTGGTGGCCTCGGTGATCTACTCCCTGCCCTTCGCGGTGCAGCCGCTGCAGCGCGCCTTCGAGGCGATGGGCCAGCGGCCGATGGAGGTGGCGGCCACGCTGCGCGCCAGCCCGGTGGACGCGTTCTTCCACGTGGCGCTGCCGCTGGCGCGGCCGGGGCTGCTGACAGCGGCCATCCTGTCGTTCGCGCACACGGTGGGCGAGTTCGGCGTGGTGCTGATGATCGGCGGCAACATCCCCGAGCAGACCCGTGTGGTGTCGACCCAGATCTACGGGCACGTGGAAGCCCTGGCCTACACGCAGGCGCACTGGCTGTCCGCCGGGATGGTGGTGTTCTCGTTCGTGGTGCTGGTGGCGCTGGGGCTGGTGGAGCGGCGCGCGAAGCGGGGGCTGGCATGAGCGCGCACCGCATCCGCGTGAAGCTGTCCCGGCCGGGCGGGTTCGCCCTGGACGTGGACCTGGCGTTGCCCGCGCGGGGCATCACGACCCTGTTCGGTCCCTCGGGCTGCGGCAAGACGACGCTGCTGCGGTGCGTGGCGGGGCTGGAGCGCGCGGACGAGGCGGTGGTGGAAATTGGCGGCGAGTGCTGGGAGGACACGGCACGCCGGCTTGTCCTGCCGACCTGGCGCAGGCCCCTGGGCTATGTGTTCCAGGAGGCCAGCCTGTTCGAGCACCTGGACGTGCAGGGCAACCTGGCGTTCGGGCTGCAGCGCGCGGCGCGCGGCGCACCCCGCCGGGAAGGACGCAGCGCCCCCGCCGTGACGATGGCGCAGGCGGTCGAGTTGCTGGGGATTGGCGCCCTGCTCGCACGCAAGCCGCAAGGACTGTCGGGCGGTGAGCGCCAGCGGGTGGCGATCGCGCGGGCGCTGCTGGCGCAACCGCGCCTGCTGCTGCTGGACGAACCGCTGTCGGCGCTGGACGCACAGCGGCGCGCGGAGATCCTGCCCTGGCTGGAGCGCCTGCGCGACGAGGCCGACATTCCCATGCTGTACGTGACCCACTCCGCCGACGAGATGGCACGGCTGGCCGAGACGCTGGTGCTGATGGACCAGGGCCGCGCCCTGGCCTGCGGGCCGGTGGGCGAGGTGCTGCTGCGCACGGACCTGGCCGTGGTGCCGGCGGACGATGCCGGCGTGCTGCTGCATGGGACGGTGCTGGAGCGCGATGTGCCCTGGCAGCTGATGCGGGTGGGCTTCGAGGGCGGCTCGCTGTGGCTGCGCGATTCGGGCGCGACACCCGGCGAGCGGGTGCGCCTGCGGGTGCTGGCGCGCGATGTGGGCATTGCGACCGAACAGCCGCGTGCGACCAGCGTGCAGAACCTGCTGCCGTGCACGATCGATCACATCGTCCCCGACCCGCGGCACGGGGCGCAGGTGCTGGTGACGCTGCGCTGCGCGGGCGGCGAGGCGCTGCTGGCCCGGGTGACCGGCCGGTCGGCCGACCAGCTGGAACTGGCGCCCGGCATGGGCGCCTGGGCCCAGGTGAAGGCCGTGGCCCTGGTCGGCTGACGCAGGGCAACCGCGCGCCACGATCAGGACACTGCTGGCCCCGACCCCTGGCCCGCGGGCGGCTTACTTGCCGGCGTTCCCGAAAAACAGCTGCTCGCCGCCGATCCGGTAGGACGCGATGCTGGCCTGGCCCGCGGGCGAGAGGATCCAGTCGACGAACTTCTGGGCCTGCGCGGACTTGACGTGCGGATGCCGGGCCGGGTTGACCGCCATGACACCGTACTGGTTGAACAGGCGGGCATCGCCTTCGACGAGGACCGCCAGGTCCCCCCGGTTCCTGAAGCTCAGCCAGGTGCCGCGGTCGGTGAGGACGTAGCCGTTGGTGGCGGCGCCGATGTTGAGGGCCGGGCCCATGCCGCAGCCACATTCACGGTAGCCTGTGCCCCGGGCCTGCGCGCCCCAGTGACGCAGTTCGGCGGCGTGGGTGCCGCTCTTGTCGCCGCGCGAGATGAAGGGGGCGTTGGCCGCGGCGATCTTCTGCAGCGCGGCGACGATGTCGCGGCCCCGGGCACCCGCCGGGTCGCTGCGCGGACCGACGAGGACGAAGTCGTTGTACATGACGTTGAAGCGCCGGGTGGCGAAGCCCTCGGCGACGAATTTCTCCTCGGCCGCCGTGTCGTGCACGAGCAGGGCATCGGCGTCCCCACGGCGGGCGATGTCGATGGCCTGGCCGGTGCCCACGGCGACGACCTTGACGTCGATGCCGTGGGCCTTCCTGAAGGCCGGCAGCAGGTGGGCGAACAGGCCCGATTGCTCGGTGGAGGTGGTGGACGACAGGGTGATGGCCTGCGCCCGGGCACCGGCCGGGGCCAAAAGGGCAAGGAAGGCCAGCAGCAGGGGCGCGACGGCCTTTTCAAGCGTCATGCGAGTTCTCCCTTGACGAACAGGTCGGCCTCGCGCGAGACCGTGGGCAGGTGCGCCCGGTCGAAGAAGCGGTCGACGGGCAGGTCCGCCTGCAGGCGGCCCTTTTCCAGGTAGACGACGCGGCTGGCCAGGCGCTTGACCTGGCCGAGGTTGTGGCTGGCGAAGACCAGGGTGGTGCCCTCACGGGCGAATTCCTCCATGAGGGCCTCGACCTCACGCTTGGCATGCGGGTCCAGGCTGGAGGTGGGCTCGTCGAGGAACAGCACGTCCGGGCGCAGGCTCCAGGCGCGCGCCAGGGCCAGGCGCTGCTGCTGGCCGCCGGACAGGGCGCGGGCATGGCGCAGGGCCATGTCGGCCAGGCCCACGCGCTCGAGCGCCTGCAGGGCCTGTTCGCAGCCCCGGGACCAGGGCGTGCCGCGCAGCCACAGGGCCAGGGCGATGTTGTTGCGGGCGCTGGTGCGCAGCATCCAGGGACGCTGGAAGACCATGGCCTGGGTGGCCGTGGGCTCGCGGACCAGGCGGCCCGCGGTGGGGGCCACCAGGCCGTGGAGGACGCGCAGGAGCGTGCTCTTGCCGCTGCCGTTGGCGCCGATGAGGGCGACGCGCTCGCCCGCGCCGATGCGCAGGTCCACGCCGGACAAGGCGTGCACGGGGCCGAAGCGCAGGTCGGCCGACTGCAGGTGCAGCAGCGGGTTCACCGTGCAGCCTCCAGCCCGGCCGGCAGGCTGGCCGTGTCGCCGCGCGCCAGCCGCCAGCGGCGCAGGAGGACGATGGCGACGTTCAGCGCCAGGACCACCAGCAGCAGGACGACGCCCAGCGCCAGGGCCAGGGCGAGGTCGCCCTTGCTGGTTTCCAGCGCGATGGCGGTGGTCATGACGCGGGTGAAGCCGTCGATGTTGCCGCCCACAATCATGACGGCACCGACCTCGGAGATGGCGCGGCCGAAGCAGGCGATGACGACGGTGAGCAGGGCGTAGCGCTCGTCCCAGGCCAGCAGGAGGCCGCGCAGGAAGGGGCTGGCGCCCAGGGAGGCGAGCTGCTCGCCGTGCTGGCGATCGGCGTCCTCGACGGCCTGGCGGGTGAGCGCCATGGCCACGGGCAGGACCAGGACGGCCTGGGCCAGGACCATGGCCTGGAAGGAGAACAGCCAGCCCAGGAAGCCCAGCGGCCCGGTGCGCGAGAGCAGCAGGTAGACGACCAGGCCGACGACGACCGAGGGCACGGCCAGGAAGGTGTTGAGGACGGCGAGGACCGCGCTGCGGCCCGGGAAGCGGGCGACGCCCAGCGCGCAGCCCAGGACCAGGCCCAGGCCGACCGCGATGAGGCAGGCCAGGCTGCTGACGGCCAGCGAACGCGCGACGATGGAGACGAGCACGGGGTCGAAGCCCGTGAGGAGCGCCCACGACGCGACCAGGCCCTGCGTGAAATCGGACATCGGACGATCCTAGGGCCAGGCGGGGCGGGTCCGGCTACGTGGTTATCGTTATGAAGCGCGGTGCATAGGCCCTACACTGCCGCGCGTGCACTCGATCGAACTGTCCTACGCCCTCGCAGCCCCCGGCCAGCGCCCCGGGCTGCGCAATCCGCTGATGGACCTGCTGCAGGCCGTGCGGCAGGAAGGCTCGATCACGGGCGCGGCGCGGCTGCTGGGACAGTCCTACCGCCATGTGTGGGGCGAGCTCAAACGCTGGGAAGCCCAGCTGGCGCGCGAGCTGATCGTGTGGGAGAAGGGCCAGCCGGCCCGGCTGACAGCCTTCGGCGAGAAGCTGCTGTGGGCCGAGCGGCAGGCGCAGGCCCGGCTGGCGCCGCAGATCGAGGCCCTGCATGCGGACCTGGAGCGCGCCTTCGGCGTGGCCTTCGACGACAGCGCGCAGGTGCTACCGATGTACGCCAGCCACGATGAAGGCATCGCCGCCCTGCGCGGGCATGCGGCCCAGTCCGGCCTGCACCTGGACATCCGCTTCACGGGCAGCGTGGACGCGATCGGGGCGCTGAACGAGGGACGCTGCACGCTGGCGGGCTTCCACACGCCGCCCTCGCGCGCGCCAGGGACGCTGGCGCAGCGCACCTACCAGCCGCTGCTGCAGCCGGGCCTGCACAAGATCATCGGCTTCGCGCGGCGGCGCCAGGGCCTGGTGGTGGCCGCAGGCAACCCGCTGCGCCTGGCGTCGATGGCGCAGGTGGCAGGGGGACGGGTGCGCTACGTGAACCGCGCCCTGGGAACGGGCACCCGGCTGCTGGCGGAGCAGCTGCTGGCCGATGCGGGCATGGACAGTGCACAGGTCGGCGGCTGGGAACGGGCCGAGCCGTCCCATGCGGCGGTGGCCCAGGCGGTGGCGTCGGGCGAGGCCGATGCGGGACTGGCCATCGAGTCGGCAGCACAGGCGGCCGGGCTGGACTTCGTGCCGCTGGTGCAGGAGGACTACTACCTGGTGTGCCTGAAGTCGGTGCTGGAACAGCCGCCCGTGCAGTCCCTGCGCACCCTGCTGGCCCAGCCGGCCTGGCTGGCCCGGCTGAACGCCCTGCCCGGTTACCAGGCCGAGCGCAGCGGGGAAGTGCTCAGCCTGAGCCAGCAATTGCCGTGGTGGCGCTTCCCCCGCGAACGCAAACTCCGCGTTTACCCTGAGTGAAATACCCCCGAATCGACAGCTTCCGTCAGAAATAGTTCAGTTGGAGTCCCGTTCCGGAGGCAGACTAGCGGGTTGCCTCATCCTGACTGAACTCTTACATTCGAAAACTCCGGAGACCCTACCATGTCTGCGCTACTCGCGTTTTCGGGCCTGATCGACAGGCTCAACACCTGGATAGGCAAGCTGGCCATGTGGCTGGTGCTTGCCACCACCCTCATCAGTGCTGGCAATGCCATCGTCCGCAAGGCGTTCGACACCAGTTCGAACGCGCTGCTGGAGATCCAGTGGTACCTGTTCGCCGGCGTGTTCATGCTGGCCGCGGGCTATGCCTTCCTGCAGAACGCGCACGTGCGCATCGACTTCGTGTCGTCGCGCCTGTCGGCGCGTACGCGCAACTGGATCGACGTGGCCGGTATCGTGCTGGTGCTGGTGCCGTTCTGCGTGATCTGCATCGACCTGAGCTGGCCGCTGTTCGCCAACGCCTGGCGCAGCGGCGAGATGTCGTCCAACGCCGGCGGCCTGATCCGCTGGCCGGTGTACCTCATGATTCCCGCCGGCTTCAGCCTGCTGCTGCTGCAGGGCCTGTCCGAGCTGTTCAAGCGCATCGCCTTCCTGCGCGGCGCGGGGCCCGACACGCTGGCCACCCATGAGAGCGACGACGAGAAGCTGGCCCACGAGCTGGCCGCCGAGGTGGAAGCCAAGGCCGCCCAGGGCGCCAAGGGAGCGCAGTAACCATGATTGAACTGATCACGCAAAACTTCGTCCCGCTGCTGTTCGCGGGCCTCCTCGCCTTCCTGCTGACGGGCTTCCCCGTGGCATTCGCCCTGGCCGCGACCGGCCTGGGCTTCGGCTTCATCGGCATGGAAGTGGGCCTGTTCCCGCCCACGCTGTTCCAGGCCCTGCCGCTGCGGATCTTCGGCATCATGCAGAACGACACGCTGCTGGCGATTCCCTTCTTCACCTTCATGGGCATCATCCTGGAGAAGTCCGGGATGGCCGAGGACCTGCTGGAGACGGTGGGCCAGGTGTTCGGCCCGCTGCGCGGCGGCCTGGCCATCGCGGTGATCCTGGTGGGCGCGCTGCTGGCCGCGACGACCGGTGTGGTGGCCGCTGCCGTGATTTCCATGGGCCTGATCTCGCTGCCCATCATGCTGCGCTACGGCTACAACCGCACCATCGCCACCGGCGTGATCACGGCCTCGGGCACGCTGGCCCAGGCGATCCCGCCGTCGCTGGTACTGATCGTGCTGGCCGACCAGCTGGGCCGCTCGGTGGGCGACATGTACCAGGGCGCGCTGATCCCCGGCCTGCTGCTGGTGGGTCTGTACATCCTGTTCGTGGTGATCGTGGCCTTCGTGGCACCCAAGGCCGTGCCGGCCCTGCCCGTCGAGGCGCGCATCTACCGTGAAACCAACGGCAGCTCGGGCCACCAGTCCCTGCTGGTGCTGATGGTGGTGGCCGGCATCGCCGGCTTCGCCTGGTCCCAGGTGCACCACGCCGCCATGGTGGCCCTGACCGGCCGCACCACCGCGTCGCCCGGCGACGAAGTGCTGATCATGTCGATGACGATCGCCTCGCTGACCGCGCTGGCCCTGTCCATCGCCAACCGCGTGACCAAGCTGGGCCTGCTGTCCCGCCTGGCCGAGCAGGTGACCTTCGTGCTGATGCCGCCGCTGATCCTGATCTTCCTGGTGCTGGGCACGATCTTCCTGGGCGTGGCCACGCCGACCGAAGGCGGCGCCATGGGCGCACTGGGCGCGATCATCCTGGCCATGGGCAAGCGCCGCCTGGGCCTGGGCCTGATGAAGCAGGCCCTGGACAGCACGACCAAGCTGTCGACCTTCGTGCTGTTCATCCTGGTGGGCTCCACGATCTTCAGCTTCACCTTCAACGCGGCCGACGGCCACATCTGGGTGGAGCACCTGTTCGACAAGATCCCGGGCGGCCAGCTGGGCTTCCTGATCGTGGTGAACCTGCTGGTGTTCATCCTGGGCATGTTCATCGACTTCTTCGAGATCGCGTTCATCGTGATCCCGCTGCTGGCCCCCGTGGCCGAGAAGATGGGCATCGACCTGGTGTGGTTCGGCGTGATCATCGCGATGAACCTGCAGACGTCCTTCCTGACCCCGCCGTTCGGCTTCGCGCTGTTCTACCTGCGTAGCGTGGCCGCCCGCAAGGACTACAAGGACCGGGTGACCGGGCAGACCATCCCGGCCGTGACGACGACGCAGATCTACAAGGGCTCCATCGCCTTCATCGTGCTGCAGCTGATCATGGTGGCGGTGGTGATCGCCTTCCCGAACCTGGTGAGCGGCAACATCGACCAGGGCCAGAAGATCGACGAGGCCGAGGTGATGCAGCAGCTGCAGCTGCCCGGCGACCCCGCCGCCCCGGCGGAAGGCGCAGCCTCCGCGAGCGACCCGCTGATGGCCCAGCCGCTGCCCGGCGCGCCCAGCGCGGAAGACGAGCAGAAGAAGATCGACGATCTGTTCAAGAAGTAAGGCGGTCGGACCGCACCACGAAAGAGGCTCCCTGCGGGGAGCCTTTTTTCATGGCGCGCCCCGCATGCCGCAGGGGCATAAAAAAAGGGCTCCCGCAGGAGCCCTTTGATTCCACACCGCTGGCCTTACAGCTTTTGCGACTGCATGAAGCGGTCGAAGGTCGCCTCGGTGAAACGGAACCACAGGTTCTGGTCGGCGCGGAACTTGACCAGGTCGGCGTAGACCTTGCGGAAGTTCTCGTTCCTGGCCGAGGTCTCGGCATAGATGTCGTTGGCGTGCTTGAAGGCCTCGTTCATCATGTCCTGCGGGAAGGGGCGCAGCTTGGCGCCCTGCGAGACCAGCTGCTTGAGCGCGACGGGGTTGCGCGCGTCGTAGCGGGCCTGGGTCTCCATGTGGGTCAGGGCGGCGGCCGCCTCGACGATGGCCTTGTACTCGGAGGGCAGGCTGTCCCAGGCCTTCTGGTTGATGAAGAAGTCCAGCTGCGCGGAGCCTTCCCAGAAGCCGGGGTAGTAGTAGTAGGGCGCGACCTTGACGAAGCCCAGCTTCTGGTCGTCATAGGGGCCGACCCACTCGGCGGCGTCGATGGTGCCCTTTTCCAGCGAGGTGTAGATCTCGCCACCCGGCAGGTTCTGCGGCACGGCGCCCATGCGCTCGAGGATCTTGCCCGCGAAGCCGGCGATGCGGAACTTCAGGCCCTTGACGTCCTTGACCGACTTGATTTCCTTGCGGAACCAGCCGCCCATCTGGGCGCCCGTGTTGCCGGCAGAGAAGTTGATCATGTTGTAGCGCGAGTAGAACTCGCGCATGAGCTTGCCGCCGTTGCCCTCGTTCATCCAGGCATTGAGCTGGCGGGCGTTCAGGCCGAAGGGGATGGCGCAGCCGAAGGTGAAGGTCTCGTCCTTGCCGAAGAAGTAGTACGGGGCGGTCTGCACCATTTCGACGGTACCGTTCTGCACGCCGTCGACCACGCCGAAGGCGGGCATCAGCTCGCCAGCGGGGTGGGTGGAGATTTCGAACTTGCCGCCGGACATGGCCTTGACGGCCTTGGCGAAGGTCTCGGCGCCGCCATACAGCGTGTCCAGCGACTTGGGGAAGCTGGAAGCCAGGCGCCAGCGGATGGTGGCCTGGGCGTGGACGGCGGGCGCGGCGCCAGCCGCGAGGACGCCAGCGATGCCGGCGTTCTTGATGAGGGATCGACGATCCATGGTGGACTCCTGGGATGAAAAGGAAAAATGCAAAAGGCCGCACGAGTGCGGCCTTGGGGCAGGTCCGGAAAGACCTTACAGCTTCTGGCTCTGCATGAAGCGGTCGAACGTGGCTTCGGTGAAGCGGAACCACAGGTTCTGGTCGGAACGGAACTTGGCGTAGTCGGCGTAGACCTTCTTCCAGTTCTCGTTCTTGGCGGACAGTTCCTCGTACAGGCCCATGGCCTGCTTGAAGGCTTCGTTCATGACGTCGGCCGGGAAGGGACGCAGCTTGGCGCCAGCGCCGACCAGCTGCTTGAGCGCGGGCGGGTTCTTGACGTCGTACTTGGCCTGCGTCTCGACGTGGGCGAAGGCGGAGGCGGCTTCGACGATGGCCTTCTGCTCGGCGTTCAGCGCGTCATAGGCCTTGTTGTTGACGTACAGGTCCAGCTGCAGGCCACCTTCCCACCAGCCGGGGTAGTAGTAGAACGGGGCGACCTTGTTGAAGCCCAGCTTCTGGTCGTCGTAGGGGCCGATCCACTCGGCGGCGTCGATGGTGCCTTTTTCCAGGGCCTGGTAGATCTCGCCACCGGGGATGTTCTGGGGCACGCCACCCAGGCGCTCGAGCACCTTGCCGGCGAAGCCGCCGATGCGGAACTTCAGGCCCTTGAGGTCCTTGACGCCGGAGATTTCCTTGCGCATCCAGCCACCCATCTGGGCGCCGGTGTTGCCGCAGGCGAAGTTGACGATGTTGTACTTGCCGTAGAACTCGCGCATCAGCTTCAGGCCGTTGCCTTCGAAGGTCCAGGCCGTCATCTGGCGGCTGTTCAGGCCGAAGGGGATGGCGCCGCCGATGGCGAAGGTCTCGTCCTTGCCGAAGAAGTAGTAGGGGGCGGTGTGCGCGCACTCGACGGTGCCGTTCTGCACGCCATCGACCACGCCGAAGGCGGGCATCAGCTCGCCAGCCGCGTGGACGGAGACGTCGAAGCGGCCGCCGGACAGCTGCTTGACCTTCTGCGCAAAGACTTCAGCCGCGCCGAAGATGGTGTCCAGCGACTTGGGGAAGCTGGAAGCCAGGCGCCAGCGCACGGCGGCCTGCGCGTGCACGGCGGGGGCAGCGCCAGCGGCCAGGACACCGGCGATGCCGGCGTTCTTGATGAGGGATCGACGATCCATGAACGGTATCTCCACTTGGTTTGGTTTTGGACAGCCGCCGATCATCCCGAGGGCCACGCCTGCAAGCTTGCAGAAGTTTGACGCCCCAATGAAAAAGGGCCCCGGTTGGGGCCCTTTGTCTGACAGGAAAAACCCTATCAGAGCTTCTGCGTCTGCATGAAGCGGTCGAAGGTGGCTTCGGTGAAGCGGAACCACAGGTTCTGGTCGGCGCGGAACTTGTTGTAGTCCGCGTAGACCTTGCGCCAGTTCTCGTTCTTGGCGGACAGCTCGGCGTAGACGTCGGACGCGGCCTTGAAGGCGGCGTTCATCATGTCGGCCGGGAAGGGACGCAGCTTGGTGCCGGCGCCCACCAGTTGCTTGAGGGCGTTGGGGTTCAGCGCGTCGTAGCGGGCCTGCATGACCACGTGGGCCTGCGAGGCGGCTGCCTCGACGATGGCCTTGTTCTCGGGAGACAGGGCGTCGAAGGCCTTCTGGTTGATGAAGAAGTCCAGCTCGGGGCCGCCTTCCCACCAGCCGGGGTAGTAGTAGAACGGGGCGACCTTGTTGAAGCCCAGCTTCTGGTCGTCATAGGGGCCGATCCACTCGGCGGCGTCGATGGTGCCCTTTTCCAGGGACTGGTAGATCTCGCCACCGGGGATGTTCTGGGGCACGGCGCCCAGGCGCTCGAGGATCTTGCCGCCGAAGCCGCCGATGCGCATCTTCAGGCCCTTGATGTCGGCCACGTTCTTGATTTCCTTGCGGAACCAGCCACCCATCTGGGAGCCGGTGTTGCCGCCCGGGAAGTTGACGATGTTGTACTTGGCGTAGAACTCGCGCATCAGCTTGCCGCCGTTGCCCTCGTACATCCAGGCGGTCATCTGGCGGCTGTTCAGGCCGAAGGGGATGGCGCAGCCCAGGGCGAAGGTTTCGTCCTTGCCGAAGAAGTAGTAGGGGGCGGTGTGCGCGCATTCGACCGTGCCGGCCTGCACGCCGTCGACCACGCCGAAGGCGGGCATCAGTTCGCCGGCGGGGTGCACGGAGACTTCGAACTTGCCACCGGACATGGCCTTGATCTGCTTGGCGAAGACGTCAGCGGCGCCGAAGATGGTGTCCAGGGACTTGGGGAAGCTGGAGGCCAGGCGCCAGCGGATGGTGGCCTGGGCATGGACGGCCGGGGCGGCGCCTGCAGCGAGGACACCGGCGATACCGGCATTTTTGATGACTGAACGGCGATCCATCGAAACACTCCTTGAGAAGCAGGAAATCAATCAAAAGGCCGGGGGTTGCGTCGGGATTGATTCTTCCCCCTGCCGAGTGACGAGATTCTAGGAATGCTGCAGGTGCAAAACGGGGGGGGTTTTCCCTTTTACGGGTTTCCCCCTGCCTGCGCGATGCGGGCATGGAAACGCCCGGGCCGACGCAGGCGCAGGTGCGCCCAACCGCGCACACCGCTGCGCGCCGCGCTGATCCATCAGCCCACGACCTTCAGGTCCGCCGGCGGCCGTTCGGCGGCCACCAGGCTGGCGAAGCGCTCGCGGATGGCATGCTCGATGCCGGCGGCGTCCAGGCCCTGCAGGGCCAGCAGCCGGGCCGGGTCGCCGTGCTCGATGAAGCGGTCGGGCAGGCCCAGGTGCAGCAGCGGCTTGAGGATGCCGGCCGCCTGCAAGGCCTCGCCGACCGCGCTGCCTGCGCCGCCCAGGATGGCGCCCTCCTCCACCGTGACCAGCGCCTCGTGGCGGGCGGCAACCTGCAGCAGCAGGTCGGTGTCCAGCGGCTTGGCCCAGCGCATGTTGACCACGGTGGCCCCCAGGCGCTGCGCCGCCGCGAGCGCGGGGTACAGCAAGGGTCCGAACGCCAGGATGGCGATGCCCTGCCCCTCGCGCCGCACCTCGCCCTTGCCGAAAGGCAGGCCCGCCAGGCTGGCAGGCACGGGTACGCCGGCGCCGGCGCCACGCGGGTAGCGCACAGCCACCGGGTGGTCCTGCTCGTGGGCCGTGGTGAGCAAGGCCCGGGTCTCGGCCTCGTCCGCCGGGCAGGCGATGCTGACGTTGGGTACGCAGCGCAGGAAGGGGATGTCGTAGGCGCCCGCATGCGTGGCGCCGTCGGCCCCGACCAGGCCCGCGCGGTCCAGCGCGAAGACGACCGGCAGGTTCTGCAAGGCGACGTCGTGGATCAGCTGGTCGTAGGCACGCTGCAGGAAGGTGGAGTAGATGGCGACCACCGGCTTCATGCCTTCGCAGGCCATGCCCGCGGCGAAGGTGACGGCGTGCTGTTCGGCGATGCCGACGTCGAAGTAGCGATCGGGGAAGCGCTTGTGGAATTCGACCATGCCCGAGCCCTCGCGCATGGCGGGGGTGATGCCCACCAGCCGCGGGTCCTGGGCGGCCATGTCGCACAGCCACTGGCCGAAGACCTGGGTGAAAGTGGTCTTGGGCGGCGTGGCCGGCGGTACGAGGCCGACCTGGGGGTCGAACTTGCCGGGGCCGTGGTAGGCCACGGGGTCGGCCTCGGCGAGCTTGTAGCCCTGGCCCTTCCTGGTGACCACGTGCAGGAACTGCGGGCCCTTGAGGTGGCGGATGTTCTCCAGCGTGGGGATCAGCGAGTCGAGGTCGTGGCCGTCGATGGGGCCGATGTAGTTGAAGCCGAATTTCTCGAACAGCGTGGCGGGGACGACCATGCCCTTGGCATGCTCCTCCAGGCGCTTGGCCAGCTCGAAAAGCGGCGGCGCGGCCTTGAGCACGCTCTTGCCCACCTGCTTGGCCGCGGCATAGAACTGGCCCGACATGAGCTGCGCCAGGTAGCGGTTGAGCGCTCCCACCGGCGGGCTGATGGACATGTCGTTGTCGTTGAGGATGACGAGCAGGTCGCAGTCGGCGACGCCGGCGTTGTTCAGCGCCTCGAAGGCCATGCCGGCCGTCATGGCGCCGTCGCCGATGATGGCCACGGCCTTGCGGTCCTCGCCCTTGCGCTGGGCCGCCAGGGCCATGCCCAGGGCCGCGGAGATGCTGGTGGAGGAGTGCGCGGTGCCGAAGGCGTCGTACTCGCTCTCGCTGCGCAGGGGAAAGCCCGACAGGCCGCCGAGCTGGCGCAGGGTCGGCATGCGGTCGCGGCGCCCGGTGAGGATCTTGTGCGGGTAGGTCTGGTGGCCCACGTCCCACACCAGGCGGTCATGCGGAGTATTGAAGACGTAGTGCAGCGCGATGGTGAGTTCCACCGTGCCCAGGTTGGAGCTGAGGTGGCCGCCGGTGCGGGACACGCTGTCCAGCACGAAGGCGCGCAAGTCGGCCGCCAGCTGCGGCAGCTGCGCGCGCGGGACACGGCGCAGGTCGGCGGGGGAGTCGATGGTGTCCAGCAGGGAGGCCATGGTGATGCTCGGGTGGTTGCGCTCAGTTGTCACGCACGACGACCATGCGGGCCAGCGCGGCGAGCGCACGGGTGTCGGGCAGGCCGCTGGCGCCGAGGGCGGACAGGGATTCGTCAAGCAGCGAGCGCGCCAGCGCACGCGAGCCTTCCAGGCCCATGAGGGCGACGTAGGTGGGCTTGTCGTTGGCGGCGTCCTTGCCGGCCGTCTTGCCCAGGGTGGCGGAGTCGGCGGTGACATCGAGGATGTCGTCGACGACCTGGAAGGCCAGGCCCAGGGCCGCGCCATAGCGCGTGAGCGCGGCGTGGGCCTGGGCCGAGGGGGCGCCGCAGGCCGCGCCCATGAGGACGCTGCCTTGCAGCAGCGCGCCGGTCTTGAGGCGGTGCATGCGGCGCAGCTCGTCCTCGGTGAGCGCGCGGCCGACACTGGCCAGGTCGATGGCCTGGCCACCGGCCATGCCCTCGTGGCCCGCCGCGCGGGCCAGCAGGCGGCACAGGCTGGCCTGCACGCGCTCGGGGATGTCGGTACCCTCCGGCGTGAGCAGCTCGAAGGCCAGGGCCTGCAGGGCATCGCCCGCCAGCAGGGCCTGGGCCTGGCCGAACTTCACATGGACCGTGGGCTTGCCGCGGCGCAGGACGTCGTTGTCCATGCAGGGCATGTCGTCGTGGACCAGCGAGTAGGCATGGATGAGCTCCGCCGCGCAAGCGGCGCGCAGGGCGGCGCCCGGGTGGCCGCCGACGGCTTCGGCCGCGGCCAGCACGAGCAGGGGGCGCAGGCGCTTGCCGCCATCGAGCACGGCGTAGCGCATGGCCTCGCCCAGGCCGGCGGGGGCATCGGCGCTGACCCATTGGCCCAGGGCGCTTTCGACGGCTGCGAGGCGCTCGCCACTCCAGCGGGACAGGTCGAAGGCAGCGGCGGCGGACGACGGGACGGACGTGGGTTCGCTCATTCCTGGCTCCAGGGCTTGAGGGTGCCCTCGTCGAGGACCTTGATCTGGGTCTCGACGGCCTCGAGCTTGCCGCGGCAGAACGACAGCAGCTGCGCGCCCCGCTCGTAGCCGGCGAGCATCTGGTCCAGGGGCAGCTGGCCCGACTCGATGCGGGCGATCAGCTGCTCCAGCTCTTCGAGCGCGGCTTCGTAGGTGGCAGGGGTGGAGGGCGTGGCCTTGGGCATCGTCGCGGACTTGGGCAAAGCCCCGATTCTAGGCCGCGGGGCTGGCCCCGACCCCGGGGGGTACAATCCCCAGCCCAACCCGCGCCAGTCCCCGGATAAAGCGCTTACCCTGCCCCTTCATAGGGGGAGTCTCTAGGTCAGGTGAAATGTCTGATTTAAGTCTTCAACTGCAGCAGGCCGCAAGCCAACTACCAGTTTCCAGCTATTTCGACGAGGCGCTCTTCGCGCGGGAGATGGAAACCATCTTCAAGCGCGGGCCCCGCTATGTGGGGCACCAGCTGTCCGTTCCCGAAACAGGCGACTACTACGCCCTGCCCCAGGAGGGCGAGGGGCGCGCGCTCGTGCGCACGTCCCGTGGCGTGGAGCTCGTGAGCAACGTGTGCCGCCACCGGCAGGCGGTGATCCTGCGCGGGCGCGGCAACCTGCGCAACGAGCCGGGCTCGGGCGGCAACATCGTGTGCCCCCTGCACCGCTGGACCTACTCCGGCGGCGAAGGCAGCCCCGCGGGGACGCTGATCGGCGCGCCGCATTTCGCCCACGACCCCTGCCTGAACCTGGGGCGCTACGGCCTGCGCGAGTGGAACGGCCTGCTGTTCGAGGACAACGGCCGCGACATCGCCACCGACCTGGCCGGCATGGGCCCGCGCAAGGACCTGGATTTCACCGGCATGGTCCTGGACCATGTCGAGATGCACGAGTGCAACTACAACTGGAAGACCTTCATCGAGGTCTACCTGGAGGACTACCACGTGGGCCCCTTCCACCCGGGGCTGGGCCAGTTCGTCACCTGCGACGACCTGCGCTGGGAGTTCAAGGAGCAGTTCTCGGTGCAGACGGTGGGCGTGGCCAACCGCCTGGGCCGCCCGGGCAGCCCGATCTACGAGCGCTGGCACAAGGCGCTGCTGTCCTACCGCGACGGCGTGCCGCCCTCGCACGGCGCGATCTGGCTGACCTACTACCCCCACATCATGGTGGAGTGGTACCCGCACGTGCTGACGGTCTCGACCCTGCACCCGGTCAGCGTCAACAAGACGATCAACGTGGTGGAGTTCTACTACCCCGAGGAGATCGCCGCCTTCGAGCGCGAGTTCGTGGAGGCGCAGAAGGCCGCCTACATGGAAACCTGCATCGAGGACGACGAGATCGCCGAGCGCATGGACGCCGGCCGCAAGGCCCTGCTCCAGCGCGGCGACAACGAGGTCGGCCCCTACCAGAGCCCCATGGAAGACGGCATGCAGCACTTCCACGAGTGGTACCGCGCGCACATGGGCATGGCGCCCCTGCGCGCCTGACGGCCTGCCCCCGCAGACACGCCCAGGCATGCAAGCCCTGTGGATGGTCGCCGGGGCGTTCTTCTTCGCGGCGATGGCCGTGTGCGTGAAGATCGCCGCGGCCTGGTTCACCAGCGCGGAACTGGTGTTCTGGCGCGGGGTGTTCGGCATCGCCTTCCTGTATGTGCTGGCACGGCGCCAGGGCGTGGCGCTGACCACGCGCTACCCGGGCATGCACGCCTGGCGCAGCCTGGTGGGCGTGGCCTCGCTGGGCGCGTGGTTCTACGCGATCGCCGGCCTGCCCGTGGGCACGGCGATCACCCTCAACTACATGAGCAGCCTGTGGGTGTCGGCCTTCGTGGTGGGCGGCTCCATCGCGGCCTGGAGCCCGCGCGAGGGCACGGCCAGCCTGATGCGCCAGGGACCGCTGGCCCTGGCGGTGCTGGCCGGCTTCGCAGGCGTGGTGCTGACCCTGCGGCCCACCGTGACACAGGACCAGCTGTTCGCCGGCGTGGTGGGCCTGCTGTCGGGCCTGGTCTCGGCCTTCGCCTACATGCAGGTGATGGCGCTGGGCAAGGTGGGCGAGCCCGAGACGCGCACGGTGCTGTACTTCGCCGTGGGCACGGCGCTGGTGGGCCTGGTGGCGACGATGGCCACCGGCTGGTCCCCCTGGCCGGGCTGGTCCGGCCTGTGGGTGGTGCCCATGGCCCTGTTCGCCTCGCTCGGCCAGCTGTGCCTGACCCGCGCCTACAGCCATGGCGCCACCCTGGTGGTGGCCTGCCTGCAATACTCGGGAATCGTGTTCGGCGCGCTGTTCGGCATCGTGCTGTTCGATGACCGCCTGCCCTGGTACGGCTGGGCCGGCATGGCACTGATCATGGCCAGCGGCATCGCCGCCACCGCCTTGCGCGCACGGGCCGTGCCGCGCGCACCCGCCGAGGAGCATTGACACCATGAATTCCACTTTCACCACCCTGGTCAGCGCCCAGCAGCTGATGGACCTGCAGCAGTCCGGACGGCCGCTGATGGTGTTCGACTGCAGCTTCGACCTGGCCAACCCCGCGGCCGGGCTGGAGCAGTACCACCTGGGCCACATTCCCGGCGCCCTGCATGCCGACCTGGAGCATGACCTGAGCGACGAGGGCGTCGTGGGCGCCGATGGCGTGCGCCGTCCGCATGCGGACGCGGCCTCGGGCGGGCGGCACCCCCTGCCCTCACGCGAGAAGTTCGCGATGTGGCTCAGCCGCGTGGGCTTTGCCCATGACATGCAGGCCGTGGTGTACGACCGCCAGGGCGCCAACTTCTGCGGCCGCCTGTGGTGGATGCTCAAGTGGGCAGGCCACGACGCCGTGGCCGTGCTCGATGGCGGGCTGCAGGCCTGGCAGGCTGCCGGCGGCGCGCTGCGCGCCGGGGACGAGCCCGCGCATTTCCAGAGCCACTTCGCGCTGGGCCAGCCGCTGCGCGAGTTGGTGAGCGGCATGCAGGTGCTCGACCGACTGGGTTCAGGCGCGCAGACGATCGTGGATGCGCGCGGCGCCCCGCGTTATCGCGGCGAGGTGGAGCCGCTGGACCCGGTGGCCGGGCATATCCCGGGCGCGTTGAACCGTCCGTTCACGCAGAACATCGGGACCGACGGGCGATTCAAGCCGCCGGCCGAGCTGCGCGCTGAATTCGATGCGCTGCTGCAAGGCCGTGACCCGCGCAGCGTGGTGCACCAGTGTGGCAGCGGCGTGAGCGCGGTGCCCAACCTGCTGGCGATGGAGCTGGCGGGCTATGGGCCCACGGCCCTGTATGCCGGCAGCTGGAGCGAGTGGTGCCGGGACCCGTCCCGGCCCGTGGCAAAGGGCTGAGGACCCCAACGCACCTCAACGCGAGGCGGGCACACTCGCCGCAGACGCCGGCGGCATGGCGGATCCCGGGGCGGCACTGCCGGGCGTTGACGAAGACGTGCCGCCCATGGTGGAGGTCCCGCCCGTTCCCGTGGCATCGGCGCTGCCAGTGGTACCCGGGGGCGTGCCGGTGGCCGGACCCGTGCCCGCAGTGCTGCCCGTGGTGCCCCCCGGGGTGGTGGTGCTGGAGGTGCCGGTCGTCGTGGTGTCGGTGCCGGCATTGCGGTTGCAGGCGGCCAGGGACAGGCAGGCGCCCAGCAGCACGGCCAGCGCCACACTGCGGCTCACAGTGGTCTTCGTCATCAGGAAACTCCTTGGGTTGAGGTTGTCGTGGTTGAACTGGCGGCCGCAGGGGCAGCGCCCGCGCAGACGGTAAGTGAAGGTTCCAGCCGAGCTTGTCGGCGCCTGCTGTCGAAGCCTGTAGGACAGACTCAGCGGTCCTCGCCCGTCCGGCCTTCCTGCTTCATCGCCGTACGCGCGCGTGCCTCGGTAGGGCCCTGTTCGCTGCGGGGCGGATCGTCACGCCCCGCTCGGTCCTGCGCAGGCCGCTGGCGTGGGGCCTCCCGGGCCTGGCCGCGCCCGGCAGGGGTGCCATCCGCGCCCAGGTCCTCACCCAGGCCCGGGCCGAGGGCGTCGTCCGCCTGCATGTCCGTGGCGGGCGTGGTCTTGCTGCTGTCGTCGCGGTCGTCCGCGGAGCCGGGCCGGTTCATTTTTCCTTGCCGCCCTTGCCGCCCCGGTTGCCCTGGGCCCGCTCGCTCTGCGCCACGGTGTTCTGGTTGCTCACCTGCGCGCCCTTGCTGCCGGCCTCGCTGCGGGTCATGCCGCCGCTGGCCTGCCCACGGGCACCGCCCGCCTTGGCACGCTTGCCGCCCTTGTTGCTCGATCCCTTTGCCATGGTTCGCTCCTGTGGTTGGTCATGACGATGCACGGCGCCGCGCGCCGCCAGCCGACTCTAGGCCGCAGCCCGCCCGCCGCTGTCGGCGCAGGCGGCGGGCGGGCGTAGGACACGGAGGCAGCCCCGGCGACCAGGGCCTGACCGCCAGCCGTCAGCGGGCGCCGGCCCCCATGCGGCCCGTCTCGGGGGAGCGCGTGGCCTCGGCGGCCTTGCTGCCGGCGGCAGGCAGGTTCTGCGCGGCGGCCAGGTGCTGCTGCAGGACCGGCAAGGTCTTGTCGATCCAGGCCTTGAGCTGCGGGTCCTTCACGTCCTTGGCGGCCTTCTGGAAGGCCTTGATGTCCTTCTCGTGCTCCTTGACGCCCACGTTCTGCACGAACTCGCGATCGAACTCGGGGCCCGTCTTCTTGCCCAGTTTCTCGATCTCGTTGCGCATGGCGCGCTTGGGCGCGGGCGGCAGCTCCAGGCCGAGGCTGTTGGCCAGCGACATGAGCTCGCTGTTGGCCGCGCCGTGGTGGTCGGCCAGCTGGGTGGCATAGCGCTTGACGGCCGGGTCGGTGGCCTTGGTGGCCGCCAGCTGCGCGGCCTGCAGCTCGAACAGGCCGCTGGCGGCCGCGTCCTCGATGAACTTGCGGTCGCTGCGCGCCAGCTTGGTGCCCTGCTGCGGCGTGTTGCGCGTGCCCGTGCCGGCCTGCGTGGCGGGCGCGCCGCCCGTGGCCGCGGGGGACGACGAACCCGCGCCCGAGCCCGTGCCGGTGCCCGAGCCCAAGGTGTTGCTGCCCGTGCCGCCGCTTTGGGCGAAGGCCGAACCGAGGGCCAGGACCAGGGTGGTGACGGCCAGGGAGGTGGTGATGCGTCTCATGGATAGCGCTCCTGTTTGCATGCTTACTTGGACTGGGGTGACGAAGGGGTGGTGCTGCCCGGCTCGGAGGCGGGCGTGGCATCGCTGCTGCCGAAGTTGCCGCCCGTGCTGCTGCCCGGGCGGCCGCTCTGGCGGCTGGCGCGCCAGCTGTCGAACTCGTCGGCGAACTTGCGATAGCGGTCCTGGCGCCAGATCTCGTATTCCCGGTCCAGCATGCGCATCTGCTCCTCGCGCCACCGGTGGTAGTCCTGGTCATGCAGGAAGGCCGGGGGCGCGGCCTGGCCACCCCCCTGCTGGCCGCTGCCCCAGGCCGCGCCCTGCGCGCCTCCCCAGCTGCCGCCGCCCATGCCGGCGCCTTGCTGGCTGCCCCAGGCGGCGCCGCCCGGGCCGCTGCGGCTCCAGTCACCGCGGCTGCCGAACTCGCCAGCGCTGACGCCGTACTCGCCACCGCGGCCCGCAGCGCGGCCCGCGGTGGGATCCTCCCAGCGGCCCGGGTGCTGCTGCCGCTCACGCTCGTCGTACTCTCTTGATGCCATCGCGCGCTCCTTGGAAAGCTCGAAAAGGACCATGGCCAGGGCCATGCCTGGCCTGGAGAGCCGCCACCTTAGGGGCGCCCGCAGAGGCGCCCTGTCGGACGCGCCCGTGCGCGGCGTAGGAAAAAGCTGGAACGAGACGCAGGAGAGCCGGGCATGCGCGGCCGGGCCTTGCACCCGGCCACCCGGCGTGCCGTCAGTGGCTGCTGTGGGCCAGCTGGCCGGCAATGACCACGAGCGCGATGCCGGCCAGCAGCCACGCCACCTGCGAGGTGGTGGCCCGGGCGCCCAGGCGCTTTTGCAGCTGCGGGATCAGGTCGGCCAGCGCCACGTAGATGAAGCTGCTGCTGGCCACGGTGAGGAAGAACGGGAGGTAGCCGTGCAACTGTTCGACCAGCCACCAGCCGGTGAGGCCGCCCAGGGTGGTGACGGCGCCGGCCAGCGAGACCTTGACCAGGGCGATGCGGCGGCTGGCGCTGGTCTGCCCCAGGACGACGAGGTCGCCGATGTGGTGCGGCACTTCGTGGGCCAGCACCGACAGGGCCGCCACGACGCCCAGGCGGATGTCAGCCATGAAGGCCGAGGCGATGAGGATGCCGTCGCCGAAGCAGTGGACGCTGTCGCCGGTGAGCACCGCCCAGCCGCCCGAGCGCGGACCGTGGGCGTGGCCGTGGCCCGCGTGGTCATGGTGGTCGTGGTCATGCCCCTGGGCGTGGCCGTGGTGATGCTCGTGGCCATGGTGCCAGAGCTCCGCCTTGTCCAGGAGGAAGAAGAACACCAGGCCCACCAGCAGCGTGGCGAACAGCGCGTGCGGCTCGACGCCCGCCTCGAAGGCCTCGGGCAGCAGGTGCATGAAGGCCGTGGCGAGCAGGGCGCCGGCTGCCAGGCTCAGGAGGTGCTGGGCACCCACCGGCACCGCCGCGGAGGCTTCGCCGCGAGCACGCACCCCCAGCCGCATCAGCAGGGCGGCCAGCCAGACGCTGCCGATACCAGCACAGAGCGTGGCGAGGAGGATGGCGAGGAGGGTCATCGTTGTACTTCTGGAAAGGGTCCCTGGAACGTGGCGCGCGCGGCAATGGCGGCCAACTCGACGTTGATCTTATCAATCGTGTCAAGCGGTATCGGGCACCCACGCAGGCCCGGGCGCGCGCGGGCGGCGCGAACCATAATCCGGGCTTTCAACCCCCACCCGAAGAAAAGGATCCCACCCATGCCCACCCTGCGCGTCGATCTCATGGAAGGCCGTACCGTCGAACAGAAGAAGGCGCTGGTCGAAGCATTGACCCAGGCCGTGTGCGACACCCTGGGCAGCAAGCCCGAGTCGGTGGACATCCTGCTGTACGACATCAAGCGCCACGACTGGGCCACCGGGGGTGTGCTGTGGTCCGAGAAGTCCTGAGCCCGTTCGCACGACGCCTGGCACTCGCCCTGCCCCTGGCCCTGCCCGCCTGCGCGCAGACGATGACCACCCCACCCCGCCCGACAAGCCCCGGGGCCGCAGCGGCGCAGCCCCTGACCGGGCAGACCGAGGACGCGGCCACGCCGCGCAACCAGTGCAATGCGACACCGGCGAAGGGCGCCATTGGCCAGCAGGCGACGCGCGAGCTGCTCGCGCAGGCCCGGGCGCTGGCCGGCGCACGCCTCCTGCGCGTGGTCGGACCGGACGAGATGGTCACCCAGGAGTACAACGCCTCGCGGCTGACGGTGCTGCTGGACGAACGGGGCGTGGTCGCCGAGGTGCGCTGCGGCTGAAGCCGCGGTGCACGCCCCCTGCGCCGTCAGTGGGCCTTTTCCCAGTTCTCGCCGACGCCGATCTCGGCCACCAGCGGGACGCGCAGCTGCGCGACATCCGCCATCAGGCGCGGGATCTCGGCGCGCACCCAGTCCACCTCGTCCTGCGGGACCTCGAAGACCAGTTCGTCATGCACCTGCATGATGACCTTGGTGCGCTTGCCCAGCGCGTCCAGCGTGTCCTGCACCTTCACCATGGACAGCTTGATCAGGTCCGCCGCCGTACCCTGCATGGGCGCGTTGATCGCGGCGCGCTCGGCGCCCGCGCGGCGCGGGCCGTTGGGTGAGTTGATCTCGGGCAGGTACAGGCGGCGGCCGAACACGGTCTCCACATAGCCCTGGGCCTTGGCGGCCTGGCGCGTGTCGTCCATGTACTGCTTGACGCCAGGGTAGCGCTGGAAGTAGCGGTCGATGTAGTTCTTGGCCGCGGTGTTGTCGATGCCCAGGTTCTTCGCCAGGCCGTAACTGCTCATGCCGTAGATCAGGCCGAAGTTGATGACCTTGGCGTAGCGGCGCTGCTCGGAGGTGACCTGGTCGGGCGCGACGCCGAAGACCTCGCCCGCGGTGGCGCGGTGCACGTCCAGGCCCTCGCTGAAGGCGCGGATCAGGGCCTCGTCGCCACTGAGGTGGGCCATGATGCGCAGCTCGATCTGGCTGTAGTCGGCGCTGGCGATGACGTGGCCCGCCGGGGCGACGAAGGCCTCGCGCACGCGCCGGCCTTCGGCTGTCTTGACCGGGATGTTCTGCAGGTTGGGGTCGTTGCTGGACAGCCGGCCCGTCACCGCCACGGCCTGGGCGTAGTGCGTGTGCACGCGGCCCGTGCGCGGGTGGGCCATCTGCGCCAGCTTGTCCGTGTAAGTGCCCTTGAGCTTGGACAGGCCGCGCCACTCCAGCAGCTTGGCCGGCAGGGGGAAGTCCTCGGCGAGTTTTTCCAGCACCTCCTCGTCGGTGCTGGGCGCACCCGTGGCGGTTTTCTTGACCACCGGCAGGCCCAGCTTGCCGAAGAAGATCTCGCCGATCTGCTTGGGGCTGCCCAGGTTGAAGGGCTGGCCGGCGAGTTCGTGCGCCTCCTGTTCCAGCTGCACGATCCGCTGGCCCAGCTCCGCGCTCTGGCGCGCCAGGGTGGGCGCGTCGATCAGCACGCCGTTGCGCTCGATGCGGTACAGCGCCTCGCTGGTGGCGACTTCCAGCTCGTAGACGAAACGCAGCTTCTCGTCGCGCGCCAGGCGGGGCCACAGCGCGGCGTGGACGTCCAGCGTCTGGTCAGAGTCCTCGCAGGAATACTCCGAGGCCTTTTCGATGGCGACCTGGGCGAAGGAGATCTGGTGCGCGCCCTTGCCGGCAAGGCTTTCGTAGCTGATGCCGGTGCGTCCCAGGTGGCGCTCGGCCAGGCTGGCCAGGTTGTGGGGGCGGTGGACCTCCAGCACGTAGCTTTCCAGCATGGTGTCGTGGGCATAGCCGCGCACCTCGATGCCGTGGTTGGCAAAGACATGGCGGTCGTACTTGACGTGCTGGCCGAGCTTTTTCTTCTGCGGGTTCTCCAGCCAGGGCTTCAGGCGGGCGAGGACCTCGTCGCGGGGCAACTGCGCAGGTGCATCCGGGTAGGCGTGCGCCAGGGGCACATAGGCCGCCTCGCCAGGCTTGACGCTGAAGGAGACGCCCACGATCTCGGCCACCATCTCGTCCAGCGAGGTGGTCTCGGTGTCGATGGCGGCCAGGTCGGCGGCCTCCAGCTTGGCCAGCCAGGCGTCGAACTGCGCCCAGGTGAGGATGGTCTCGTACTGCAGGTTGCTGGCGGCGCTGTGGGGAGCGGGCTCGTCGAACAGGCCGCCCTGTCCGGGGTGGCCGGGCGCCGCCGCCTTTTCCTTCTTCCTGCCCTTGTCTTCTTCCGGCGCCTCGCTCGCGGCGACCTGGCGGGCCAGGCCCTTGAAGCCATAGCGCTCGTAGAACGCGCGCAGCTGCTCCGTGTCCTGCCCGCCGATGGCGATGTCGTCGAAGGCCGGCAGGCTGGGGATGTACGCGCGCAGGTCGCAGTCGCAGCGCATGCTCACCAGGGCGCGCCCCGTGGGCAGCCAGTCCAGCGCGGCGCGCAGGTGCTCGCCCACCGCGCCCTTGACCTCGGAGGCCCGCGCGATGAGGGCGTCCAGCGAGCCGTATTCGGTGAGCAGCTTCACCGCCGTCTTGGGGCCGACCTTGTTGACGCCCGGCACGTTGTCCACGGTGTCGCCCACCAGCGTCTGGTAGTCCACCATCAGCCGCGGCGGCACACCGAACTCGGCCTCCACGCCCGCGGCATCGCGCTTGCGGTCGTTCATGGTGTCGATGACCATGACATGGTCGTTGACCAGCTGGCTCAGGTCCTTGTCGCCGGAGGAGATGACCGTGCGCACACCCTGCTGCGTGGCCAGGCAGGACAGGGTGGCGATGACGTCGTCCGCCTCCACGCCGGGCACGTCCAGCACCTTCCACCCGAGCAGGCGCACGACCTCGTGGATGGGAGGGATCTGCGCGCGCAGGTCGTCCGGCATGGGCGAGCGGTTGGCCTTGTACTGGGGGTACAGGTCGTCGCGGAAGGTCTTGCCCGGGGCATCGAAGACGCAGACGGCGTAGTCGGCCCGCACGTCCTTGCGCAGCTTCTGCATCATGTTGATCATGCCGCGGATGGCGCCGGTGGCGGGGCTGGACGGGTCGTCCGGGTCGGCCCGCAGGTCGGGCATGGCGTGGAAGGCGCGGTACAGGTAGCTGGAGCCGTCGACCAGCAGCAGCACGGGCTGCGCGGTCGCGGCGGGATCGTGGGTCTCGCTCATGGCGGCCATTGTGCCCGGACGGTGGCGGGAGGCCGGCCTGGCCCCGCACGGCGGCCTCACCGGGGCATCGGGCGCCGTCCTCCTACAATGCAGGCCATGCGATCCCTCCTCCTGCTCCCCGTTGCCCTGCTGGCGGCCGGCGCCGCCTCCCTCGCGGCCGCACAGTCGCCCGCCGCACCCGCGACGCGCGAGCCGCTGGATGGCCGCCAGAACCAGAAGGTCGAGCGCATCCGCCACGAGGATGCCGGCAGCCGCATCGACGAGGTGCGCTATGGCGGCCAGACCCAGAGCATCACCGTGCAGCCCAAGACGGGCGTCCCCGAGTACGAGGTGGACCCGGGCTCGCCCGCGCGCCGCCAGCAGGCCGATCCCCGCGAGGGCCTGAGCAACTCCGGCGGGCAGCGCTCGTGGAACGTGCTGCGCTTCTGATCCCCCCACCATGGCCGTATTCACCGAAGTCTCCGCCGAAGCGGCGGAACAACTCCTGCGCGATCTGCAACTGGGCGAGCTGCGCGAGCTGCGCGGCATCCAGGGCGGGATCGAGAACACCAACTACTTCGTCACCAGCACCCAGGACGGCCAGGAGCGCGAGTGGGTGCTCACGCTGTTCGAGCGACTGACCGCCCAGCAGCTGCCCTTCTACCTGTACCTGATGAAGCACCTGGCGGCCCGGGGCATCCCCGTACCGGACCCGCAGGGCGACCGCGACGGCGACATCCTGCACAGCGTGTGCGGCAAGCCCGCCGCTCTGGTGGACCGCCTGCGCGGACGCAGCGAGCTGGCCCCCCAGGCTACCCATTGCGCCCAGGTGGGCGACATGCTGGCGCGCATGCACCGGGCCGGCCGCGACTACCCGCGCAGCCAGCCCAACCTGCGCGGCCTGCCCTGGTGGAACGAGACGGTGCCGGTGGTGCTGCCCTACATCGAGCCGGCCCAGGCCGACCTGCTGCGCAGCGAACTGGCCTACCAGAACCATGTCGCAGCCTCCTCGGCCTACGCCGCGCTGCCGCGCGGGCCGGTGCATGCGGACCTGTTCCGCGACAACGTGATGTTCGACGAGGGGCCGCAGGGGCCCGCGCTCAGCGGCTTCTTCGACTTCTACTTCGCGGGCGTGGACACCTGGCTGTTCGACGTGGCGGTGTGCCTGAACGACTGGTGCATCGACCTGGCCACCGGCGCGCCGGACGAGGCCCGCGCCAGCGCCTTCCTGCAGGCCTACCAGGCGCAGCGGCCCTTCTCCCCGGCCGAGCACCGGCTGCTGCCGGCGATGCTGCGGGCGGGTGCGCTGCGCTTCTGGATCTCGCGCCTGTGGGACTTCCACCTGCCGCGCGAGGCCAGCATGCTCAAGCCGCACGACCCGGCCCATTTCGAGCGGGTGCTGCGGCACCGCCTGCCGGGTTAAATTCGGACCGATGAAACTGACCGTGGTTCCGCCCCGCACCGGCCTGGCCTGGGTGCGATCGGGCGTGCGCACCTTCATGCGCCAGCCGCTGGCCCTGTCGGGCCTGTTCTTCATGTACACCGCCCTGGTCGTGGTGGTGTCGCAGCTGCCGCTGCTGGGTCCCCTGATCGCCGGCCTCCTGGTACCCGCCGCCACGCTGGGCCTGATGGCCGCCAGCGCCGAAGCCGACTCGGGCCGCTTTCCCATGCCCGGCGTCCTGTTCAGCGCCTTCCGCGCGGGCCGGCAGCGGCTGCGGGCCATGCTGGTGCTGGGCCTGGTCTATGCCGGCGGCTCCCTGCTGGCCACCGGGCTGGCGACGCTGCTGGCCGGCGCGCCCACGGCCCCGCCGGCTGCCACGCCAGGTGCCGATGGCGCGGTGAATCCGCTGGATGGCGCGACCCTGCTCGCCCTGGCGCTGCACATGCCGCTGTTCATGCTGTTCTGGCATGCGCCGGCGCTGGTGCACTGGCACGGCATTTCGCCGGCCAAGAGCCTGTTCTTCAGCGCGGTGGCGGTGCTGCGCAATTTCGGCGCCCACCTGGTCTACGGCCTGGGGTGGATGGCCCTGTTCCTGGTGGTGGGCTCGGCCTTCGGGCTGCTGGGCGGCATGCTGGGCGGGGCGGCCTTCGCCCAGGCGCTGATGCTGCCGGTGGCGCTGCTGCTGGCGGCGATGTTCTCCTCGTCGGTGTACTTCACCTTCCGGGGCAGCTTCAGCGCGGACGAGGAAGCCGACGACCCAGGCGCCGCCGGCTGACGGTCACGTCACCGGCGTGAGCTTGGCCACGCTCAGGGCCAGCCACTTGATGCCGTGGCGGTTGAACTTGACCTGGGCGCGCGCGTCGTCGCCCGCGCCTTCCAGCGTGAGCACCGTGCCCTCGCCGAACTTGGTGTGGAACACCTGCATGCCGGCGCGCAGGCCGTGGGCGGGCGCGGCCTTCTGCGGCGGCACCGGGGGGCTGGCGAACTGGTCGGGGGCGAGGTCGCGCGGGTAATTGCCGCGGCCGGACTCGCCATAGCCACCGCCCGAGCCTCGGCCGTAGCCGCTGCTGCCGCCGTAGCCGCCACGCGAGCCACCGGCGTACCCGCCACCACCATGGCCACCACCGCCAAAGCCTTGCGAGGCAAAGCCCTGGTTCTTGGGCGTGAGCCACTTCAGGCAGTGCTCCGGCAGCTCGTCGAAGAAGCGGCTGCGGATGTTGTAGCGGGTCTGGCCGTGCAGCAGGCGGGTCTGCGAGTGGCTCAGGTACAGGCGCTGGCGGGCACGGGTGATGGCCACGTACATGAGGCGGCGCTCCTCCTCCAGGCCCTCGTGGTCGGCCATCGAGCGCTCGGAGGGGAACAGGCCCTCCTCCAGGCCGGTGACGAACACGCAGTCGAACTCCAGGCCCTTGGCCGCGTGCACCGTCATCAGCTGCACGGCGTCCTGGCCGGCCTGGGCCTGGTTGTCGCCGGCTTCCAGCGCCGCGTGGGTGAGGAAGGCGGCGAGCGGCGACAGGGTCTCCCCGGTCTCTGCATCCGGCGCGGGCTCGTCCAGCACCGGCAGGCTCGGGTCCAGGCCCTGGCTCACCGGCGACTGTGACAGTTCATCCACCGGCAGGGCCACGGCATCGCGGCCGAAGCCCTCCTGCGTGACGAAGCTCTCGGCGGCGGAGGCGAGTTCCTCCAGGTTCTCGATGCGGTCGGCGCCCTCGCGGTCGGCGCGGTAGTGGTCGATCAGGCCCGAGTGCTGCAGCACCAGTTCGATGATCTCGCGCAGGGTCAGGCCCTGGGTCTGCTCGCGCATCACGTCGACCTTGGCGACGAAGGCGCCCAGGTTGGCGCCGGCCTTGCCGGTGGTGGCGCTGACCGCGTCGTGCAGCGAGCAGCCGGCGGCGCGGGCGGCGTCCTGCAGCTGCTCGATGCTGCGCGCGCCGATGCCGCGCGGCGGGAAGTTCACCACCCGCAGGAAGGAGGTGTCGTCGTTGGGGTTCTCCAGCAGGCGCAGGTAGGCCAGCGCGTGCTTGATTTCCGCGCGCTCGAAGAAGCGCAGGCCGCCGTACACGCGGTATGGCACGTTGGCGTTGAACAGCGCGGTCTCGATCACCCGGCTTTGCGCGTTGCTGCGGTACAGGATGGCGATTTCCTGGCGGGCCAGGCCCTCGCTGCGAACGAGCTGGCGCGCCTCCTCCACGATCCACTGCGCCTCGGCCAGGTCGGTGGGCGACTCGTACACGCGCACCGGCTCGCCCGGGCCCTGGTCCGTACGCAGGTTCTTGCCCAGGCGGCCCTTGTTGCGGGAGATCAGCTCGTTGGCGGAGTCCAGGATGTTGCTGTAGCTGCGGTAGTTCTGCTCCAGCTTGATCTGGTGCCTCACGCTGAACTCGCGCACGAAGTCGGCCATGTTGCCCACGCGCGCGCCGCGGAAGGCGTAGATGCTCTGGTCGTCGTCGCCCACGGCGAAGACGCTGTTGCCCTGGCCCGAGAAGACCTTGAGCCAGGCGTACTGCAGGCGGTTGGTGTCCTGGAACTCGTCGACCAGGATGTGGCGGAAGCGCCGCTGGTAGTGCTCGCGCACGGCGGCGTTGTCGCGCATCAGCTCATAGCTGCGCAGCATCAGCTCGCCGAAGTCCACCACGCCCTCGCGCTGGCACTGCTCCTCGTACAGCTGGTAGATCTCGACGCGGCGGCGGTCCTCGTCGCTGCGGGTGTTGACGTCGCCGGGGCGCTGGCCGTCTTCCTTGCAGCCGCTGATGAAGTACTGCAGCTCCTTGGCGGGAAAGCGCTCCTCGTCGACGCCGTGCTGCTTCATCAGCCGCTTGATGGCCGAGAGCTGGTCCTGCGTGTCCAGGATCTGGAAGCTTTGCGGCAGGTTGGCCAGCTTGTAGTGGGCGCGCAGGAAGCGGTTGCACAGGCCGTGGAAGGTGCCGATCCACATGCCGCGCACGTTGACCGGGAGCATGGCGCCCAGGCGGGTCATCATCTCCTTGGCGGCCTTGTTGGTGAAGGTGACGGCCATGATGCCGCCGGGTGAGACCTGGCCGGTGGACAGCAGCCAGGCGATGCGGGTGGTGAGCACCCGGGTCTTGCCGGAGCCCGCGCCCGCCAGGATCAGGGCGTGTTCGCCCGGCAGGGCGACAGCGGCGCGCTGCTCGGTGTTCAGGCCCTTGAGCAGGGGGGATTCGGCGGCGGCGGTGTCGGAAGACAGGAACTCTGGGAACATACGGCATTGTAGAAAGCACGGCCCCTGCGGCACGCCACTTTTCCATGACCTTGCACCTTGCGTCAGCCCGGGCCGTTTCGGTTTTGCGCACGGCGGTGGCCCCGGCCCGCCCTTGCCTCCTGGCGATCCTGGCGGCCCTGGCCGTGGTGGCGGCTGCGGGCTCCGGCCCGGCCCGGGCCGCCGGCGGCACGCCGGACGACACCCTGGCGCGGCCACCGGTGTGCGCCAGCGGCGGCCAGCCCCGGCCCCGGGCCCTGCTGGAACGGTTCATCAACGCCGACTGCGAGACCTGCTGGGGCGACGCGGCCACCCCGCGCCCCCAGGCGCGGGCGGTGGCGCTGGACTGGGTGGTGCCCGGCAGCCGCGGCGAGGACGCGCCGCTGTCGGCCGTGGCCGTGCGCGAAGGGCTGGACCGGCTGGCCGCGCTGCGCCAGCCCGTGCCCGCGGGCGCGCAGGCCGTCGAGGGACCGCTGATGGCCGCCGCACGCACGCTGCGCGTGGCGCACGGCCTGCCGCTGAACGGCTACATCGGCGCCTCCATCAGCCTGTCGCCCGCCGGGCGGTCGCCCTGGCGGGCCTGGCTGCTGCTGGTGGAGACGCTGCCAGCCGGCACCGAGGGCTCGCCAGTGGCGCGCAACCTGGTGCGCGCGGCCTTCAACCCGCCGTGGGACGCCCGGCGCGCGCCCACGGCGGCCGAACAGCGGCGGCTGTGGGAGACCCGCCCCCTGCGCGTCCCCGAAGGCGCCAACCCCGACCGGCTGCGGGTGGTGGGGTGGGTGGAAGATGCGCAGGGCCGTATCAGGGCCATAGCGGAATCCAGATGCCTGCCCGTGGGCGGCAAGCAGTAGAATCAGTCACCGGGCCCAAGCATCGCGGCCCGGTTTCCCCTGAAGGCGCGCCGAGCCTGCGCGCGCCTGGAATGCCGGGCCAACGTCCAAGCGCTCTCCCTGTTATTCAACAGCTTCCTGGAGCCCTGGTATGGAAATCTTCGACTACGACAACGTCCTGCTGCTGCCGCGCAAGTGCCGCGTGGAAAGCCGCTCCGAGTGCGATTCCAGCGTGACGCTGGGCAACCGCACCTTCCGCATCCCGGTCGTCCCCGCCAACATGAAGACGGTGGTGGACGAGAAGATCTGCCTGTGGATGGCGCGCAGCGGCTACTTCTACGTGATGCACCGCTTCGACCTGGACAACGTGGCCTTCGTGCGCTTCATGCACGCGCAGGGCGCGTTCGCCTCGATCTCGCTGGGCGTGAAGAAGCCCGACTACGAGACGGTGGACCAGCTGGCGGCCGAGGGCCTGGTGCCCGAGTACATCACCATCGACATCGCCCACGGCCATGCCGACACGGTGCAGCGCATGATCGGCTACCTCAAGCAGAAGCTGCCGGCGTCCTTCATCATCGCCGGCAACGTGGGCACGCCCGAGGCCGTGATCGACCTGGAGAACTGGGGCGCGGACGCGACCAAGGTGGGCATCGGCCCGGGCAAGGTGTGCATCACGCGCCTGAAGACCGGCTTCGGCACCGGCGGCTGGCAGCTGTCGGCGCTGAAGTGGTGCGCCCGCGTGGCGACCAAGCCCATCATCGCCGACGGCGGCATCCGCGAGCATGGCGACATCGCCAAGAGCATCCGCTTCGGCGCCACCATGGTCATGATCGGCTCCATGCTGGCCGGCCACGAGGAATCGCCCGGCCAGACGGTGGAAGTCGACGGCAAGCTTTACAAGGAGTACTACGGCAGCGCCTCGGACTTCAACAAGGGCGAGTACAAGCACGTGGAAGGCAAGCGCATCCTCGAGCCCGTCAAGGGCAAGCTGGCCGACACCCTGCGCGAGATGCAGGAAGACGTGCAAAGCTCGATCAGCTATTCCGGCGGGACCAAGCTGATGGACATCCGCAAGGTGAACTACGTGATCCTGGGCGGGGACAACGCGGGCGAGCACCTGCTGATGTGACGGCCGGGGCGTGCCCCATGAAGAAAGGGACCCGCGGGTCCCTTTTCTTTATTCCGTGTCTTCGAAATGCGTCAGTCCTGGAGCAGTTCCAGCGACAGCGCGTGCAGGCGCTCGCCGGGCTGGATCATGCTTTCCAGGACGCTGAAGTGGTTCAGCCCCGGCAGGGCCTCGCACACCGGCACGCGCGCATGGCCCCAGGCCTGGCGGATCAACTCGTTGTGGCGCAGGAACTCCAGGCTCTCCTTGCCGCCCACCACGCTGTACAACTGGCCCAGGCGCGGCGGGGGGAACAGCGCCGGGCTGGCGCGGCGGGCATCTTCCGCGGTCAGGCGCAGCGCCGACTGCAGGGAGGGCGTGTGGCGCAGGGGCTCGAGCTCGAACAGGCCGGAGATCGACAAGGCGCGCGTGACCAGGTCGGACGGCAGGCTGCGGTCGAAGTCATTGAAGTAGCAGGCCAGCATCATCGCGGCCAGGTGGCCGCCGGCGGAATGGCCCGCCACGGAGATGCGGCGCGGGTCGCCGCCAAAGCGGGCGATGTTCTGCCAGCACCAGGCCAGGGCCCGCACCATCTGCAGGCTGATGTCGGGGATGGTGACCGCGGGGCACAGGTCATAGTTCACCACCACCACGCAGGCGCCGGCCTGCGTGAGGGGCGGCGCGACGAAGGAATGGTCGGACTTGTCCAGCGAGCGCCAGTAGCCGCCGTGGATGAAAACCACGACCGGGGCGCGCACATGGTCGCTGGGGAACACGTCCAGCGTCTGGCCCGGCGTGGGGCCGTAGGGGATGTCCAGCTTGCAAGGCTGCGTGCGGCGCACCTGCAGGGACTCGCGCGCCCAGCGCTCGAAGTGCTGTCCGTGCTCCGGCACCCGGGAACGGTTGTTGTACTGGTCTTCCAGCCATTGCGGGTCGTCGTTCTTCATGGGGTCTCCGTCGTTGACCGATTTATAGCGCAGCAAGCAAGCCCCGGGCCCGGCGTACCCGGGGCCAGGGGGCGTGCGACATGGCGCGAGGTTCGGGTTACAATCTGGCCTGTTGTGGGGGGGTAGCTCAGCTGGGAGAGCGTCGCGTTCGCAATGCGAAGGTCGGGAGTTCGATCCTCCTCCTCTCCACCACAACGATTCCAAGCCCTTGATCTTCAAGGGCTTTTTCTTTTTCCGGCGGCCTGCCAGGGGCCGTCAGCCCTCCAGCGCGATCTCCATCGCCCGCATCGCCGCCAAGGTGGTCGCCAGTTCGGCCGCCGAGTCCACCCCCAGCTTCTCGAACACCCGGGCCCGGTGCACTTCCACCATCCGCTCGGACACGTCCAGCTTGGAGGCGATCACCTTGTTCAGGTCTCCCGCGGCCACCAGCAGGGCCACGCGCCGCTGCTGCGGCGTCACGTCCTCCCACAGCGACACCAGGAACTCGCGTCGGCGCGCCTCGGCCTGCCACTGCGCTTCCAGCTCGAAGGCGCGGTCCAGCCGTTCGATCAGCGAATCGTCCGTGTAGGGCTTCTCCAGGAAGTCCACGGCGCCGCGCTGCACCGAGGCGACGGCCATGGGGATGCTGCCGTGACCGCTGAGGAACAGCACCGGGTTGCGCGCATGCAGGCCGCGCGCGATCAGCGCCTGGTGCACCTCCTCCCCGCCCATGGGCTCCATGCGCAGGTCCAGCACGAAGACACCGCGCACCGGTGCAGGCACCGCGTCGAGGGCCTGCAACAGCTCCGGGCCGCTGGCATGTGCGGACACCGTCATCCCGTGCTGGCGCAGCAGGAAGGTGAGCGCGCCGCGCACGGCGGGATCGTCGTCGCACAGGTACACGGTCTTCATCGGGCCTCCTTTTCCACTGTGGCCGGGCCGTCGCCGGCCGGCGATGGCTGCAAGGGCAGCGTGAAACGAAACAGCGCGCCACCTTCCGGGGCTGCTCCCAGCGACAGCGCGCCGCCATGCACCTCGACGATCTCCCGGCAGATCCCCAGCCCCAGGCCCATGGAGGTCCCCGGGTCCTTGGTGGTGTAGAACGGCGCGCACAACGCATCCAGGGTCATGCCCTGCACGCCAGGGCCGTTGTCCGCCACCTCCACCCAGGCCTGCGCGGCCTCGACGCCCGCACGCACCACCACCCGGCGCGGCCCGCCCTGCCCCGAGAGCGCGTCCGCCGCGTTGCGAAGCAGGTTGGTGAGCACCTGCTCGATACCGACGCGCTCCATGGGAATGACCGGCCCGCCGGGCGTTGCCTCGCACGCCACGGACACCCCCTGGCGCTGCATGCCGGCCGCGCGCAACTGGCACACTGCCTGCACCACGGCGCCCAGGTCCTCCGGTTTGCGCTGCGGCTCCTTGCGCTGGGTCTGGCGGCGGATCCAGTTGACGATATCCCCCGCGCGGCGCGCCTGCTCCTGCACCTGCACGGCCGCCTCGACCACCGCCGTCTCGCCCCCCACATGGGTGCGGACCCACTTGAGCAGCCCCGCGCTGTAACCCATGACGGCCGTGAGCGGCTGGTTCAGCTCGTGCGCCAGCTCCGAGGCCAGCAGCCCCAGGTCGTTCAGGCGCGCATGCTGGGCGATCTGCTCGACGTGCCGGCGCTCGCGCTCCTCCAGCTGCTTGCGCACGCTGATGTCGACGATGGACCCCATCCAGCCCACATGCTGGCCTTCGGTGTTGAACAGGCGGGACTCGAAGATCATCACGTCCAGCGTGCCGCCGTTGCGGTGGATCCAGCGGGTCTCGTAGCCGCTGGCCGGCGCGCCGCCAGCCAGGGTGTCGAGGTTGCGCGCCATCATGGCGTCGATGGCATCGGCCGGCCAGAAGGGCAGCGGCGGCACCAGGCCCACCAGCTCCTCCCGGGTATAGCCCACCATCTCGCACAAGGTGCGGTTGACGTACAGGATCCGGCCCTCCAGGTCGCGCGCGCGCAGGCCCACCAGGGCGGAGTCCTCCATCGACTGGCGCCAGGCCGCCTCGTGCCGCGCGCTGACGACGGCGCGCTGCACCCGCTGCATCTGCCCGCGCAGCAACCAGGAGCCCGCCGCGCCCAGCACCAGCAAGCCCGCCAGCAGGGCCAGCGTCTGCGTGCGCTGCCACCAGGCCAGGGGCACCTGGAACGGGCGAAGGACCACGGACACATCGCTGGCGCCGGCCAGCTTGCGCTCGAAGGCCCAAGTCGCCGGCACGCCGTTGCGGCCCGCCGTGGTGGCGATGACCTCGCGCAGCTCCGACAGGAACTCGACTTCGTAACGGCGGATGAGCCACACCCAGTCGGTGCTCCCGAGCAGGTCGGACAGCTCGTAGCGAGCCAGCAGCCAGCCCGCCCCCGCCGTGCCGCCGCCAGGCAGCTCCACGCGCAGGTGCTGCGCCTGCCCGCGGGCGTGGATCAGGAGGCCGGGGCGGGCGTCCGCCTCCGGGCCGCCGCGGCGTTCCGCGCGGGCCACCACCTGCTGGTCGCCATCCAGCCACACCAGCCGGTTCCACAGGCGCTGCATGCCCGCGGAAACGCCCGCCACCGCCGCCAATGAGGCATCGGAGGCGGCGGCCTGCGCCGGCAAGCGGGTGGCGATGTCACGCAGGCGGGCCCGCTCGGCGTCCTGGCGCGCCAGCAGCTGCGCCTCCACGCTGGCCACGTCGGCCTCCAGGGTGCGGTGGAAGGCATCGCGCTCGTCCGCGTCGATGCCGTGGGCCCAGGCCACCACCAGCAGGGCAAAGCCCACCGAGGTGAGGAACGGCAACAGCCACAGCCCCCGCCGCCAGCCCGCATTGGCGGCGGACGGCGCGAGGGGCTGGGGGGCGCGGAGGCTGGGCACGGCCCATTCTATGAAGCCCGGCGGCCGCTGCGAGGCCCGACCCGGTGTGGAAACCCACACCTGTGGAACCCCACACTGGACCGCACCGCCCCCGGGCCTAGACTGTGGTCATTCCGATCAACACCACGCCGACGCCATGCAAGCACCCCGCCCCCGCATCGACACCCGCCGCCACCTGCTGCGAGCCGGCGCTGCTGCCGCCGTGGTGGGCGCCTGGGCCGGCGCCAGCCAGGGCGCCACGCGGACCCGGCCGATCGTGATCCAGTTCAGCCACGTGGTGTCCGCGGAAACGGCCAAGGGCCGGGCGGCGCTGCATTTCAAGGCGCTGGCCGAGGAGCGCACGGGTGGACGCGTGCGGGTGGAGGTCTACCCGGACAGCACCCTGTACAAGGACCGCGAGGAGCTGGAGGCCCTGCAGATGGGGGCCGTGCAGATGCTGGCGCCCTCCCTGTCCAAGCTGTCCGCCCTGGGTATCGGCGATTTCGAGGTCTTCGACCTGCCTTTCCTGTTCCGGGACCAGGCGGCCTTCCGCGCCGTGGTCGACGGCGAGCTGGGCACACGCATGCTGCAGCGCCTGGCGCCCCTGGGCCTGCAGGGCCTGGCCTACTGGGACAACGGCTTCAAGGTCTTCACGGCCAACCGGCCTATCCAGGGCCCCGCCGACGTGCGCGGCCTGCGGGTGCGCGTGCAGGCCTCGCGCACCCTGGTGGAGCAGATGCGCATCCTGGGCGCGCAGGTCTCGGTCTCGCCGCTGGCCAACGTGTACGAGTCCCTGCGCACCGGCCAGCTGGACGGGCAGGAGAACGTGCCAAGCAACATCCACAGCCAGCGCCTGCACGAGGCCCAGTCGCACCTGTGCGTGACCCGGCACGGCTACCTGGCCTATGCGGTGCTCACCCACCGCCGGTTCTGGGAACGCCTGCCGGACGACATCCGCGCCCACCTGCAGTCCGCGCTGCGGGACGCCACGCGATTTGCCAACCAGATCGCCGAAGCGGAAAACCACCAGGCCCTGGCCCGCATCGTCGCCAGCGGCCGGGTGACGGTGTTCACGCCCCCGCCGAAGCAGCTGCGCAGGTGGCGGGAGGCGCTGGCACCGGTCGATGCGGCAACCCGCGCCTGGATCGACCCGCAGCTCGCCGCCGCCTTCCGGCGCGCGGGCGGCGCCGTGCCCTGAAGCCCGCGCCCGCCGGCGCCCCCTCAACCCGTCCACTCCCCGTCAGCGGCACGTTCCCGTGCCGCGGGGAGAGGCTTTGCCCGCGCTTTCACAACCCACAGGAGAAACGACATGACGAGCTTGACGAGATCCCGCCCGCCCACCACCTCGATCACCTGGCTGCGGCTGGCCGCCATCGCCAGCGGCGTGGTGCTGCTGGCGGTATTCGCGCCCGCCATCTGGCTGGCCGTGGCCGGCGGGATGGGTCTGGTGGTGATCGGCCTGATCCTCGCCCTGGGCTATGCCGCGGCGCAGGCCCTGCCCTGGCTGGGCCAGGTGCTGGAGAACCGGCTGCTGGCCGCGCGCAAGGCCGAGGCCCGCCGCAACCCGATCGAGCAGCTGCAGAACGAGCTGCTGCGGCGCGCGGACCGGCTGCGGTCGTTCCGCGAGGCGCTGGTGGTCGTTGGCGGGCAGGTGGAGACGATCTCCCAGATGCTCGCGCAACGGCGCCACCGCGACCCGCAGCACGAGCTCGATCGCCAGGAGAAGGCACTGGCGCGGCTGCAGCAGTTCCACGCCCTGAACATCACCCGGCTGCAACAGGCCCAGGCCGCCCTGGACGATTTCCGCGCTGCGATCGAGCGCAAGGAAAGCGAGTGGCGCATCGCCCTGGCGATCGACGAGGCCTCGGCCCTGCTCGACCCGCGCGCCGCGGAAGCCATGATGCAGGACCTGCTGGCGGACACCGCGCTGAGCGCCGTGCAGGAACGCTTCAACAGCGTCTTCGCCGAGCTGGATGTGCAGATGTCCAGCGTCGACGGCCCCACGCGGCAGCTGCTGGCGCCGGACAGCCTGTCCCGCATGGACGCCCTGCAACTGCCTGCCGTGCCCGTGCAGGCCGGGAGCGCGTCATGAACTTCTGGCAACGCCTTCGCCGCATCGCCCAGGCCGTGCTGGCCGTCCTCGCCGTGATCGCCCTGCTGGGCGCGCTGACCGCCCCCGCGCCGCCGGCTGGCCAGGCCCGAGGCGGCACCACCGGACTGTGAATCTCCCCCATCCCCACCTGAAAGGAACCCTGACCATGAACCAGCGTCACCTCATGCCTGCCATCCTCCTGGCCCTGGGCCTCGGCCTGGGCACCACCGCGCACGCGCAGCCCCAGGAGCAGGATGCGAACCGCGTCCTGCGCATTGCCACCGGGGCCAAGGGCAAGGGCTTCTCCCGCGTGTTCGCCGACCTGCAGTCGGTGTGCGGCGCGCAGGTCGCGATGACGGAAGTCACCAGCGAGGGCGGCCTGCAGAACCTCACCACGCTGGCGGCCAACCGCGCGGACGTGGGCTTCGTGCAGCTGGACACGCTGCGCGAACTGGAGACGTCCGACGAGGCCATCGGGCAGTTGCAGATGGTGCAGGCGATGAATGCGAACCTGCTGCACGTGCTGGTGCGCCAGGATGGCTTCCCGCGCTGGTGGCTGCCGTTCGGCCACCGCCTGGTCAACAAGCCGATGCAGCGCTTCGCCGACCTCAAGGGCCTGCCAGTGGCCGTCGTCGGATCGGCGCGCTCACTGGGCCGTGTGCTGAGCCGCCAGCACGACCTCGGCCTGGTGTTCCGTGACGTGGACACGGACGAACAGGCCATCCAGTTGCTCAAGTCGGCCGAAGTGGCGGCCATGCTCACCACCAGTGGCTGGCCCAACGGGCCCGTGCAGCGCCTGGGCCGTGGGGACCACCTGTCGCTGATGGCGTTCGACCTGCCGGTGAAGGCACCCTACCGCCTGGTGCGCAAGAACTACGACAACCTCGACACCTTCAACCACGCCTTCCTGTCCAGCCCCAACCTGCTGGTGACGCGTCCCTTCACCCCGGGTGGCCCCAAGAGCCAGGCCGTGCTGGCGCTGCGCGCCTGCATGGAGAAGAACCTGCGGGTGCTACAGGAAGGCGCCTATGAGCCGGCCTGGCGGGAGGTGCGGGCGCGCGCCGACGGCGAGGTCGAGGCCTGGCCGGCGTTCACGGGCCGGCCGGTCGACACCGCCACCGCTACGGCCGCCGCTGCCTCCCGCACCGGTCCCCGGCCTTGAACTGGCTGGGCGCACGAGCCATAGTGGACCCCATGATCCTCATCACGGATATCCGCGCACGCCCCGTGCTCGCCCCCTTGAGCCGCCCGATCCGGACAGCTTCGGGCGCCATCGAGGCGTCCCCGCTCCTGCTGCTGGACGTGGAGACGGACCAGGGCATCACGGGCTGCGCCTACCTCTTCGCCTACACACCGTTGATGCTGGGACCGCTTCACGCGGTGGTCCGGCAACTGGCGCCCCTGCTGCGAGGGCAGCCCCTGGTTCCCCTGGATCGCCAGCGGCAGCTGGAACAGCAGTTCCGGCTGTTGGGCGTTCAAGGCCTGGTCGGCATGGTGATCTCCACGCTGGACATGGCCTTGTGGGACGCGTGGGGCAAGGCCATGAACCAGCCCGTGGCAAGCCTGCTGGGCGGGGAACCCAAGCCGATCCGGGCCTACGACAGCTGGGGCCTGGTCGACCCGGCGCGAGATTCGGCCGCCCTGGTGAGGTCGGTCGAGTCGGGATTCCAGGGCATCAAGATCAAGCTGGGCGGGGCAGACCTGGGCCACGACCTGAAGACGGTCCGGGAAGTGCGCCGCATCATCGGGGAGGACATCGCACTGATGGTCGACTACAACCAGAGCCTCGATCCGGCGGAGGCCATCCGGCGCATTCGCGCGCTGGCGCCTTACGCCCTGGAGTGGGTGGAGGAGCCCGTGGCCGCCGAAGACTTCCAGGGACACGCGCTGGTGCGCCAGAAGACGGGCCAGTGCATCCAGACAGGGGAGAACTGGTGGTTCGCGCGCGATGCCCAGCGCGCCCTGGAGGCGCAAGCCTGTGATCGCATGATGCCGGACCTGATGAAGATCGGCGGCATCACGGGCTGGCTCAGCGTGATGGGCCTGGCCCGGGCTGCCTCCATGCCTGTGTCCAGTCACCTGTTCGTTGAAGCCAGCGCACATGTGCTGGCGGTATCCCCGACCTGCGACTGGCTGGAGTTCATGGATTTCGGCGGACCGGTCTTGCAGTCACCCTGCCGGCCTGCGCAAGGCCGGATCACGGCCCAGGGTCCCGGCCTGGGCATTGCCTGGGATGAACCCGCGGTGAAGGCCTACCAGGTCGACTAGGGCACCAACCGGTGTCCCAGGCCCGCGGCCACCGCCCGAACCGCGGCGGTGGCCGGGACGACTCAGGGATGCCAGGTCGACACCACCTTCGGCGTGTCCGCGGACCGCGCCCCGGCCAGTGCATAGGACAGGCGGTTGGCCGCATCCATGACGGTGCGCGCATGGGCCTCCAGCCGGGCCTGGTCCAGGCGCGCCGTCGGCCCGGAGATGCACATGGACCCCAGCAGCCGCCAGTTCAGGCCGAACACAGGCGCGGCCACGCTGGAGACCTGGGCCTCGCGCTCGCCCAAGGAGACGTGGTAACCCCGGCGGCGGATCGCCTCGTACACCGCGCCCGGCTCACCGGAGAACGCCAGGATCACCCGCCCTGGGGCGCCCAGGTCCAGCGGCAGTCGCATGCCGATGCGCACATGGTGGCGCACGGCCTGCGGCCCTTCCACGCGGGAGATGCAGGCGCGCTCGTCGCCCTCGCGCACGTAGAAGGAGGCGCTTTCCTGCGTCGCCTGGGACAGCTCGCGCAGCGTGGGCTCCACCACGTTGTTGATGTCGAAGCCCGCCTGGTAGCGCGCCCCCAGCCAACCCGCGGCTGGCCCCAGCCGCCACTGGCCGTCCTCGTTCTGGACCATGAAGCCGGACTGCGCCAGGGTGCGGGCCAGCCGCAGGACGGTCGTGTTGTGCAGCGCCGTGCGGCGGCTCAACTCGGCCAGCGGCAGCTGGCGCTCGCCGATGCGGAAAGCCTCCATCACCTGCAGCGCGCGCGTCACCGCGGTGACACCACCCTCCGCAGGGCTGGCGGGCGGGCGGGACTCGGCGGGCGGGATGTGTCGCGGCATGAAATGTCTTTCATCAGATGAAGCGCCATTGTATTGAATGAAAGGTCTGCCTACAGTCCATTCCCACAGGCGACCGGCCTGACAACGATTGGAGACAAACCTTGACCTCGACGATTACGCGCCGCAGCGCTGCTGCGATGGCCGCCCTCCTGTGCCTCGCCCCCCTGGCCGCCACGGCCGACACCTGGCCCGCCAAGCCGATCCGCGTGTTCGTCCCCTTCCCCGCCGGCGGCGGCACCGACATCGTGGCCCGCGAGGTGACGCAGAAGATCCAGACCACGGCCAAGTGGACCTTCGTCATCGACAACAAGCCCGGCTCGGGCGGCAACCTGGGCATCGACGCCGGCGCCAAGGCGCCTGCCGACGGCTACAGCCTGGTGATCGGCCAGACCAGCAACCTGGCGATCAACCCCACGCTGTACCCCAAGCTGCCGTATGACCCGGTCAATGACCTCACCCCGATCGGCCTGATCGGCAACGCACCGCTGGTGGTGGTGGTCGCGACCAACTCGCCGTTCCGCACCCTGAGCGACGTCATCGCCGCCGCCAAGGCCAAGCCCGGCGCCGTCAACTACGCGACGTCGGGCAACGGTACCGTGGCCCACCTGGCGACGGAGCTGCTGCAGCGCGAGGCGGGCGTCAAGCTGACCCACATTCCCTACAGGGGCGCCGCCCAGGGCATCAACGACGTGATCGGCGGCCAGGTGGAGCTGTACGTGTCCTCGGTGCCGACCCTGATCGGCCACATCAAGAACGGCAAGATGCGCGCCCTGGCCGTGACCTCGTCCAAGCGCACCGACGACCTGCCCCAGGTGCCCACCGTGGCCGAGTCCGGCTACAAGGGCTTCGAGGCGGTGACCTGGTTCGGCCTGCTGGGTCCTGCCAAGCTGCCCGCCCCGGTGGTGGCCTCGGTGAATGCCGAGTTGAACAAGGCGCTGAACTCGCCTGACCTGCGCAAGAAGCTGGAAGACCAGGGCCTGGACGTCACTCCGGGCACGCCCGACCAGTTTGGCCGGCTGATTCGCGCCGACATCGCCAAGTGGGCACCCGTGGTGCGCGACTCGGGCGCCAAGGCCGACTGACACCGCTTTCCCTCCCACCCTGGGCGATGGCCATGCGCTATCCGTTCTCCGCTGGCGATGCGGCGGCTGGCGTCACCCTGCCCGCCGGCGCCTGCGACTGCCACCTGCACGTCTACGACGCGCGGGTGCCGGCCGCGCCCGGCGCGACGCTGCTGCCGCCCGATGCATCGGTCGGCGACTACCGGCGCGTGCAGGCCCGCATGGGCACGACGCGCGCCGTGCTGGTCACGCCGTCCACCTACGGCACGGACAACACGCCGATGCTCGCAGGCCTCGCGCAGTTGGGGCCGGACGGCCGCGGGGTCGCCGTGCTTTCGGGCGACGAGGACGAGGCGCACCTGCACCGCCTGCATCAGGCGGGCGTGCGGGGCGCGCGCGTCAACCTCTCGCTGGGCGTGGTGAACGATGCCGCATCCATCACCCGTATCGCCCGGCGTATCGCCCCCCTGGGCTGGCACCTGCAGCTGCTGATGCCGGTGGACCCGCTGGTGTCACTGGCACCGGTGCTGCGCGCCCTGCCCGTGGACCTGGTCTTCGACCATTTTGGACGGATCACGCCCGCACAGTGCGGTACACACCCCGCGCACGCGCTGCTGCTGGAGCTGCTGGCCGAGGGACGCGCCTGGGTCAAGCTGTCCGGCGGCTACCTGGTGAGCCCCATCGCCAGCGTGGAGGACCCTGCGCTCGACGTCCTGGCCCGCAGCTTCCTCGAAGCCGCCCCCGACCGCGTGGTCTGGGGCAGCGACTGGCCCCATGCCACGGCCTCGGCCGGCCGCCAGCCCATGCCAGACGACGCGCGCCAGGTCGAGCGCCTGGCGCAGTGGACCGGCGATGCGCAGCGCCTGCGCCAGGTCCTCGTCCTCAACCCCCAACGCCTGTACGGCTTCACCCCTTCGGACTGACACCATGAAACCTCTGTTCACCGCCTCCCGCCGCCAGGCCCTCTGCACCCTGACCGCGTTGGCCGCCACCACCCTCGCCCCGGCCGCGATGGCCCAAGCCGACTGGCCCGCCGCGCGCCCCATCAACTGGGTGATCCCCTATCCGGCCGCCGGCAGCACCGACGTCTTCGGCCGCGCCCTGACCCAGCGCCTGGCCACTGCGCTGGGCGCGACGGTGGTGGTGGACAACAAGGCCGGCGCCACCGGCACCATCGGCGGCGCCTTCGTCGCCAAGGCCCCGGCCGATGGCCACACCGTGCTGCACACGACCATCGGCGCGCAGACCATCGCCCCGCACCTCATCAAACTGCCCTACGACCCGCTGCGTGACCTGGAGCCGGTGGCCGTGGTGGGCACCATCCCCCACCTGCTGGTGGTGGCCCCGTCGCAGCCGTTCAAGTCGGTGGCGGACCTGCTGTCGGCGGGCAAGGCCAAGCCCGGCGAGATCGCCTTCGCCTCCGGCGGCAACGGCACCATCCTGCAGATGCAGGCCGAGCTGCTGGCGCAGCGCACCGGCGTGAAGTTCATCCACGTGCCCTACAAGGGCGACGCACCAGCGCTGCAGGACACGCTGGGCGGGCAGGTGCAGTTCATGTTCGCGCCGGTGGCCGCGGCCCTGCCGCATGTGAAGGCCGGCAAGCTGCGGGCCCTGGCCGTGACCTCCGCCGCCCGACTGAAGGTGCTGCCCGAGGTGCCCACCATGGCCGAGGCCGGCCAGAAGGACTTCGTGGTCGAGCAGTGGCAGGGCGTGTACCTGCCGGCGCGCACCCCGGCCGCCGTGGTCCAGCGCCTGAACGCCGAGATCAACAAGGCCCTGCGCGATCCCGCGGTCACCGAACTGGCGGACAAGCTGGGCGTCACCCTGGTGGGCGGCACGCCCAAGGCGCTGGCCGACGTGCAGGCCGCCGACTCCGCCACCTGGGCCCGCGTGATCCGCACCGCCAACATCAAGGCCGACTGAGCGCGGCCTTCCCCCCTTCCAATCTGCCTAAGGATATTTCCATGAGCCAAGACATCGTCCGCGAATTCGATCGCGTCTCCCCCGAGCTGGTCGCCGAGGCCGCCCAGTTCCAGGCCGCCATCTTTGCCGACGTGGCCGGCCGCCGCGGCGCCATGCACGGCCGAATCAGCGCACTGCGCCCCCACATGAAGGTGGCAGGCCCCGCCCTGACCGTGGAAGTGCGCCCCGGCGACAACCTCATGATCCACGCCGCCATCGCCATGGCCAAGCCGGGCGACGTGCTCGTGATCGACGGCAAGGGCGACCAGACCTCGGCCCTCATGGGCACCATCATGATGACGGCCTGCCGCCAGCTGGGCATCGCCGGCGTGATCGTGGACGGCGCCGTGCGTGACAGCCTGGAGATCGAGGAGATGGACTACCCCGTCTTCTCCGTGGGCACCAACCCCAACGGCCCGACCAAGAACATCGGCGGCCGCATCGGCCACCCCGTTAGCTGCGGCGGCGTCACTGTCAACGCCGGCGACCTGGTGGTGGCCGATGCCGACGGCATCGTGGTGATCGAGCGCGACAAGGTGGCCAGCCTGATCCCCGGCTGCCACAAGAAAGTGGCGGATGAGGCCAAGCGCATCGCCCAGATCAAGGAAGGCAACACCGCCGCCTCCTGGCTGGTGTCCTCGCTGCGCGCCGCCGGTGTGCTCAAGGAAGGAGAGACCCTGTGAGCCGGCCCACCATCATCGTGACGGGCGCCGACCTGGCGTCCCAGGCCCTGGCCCTGCTGGAAGGCTTCGACATCGTCTACGCCGGCAAGACGCCCACGGAGGGCGACATGGTCGCCCTGTGCAAGCAGCATGACCCGGTCGCCATCATCGTGCGCTACGGCGCCGTCGGCGCCGCCGTCATGGACGCCGCCCCCTCGCTGCGCGTGATCTCCAAGCATGGCAGCGGCACCGACACCATCGACAAGGCAGCGGCCCAGGCACGCGGCATCGCGGTGCGCGCCGCCATCGGCGCCAACGCCGCCGCCGTGGCCGAACAAGCCCTGGCCGGCCTCCTGGCCTGCGCCAAGTCCGTGGTCAAGCTCAACGAGCGCATGCACGCGGGCCACTGGGACAAGGCCACGCACAAGAGCCTGGAGCTGAATGGCCGCACCATCGGCCTCATCGGCCTGGGCGCCATCGGCCAGCGCTTCGCCCGCATGTGCGACGCCCTGGGCATGAAGGTGATCGGCTTCGACCCCTTCGCCAAGAACCTGCCCGACTACATCCGCGTGGTGGACCTGGCCACGATCTGGCGCGAGTCCGATGCCATCTCCCTGCACTGCCCGCTGACCGAGGACAACCGCGGCCTGATCAACGCCACGTCGCTGGCTGCCTGCAAGAAGGGCGTGATCGTGGTCAACACCGCCCGCGGCGGCCTGGTCAACGAGGCCGACCTGCTGGCCGCCGTGAACAGCGGACACGTGGCCATGGCCGCCCTGGACAGCTTCGCGGTCGAGCCGATGACGGCGCCGCACCCGTTCCACGGCGTGGCCAATATCCTGCTGAGCCCGCACATCGGCGGCGTGACCAGCGATGCCTACGTGAACATGGGCGTGGGCGCGGCCCGCAACGTGCTGGACGTGCTGGCCCAGCCCGTGGCCGCCTGACCGGGGAACGGCCGCCATGCCGCAACGCTGGAAGTATGCGCCCGAGGGCAGCCACTGGGGTGAGTTCGGCCCGGATGACCGCCTGGGCCGCATGAACCTGGTGACGCCGGCCAAGGTGCGCCAGGGCGTGCAGGAGGTGCGCGAGGGCCTGAGCTTCTGCCTCTCGCTGCCGCTGGACGTGCCGGGGGGCCGCGCCCTCAATGGGCGGCGCATGCCGCCGCGCCTGTATGGCACCCTGCGCGATGGCGCCAGTGCGGGCGTGCAGGGCTTTTGCTGGTCCTACGCCAGCGAGGACCCGAACCTCACCGACGTGGTCTGCGACGAGGTCATGCTGATGAACACGCAGTACTCCACGCAGTGGGACGGACTCGCGCACATCGGCAGCCGCTTCGACGCGGACGGTGATGGCGTGGCCGAGGCGGTGTTCTACAACGGGTTCCGTGCAGGCGAGGACATCCTGCCGGGCGCGACAGACCCGCAGGCGCCCGAAGACTGGGCTCGCTATCCCGACCCGGACGCCAATGCGCTGGGCGTGGCCAACCTCGCCGCCCACGGCGCGCAAGGGCGCGGCGTGATGATCGACCTGGAACGCCACGTTGGCCGCCGCCGCGAGGCCGTGGGCTACGACCGCCTCATGCGCATCCTCGAGGCCGATGGCGTGGTGGTCGAGGAAGGCGACATGGTGTGCCTGCACACCGGATTCGCCGACACCCTGCTGGCCATGCAGCGCAAGCCCGACGTCAAGCACCTGCACGAGACCGGCAGCGGCCTGGACGGCAGTGACGCGAAGTTGTTGAACTGGATCACTGACGTTCGCCTGGCCTGCCTGGTGGCGGACAACCCTGCGGTCGAACTCGTGTCTACGCCCTCACTGACCCAGGGCACGCCGATGCGCCGCGCGCGCCTGCCCCTGCACGAGCACTGCCTGTTCAAGAACGGCATCCACCTGGGCGAACTGTGGTGGCTCACGCCGCTGGCGCAGTGGCTGCGCGGTGCCCGCCGCAGCCGATTCCTCCTGACAGCCCCGCCGCTGCGCCTGCCCGGTGCCGCCGGTTCGCCTGTGACCCCTGTTGCGACGGTCTAGCCGCAGATCAGCCAACGCCCTGAGCAAGTCCCTGTTCACCCCCCATTCCATTCAACAACACACGAGAGGAAGACGCCATGCAACGCAGAACCTTCAACGCCCTACTGGCCGCCACAGGCCTGGCCCTGTCCGTGGCAGCCCCCGCCGCTTTGGCCGCCTGGCCCGACGGCAAGCCCGTCAGCATCGTCGTGCCCTATGCCCCCGGTGGCACTGCCGATGCGCTGGCCCGCCAGATCGCCCAGCACCTGGGTCCGAAACTGGGCACCTCGGTGGTCGTGGTCAATAAGGCTGGCGCCAGCGGCGTCATTGGCGCGCAATTCGTGACGCAGGCTGCTGCAGACGGTTTGACCATGTTGTACGACGCCACGCCGTATTCGATCAACCCCCACCTGCAAAAGCTGCCCTACGATGCCGACAAGGACCTGATCCCGGTGACCCAGGTGGGCGTGACGCCCATGCTCTTGACCGTGCCCAAGGCCTCCCCTTACGGCACGGCAGCGGATCTGATCAAGGCCGCCAAGGCAGCCCCCGGCAAACTGACGTTCTCTTCAGGCGGTCAGGGCACCGTGCAGTACATGGCCCCTGAGCTGATGAACCAGGCGGCTGGCGTGAACATGCTGCACATCCCCTACAAGAGCGGCGGCCTGGCGATCACGGGCACCATCGCGGGCGAGGTGGACATGGGCTTTTTCAACCTGCCGGCCATCAGCGGCCATGTCAAGGGCGGTACCGTGAAGGCCCTGGCCATCACCTCCGCTCAGCGCCACCCGCTGTTCCCCGATGTGCCCACCGTGGCCGAAGTGATCGGCAAGCCGTATGAATCGTATGAGTGGAACGGGATCTTTCTGCCGCGCGGCACCCCTGCCGACATCGTCAACCGCCTGAACGCCGCGCTGCGCGACGTGTTGACCACGCCCGAGATCAAGGCCAAGTTCGACAGCCTGGGCTCGCGCATCGTGGCCTCCTCGCCCGAGGACTTCCGCAAATACCTGACGGCCGAATCCGGTCGCTGGGCCGCCACGGTGAAAGCCGCGGGCATCAAGAAAGAATAAGGACGTTTCCCCTGTGAGCACTCTGCAAATTCCAGCTCGCCTGGCCACCGCTGCGCTGATGTGCGTTGCCGCCGCCAGCGCCGGGGCGCAAGCCTGGCCCAGCAAGCCCGTACGCATCGTCGTCGGGTTCTCGGCCGGTGGCCCCACCGATGTCGTGGCACGCGCCTTCGCCGAGCACGCCGCCAAAGCCCTGGGCCACCCCGTCGTCGTGGAGAACAAGCCCGGCGCCAACACCATCCTGGCGGCCGAGGCCGTGGCCTCCGCGCCCGCTGACGGCTACACCCTGCTGCTGGCCGCCACGAACCACACCATGATCCCGGCGCTTTACAGCGCCCGTGTGAAGTTCGACGCGGTCCGCTCCTTCGCCCCGGTATGCACCCTGGCGGTGAGCCCCACCGTGCTGGTGGTCGGTCCCTCCCTGCCGGCGAAAAACCTGGCCGGCTTCATGGAGCAGGTGAAGGCCGCCCCCGGCAAGCGCTCCTACGGCACCCCGGGCACCGGCAGCTCGGGCCACTTTGCCAGCGAGCAGTTCCTGCGCATGGCCGGCCTGTCCATGAACCACATCCCCTACAAGGGCGCGGCCCAGGTCGTCACCGATGTCATGGGCGGACAACTGGACAGCTCGTTCGCCACGCTGGGATCGGTGCTGCCCCAGATCCAGGGCGGCAAGCTGACCGCACTGGCCGTCGCCTCGCCCAAGCGCTCGGCTCTCCTGCCCCAGGTGCCGACCTTCACCGAAGCCGGCGTGAAGGGCTATGTCGCCGACGCGTGGTACGGGTTGCTGGCACCCGCCAACACGCCCGCCGCCGTCCTGCAAGCGCTGGAGAAGGCCGCGAGCGATTTCGTCCAGCAGCCGGCCACGGCCTCTAAGCTGCAGGCCCTGGGCATGGACGTCCAGAACACCTGCAGGGATGCCTTCGGCATCCAGATGGACCGCGAAGCCAAGGCCTACACCAAGCTCGCCAATGACCTGAACCTCAAGGCCGAGTAAGCCCTTGGCCCAACCCATGACAAAAACCGGAGACATCAAGAACATGCAAGCGTCCTTCACCCGCCGCCGCCTCGCCGCCCTGGCCGGCGCCATCCTCGCCAGCCTGGCCCCGGCCGCCTTTGCCGACACCTGGCCGTCCAAGCCGGTGAAGATCGTCGTGCCGTACGCCCCCGGCGGCGCGGTGGATGTGGTCACCCGCAAGATGGCGCAGAAGCTCACCGAGCAGACCGGCCAGAGCTTCATCATCGAGAACAAGGCCGGCGCCACCGGCACCATCGGCGCGCAGCAGGTGGCCCAGTCCCCCGCGGACGGCTACACGCTGCTGGCCAATGACACCACCTACGCGCTGCTGCCGCACATCTTCAAGAAGCTGCCGTTCGACCACAGCGCCGACCTGGTACCCGTGGGCGCCTACGTCTTCGCGCCGATGGCGCTGGCGGTGAACGCGCAATCGCGCTTCAAGACGCTGCGCGAAATGGTCACGGAGGCCAAGAGCCAGCCGAACAAGGTGACCTACGGCTCCGGCGGCGCCGGCACCACCCCGCACTTCGCCAGCGAGGCCCTGGGCATCGCCTCCAGCGTGAACTTCATGCACGTGCCGTTCAAGGGTGCAGCCGAAGCCACGCAGGCCGTGCTGGCTGGCACCATCGACATGCAGATCGCGTCCACCACCGGCCTGATGTCCAACGTCAAGGGCGGCAAGCTGCGCCTGCTGGCCGTCAGCGGCGACAAGCGCCTGGCCTCGCTGCCCGACGTGCCCACCTTCGCCGAGTCCGGCGTGGCCTGGGGCGGCGTGGTGAACTGGACCGGCCTGTGGGCGCCCAAGGGCACGCCGCCGGCGGTGCTGGCGCGCCTGCAAAAGGAGATCGCCATCGCCATGGCCACGCCCGACATGAAGGCCTTCGCCGAGGGCATGGGCGCGGACCCGCGCCAGGTCGGCGCCGAGGTGTTCTCGCGCATGCTCAAGGACAGCACCGAGGCCTGGGGCAAGGTGGCGGCCAACACCGCCTTCGAGCGCCAATAATCGGCCCACGCCCCGTCACGCACCGCCATGTTCCTGCTCAAGCCGCCCGTCGTCCGCCCCCTGGAGGTGTTCACCTCCATGCCTGCCAGGTTCCGCCGCACCGGCGTGCGCAGCCTGTGGGCGGACGTGAACCAGGGCGGGCGGCTGGCGGACTCCTTCCTCGAAGGGCCGGTGTTCGACGGCGCGGGCAACCTCTACGTCACCGACATCCCCTTCGGCCGGGTGTTCCGCATCGACCCGAAGGGTGAATGGGACCTGGTGGCCCAGTGGGATGGCGAGCCCAACGGGATGAAGTTCCTCAGCGAGCGCGAGCTGCTGGTGACCGACTACAAGAACGGCCTGGTGGCGCTGGACATCGCCAGCGGCCAGGTGCGTCCCTACCTGGAGCGGCGCAACAGCGAGCGCTTCAAGGGTGTCAACGACCTGGTGTTCGATTCCAGGGGCAACCTGTACTTCACCGACCAGGGCCAGACCGGGCTGCACGACCCCACGGGCCGCGTGTACCGCCTGGGCCCGGACGGCCGGCTGGACCAGCTGCTGTCCAACGTGCCCAGCCCCAACGGGATCGTGCTGTCCAACGACGAGCGCTTCCTCTTCGTTGCGGCCACCCGGGGCAACTGCGTGTGGCGCATGCCGCTGCTGGCCGATGGCAGCGTGGCCAAGGCCGGCCAGTTCTTCACCTCCTACGGCCCCAGCGGCCCGGACGGCCTGGCGATGGACGAGGCCGGGCAGCTGCTGGTGGCCAACCCGGGCCTGGCCTATGTGTGGGTGCTGGGGCACCGCGCCGAGCCGCAGGAGGTGCTCACCGGCGAGCCCGGCACCTCGGTCACCAACCTCGCCTTCGGCGGGCCGGACCGGCGCACCCTGTACTGCACGGACTCCACGCACGGGCGCATCCTGGTGGCCACCATGGCCCAGGCGGGCTCCCGCCTGCACCGGCCGGCGTTCACCGGCCCGGCTGCCTGAACCACCGCAACAGCGTCTCGCACAAGCCCTCGGCCCGGAACGGCTTGGACAGGAAGTCGTCCATGCCGGCGGCCAGGCAGCGGGCGCGGTCCTCGTCGAAGGCGTTCGCGGTGATGGCGATGATGACGGGGCGGCCCCGCCCCGGCAGGCGGCGGATCTCGCGAGTGGCATCGGGCCCGTCGAGCTCCGGCATCTGCATGTCCATCAGCACGAGGTCGTAGTCCGCCTGCGCCACCTTCGCCACCGCCTCCCGGCCATGGCTGGCCATGTCGACGGACAGGCCCGCGCTCTCGAGCATGAGGCGCACGATCTCCCGGTTGACGGGTTCGTCGTCCACCACCAGCACCCGGCGTCCCCGGTAGTCCCTGGCCAGGACGGCCTCGGCGCTTTCCCCCGCCTGCGCCGTGACGGGCTCGGGCTCCGGTGCCTTGCCCAACCTGCAGGTCAGCCAGAAGGTGCTGCCCTGGCCCGGGAGGCTGTCGACGCCCACCTCACCGCCCATGACATGGGCGATGCGCTTGGTGATGGCCAGGCCCAGCCCGGTGCCCCGGTACTTGCGGCTGGTGCTGCTGTCCGCCTGCTCGAAGGCGTTGAAGATGCGCGCCTGCTGCTCGGGTGTCATGCCCACGCCCGTGTCCGACACTTCGAAGCGCAGCAGGTAGTCGGTGGGCGTCTCCTCCTGCACCAGGCAGCGCAGGGTAATGCGGCCGCTCTCGGTGAACTTGACGGCGTTGCCCAGGTAATTGACGAGGGCCTGCTCCAGCCGGGTCTTGTCGCCGCGCAGCAGCAGGCCGGGCTCGCGGCAGACCGTCACCTGCTCCAGCCCCTTGTCCCGGGCGCGTTCGCCCACCAGGGTCCAGGTGTCGCGAAAGAGGTCCTCCAGGCGGAAGTCCACGACGGACAGGTCGATCTTGCCAGCCTCGATCTTGGAGAAGTCGAGGATGTCGTTGATGATCGCCATCAGGTGCTCGCCCGAGGTCTGGATCTTGGCGACGAAGTCCTGCTGGCGCTTGTCCAGCGCGGTCCGCTGCAGCAGGCTGGCCATGCCCAGGATGCCGTTCATCGGCGTACGGATCTCGTGGCTCATGGTGGCCAGGAAGACGCTCTTGGCGTGGTTGGCGGTCTCGGCCAGGGCCTTGGCCTCCTCCAGCGCCTGGTTGGTCGTCTTGAGCAGGGCACTGGCCGCGGCCACCTCGCGCGTGCGCTCGTAGATCTCGGACGCCATGCGGGCCGCCTTGTCGCTCAGGCTCTCGCAGCTGCGGCGCTCCTCCGCGCCCCATTGCTTGAGACGGATGAACTCGGTGACGTCCTCCGCCTTGTGGACGATGTAGCGCACGCGTCCGTCGGCGCCCAGGATGGGCGAGTTGACCACCGACCAGTACCGCTCCTCGTAGGCGCCACCCTCCGCCTCGGGCTTGCGCACGTCGTACTTCTGCACGGCCATGGTGTCAGGGGCCGCGGACTGCAGCACCCGGTCCAGCGACGCCCGCAGGTTGCGCTGGCCATCCGCCGCCGGGTCGTCCGGGTTGTCCGGGAAGACCTCGAACATGCTCTTGCCGAGCATGTCCTCGCGCCGGGTCATGGTGGCCGCGATGTAGGCGTCAGTGACCTCCACGATCTTCAGGTGCTCATCCATGATGACGAGCAGGCCCGGCAGGCCCTCGATGATGGCCCGGCAATCCATGGTGTCGTCAGTGAACCCTCGCACGTGTTCCGCCTCTCCTGTTTCCATCCTAGCCGCGCTGCCGGATCCCGGGCAAGGCACCGCGCGAGTCCGGGGGCTGCGGTCGCAGTGGTATACTGCGCGCTGTCGTGACGCAGCCCTTCGTGGCCTGCGGTTCCCACGGCAACATCACGGTCAGTGCACAGCCCGGGTTCTTAGCTCAGTTGGTAGAGCAGCGGACTCTTAATCCGTAGGTCGTAGGTTCGAATCCTACAGGACCCACCACAGGCTCCCTCCTTGTCCCGTCACCGATTCCGGTTTGGGTTCTTAGCTCAGTTGGTAGAGCAGCGGACTCTTAATCCGTAGGTCGTAGGTTCGAATCCTACAGGACCCACCAAACCCCCTTCTTCACCTCGCCTGCGCCAGCCACGCATCGAACGGCTGCGAGCGGTCGAAGTGCCAGCCCTGGAACAGGTCCACGCCCAGCTGCAGCAGCAGGTCGTGCTGCTGCGCGCTCTCCACGCCCTCGGCCACGGTCGTCATGCCCAGGCCCCGGCACATCTGGACGATGCCTTCGAGCAGCCGGGCCGCGCGGTCGCTGCGCGTGATGTCCGAGACGAAGGTCCGGTCGATCTTCACCTTGTCGAACGGCAGGTCCCGCAGCTGGCCCAGCGCCGAGTAGCCGGTACCGAAATCGTCGAGCGACAGCGTGAAGCCGGCCTCGTGCAAGGTATGCAACGAGGGCGCCGCCGCGGCGATGTCATGCACGAAGGCCGTCTCCGTCAGCTCCAGGTCCAGGCACCGCGGCGAGACGCCCCGCTGCTCGCACAGGCGCAGCAGGCGGTCGCACAGCAGCCCGTCGCGCAGCTGGGTCGCCGAAATGTTCACGGCAATGTGGATGCCCTCCGCCCCCCGGCACCCCAGGCGCGCCGCAGCCTCCACGGCCTTCGCGATGGCGTGCTGGCCCATGGCCGTCATCAGGCCGGCCTGCTCGGCCAAGGGAATGAACTCGTTGGGCGATACCGGGCCATGGGCAGGCGTCGACCAGCGCATCAGCATCTCGCCGCCCGCCAGCCGCCCCTGGCGGTCCATGATGGACTGGATCTCGAACTGGAACTTGTCGCCCTCGGCATCCAGGCGCAACTGCGTCAGCAGCTCGGCGCGTCGCCGCACCATGGCCTCCATCCGCGGCTCGAAGAACTCGATGCGGTTGCGGCCGTTCTCCTTGGCCCGGTACATGGCCGCGTCCGCACGGCGCAGCAGCGTCGCCGCGTCCTGGCCGTCCTGCGGCGCGATCGCGGCGCCCAGGCTCGCGCCCACCGCCAGCATGCGGTTGCTGGTCGGCACCGTCTGGCGGCATCGTGCCAGGATGGTGTCTCCCAGCTGGCGGACCTGCTCATGGCTGTCCAGCTCGGGCACCACCACGATGAACTCGTCCCCGCCCCAGCGGCCCACGAACGACGGCGGCCGGATCGCCTCCCCCAGCCGCTGCGCGACGGCGCGCAGCAGCCCGTCCCCCACCTCGTGGCCTGCCGAGTCGTTGACCAGCTTGAACCCGTCCAGGTCGATGAAAATCAGCCCCGCCGGCTTGCCGCTGCGCAGCACCCCGTCGAGCTGTCGCTGGATGGCGGTGCGGTTGGGCAGGCCGGTCAGGCTGTCGGAGGTGGCCTGGCGGTGCAGCTCCCGCTGTGCCTGCTTGCGGTCGCGCGCGTCCTGCAGCGCCACCACCGCGTACTGTCTGTCGCCTTGCGTCAGGTCCACGGTGGCCACCGCCACATCCACGTCCACGACCTGTCCGCAGCAGCGCAGCACCCGCTCACCGCGCCAGATGCGGCCGCGCTGGATCTCCTGCACCGGCAGCGCCAGGTGGTCGAGCAGCGGCAGCCCACGCAGCGCGTCGGAGGCGGTGACCATCAGGCGGGCCATGGAGGCATTGCCTTCGACGATGCGCCACTGGTTGTCCACGACAGCCATCGCATCGTGCGTGTTGGCGAAGGCATGGGCCATCAGCTGCAGCGAGCGGTCGGAGTCGCGCTGGCTGGTGATGTCCTTGATGGTGCCCACGATGCGGCTGACTGCGCCCCGGTCGTCGTGCTCGACGCTGCGGCCCCGCAGGCGGACCCAGCGCCAGCCCTCCTGCCAGCGGATGCGGCAGGCGGCGTCGATATCGGGCCGGGTGCCGCGCACCACGGCCTGCCAGGCCAGCGAAAAGCCGACCAGGTCATCCGGGTGCACGATGGTGCGCAGGCGCTCCACGCTGTGCGCCTCGGGCGGCGTTTCCTCGCCATTCATGACGAGGTGGCGCACCTGCACGCGGTCGTCTGCGGCACGCCAGGACCAGATGCCCTCGCCGCTGGCCCACAGCGCCAGCTGCAGGTGGCGCTCGCTCTCGCGCGAATTCTGCAGGGCGTCGAACAGCTCGGCGCTCTTGTCATTGAGCAGGCGCTCGGCCTCCTTGCGCGCCAGCCGCTCACGCTCGGCCCGGCGCTCCAGCCGCAGAACCTGCTGGGTCAGCGCCGCCAGCTGCGGCGGCACGCCGTCCGGTTCCCGGGAGGCCGCGGCCTGGCCATCGTCCTTCACGCGGGGGTCTTCCGGATGGTGAACACGCAGCCCTGCGCATCGGGTTCGCTGGTGATCGCCAGCGGCTGGCCCGCGTGCTCCCCCAGCTGCTCGACCAGGCCCAGCGCCAGCGCCTCCATGCGGCGCGGCGAGGTGTAGCGCAGACGAAGCGTCGTGTCGTCACGCGACAGCACGCTGAAGCGCGGCAAGGTCGCATTGCTGTAGAGCTTTTTGACCTCGACATGGATGTCGGAGTCGATGGCGGCGAGGAAGTCGAACACATCCGGATGGCGCTGGAAGTGCCCCGGATGGGATTGCGCGAAGCGGCCGAGCAGGTGGCGGCCGAATGCGCGGATGAGGTCCGGCTCCGGCACCTGCGTGATCTCGGACAGCCGGGCCACCATGGCGCCGATCTGCTCCACGGGGTAGCTGCCCACGGCGGTGTAGACGCCGCCGCCTGCCGCTTCGGCGGCTTCCATCATCTCGTCGGCCACCTCCGGCGAGAATCGGTCCTCGACCATCTCGATCAGCTCGGTGAATACCATTCCCAGCATGCGTTTCTCCACCCGGTTGACTCGCCAGCGGCCCCCGAACGGAACCCTGGCGGTATGTAACTATACGTAACATCAGCCTTGCCTCTCCCATGCCCCCCCGCGCGCAGGGACAAGACAAAACTTTTGGGTGCCACCTGCGCGCCTTGCACGATGACCCTGGATTACCTGGATTTCGACTACACGGAAGATGAAGACGGCCACGGCAGCCTCGATGCGATGGCCGCGGTCGCGCCCGCCCAGTGGCCCGCCCTGCTGGCCGAGGTGCAGCGGGTGCTGGCCTGGGCCCACCGCGAATTCCCGGGCGCGCGCGGCGCGCTGGAGGAAGGTGGACAATGGGAATTCGAGTTGCAGGGCGTGCGTGAGGTCCCCACACCGCTGGACCTGCGCTTCGACGAGGGCACGGGCCAGGTGAAGGCGTCCCAAGGCACGCCAGGCCAGCCCCGCCTGACCCTGAGCCTCACGCTTTCGGGCACGCCGGCGTTCTGCGCCGCGCTGCGCGAGGCCTTCGCGATCGACTGACCCCTGCTGAATCGAGAGGCACGCATGTACCACGCCGCCCCCCACCGCTACGACACCATGACCTACCGCCGCTGCGGCCGCAGCGGCCTGCAGCTGCCCGAGATCACCCTGGGCCTGTGGCACAACTTCGGCGACGCCACACCCATGGAGACGCAGCGCGCCATGCTGCGCACGGCCTTCGACCTGGGCATCACCCACTTCGACCTCGCCAACAACTACGGCCCGCCCGCGGGCAGCGCGGAAACCAACTTCGGCGAGCACCTGCGGCGCGACTTCCGGCCCTACCGGGATGAACTGATCATCTCCTCCAAGGCCGGCTGGGACATGTGGCCCGGCCCCTACGGCCAGGGCGGCGGCTCGCGCAAGTACGTGCTGGCCAGCCTGGACCAGAGCCTCCAGCGCATGGGCCTGGAGTACGTGGACATCTTCTACTCCCACCGATTCGACCCCGACACCCCGCTGGAGGAAACCTGCGGCGCGCTGGCCTCGGCCGTGAAGCAGGGCAAGGCGCTGTACGTGGGCATCTCCAGCTACTCGGCAGGCAAGTCCCGCGAGGCCGCCGCCCTGCTGCGCGAGATGGGCGTGCCGCTGCTGATCCACCAGCCTTCGTACAACATGCTCAATCGCTGGGTGGAGGAGGAGCTCCTGGGCACGCTCCATGACGAGGGCATCGGCTGCATCGCCTTCAGCCCGCTGGCCCAGGGCCTGCTCACGAACAAATACCTCGGCGGCGTGCCGCAGGACGCGCGTGTCAACCGCCCGGGCGGCGGCTCGTTCACGGCCGACCACCTCAGCGCGGACAACCTCGCGCGCGTGCGCGCCCTCAACGACATCGCCCAATCGCGCGGGCAGAGCCTGGCGCAGATGGCGGTGGCCTGGGTGCTGCGGCACCCGCAGGTCACCTCGGCCCTGATCGGCGCCAGCCGGCCCGAGCAGATCACCGAACTGGCCGGCGCGCTGAAGAAGCTGGCCTTCACGAACGACGAGCTGGCCGCCATCGACCGGCACGCGGTGGAAGGCGGCATCAACCTCTGGCGCAAGCCCTCGACGGACCAGCGGCCCCACTGAGGGCGCGCAAGGGTGAGGGCCCGGCACCCACTGCACGCACGACGCGATCAGGCGGCCAGCGACTGGTCCAGCGCCGCCGCCGCGCCCGACAGCCCCACCAGCGTGTCCGTGATCAGGAAGGTGGGGATGTCGCGCAGGTAGTCGCGAAAGCGGCCCTTGGCCTCGAAGCGCTCGCGAAAGCGCGAGCTGAAAAGCCGCTCGGCCATGCGGGGCAGGATGCCGCCGCCGATGAACAGGCCACCGCGCGCACCGTAGATCAGCGCCACGTTGCCGCAAAAGCCCCCCAGCATCGTGCAGAAGGCGTCGAGCGTGCGGCTGGCGGCCGGCTCGCCGAGCAGGCCGGCCCGCACGATCTGCGCGGCATCGGGCGCGTGCGCGGGGTCCGGCGGTGGCTCGCCATGCACCAGCGCCAGGGCCCGGTGCAGGTTCGGCAGGCCGATGCCTGACAGCACGCGCTCGGCCGACACATGGGGCAGCGCCTGGCGCAGCACCGCCAGCACGGCGCTTTCCTCGTCGTCGTCCGCGGCCAGCGTGGCATGGCCGCCCTCGCCGGGCAGCGCGTCCCACCGGCCCGCGACCGAGGGCACCACGGCCCCCACGCCCAGCCCGGTGCCCGGCCCCACCACCGCCAGCGTCAGCCCCGGCACCGGCGTGCGCGGCCCACCGGGAAAGCCCTGCATCTGCCCCGGAACCAGCCCGGGCAGGGACAGGGCCAGTGCCTCGAAATCATTGACCACCCGCAGCGCCTGCAGGCCCAGCGCCTGGCGCACCTCGTCCTGCGAAAAGCCCCAGGGGCTGTTGGTGAAGCGCACGCGGTCCTCGCGCACGGCGGTGGCCACCGCGAAGGCGGCGGCGCGCGGCTGCAGCGGCGCGCCGCCGGCGGACAGCTTGGCCAGGTACTGGCGGGCCGCGCCGACCAGGTCGCCATGCTCGGACACCGACACCGTGGCCACATGCGCCGCGCCGCGGCCGGGCGTGGCCTGCCAGCCAAAGCGGGCATTCGTGCCGCCGATGTCGGCGAGCAGTCGGGGGTAGCTGTCGTTCAGTCGCTGCATGGGGCCCAGGCCCCCGACTGCCGGCTGGACTGCACGGCCGCCTCGACGAAGCGGATGCCCTGCAGGCCGTCCTCCACGGTCGGGAACCAGGCCTCGGCAAGCGGCGTGCCTGCGCGCGCGGCCAGGATGGCCTCGGCGAACTCGGCGTACAGGTTGGCGAAGGCCTCGGTGAAGCCCTCGGGGTGCCCGCGCGACACGCGGATGCAGCCCAGCGAGCGCGCATCCAGCCAGGGGTCGCCCCGGCCCAGCACCTGCACCGGCGCGCCCTGCGGCGCATGGCGCAGGTAGTTGGGCGCAGCGTGCTGCCACTCCAGCATGCCCTTCTCGCCGTACACCCGCAGCGTGAGGTTGTTCTCGGCGCCGGCCGCTGCCTGCGTCACCACGCAGGCGCCGCGCGCACCATGGTCGAAGCGCCACAGGATGGCGGCGTAATCGTCCACCACGCGGCCGGGCATCACCGCGCCCACGTCGGCGCTGACCTGCGTGACCTGCCCCCCGGTGACGAAGCACGCCAGCTGGTGCGCATGGGTGCCGATGTCGCCCAGCACCAGCGACGGGCCGCTGCGCTGTGCGTCCAGCTTCCAGCGCTGGCGGTCGGTCAGCGTGCCCTGCTCCACCGGCAGCGCCATGCCGGACTGGAAATAGTCCACCTGCACGATGCGCAGCGCGCCCAGCACGCCGGCCTCGACCATGGCGCGGGCCTGGCGCACCATGGGGTAGCCGCTGTAGTTGTGGGTGAGGCAGAAGGCCAGGCCAGTGGACTTCACCAGCTGGGCCAGCTGCCTGGCCTGCGCGGCGTCATTGACCATGGGCTTGTCGCACACCACGTGCAGGCCGGCCTGCAGGGCCATCACGCACTGCTCGAAGTGCAGGTCGTTGGGGGTCATGATGGCCACGGCCTCGATGCCGTCACCGGCCGGGCGGGCGGCCTCGGCGGCGACCATGTCGGCCATCGAGGCGTAGGTGCGGGCGGGGTCCAGTCCGATGGCCGCCCCTTGCGCACGGCCCTTGTCGGGATGGGAAGACAGCACGCCCGCCACGATCTGGAAGCGGCCATCCAGCGTGGCCGCTGCGCGGTGGATCGGGCCGATGAAGGAGGCCCCGCCGCCACCGACCACGCCGAGTCGAAGGGGGCGGCCGAGGGCCTGGAGGACAGGATTGGGGGCTTTGAGGTTCATCGTCGGTCCGAAGGGGGGAGAAGCCGCCTGCGCGTCGGCGCAAGGCCAGCCGGCAATGTACCTCGCCAACCGCCGCGCGCAGGGCTGCTCTGCTTCGGCTCGGCCGTCGCGAAGGTCCGCGTCCGTCCGACAGGCCTGGCGTCCTGGCGGCTCCTAACCTCGGCCGGGTCCAAAGCCCCTGCGTGAGGTTCATCATGTGTCCACAGCCCCTCGAGACCCGCCGGCGCCCGGGTGCGCGCGCCCTGACCCTGTGCATGCTGCTGGCCGGACTGTTGCTGGCGGCCTGTGGCGGCGGCGGCAGCGATGCATCGCCAGCTGCCACGCCAGTGACCGGCACGCCGCCACCACCGGCCACCGCCTTGGTGGGGGCCACGCCATCGGGCGAGGCGGCCACCAGGGCCAGCCTGCAGCTGCCGGTGACGGTCGCGGTGCGCCAGGACGATGCCGGCCTGCTGCCCGGACCGGTCGACACCGTCGCCCGTGGCCCCGCCGGCTCACACGTGGTGCGCGCCGTGGGCGCGCTGGCGAACGGCGGGCATGCGGTCGTCTGGGCCGCGCCCCTGGAGGGCGCGCCGGCCCCGGCGTGGACGTTATGGATCCAGGCCTACGACGCGCAAGGCCTGAAATCAGGCGCAGCCGCGATGCTGGATGTTGGCACCCACGTGCGGGCGGCGCAGGACGCGAGCGCCGTCATCCTGCCCGAAGGGGGCGTGACGGTGGGCTACCTCGCCTCGCGCCAGGTGGACCCGGGCTATCCCGGCACGATCGAGGCCTCGGCCTACACGGCACGGTTCAGTCTCGACGGCTCGGTCGTGTACGGCCCCCGGCTGCTCGACACGCTCGTGACCGACCAGTTCTACCCGCGATCGAACAGGCTGGCCGGCCCTGTCACCATGGCGCTCGGCCAGGACGGCAGCTACCTGGTGGGCTGGCGCTTCGTGGCGGGCAGCTACTTCGGGCGGCAACCGGCCTTTCGCATCCAGCGCCTGGCCGCAGACACCGAGCCCCTGGGCTGGATCCAGCACCTGCCTCACAACGACCTGCGGGGCGACCAGCGGGCCTTCGACCGCCTGCGCCTGACGATGCTGGACGAAGGGGGCTGGGCCGCCAGCTTCGCCGACACCGACACGGACCTGGGGCTGGTCGGCCGCGTGGTGCAGAACGACGTGGCTCGCCCGCTGGGCATTCCCCACTTCAGCATGCTGGCCCCCGGGGCCTGGCTGCTGGACCTGCGCCGGCATGGCAGCGTGCTGTTCGCAGACCGCCCCAGCGAGCCACCCGGCACCCCCGTGGCGCCCTACAGCATGCACTTCGACCGCCTCGGCCGGGAGCAGGACCCGCCGCGGCCGCTGCCGGCCGTTCCCACCGCGGCGGCGGCACTGCGTGGCGGCGATTACGTGGCGATGTGGGGCAACGCCGCCGGCACGCTGGACGCCCGGCGCTACACCCCGCAGGGCGATGCGGTAGGCGCGCCGTTCACCCTCCAGGCCACCGCCGATGTCGAGGCCACCGGGCTGAGGCGCGGCGGCATGGCCCTGGCCTGGGTGGAAACGGCCGGGGGCGAGAGCCGCGTGCTGACGCAGCGCTTCGACGAACCCGTGGCGCCCTGACCCGTGCCGCCCTGATCACCAGCTCGCGTCGCGGTCAGGCGTGGCGCCGATGCGGTGGATGGTCAGGTCGGCGCCCTCGTACTCCTCTTCCTGCGTCAGGCGCAGGCCGACGAACGCGCGGATCAGGCCATACACGGCCAGGCCCGCGGCAAAGGCCCAGGCCACGCCCGCCAGGGTGCCCAGCACCTGCGCGCCCAGGGTCACGCCGCCCAGGCCGCCCAGCGCCTGCTGGCCGAAGATGCCGCAGGCGATGCCGCCCCAGGCGCCGCACAGGCCGTGCAGCGGCCACACGCCGAGCACGTCGTCGATCTTCCACTTGTTCTGCGTGAGCGTGAACAGCCACACGAAGATGGCGCCGGCCACGCCGCCCACCACCAGGGCGCCGGCGGGGTGCATCAGGTCCGAGCCCGCGCACACGGCCACCAGGCCAGCCAGCGGGCCGTTGTAGGCGAAGCCCGGGTCATTGCGGCCCAGGAGCACGGCCACCAGCGTGCCGCCCACCATTGCCATCAGCGAGTTCACCGCCACCAGGCCGGAGATCTTGTCGATGGTCTGCGCGCTCATCACGTTGAAGCCGAACCAGCCCACCGCCAGGATCCAGGCGCCCAGCGCCAGGAACGGAATGCTGGAAGGCGGGTGCGCGCTCATCGCGCCATCCTTGCGGTAGCGGTTGCTGCGCGGGCCCAGCAGAAGCACCGCCGCCAGGCCGATCCAGCCGCCCACGGCGTGGACCACCACGCTGCCGGCGAAGTCGTGGAACTGCGCACCGGCCACGGCCTGGATCCAGTCCTGGAAGCCGAACTTGTTGGCCCACACCATGCCCTCGAACAGCGGGTAGGCCAGGCCCACCAGAACGGCGGTCGCCAGCAGCTGCGGGTTGAAGCGCGCGCGCTCGGCGATGCCGCCGGACACGATGGCGGGAATCGCCGCCGCGAAGGTGAGCAGGAAGAAGAACTTCACCAGCTCGTAGCCGTTCTTGGCCGCCAGCGTCTCGGCGCCCGTGAAGAAGCTGGTGCCGTAGGCCACCGTGTAACCCACGAAGAAATAGGCGATGGTCGACACGGCGAAGTCCACGAGGATCTTCACCAGCGCGTTCACCTGGTTCTTCTTGCGCACCGTGCCCAGTTCCAGGAAGGCAAAGCCCGCATGCATGGCGAGCACCATGATGGCGCCCAACAAAATGAACAGGGCGTCCGTGCCCTGCTTGACCTGATCCATGTTGTCTCCGAATGCACCGCCCGAAGGCGCGATGCACCAGAAACGCAAAAAGGATGCCTGAGTTGGTGCGAAGCCGGGCGGCTGATTTGCACCGCCTTGCATCACGAACGCGGCGGGACCGCCTCATCTTGGTGCGCCCAGACCCCTCGGGGCGCCCGATAAGGGTGCATGCGCGAGGGCTCAGTCGTCCTCGTCCATGCGTAGGTAGTCGCACCGCGGGTCGGGTCCGTACCCTCCGCTGCCCGCCTGCCCGTTGATCACCGGCACCTGCCACCAGCGGCACAGGTTGGTGGGATCCTCGAAGCGGTAGGACCAGAAGTCCCCCGGCACCCGGGCGTAGCGGCGTACCTCGGCGGGCCGGCCGAGGGTGCGCTGCAGGTCCTCGGCGGAGATGCCAGGCGGCAGGGCCTGGAAGTGGGCCTCGTCGAGCACCTGCTCCCACCTCAGCACACGGCCTTGCGCGTCCAGGTCGACCATGTAGGTGTGCAGGCCCAGGGGGCCGCGGGCGTACTCCAGGCGCTCACCGCCGCCGGGCAAGGCATGGCGCGCGGTCGGCCGCCCCATGGCCGAAACGACCTCGTCGGCGGCCATCCCGGGCTTCACGGCCCGCGGCGAGTAGCCGGCGCAGCCGGCAAGCAGCGCCGCCGCCAGCAGGGCAGCCGGGGCGGCCAGGTTCAGGCGCAGGGGCATATTCGGCTCCTTTCCGCCCTGGCCAATGCCATGGGCGCAGGGCCCCATCATGCGCCGCATCCGGCGGCCTGTGTTGTAAGCGTCAACGTGGTGCTGTGCTTCAGCCATTCCCGCATCCGGCCGCGCCAGCGTCTGACGAGCCCGGCGCCAGCGCCGGGCTAACCTGGGTCCCATTGCCCCACCGACGGCCCGCGGGACCACCGGTTCACGGGCCGCAAGGGAGCGGACATGGCCTCCACCCATCGTATCGTCGCGCGCTGGTCCATGGCCTGGCTGGCCGCAGTCCTGGTGTCCCTCGCCAGCACGGGGGCCGCGGCCACGCCGACGCCCGGCCTCACCGCGGGCGCGCCCGCAGCCGTGGAGACCACGCGTACCGGCCACCGCTGGCTGCTGGCCCTGGGCGCGCTGGACGACGGCGGCCATGCCGTCGCCTGGCTGGGCCGGGAAGCCCGGGAGACGCAGGCGCCGTGGCAGCTGTGGGTCCAGCGCCATGATCGCCTGGGTCGCAAGTCCGGTGCGGCCCGGCAGCTGGCCTACACGGATGAAGCCATCGACCCGCGCCAGGTCGCTGCCGCCATCCTGCGCGATGCCACCGTGGCCGTGGCCTGGGCCACGGTGCGGCCCTACCAGCCGAACCTGCCCGGCCTCAGGGTGTCGGCAGTCCGCAACCGCCATTTCGGCCTGGACGGCAAGCCCCGCGGCGCCGAGCGTGTGCTGGAGGAAGTGACCTGGCTCCAGGGCCAGCCCGACACCGCCACCTTCGAGGACCTGGTGATGGCGCAGTGGCAGGACGGCCGCTACCTGGTCGGCTGGACCGTGGCCAGCCCCTGGGGCCGCCCCGCCGGCACGGTGCAGCGCCTGGCGGCCGACGGCCGGCTGCTGGCCCCGCCAGACCGCCTGGGGCTGATGGCCGGGCGCGGCATGCGCCTGTCCACGCTGGAGGGTGGCGGCTGGCTCGCCACCACGCTGGCGCAGGCGGCGGAGGGCCACCTGCACGCCAACATCACGCAGGTGGACGTGCGTCCGCCCATCGGCCTGCCGCTGCTGCCCACCCTGCCCCTGCGCTCGTTCGTGGTGGACCTGGACACCCACGGTCGGCTGCTGCTCGCGGGCGTGCATCCCCAGGACGCGCCCGATCCCGCAGCGCCGCCTGCGCCCTGGAGCCTGTGGTTCAACCCCCAGGGCCGCGAGGCGGACGCCACCACACCCCTGCCCGCCCTGCCCACCCACACCGTGACGCTGGGCGACGGCACCTGGATCGGCCTGTGGCCGCTGGCTTCCGCCAGCCGGCTGTGGGCGCAGCGCTTCGACGCGCACGGCGCGCCGCTGGGCGGGCCGCTGCTCACCGCCGCGGCGCGCGCCGCCCAGTCCGTGCGGATGCCCGATGGCAGCGCCTGGCTCGCGTGGGTGGGCCCGGACCCGAATGGCGGGACCAGCGTCTTCCTGCAACGCCTCGTGCCCCGGCCCTGATGCGCGCGGTACCATCCACGGCCCCGCACCCGGCCATGGACCACCCGCCCCTTCGACTGCTGCACCAGGATCCCGAGCTCGTCGCCATCGACAAGCCCGCCGGCCTGCTGGTGCACGCCACTTCGCTGGACGCACACGAGGCCCTCAATGCGGTGGACCTGCTGCAGGCGCAGCTCGGCGAGCGCCTGTGGCCCCTGCACCGCCTGGACAAGGCCACCAGCGGGGTGCTGCTGTTCGCAAGGCACGCCGACGCCGCGCGGCACTGGGGCCTGGCCTTCCAGGAAGGCCGCATCCGCAAGCGCTACCTCGCGCTGGTGCGCGGGTGGACGCCCGAGGCGGGCGAGATCGACCATCCCCTGGCGCGCGACCCCGAGAAGCCCTCGGCCGGCCAGCCCCACCTCGACGCGCTCACGCGCTACCGGCGGCTGGCCTGCTTCGAATGGGACTTCAGCGTCAATCCGCGCCACCCCACCAGCCGCTATGCGCTGGTGGAAGCCGACCCGCTCACCGGCCGGCGGCACCAGATCCGGCGGCACTTCAAGCACATCGCGCATCCGCTGGTCGGTGACAGCACCCATGGCAAAGGACCCCACAACCGCGCCGTGGCGCAGTGGCTGGGAACGGCGCGCCTGTGGCTGCATGCGTTGCAGGTGGAGCTGCCGGGGGACGGCGGGCGGGGGACCGGGGGGCCGCTGCGCATCGAGGCGCCCTGCGGACCCGAATGGGCGCCGCTGCTGGCGCCCGTGAAGGCGCCACGCTGAACCTCACTTGAGGAAGACGTCGTGCTCGGGCGAGAACGCCTGGTGCAACGGCAGCAGCGCGCCGCCCAGCGCACGCGCATCGGGGCCGATGAGGCCCGGCACCAGCCGGGGCGGCGCGACCAGGCCCTCCCAGTTGTAGGCCTGCAGCGCCAGCGCCGTCTGGGCGATGAGGTCCTGCTGCAGCAGGGGCGTGGCGGCGCCGTCGATCACCACCGCATCCATGTCCAGGAAGGCCGTGCCCGAGACGATGCAGTGCGCCAGCGCCAGCGCCGCATGGCGCGTCCACTCCCGTGTGTGCGCCAGCCAGGGCGCCTCCAGGGCGCGCGCGTCGTAGGCGGCCATCGGCTCCAGGCCGTGGGCCCGATAGCGCTGCTCCAGGTCCCACAGCGAGGCCTGGCTGATCAACTGCGCGGGTTGGCCAGGGCCTTCGCCGGCCACCGACAGCGGCAGCGAGGCCACGGCGCCCGCATTGCCCATGCGGCCGCGGTGCAGGTGCGAGTTCACCACCAGCCCGCCGCCGACGAACGTATCCAGGAACAGGTACAGGAAGTTGCGCATCTCGCGCCCGCGCCCCTGCAGTAGTTCGGCGACACAGCCCGCGGCCGTGTCCTTGGCAAAGCTCACGGGCAGCGCCGTCATCTTCTGCACCGCCTCGCCCAGGTCCAGCTGGTTCCAGGCCTCGGACTGTTCGGGCGTGAGCCCCAGCATGCGGTGCCAGCCGCCCAGCTGGTACGGCGCGGCCACGCCCACGCCGACCACGCGGTCACGCAAGGCGCCCAGGCCGTCGAGCAGGCGGTTCAGGTTGGATTCGATGGCCGGCAGCAGCGTGGCGGCCTCGGGGAAGGCATAGGGCAGCACGATGCGCTCGCGCACCTCGCCGGTGAAGTCCACCAGCAGCCAGTCGGCGCTGCGCCGGCCGATCTTGATGCCCACGGCAAAGGCGCCGTCGGGGTTCAGGCTCATGGGCACCGAGGGCTGGCCCACCTTGCCGCGCACCGGCGCCTCGCGCCGCAGCAGCTGGTCTTCCTCCAGCCGCGCGGTGATCACGCCGATGGTCTGGGCCGTCAGTCCGGTCAGGCGGGCGAGTTCGGCCTTGGCCAGCGGGCCGTGGCCCCGCAGGGTCTGCAGCACCACGCGCTCGTTGTACTGCCGCACCCCCACCTGGTTGGAGCCGCGCGGGCGCAGGTTGCGCGAGCTGCCGCCATCCATAGGGGTGTCTTGCAGGTCAGCGGCGTCGGTGAGCATGGGGTGTGGTGGTTGCAGGCCGATGCGCGTAGGGGGTGGCGTTCAGCGGCGAAGCGGCTCGCCGATCACGCCCTTGCGAAGGATGAAATTTCCCCACGGCTGCGGCTCGCCCGTCACCACGATGGCGTAGGCACTGCGGACGCGATCATAGAACGCGAAGCGCTCCACGCCCTCCACCCGCGCGGGCGGGATGCCGGCGGCGTCCAGCACGCCCTGCGCCTCGCGTTGCAGCTCGGAGCGGTACGGCGGCTCGGTGCCGCCCACCTGCATGAAGGCCACGGGCGCGGGCACGTCCTCGGCCAGCGGCAGCACGCTGGTCACGGCCTGCAGCGCGCGCACCATGCCCACGCCGGGCAGGCGGATCACCGGCTTGCCGGCGCCCAGGCTCATGGCCGTGAAGTTGGCGTCGGCCAGCACCACGGCGTCGTCATGGCCCATCTCGGCCAGCACCTTCAGCAGCTCCGGCGTCAGCAGCGGATCGATTCCCTTGAGCATGTGTGTTTTCTCGTTCTTGTCGTCTGGGGCGTCAGGCCAGGCACTCGGCCGGCAGTTCGCTGGGTGTCATCGCGCCGGTCATCACGGCCACGGTGTCGCTCATGGAAATCTTCTTCGGGTTCACCACCGCCGCGCGCTTGCCCAGGCGGGCGATGTGGATGCGGTCGGCGATCTCGAACACGTGGGGCATGTTGTGGGAGATCAGGATCACCGGCAGGCCCTTGTCCCGCACGCGGCGAATCAGCTCCAGCACCATGTTGCCCTCCTTCACGCCCAGGGCCGCGGTGGGCTCGTCCATGATCACCACGTGCTGCGCGAAGGCGGCGGCGCGGGCCACGGCCACGCACTGGCGCTGGCCGCCCGAGAGCGTCTCCACCGCCTGCTGCATGGAGCGGATGCCCACCTTCAGGTCGTTCATGCGGGCAATGCTCTCCTCGAGCATGCGCTTCTTGTCCAGCATGCCCAGTACGCTGCCCAGGAGGCCGGGGCGGCGCAGCTCGCGGCCCAGGAACAGGTTCTCGGCGATGGTCATGGCGGGGGCCACGGCCAGGTCCTGGTACACGGTCTCGATGCCGGCACGGCGTGCGTCGATCGGGCTCTTGAAGTGGATGCGCTGGCCGTCCAGGTAGATTTCGCCCTCGTCGGGCACCACGGCGCCGGACAGCGCCTTGATCAGGGAGGACTTGCCGGCGCCGTTGTCGCCGATCACGGCCATGATCTCGCCGGCGCGCAGCTCGAAGTCGGCGCCGTCCAGGGCGGTCACCTGGCCATAGCGCTTGACCAGGCCCTTGGCCTGCATCACCAGGGGGGAGGAGGAGTTCGGGGTCGTCATGATCAACGGGCTCCCTTGCGAGAGAACTGGTCGGTGGCCACGGCGAGGATCACGAGGATGCCGGTGACCAGGATCTGGTAGACGGAGGACACGCCCATGAGGGTCAGGCCGTTGCGGAACACGCCCACGATCAGCGCGCCCACCAGGGTGCCCAGGATGATGCCGCGGCCGCCGAACAGGCTGGTGCCGCCCAGCACCACGGCGGTGATGGCGTCCAGGTTCTCGGTCTGGCCGGCGTTCGGGTCGCCCGCGCCCACGCGGGCCACTGACAGCATGGAGGCGATGCCGTAGAAGATGCCAGCGACCACGTACACGCCCAGCAGCACCTTGTCCGTGGAGATACCGGTCAGGCGGGTGGCCTCGGGGTTGTTGCCCACGGCGTACACGTGGCGGCCGGGCGCGGTCTCGCGCAGGGCGAACCAGGTGGCCAGGTACAGGGCCAGCATCAGCACGACGCCGTACACCACGCTGGCGCCGCCGAGCTTGAAGGAGTTGCCCAGCCAGGTCATGCCGGCGGGGATCTCGGTGATGGTCTGCGAGCCGGAGTACAGCTGCGTGATCGCGAAGGCGATGTTCAGGGTGCCCAGCGTCACGATGAACGGGGGCAGCTTGACGCGGGTGACCAGCAGGCCGTTGACCAGGCCCAGCAGGGCGGTGGCGGCGATGCCGCAGGCGATGGCCACGGGCGCGGACAGCCCGTAGTCGGCCGCGAACTTGGTCATCACGATGCTGCCCAGCGCCATGATCATGCCGCAGGACAGGTCGATGCCGGCGGTCAGGATGATCAGCGTCTGGCCGATGGCGATGGTGCCCACCACCATGACCTGCTGCAGGATCAGGGAGAAGTTCTGCAGCGACAGGAATCGGTCGCTTTGCGAGGCGAAGAAGGCGCAGGCCAGCACCAGTGCGATGGCGGGCCCCAGCGTGCCCATGGGAGGTAGTTTGGCGGTCAAGCTTTTCATGGCAACGCCTGCGTCTTGGAAAGGGGGGAAAGAAAACGAGAGATGGAACGGACGGCGCCGCCCACGGCGCCCGGACGCAGGCGCGCCCGGGTCACAAGGTATGGAGAAACCGAAGCGAGCGGGCCGAGGTCGGGCCGAGCAGCGCAGCCGTACAAGCGTACGGCGAGCCGCGCAGGTGCGAGATCGGCCCGCGCAGCCGGTTTATCCAGCCTTGATTACTTGTTGCCCCAGCACAGGTCCATGCCGGTCTTGACGTCCTTGCTGTCGACGCCAGCAACGGCCTTGGCGGCGATCAGGGTCACGCCGGTGTCGGTGTAGCCGGAGACCTTCTTGCCCGTCTTGGCGTACTCGACGCCTGCGGCCACGCCCATGGCGGCCATGCGCAGGGGGTACTGCTGCGAGGTCGCGGCGATCACGCCGGCGCCCACGTCCTTCACGCCGGCGCAGCCGCCGTCCACGGACACGATCACGACGTCCTTCTCCTTGCCGGCGGCCTTCAGCGCCTTGTAGGCACCGGCGGCGGCGGGTTCGTTGATGGTGTAGACCAGGTTGATGCCGGGGTTCTTCTGCAGGCAGTTCTCCATGCCGGTCTGGCCCTTGGCGGCGTCACCGAAGGAGTCGGCCATGCACACCACTTCAGCCGGCTTGGCCAGCTCGTTGCTCTTGGCATCCAGCGACTTCAGGCCGAAACCCTGCAGGAAGCCGTTGTGGCGCTGGGCGCCCACCGGGTGGCCGGGGAACAGGTCCAGGGTGGCGATCACGGGCTTCTTGTTGCCCAGGGCGGACTTGGCGTACTGGCCGATCAGGACACCGGCCTTGTAGTTGTCGGTGGCGAACAGCGCGTCGACGGCGGTGGCCGGGTCGGTGGGGCTGTCCAGCGCGATCACCATCACGCCCTGGCCCTGGGCCTTCTTGATGGCGGGGATGATGGCCTTGGCATCGCTGGGGGTGATCAGGATGGTCTTGGCGCCGGCGGCGATCATGTTTTCCATGGCGGTCACCTGGCCGGCGTTGTCGCCGTCGGTCTTGCCGGCGGCGGACAGCAGCTTGGCGCCCAGCTTCTTGGCCTCGGCGTCAGCGCCTTCCTTCATCTTCACGAAGAAGGGGTTGGACTCGGTCTTGGTGATCAGGCCGATGACGGGCTGGGCCTGGGCGGCGGCGAAGCCGGCGGACAGGGCCATGGCGGTGAACAGGGCGGCGTGGCGGAACTTGATCAAGGTTGTCTCCTGATGCGGTGTTGGAATGAGGGCCGGCAGGCGCCGCCCCTTCGGGAAACCACGCCCCTCGGCGCGGATCGGAACGAACTATAGTCCGGGTCAGTTAAATAAATCAACTGGATTTATATATGGTAAACCCTGAATCGCCGGAACGTCTGCAGGTCGCCACGGCGGGCGAGGCGCTGATGGACCTGATCACCCGCCCGGACGGCCTGCTCGATCCCTGCGAGGGCGGCGCGGTCTACAACCTCACGCGGGCGCTCGGCCTGCAGGGCGTGGGCACGATGTACCTCAACCCGCTGTCCCGCGACGGCTTCGGACGGGGCCTGGCCGACCGGATCCACGCGGCCGGCGTCCGCCTGGCGCAGCCCACGCCGTGCATGGAACCCACCTCGCTGGCGGTGGTGGGCCTGGATGCGCAGGGCAAGGCCAGCTACAGCTTCTACCGCGAGGGCGTGGCCGACCGGCGCGTCAGCGCGGCGCAGATGATCGAGGACTGCCAGGCCGCGCCCACGCTGCAGGCCGTGGCCACCGGCTGCCTGGCCCTGGCGGCCGAGGACCAGGACAAGTACCTGCCCTGGCTGCAGGCGCAGCGCAACGCCGGCAAGCTGGTGGTGGTCGATGCCAACCTGCGTCCGGCCGTGGTGCCCGACATGGAGGCCTACTGCGCCAGCGTTCTGCACGCGCTGGGCCAGGCCCATGTGGTCAAGGCCAGCGACGACGACCTGGCGCTGCTGGGGTTCGACGTGAGCGATCCCGCGCGCACGGCGCAGGCCCTGTTCGACCGCCTGCCCGGCGCGCGCTGGGTGGCCATCACCCTCGGTGCCCAGGGCGCGCTGCTGGCCGAGCGTGGCGGCGAGCGCCTCACCGCCCGCGAGACCGCGCCGGTGGCCGTGGCCGACACCGTCGGCGCGGGCGACTGCTTCCTCGCCGGCCTGATGGTGGGCCTGCTCGACTGCCCCGGCGTGAAGAACGCGAGCGATGCGCAGGCCATGCGCGTGAGCGCCGACGAACTGCGCGCCGTGCTGGCCCAGGCCGTGGCCACGGCCAGCCTGTGCGTGATGCGCACCGGCTGCCAGCCCCCCACGCGGGACGAGGTGCGCGAGCGCCTGCGGGCGGCACCGCCGCGGATCACCGCGCTCGCCTGAGGCACCCGACCCCCTCGCGTGCCCCGCACGCCGGGGCGCCTACGCACGCCCCGCGTGGTTGACAAGGCGCAAGGCCTGGACGAGGTGGCGGTCTATGATCGTTCCACCTCCATGAATCCCGACGCCCACACCCTCTGGCGCGCCCCTCGCTGGGCGCTGGCCGTCCTGCTCGCCCTGCTGGGCATGCTGGGGCCCTTCTCCATCGACACCTACATCCCGGCGTTCTCGGGCATCGCCCGGGCGCTGGAGGCCAGCCCTGCGGCCATGCAGCAGACGCTGTCGGCCTACCTGTTCGGGTTCGCCTTCATGAACCTGTTCCACGGCGCGCTGTCGGACAGCTTCGGCCGCCGCCCGGTGGTGCTGTGGGGGCTGGTGGTGTTCACCCTCGCCTCGGCCGGCTGCGCCTTGTCCGAGACCATCGGGCAACTGGTCTTCTTCCGCGCGCTTCAAGGCCTGTCCACCGGCGCGGGCATCGTCGTCTCGCGCGCCGTGGTGCGCGACATGTTCCCGCCCGAGCAGGCGCAGAAGGTGATGAGCCAGATCACCATCTATTTCGGCGTGGCGCCGGCCGTCGCGCCCATCATCGGCGGCTGGCTGTTCGTGCACCTGGGCTGGCACAGCGTGTTCTGGTTCCTGACCGGCGTGGGCGTGTTCCTGTGGGCGGCCAACTTCAAGCTGCTGCCCGAGACGCTGCACGCGGACCACCGCCTGCCCTTCCACGTGCGCAGCCTGATGCAGGGCTACGGGCAGCTGCTGTCCGACCCGCGCTTCTTCCTGCTGGCGCTGGCCAGCGGCGTGCCGTTCAACGGGCTGTTCCTGTACGTGCTGGCGGCGCCGGAGTTCCTGGGCACCCACCTGCAGCTGGCGCCCACCGAGTTCTTCTGGTTCTTCATCACCACCATCGCGGGCATCATGGCCGGCTCCTGGGCCAGCGGGCGGCTGGCCGGCCGCATCCCGCCCGAGCGGCAGATCCGCTGGGGCTTCGTGGTGATGCTGACGGTGTCGGTGCTGAACGTGGCCGCCAATGCGCTGTGGACGGCGCATGCGGGCTGGGCCATCCTGCCGCTGGCGGTGTTCGCCTTCGGCTGGGCGCTGATGGTGCCGGTGGTCACGCTGCTGGTGCTGGACCTGCACCCGGCGCGGCGCGGCATGGCCTCGTCGCTGCAGGCGGTGGTGGGCTCCACGGCCAACGGCCTGGTGGCCGGTGCCATCACGCCACTGGTGATGCACGACACGCTGTCGCTGGCCGTGACCTCGATGCTGATGATGAGCCTGGGGCTGGTGTCGTGGGTGTGGCTGCGGCGGCGGTGGCCGCAGATCGGCCAAGCGCCCGCCCGGAGCCATTGAACCAGGCGAACAAAAAGCCCCTCGAAAGGGGCTTTTTGCATGGGGACTTTCCGCGCCTCGGAGGCGCGCAGGCCATCAACGCGCCGGCTTGTAGGCGCGCTTCTTCACGTCACGCGGCACGAACACCTTGCCGCCGTTGCCCGGGGCGCGGGCGAAGTCGTCACGCGGCGCGGGACGGGCGGCAAAGTCACCGCGGGGGGCCGGACGGCCGGCGAAGCCGGTGGCCGGGGGACGCTTTTCCCAGGGGGTGGCGCCGCCACGGCGGTCGTCGCCGCCACGGAAGTCCTGGCCGCCCCGGAAGTCGTTGCCACCGCGGAAGTCCTGGCCACCGCGGAAATCACCGCCACGGAAACCGCCGCTGCGCGGCTCGGGCGCGCGGAAGTCGCCACCGCGGAAGTCACCGCCGCGGAAATCGTTGCCACGGCGGTCATCACGGCGCTCACCGCCGAAATCGCCGAAGCCGGCCTTGCGGCCATAGCCACCGCGGTCACCACCACGGTCGCCACCACCGAAATCACCGCCGCGCTTGCCCTGGTAGCCGCCACCGCCGCCGCCGAAGCTGCGGCCCGGGCCGCCACGGCCCTTGCCGCCGAAGCCAGGTTGCGGCGCACGCGGGGCGCGCTGCTGGGGCTCCAGGCCCGGGATCTCGTCGGCCTTGAACGGCTGCTTGGTGTAACCCTCGATGTCGAAGATCTTGAAGCGGTCGCGGAACTCGGCGAAGGTGACGGCCAGGCCGTCACGGCCCGCGCGGCCGGTGCGGCCGATGCGGTGGGTGTAGTCCTCGCTCTTCATCGGCAGGCCGAAGTTGAAGACGTGGGTGATGGTGGGCACGTCGATGCCGCGCGCGGCCACGTCGGTGGCCACCAGGATCTGCACCTGGCCCTGGCGCAGCGCCATCAGGCGGCGATTGCGCAGGCCCTGGCTCAGGGCACCGTGCAGGGCGACGGCGGAGAAGCCCTCCTGCTGCAGGTCGTTGGCCAGGCCGTCGCACTCCACCTGCGTGGAGGCGAACACGATCGCCTGGTCGATGGTGGTGTCACGCAGCCAGTGGTCCAGCATCTTGCGCTTGTGCTGGGCGTTGTCGGCCCAGAACAGCACCTGCTTGATGTTGGCGTGCTTCTGCTGGGGCGAGGCGATCTCCACGCGCTGGGGCTCGCGCATCACGCGGGCGGCCAGCTGCTGGATGCGCGGCGCGAAGGTGGCGCTGAACATCATGGTCTGGTGACGCTCGATGGTCAGCTGGTTGACCTCGGCCAGGTCGTCGGCGAAGCCCAGGTCCAGCATGCGGTCGGCCTCGTCCACCACCAGGAACTTGACCTTGTCCAGCTTGATCTGCATGGAACGCTGCAGGTCCAGCAGGCGGCCCGGGGTCGCGACCACCAGGTTGGCGTTCTGCAGGCGCGCGATCTGCAGCTGGTAGGGGATGCCGCCCACCACGTTGGCGATGCGCAGGCCGCGGCAGTGCTTGACCAGCTCGATGGCGTCATGCGCCACCTGCTGCGCCAGCTCGCGCGTGGGGCACAGGATCAGGGCGCCGGGCTGGGCCGCCTTGAAGTGGCGCGGGTCGGTGGGGTTGCGGCGCTTGCGCTTGGGGGCTTCTTCGCCACGGGCGATGGCCTCGTCGGCCAGGCGCTTGGCCTCGGCGCGCTCGGCTTCCTCGGCAGCGGCCTGCTCCTGGATCAGGGTGTGCAGCACGGGCAGCAGGAAAGCGGCGGTCTTGCCGCTGCCGGTCTGGCTGGACACCATCAGGTCGATGAATTTCGCGGACTCGCCCTCGGCGGAGTTGTCCATGGCCAGGGGGATGGCCTTTTCCTGCACGGCGGTGGGCTGGGTGTAGCCCAGGTCCTCGACGGCGCGAATCAGCTCGGGAGCCAGGCCCAGCAGGGCGAAGCCGTTCGGGACGGAAACGTCGGTGGCCGCCTCGGCGGAAACGTCGATGGAAACATCGAGGGAGGCGTCGATGAAGGATTCGGCAGGCGCGAACTCGCCCTGCACTGCAAGAGTGTCGGTCATGAAAATTTCGATTGAACACGCCGGCGGAAAGCCGGGCGCGGTCGTCAATGGTTAAAGGACATCAACCATCAAACGACGTACGGGAGGTGCTTCGCTGGAGAAATCCGGAAGTGGCCCGCTGGCTCATTCGGTGAGCCTGTGCATGAAGGGAGATGCAATGATCCCGCCGCGTGGTTTTGCGGCGAAGCTGCGATTATTGCACGGCAGGGAAAACCCTGCAACGATTCCTTTTACAGCTTGAGGAAATGCTCGCGGTAGTGCGCCAGCTCGTCGATCGACTCGTGCACGTCGGCCAGCGCCGTGTGGCTCTGGCGCTTCTTGAAGCTGGTGTACACCTCGGGTCGCCAGCGGCGGGACAGCTCCTTGAGCGTGGAGACATCCAGGTTGCGGTAGTGGAAGAACGCCTCCAGCCTGGGCATGTACTTCACCAGGAAGCGGCGGTCCTGGCCGATGGTGTTGCCGCACAGCGGCGAGGCGTTCTTGGGCACGTACCTGGCCAGGAACTCGATCAGCGCCGCCTCGGCCTGCGCCTCGTCGATGGTCGAGGCCTTCACCCGGTCCGTCAGGCCGCTCTTGCCGTGCGTGCCCTTGTTCCAGGCGTCCATCTTGTCCAGCTGCGCATCGGTCTGGTGGATGGCGAAGACCGGGCCCTCCACGCGGGGCTCCAGGTTCGGGCCGGTGACGACCACGGCGATCTCGATGATGCGGTCGACCTCGGGATCCAGCCCCGTCATCTCGCAGTCCAGCCAGACGAGGTTCAGGTCGCTCTTGGCCAGGGTGGCTGGGGCTGCCGCGGCCGGTGCGGCGGATTCGGTGGAGGGGTTCTCGGACATCCTGCCATTGTCGCCCAAGGCCGGCGCTACACTCGTCGCGATGTCCGCGTCCCTGATGCTCACCCTCGCCTTCGCCGCCGCCCTCCTGGCCGGCCTGGGCACCAAGTTCTGGCTCGATTCCCGCCAGGTGCGCCATGTCGCCCGCCACCGCGACGCCGTGCCGCCCGCCTTCGCCGCCACCGTCTCGCTCGCCTCCCACCAGAAGGCCGCCGACTACACGCTGGCCAAGTCCCGCCTGGGCATGCTGGAGACGGCCGTCGCCACGGCCATCCTCCTGGGCTGGACCCTGCTGGGGGGCCTGGACACCCTGAACCAGGCCCTGCGGGCCCTCCTGGGCCCGGGCATGACGCAGCAACTGGCCCTGCTGGCCGCCTTCGCCGCCATCGGCGGGCTGCTGGACCTGCCCTTCTCCCTGTACCGCACCTTCGTGCTGGAGGAGCGCTTCGGCTTCAACAAGACGACCTTCGGACTGTGGCTCGCGGACCTGGCCAAGGGCACCCTGCTGGGCGCCGCCATCGGCCTGCCCATCGCCGCCCTGATCCTGTGGCTCATGGGCGCGGCAGGTTCGTGGTGGTGGCTGTGGGCCTGGGGTGTGTGGATGGGGTTCAACCTGCTGCTGCTGGTGATCTACCCCACCTTCATCGCGCCCCTGTTCAACAAGTTCCAGCCCCTGGCCGACGAGGCCCTGGTGGCCCGCGTCACGGCGCTGATGAAACGCTGCGGCTTCTCCGCCAAGGGCTTCTACGTGATGGACGGCAGCCGCCGCAGCGCCCATGCCAACGCCTATTTCACCGGCTTCGGCGCCGCCAAGCGCGTGGTGTTCTACGACACCCTGCTGGCCAAGCTCTCGCCCGGCGAGGTCGATGCCGTGCTGGCCCACGAGCTGGGCCACTTCAAGCACAAGCACATCATCCAGCGCATCGCCGGCCTGTTCGCCATGAGCCTGGCCGGCTTCGCCCTCCTGGGCTGGCTGTCCTCGCAGGTCTGGTTCTACACCGGCCTGGGCGTGCGCCCCAACCTCGAGGGCGCCAACGACGCCCTGGCCCTGCTGCTGTTCCTGATGGCGGTGCCGGCCTTCACCTTCTTCATCTCCCCGCTGTTCGCCGCCCTCTCGCGCAAGCACGAGTTCGAGGCCGACGCCTACGCCGCCTCTCAGGCCGACGCCCGCGACCTCGGCTCGGCCCTGCTGAAGCTGTACGAGGACAACGCCGCCACCCTCACGCCCGACCCGGTCTTTGTGGGCTTCTACTATTCCCATCCACCGGCCTCGCAACGCCTGGCGCGGCTGGGATTGCATGGACTGGAGGCAACCGCATGATGAACTCGATGATGAAGAAGAAGGACTGGTCGCAGGTCAGGCGCCGCGCGCTGTCACCGACCGAGGTCGTGACCCGCCTGATCACTGCCCCGGGCTGGAAGCTCTCGGGCGACGGCGCGGCGGTGGCCATCGAGAAGACCTTCACCTTCGCCAACTACCACGAGACCATGGCCTTCGTGAACGCCGTGGCCTTCATCGCCCACCAGCAGGACCACCACCCCGACCTGTCGGTGCACTACAGCCGCTGCGTGGTGCGCTTCAACACCCACGACGTGGGCGGCATCAGCGAGACCGACTTCGACTGCGCCGCGATGGTCGACGCGCTGGTCGCGGCATGAAGGCCTGCGTGAACGGATCCCTGCGTGGCTGAACGCCAAGTCCTCGACCGCGGCCTGGTGGTCGGCAGCCACGGCCGCCACGTGGTGGTGGAGACGCCCGAGGGCGAGCGCCTGATCTGCCACCCCCGCGGCAAGAAGAACCAGGCCGTCGTCGGCGACCGCGTGCTCTGGCAAGGCTCGCACGACGAGGGCACCGTCGAGAAGATCGAGGAGCGGCGCAACCTGTTCTACCGCCAGGACGAGATCCGCACCAAGTCCTTCGCCGCCAACCTGGACCAGGTCCTGATCCTCATCGCCGCCGAGCCCGAGTTCTCGGAGATGCAGCTCACGCGCGCCCTCATCGCCGCCGAGGCCGCGGGGATCGCGCCGCTGATCGCCCTGAACAAGAGCGACCTGGTCGAGCCCTTCGAGCGCGCCTGGGCCCGGCTGCTGCCGTACCAGAAGATGCATTACGGCGTGATGCCGCTGTCGCTGCGCCTGTCCGGCGAGGTGGACCGCGAGCACCTGATGCGCCACCTGCAAGGCAAGACCACCCTGGTCCTGGGCCCCTCGGGCGCGGGCAAGAGCACGCTGATCAACCTGCTGGTGCCCGGCGCGCTGGCCGAGACCAACGAGATCTCCAAGGCGCTGAACTCCGGCAAGCACACCACCACCACCACCACCTGGTACTGGGTGGACGGTGAGCGCACCACGGCGCTGATCGACTCGCCGGGCTTCCAGGAATTCGGGCTGCACCACATCGAGCCGACCCGATTGCCCCACCTCATGCCGGACCTGCGAGCGCACCTGGGCGAGTGCCGTTTCTACAACTGCACCCACCTGCATGAACCGGGCTGCGGGGTGATGGCCGCCGTGGGCGCCGAGGGCGAAGGCGCCGTCTCACCGAACCGGCACCGCCTGTACGGCGAGCTGTTCGCGGAGCTGTCGCAGCCGAAGTGGTGAACCCGCCTCAGCCCAGAAGGCGGGCCAGCGTCAGCAGCGCCAGCAGCACCATCCACAGCACCACCGAGCGCCACACCAGGCCCACGACGCTGCGCAGGTGGCCCGGCTCGGCCTCGCGGCCAGGGGTGCTCTCGCTGTCGGCCGGCGGCTCGTCCGGCGCGCCATACCCGGCGGCGCTGGGCGAGGCAAAGGCCGAACGCAGCGCCTCGCCCCCCAGGCGCACGTTCACCGCGCCGGCCGTCGCGGCCAGCAGCACGCCGTCGTTGTCATTGGGAAAGCGCTGCGCGTGGTGGCGCCAGTTGTCGATGGCTTCCTCGAAGCTGCCCACCACCGCGAAGGCCACGGCCGTGATGCGCGCGGGCAGCCAGTCGATCACATGCCAGGCGCGGGCCGAGGCCGACTGCAGCGACTCGCTCACCGGCTGCGTCGCCGTGCGGCTGCGGTGCAGCCAGTAGCGGGCCACGAACTCGGCCATGCGATACAGCACCGCCCCCGCCGGACCGAACCCCAGCACCGCGAACACCGAGTAGCAGGCCAGCACCCCGAACACATGGCGGTGCGCCGCCAGCACGGAGTACTCGATCACATGCCGCAGCAGCTCGCTGCGCGGCAGCTCATTGACTTCCACCTGCTGCCACTGCGCCAGCAGCTCGCGCGCCTGGGCCTCGTCACCGGCGTCCAGCGCATCGCGGATGGCGGTGAAGTGGTGGCTGAACTGGCGAAAGCCCAGGGTGACGTACAGCACGCCCACGCTCCAGACCAGGGCGGCCAGCCAGCCCACGAACTCGCGCAGCGCCCAGTGCCCCAGGGCGGCCAGCAGGGCCGGCCCGATCACGGCCAGCGCCCAGGCGACCCAGCCGTGGTGCGATTTGCCGGCGTCGAAATTGCGGCTGGCCCAGCGAGCCCAGGTGCGCAGGCCCGCATGGATGGCATTCCCGCGGCCCAGCGGACGCACCTGCTCGATCAGCAGCGCGAACAGGATGGCGAAGAAACTCATCCCGGCATGATAGCCCGGGCCGGATCCCGGCCGCCGCACACCGGGCCTCAGGCCGACAGGAAGCGGTACAGGTTGCGCAGCATCCCCGCCGTCGCGCCCCAGATGAAGCGCTCGGTCTGCCCGTCCATCCAGGGCATGGAGAACCAGTGGCGCGTGCCACCCTCCCACTCGAAGGCGTGGCGATGGTGATGGGCCGGGTTCATCAGGAACGCCAGCGGCACCTCGAAGGCGGCCGCCACCTCGTGCGGGTTCAGGTCCAGGGCATGGGCCGGATGGACCAGGGCCACCACCGGGGTGACCGTGAACATCGTGCCCGTGGTGTAGGTGGGCAGGCGGCCGATCACCTCCACATGCGCGGGGTCCAGGCCGATCTCCTCCTGCGCCTCGCGCAGGGCCGTGTGGTCGACATCACGGTCGGTGTCGTCCTGCCGTCCGCCGGGAAAGGCCACCTGGCCCGAGTGCGTGGACAGGTGGGTGGTGCGCTCCGTCAGCAGCACGGTCGGCTGTGCGCGCTGCACGATGGGGACCAGCACCGAGGCGGCGGCGGGCTGGCGGTCGGTGAAGCGCGGCTCGCTGCGCAACTCGGGCTGCCAGGGCGGCGGTGACAGGAAGCGCCGGCGCAGGGCGGCCGCCTCCATCGCCTGCGCGGGCACCGCGGGCAGGTGGGAATCGATGCCGATCACGGGCACCGTGCGGGGGTCGAACTTGGGCAGGCGGGTGGTCACGAGGGGCCGGCGGCAGGCTCAGAATGAAAAAACCGCCGCGAGCACGAGGCCGGCGGCGGTTGTTCGCGTCAAGCGCAAGCTTAAGCGGCAGTGGCGGCGGACGCCTTCTGGGGCAGCTTTTCCTTGATGCGGGCGGACTTGCCGGAGCGGTCACGCAGGTAGTACAGCTTGGCGCGACGCACATCGCCACGGCGCTTGACTTCGATCGAGGCGATCAGCGGGCTGTAGGTCTGGAACGTACGCTCCACGCCTTCGCCGGAGGAGATCTTGCGCACGGTGAAGCCGCTGTTCAGGCCGCGGTTGCGCTTGGCAATCACGACGCCTTCGTAGGCCTGCACGCGCTTGCGGTTGCCTTCAACCACGTTCACGTTGACGATCACCGTGTCGCCGGGGGCGAACTCGGGGATGTTCTTGCCAAGGCGAGCGATTTCTTCTTGCTCGAGAGTCTGGATCAGGTTCATTTCTTACCTCTGTGATCATGCCCACGCTACGCTAGGGGCCCCGCTCGATGGACTCGAGGCATGGCATCAAGCCATGCAGGGGCGGCCGGGCAGAGGATCGGCTAAGCCCGCTATCATAGCACGTCGGGCAGATTCCTCAAAAAGGCCTCATCCGCCCGGTCCAGCCGGCCGGCCTGGCGGGCCGCCTCGATCAGCTCTGGCCGCAGGCGGGCGGTGGCTTCCAGGCGGCGCTCGCGGCGCCAGCGCGCAATGTGGGCGTGGTGGCCCGACAGCAGCGCCTCGGGCACCCGCTGGCCGTTCCACTCCTCGGGCCGCGTGTAGTGCGGGCAGTCCAGCAGCCCGTCCAGCGCGGGGTTGAAGCTGTCCTCCTGGTGGCTGCCGGCGTCATTGAGCACGCCCGGCTGCAGGCGGGCCACGGCGTCCAGCAGGGCCATCGCCGCCAGCTCGCCGCCGGACAGGACGAAGTCGCCCAGGCTCAATTGCACCGTCACATGCCGGTCGATGAAGCGCTGGTCGATGCCCTCGTAGCGGCCGCACAGGAGGATGCCCCCCTGCCCCGCCGACTCGCGTTCCACCACGCCATGGTCGATGCGCTGGCCGATGGGGGAGAACAGGACGACGGGCGCGCCCTCACCTTCGGGCTCGCCCCGGTCCGCGCGAATGGCGGCCAGGCATTTCTCCAGCGGCTCGGGCATCATGACCATGCCGGGGCCGCCGCCGAAGGGGCGGTCGTCCACACGGCGGTAGTTGCCTTCAGCGTAATCCCGCGGATTCCACAGGCGCACGTCCACGAGCTGGGCCTCGTAGGCGCGGCGGGTCACGCCACTTTCCAGGAAGGGCGCGAAGAGTTCGGGAAACAGGGTGATGACGTCGAAGCGCATGGGGCGGCTTCAGCGTATCAATAGTCGGCTTGCCAGTCGACGTTGATGCGTTTGGCGGGCAGGTCCACGCCGTCGATGTAGGCCGAGACGAAGGGAATCATCCGCTCCTGCGGCTTGCCCGCTTCCTCGTAGCCCACCACCAGCACCGTCTGCGGGCCGGTGGACAGCAGGTCCTTGACCTGGCCCAGGGCCACGCCTTCGCGGTTGATGACGTCCAGGCCGATCAGGTCGACCCAGTAGTACTCGTCGTCACCGGCGGAGGGAAAGCTCGAGCGGGGGATGAAGATGCGCGCGCCCTTGAGGGCCTCCGCGGCGCTGCGGTCGTCAATGTCCTGCGCGCAGGCGACGACGCTGTCCGAGTGGTCCTTGGCTTCGCGGATCTTGAGCAGCACGGTACCGGAGAAGGTCTTGGCCCCCTTTTCGGAGGGCTGCAGGTACCAGCGCTTGGAAGAAAAAAGCGCCTCCGGGGAAGCGCTGTGGGGCAGGACCTTGAACCAGCCCTTGATGCCCCAGGCATCGAGGATGCGCCCGACTTCAATCGCGTCCGCGGGCAGGGCCGCGGGTTCGAGGGTCAGGCTCATCTCTGTGCGGGCGTGATCAGGCGGCAGCCTTGGGGGCTTGCTTGATCAGGCGTTCCACGGTGGGGGAAGCCTGGGCGCCGACGCCTTGCCAGTAGGTCAGGCGGTCCTGGGCGATGCGCAGGCCTTCCTCGCCTTCCTTGGCGGTCGGGTTGTAGAAGCCGATGCGCTCGATGAAGCGGCCATCGCGACGCACGCGCTTGTCGGCGACGACGATGTTGTAGAAAGGACGGTGCTTGGCGCCGCCGCGGGAGAGTCGAATGACGACCATGATTTATCCTTCGGGTGGAGGGCTCGGCCTGTTTGAAAGCGGCAAAGCCCCTTGGAGTTTTCCCCCAGCGTTTGAGACACGCGACACGGCCACCCGGCCGGCGACACGCTGAAGAGCCCACGATTATAACCCCCCGCACCGAATGAGCCTGATTCGACCCAGCCGAGACGAGGACCTGCCCGCCATCACGGCCATTTACGCCCACCATGTGCTGCACGGCACGGGCACGTTCGAAACCACCCCGCCCACCGAAGCCGACATGGCCGCCCGCCGGGCGGACGTGCTGGCCAAGGGCCTGCCCTACCTCGTCATCGAGGAAGCCGGCCAGGTGCGGGGCTTTGCCTACTGCAACTGGTTCAAGCCCCGGCCGGCCTACCGCTTCTCGGCCGAGGACTCCATCTACCTGCACCCCGACGCCCGGGGTCGCGGCCTGGGCCGCCAGCTCCTGGGCGCGCTGGCCGAGGCCGGGCAGCAGGCCGGCCTGCGCAAGCTCATCGCCGTCATCGGCGACTCGGCCAACGCCGGCTCCATCGGCGTGCACACGGCGCTGGGGTTCACGCACGCGGGGGTCATCAAGTCCTGCGGCTGGAAGTTCGGCCAGTGGCTGGACATCGTGCTGATGGAAAAAGTGCTGGGCGATGGCGACAGCACCCCACCCGAGGACAAGAACGCATGAAGACACTGAAAAACAAGACCCTGGCCGTCTGGCTGGCCTTCCTGGGCGGCCCGCTGGGCCTGCACCGCTTCTACCTGCGCGGGCTGGGCGACCCGATCGGCTGGCTGCTGCCGATCCCCACCGCGCTGGGCATCCACGGCGTGCAGCGGGCCCAGGCCCTGGGCCTGGACGACCGCCTGAGCTGGGTGCTGATTCCCCTGCTCGGATTCACCATCGCCGGCTGCGCGCTCAACGCCATCATTTACGGGCTGATGACGCCCGAGAAGTGGAACGCCCGCTTCAACCCGCAGGCCGCGCCCGAGGCGCCTGCCGGCCAGACCCGCTGGCTGACGGTCTTCGGCCTGGCGGCCTCGCTGATGTTCGGCACCGGCGTCCTGATGGCGAGCATCGTCTACAGCTTCCAGCACTACTTCGAGTACCAGATCGAGGAAGGCCGCAAGATCTCGCAGTGAGGCACGCCCCCCGCTTGCGCCCATGAAAAAAGGCCACCTCGCGGTGGCCTTTTCCTTGGCGGCGTCGCCGGGGATCAGTACATCTGGAGGCTGACCCAGTAGGCAATGGCGGCCACGAAGGCGCTGGCCGGGATGGTCAGGATCCAGGCCCAGACGATGTTGCCCGCCACGCCCCAGCGCACGGCGCTGGCGCGCTGCGTGGAGCCCACGCCGACGATGGCGCCGGTGATGGTGTGGGTGGTCGACACCGGGATGCCCAGCGCCGTGGCCAGGAACAGCGTCATCGCCCCGCCCGTCTCCGCGCAGAAGCCGCCCACGGGCTTGAGCTTGGTGATCTTCTGGCCCATGGTCTTGACGATGCGCCAGCCGCCGAACATCGTGCCCGCGGCGATCGCCACGTAGCAGCTGATGATCACCCAGGTGGGGGGCGACTTGTCCGCCGCGGCGGTGTAGCCGGTGGCGATCAGCAGCATCCAGATGATGCCGATGGTCTTTTGCGCGTCGTTGCCGCCGTGGCCCAGGCTGTAGGCGCCGGCGGACAGCAGCTGCAGGCGGCGGAACCAGCCGTCCACCTTGCGCGGCGTGGCCCGGCGGAACAGGCGCGCGACGATCACCATCATCAGCGAGCCCAGGATGAAGCCCAGGGTCGGCGAGACGAAGATGAACAGCACCGTCTTGCCGATGCCCGCGGCCAGCAGCGCGCCGGTGCCGCCCTTGGCGATCACCGCGCCCACGATGCCGCCGATCAGGGCGTGCGAGGAGCTGCTGGGAATGCCGTAGTACCAGGTGATCACGTTCCAGGTGATGGCGCCCACCAGGGCGCCGAACACCACGTGCGTGTCCACCACGCCCGGCTGCACGATCCCCTTGCCCACCGTCGCGGCAACGCTGAGGTGGAAGATGAAGATCGCGATGAAGTTGAAGAACGCGGCGAACAGCACGGCCTGGGTCGGCCGCAGCACGCCGGTGGACACGACGGTGGCGATGGAGTTCGCCGCGTCGTGGAAGCCGTTCATGAAGTCGAACGCCAGGGCCAGGGCCACCAGCAGGATCACCACCCAGAGCGCGGCCTGGACGGTCGTTGCGGTATCCATCCTTGGGTGCTCCGGCGGGTCAGGACTGCTCGAGGACGATGCCCTCGATCACGTTGGCCACGTCCTCGCACTTGTCGGTGACGGTCTCCAGCAGCTCGTAGACGGCCTTGAGCTTGAGCACCTCGCGCACGTCCGGCTCCTCGCGGAACAGCTTGCTCATGGCGCTGCGCATCACGCGGTCGGCATCGGACTCCAGGCGGTCGATCTCCTCGCAGGTCTTGAGGGCGGCCTCGGCGGTGGCCGGGTCGGCCAGCTTGCCGATCAGGGCCACGGCATCCTTCAGGCGCTCGCAGCACTTGACGCACAGGTCCGTCAGGCGGGTGATCTCCTCGTTGACCGAGCGCAGGTCGTACAGCGCCATGGTCTCGGCGCAGTCCTGCAGCAGGTCGGCCACGTCGTCCATCGTGTTGATCAACTGGTGGATCTGGTCGCGGTCGATCGGGGTGATGAAGGTGCGGTGCAGCAGGCGGTTGACTTCCTGGGTCACGCGGTCGGCGGCGCGCTCGGCGTTGTCCACGTCCCGGTTGTACTGCTCGCGCAGGTTCTGGTCGCTATAGTTGGCCACCAGCTGCGAGAAAGCCCGCGCGGCCTCCACGATGCGCTCTGCATGCTGGTTGAACATCTCGAAAAAATTACCTTCGCGCGGCAGCAGCTTGCCAAACAGCATGCGTTCTCTCTTTCCCGGTCGTCGGATATGACGGTTTGGTGACGAATTTATGACAGCCGGCAGTGTACCTTCCACGTCCCACCCACCTGCGCCGCCCGTCGCCCTGCACGTGGACGAGGCCTGCCTGGCCCTGGACAAGCCCGGCGGCCTGCTGTGCGTGCCCGGGCGAGGCCCGGACAAGCAGGACTGCCTGGCCGCCCGGGCGCAGGCCGTCTGGCCGGACGCCCTGGTGGTGCACCGCCTGGACATGGCGACCTCCGGCCTGTGGCTGATGGCGCGCGGCCCGGCGATGCAGCGGACCCTGAGCATGGCCTTCGAGTCGCGGCGGGTGGACAAGCGTTACGTCGCGGTGGTGGCGGGCCGGATGCACCCGCCGGACACGGCCGATGGCTGGGGCGAGATCGACCTGCCCCTGGCGGCCGACTGGCCGAACCGGCCGCTGCAGAAGGTGGACCCCAGCGCCGGCCGCCCCAGCCGGACCCGCTGGCGCATCCTGGCCCATGAAGGCGACGCCACCCGCGTGGAGCTCGAGCCCCTGACGGGCCGCTCGCACCAGCTGCGGGTGCACCTGATGTCCATCGGCCACCCGATCCTGGGGGACACGCTGTACGCCGGACCCGAGGCGCAGGGCCGCGCGCCGCGGCTCCTGCTGCACGCCACCTCGCTGCGGCTGGCGCACCCGGCCACGGGCGCGCCGCTGGTGCTGCACAGCCCGGCCCCTTTCTAGACGGGACCTGGGCAGGACCTGGGCAAGCTCCAGGCAGGACGGCGCCGGCCCCTACCGGCCCAGGCCACAGCGGCTCAGAGGGGATCCTGGAAGGACCCGCGGCGCAGCGTCACCACCAGCGTGTCGCGGTGGCCGCCCTCGCCCACCGGCTGGACCGGCGTGGTCTCGTGGATCACGCGCTCGTCGTCCATCAGCATCAGGCTCCAGGGCTCGCTGAGCGTGAAGCGCATGCCCGCGGGGCTGTCGGCCCGGAAGACGCGCGTCTCCCCGCCCTTGATCCCGTGGCGGCCGACCATGAACACTGCCACCAGGTCCACGCCATCGCGGTGGGCGCCTTCGGGCGTGGGCCGGCCGATGCCGTCGGTCGTGTCGATGCGGAACTGGTGGGCCTCGGCGTACCAGCGCTGCGGGCCCCGCAACTGCGAGGCGACCCGGCCCAGCATGGCCATGAGCTTCGCCCAGGCCGGCGAGGCCAGCACCTCGGCCGTCATCGGCTCGAACCAGCGCTCCATGCCGCCATGCAGCGCGTTGTAGGACACCGGTTGCCAGTGGGCGCGGTGGGGCACGGCCTCGAGGCGATCGCCATCGATGATGAAGCTGGCATGGCGGCGGCGGCGGTAGCGGCCGCCATCGCGCAGGTGGTTGTCGGGCGGCAAGGCGTTCCAGCCCGGCTCCCAGGCGCGCAATTCGGCCTGGGCGCAACCGGCCAGCTCGCACACGCCGGCGGCATCCACCACGGCAAACCCGTCGTCACGCAGCTGCCCGTCCAGGTCCTGCGGGCGCGTCAGGGGCGGGAGAAGCCCGGCGCTCATTCCTCGACCTTCACGCCCTTCCAGAAGGCGACGCGTCCGCGCACCATCTCGGCTTCGGGCTTGGGATCGGGGTAGTACCAGGCGGCATCCGGGTTGAGCTCGCCATCCACCAGCAGCGAGTAATAGCTCGCCTGGCCCTTCCAGGCGCAGGTGGTGCGGTGGTTGCTGAAGGTCACGTAGCGGCGGTCCAGCGAGGACTCGGGGAAGTAGTGGTTGCCCTCCACCAGCACCGTGTCATCGCTCTGGGCAATCACCTTGCCGTTCCAGGTTGCTTTCATGCGCCTATTGTCGCTCCAGGCCGGGCGCCGGCAGCCAGTGCACACTGAAAAGCCGGTCGGGATCCGTCCACACCGGACCGGGCGCGAAACCGGCGCGCGTGGCCAGCGCCCGCAGGCCATCGATGGTGTACTTGTACGAGTTCTCGGTGTGCAGGGTCTCGCCCTCGTCCATCTCGCAGGCCAGGCCGCCGACCGCCAGGCGCTGGCGGCAGGCGCTGACCAGGTGCATCTCCACCCGCTGCAAGGGCGCGTTGTAGTACGCATGGTGGAAAAAGCGCGAGAGGTCGAAGGCCGTGCCCAGCTCGCGGTTGGCCCGCGCCAGCAGGTTCAGGTTGAACTGCGCGGTCACGCCCGCGCTGTCGTTGTAGGCCGCATGCAGCAGCGCCGGGTCCTTCACCAGGTCCACCCCCAGCAGCAGCCCGCCGCCGCGCAGCAGCGCGCAGGCGCGGCGCAGGAAGGCCAGGGCCTCGTCCGGGTTGAAGTTGCCCAGGGTGGAGCCGGGGAAGAAACCCACGCGGCGGCGGGCCTGCGGGTGCGCGGGCGGGGCCTCGAAGTCGCCGAAGCAATCGGCCACCAGCGGCTCCAGGCGCAGCGTGGGATAGGCCTGCCGCAACTGCGCGCAGGCCGCCTCCAGCGCGCTGGCGCAGATGTCCACAGGCCGGTAGCACGCCGGCCGCTCCAGCAGCGACAGCAGCAGGCGCACCTTGTCGCAGGCCCCGGCGCCGAACTCCACGATCTCCGCGTCCGGCCCGATCAGTGCCGCCATCTCGCCCGCGTGCGCCCCCAGGATGGCGCGCTCCACCCGCGTGGGGTAGTACTCCGGCAACTCGCAGATGCGCTCGAACAGGCGCGAACCCTGCGCGTCATAGAAGTACTTGGGGGCAATGCGGCGCGGCCTGCGCGCGAAGGCCTCCATCAGGTCGCGGCCGAACGCGCTGGCCCACGGGGAGCCCGCTGCCGCTGCCAGGGTCGGGAAAGCCGGGTCGTTCAGCATGCGCCCGCGCTCGCGAAGGGTAAAACCATTGCCGCGTTGTAAGGCTCGGCGCACACCTCGGCTGTAGGACAAACCCGCGCCCTGGATCGCCGACGGCGGGCCGGTCCGGAACCTGTGCTCAGCTCGCCTCTTCCAGCACCTGCTGGCGCAACCAGCTGCGCACCAGGTCCAGGTGCTGCTGCTCGGTGTCCTGGGCCACGGTGAAGGCCTGGGCCATGTCGGAGTGGCCGCCGTCCTGCGCCAGTTCCACCAGCAGCTCCCAGCCCGCGCCGTCGCCCAGCTCCACCTGCAGCACGGAGTTCAGGGCCTGGGCGACGGTGGTGCGTGGGTCGCACACCACCTGCAGGTGGCCGGCAGCGGCGACCCCGGCCACGTCGGCGCAGGGCGTCATGGCCGTGGGATCCGCGCCCAGGCTCACGAGACAGCGCCCGAGCAGGTGGAAATGCGACTCCTCGTCGTCGCGGATGCGGGACAGGACATTGGGGTCGATGGCCACCCCGCCGCGCGCGGCGCGCACCTTGACCTCCAGCGCCTCGTACAGCCGCACGCCGGTGCGCTCGAACGCCAGCCGCTCGCCGAGCTTGTCGATGAAGACGGCCGTCTGGTGGCCCTGGAGCTTGCCGGTCACGGCGGTGGCCAGCCCGCGCAGGCGCATCGGCAGGGGCACGGAGCCCAGGCGGTCGGCCTCCAGCGTGTAGGCGCGGCGCAGGTCCTCCAGCGCCTGCGAGCCACCGGTATCCTGCGTGCCTGCGCTGCGGGCAAAGTGGACCATGTCGTCCTTGCTGCGCGGCGCCATGTCCAGGCCCGTACGGTTCAGGCCGGTCTCGACGGTGTTTTCCATGGGGGTTGCTCCTGTGGCAGTCGGGATTCGGGACAGGGATCAGACGATGGCGGACTGCCCGGCGGGCTCCATCGCGCGATTGAGCTCGGTGCCCGGCGCCCACTGGTAGCCGGCCGACACCGATTGCGAGGGCGAGCCCTGCGCATTCATCTGGTTGCGGTAGGCTAGCGAGCTCACGGCCTCGTGCGCCTCTTCCACGAAGCGTGTGCCGTCCTTGCGCAGCCCCACCTCGGCCGCCAGCACCTGGCGCACGAACTCGCGCTGGCTCTTGAATGCAATGCCCGGTGGCAGCTTGCCGTCCCCCAGCACCTGTGCCGGGTCGCGGCGCTCCACGTCCTTGAACAGGCGCAAGGCCACCTGCAGGTGGCCCAGCTCGTAGTCGAGGAAGCGCTCCCACAGCGCGCGCAGGCGGGTGTCGCTCTCCTGCTGCGCGCAGGCCTGGTAGTTCCACACCTCGGCGGCCTGCTGCAGCAGCAGCTTCTCCAGCGGTGTTTCCTCGGGATTGAGCATGCTGCCGTAGTGCGTGATGTGCTGTGCCTCCACCGAGGCGATCTCGGCGTACAGCAGCCGCGCCACCGGGTCGGTGAACAGCGGGCCGACCGTCATGTAGTAGTCGTGCGTCTGGTACTCGCCCCCCACCAGCGTCAGCGCATGCAGCCGGGTGGCCAGCGCCGCGTCGGCCGGGTACGGCGCCATCAGGTCGTTCTCGGGCGAACGGTGATGCGCCATCGTGGGCCGGCCGGGCACCACGTCGGTATAGCCTTGCAGGATGTTGTTCGCATCCTTGCCCTCGAGGCGGTCCATCAGCGCCGCGTAGCGGTACAGGTGGTCGAAGTCCTCCAGCAGGCCGAAGCGGTAGCCCTGGGCCATGGTGGCATCGGGCTCGAGCTGCGCCACCGAGGCCGTGACCTCGATGGCCACCTGCTCGTAGGCGATGGTGGTCTCCAGCGGCGAGTGGTCGGCCGAGAGCATCCAGTTGATCGCCGTGGCCTGGTGCTGCTCCACCCGCATCAGCCGGGCGATGTCCTCGCGGCCCTGGCGCAGCATCCGCAGCAGCGCCTGCTGCTGGCGCAGCGCGTCGAGCTCGACGCCGTTCATCAGGATGACGCGGATGCGCGAGAAGGCATCATCGTCGAGCTTGCTGATCGGCTTTTGCACCAGCTCCCGCCAGGTGAAGCGCTGCTGGTCGATCGGCGTGCCCGTGTCTTGCAGAAGGTTGATGGCCATGTTGCTCCTTGGTCGGTTCGAAAACGCAGGGTCGAACACGAGCCGGGGCAACCGGCATGCCCGCGCGCGATGGGCGGGGTGGTGGCCGGCGGGGGTTGGCGGCCCGCCGCGCAGCCGCCGAGGCGGGCGCTAGGACGGGCGCGCGCCGAGTCCGAAGGCCTGCGCCAGCAACTCGTAGGAGCGGCGCTGGGCCGCCGGGTCCCAGGTCCAGGTGATGACGGCGAGCTCGTCGAGGCCCAGGTCGTGCGCCAGCGCGGACAGCCGATCCTTCACCTGCGGCGCGCTCCCCACCAGTGAGCGGCGGCGCAGGTCCTCGGCCTGCATGCGCTCGGCCGGGGTGTACTCGCGCAGGGCCTCCTGCGGCGGCAGCAGCGGGCCGAAGCGCCCGGTCAGGCGGTCGATGCGGGCGCGCTCGCGGCTGCGGAACAGGAACCAGGCCTCCTCCTCGGTCTCGGCCGCCAGCGCCCACACGCACACGGTGGCCTGCGGCTTGTCGATGACGCCCGGCCGGAAGTTGGCACGGTACAGGTCCAGCGCCTCCTCGCAACCCTGGCCATCCGTGATGAACCAGGCAAAGGCATAGGGCAGGCCCAGGTGGGCGGCCAGCTGCGCGCCATAGGCGGAGCTTCCCAGCATCCACAGCGCGGGCACGCTGGCCGTCATGGGCAGGGCCTGCACACCGTGCGCCGGGTGGCCCGGCGGCATGCCCCGGCCGTCGATCCAGGCCTGCAGCTCCTGCACCTGGCGCGGGAAGTCGTCGCCCGACGAAGCGTGGGGATTGAGCAGGCGCGCGGTACGCAGGTCACCGCCCGGCGCCCGGCCCACGCCCAGGTCGATGCGGCCCGGCGCCAGCGCGTCCAGCACGCGGAACTGTTCGGCCACCTTGTAGGGCGCGTAGTGCGGCAGCATCACGCCGGCGCTGCCGATGCGGATGCGCGTGGTGCGCGCCGCCACCGCTGCCATCAGCACCTCGGGGGCGCTGCCGACGATGGCCGGGATGTTGTGGTGCTCGCTGACCCAGAACCGCTCGTAACCCAGCGCCTCGCAGCGCTCGGCCAGGGCCACGGAGTGACGGATCGATTCATCGTGCGGCCGGCCGACACAGGCGACGGACTGGTCCAGGACGGAGAGTTTCAGCGCAGGCATGTGCCGGATTGTCCCAAAGCTGCCCAAAGGTTGACGCAAGCACCGGAAATCCCTGTCGTCAAGCTGAACGCTCATGGCGGTTTCAGGCCTTTCGGACACTCAGCTGTGTCTGCCCTTTTCCCGTCGTTCCCCGCGTGCCGGGGCCGGAGTTGCCTGATGAAGTTGACCTCGACCAGCCCGTTGCTCTTTCCGAACGTGGCGCCACCTCCCGCCGCGGTCCCCGAGCCATTGCAGCGCCCTGCCCGCCCGGGCAAGGACGCGCCGGACCTCGCCGGTCCTGGCGCGGGCGTTTCGCGCCAGCTGCGGCCCCTGGCGCCGGCATCGGCCAGCGACCGCCAGTCGCTGGCGCAGGGCTTCGCATTCACCCGGGCGCTGACGCGCGGGCGCATCCAGGGGCTGCAGACGGCGCTGCGCATCCTCTCGCAGCCGCCCTTGCCCACGACCGAGGCCATCGGCGTGCCCGAGTTGCCCGAACTTCGCAGCGCCCGCGTGGCACTGTGTGATCGTCTGCAGGCCCAGTACGCGCTGTTCCTCGCGGAGGCGGCAGCCTCACCCGAAGGCCTGCCCCGCTCCTCGCGCGGAAGCTGGCGCCGCTGCCAATTGCGGCAGCTGCTGCAGGAAGACCTGGACTGGGTACGAAGCCTGCCCGGCGATCACCAGGACCTGGTACGCGCGATCCGCGCCGGACTGGACCGGGCCGCGTCTCACAACCCGCTGTGAACCGCCGTGGCCGCAATCGCGGCCTGCCCGGCGGCCACATTGACCTGGTTGAGGCCGCACGCCACGTCGCCCGCGGCGTAGAGCCCGGGGACGCTGGTCTGCTGGTGCGCGTCGACCTCCAACTGGCCATCGGCCGCTGCCCGCGCCCCTAGCGCCGTGGCGAGTCCAGAGGCATGCAGCTGGCCGAACGCGGGATAGAGGGTCTGCAGGCGCAGGATCCGGCCATCATCCATCGCCACGGCGACGCCGGCGCCGCCCTCGCACGAAATGCGCGCGGGCGTGCCGTCTTCCACCTGCACGTGGGCCTGGCTCGCTTGGTGCGCCAGGACCGCCTCCACGGTGCGGGCGGATCCCATGGCCAGCCATGTCACATGATTGTCGAACCCGGCGACGAACAACGCCTCGCGCAGCCCGTGGGCACCAGGGCCCAGGACGCCCACGCGCTGGTGACGGGTCTCGAAGCCGTCGCAGATGGGGCAGTAGCGAACCAGTCCGCACCGCAGTCCATCGGCCAGCCCCTCGATGGGGGGCTCCAGGTCCTGTCCGCCTGTGCACAGGATGACCCTGCGGGGCCGCAGTTCGCTGGCGCCCGAGCGGGCGATGAAGGCCTCGCCTTCACGCTGGAGGGAATCGATGCAGCCGCTCTCGGGCGCCACGTGATAGCGCGACGCCTGCTCGCGCAGGCGTTGCAGCAGCTCGGCGCCTGCGATGCCCTCGGGAAAACCCAGCACATTGCGCGCGAGCGGCACCCGCGCCAGTCGGCTGGCGCCGGCATCGAACAGGCGCAGCCGCCGGCGGTAGCGCGCCAGGTAGATGGCCGCCAACAGCCCCGCGGGGCCGGCGCCGATCACCAGGCAGTCCAGGCCGGGCTCGCCGAGTCGGGTCTCCATCAGGGAATGGAGACTGGGCCACCGTCACCCGCGTGCCAGTAGGCCGAAGGCGATGCCTGCGGCCAGCAAGGCGGCCAACCCGCCCAGCAAGGCCATGCGGCGCAGGGGTGCGAGGGCGCGGGCGCGCAGCCTCGGCGCCTCGGCTGGCGCGATGAACTCGCCCACGCCCCGGGGCGCGCGCCCCAGCAGGCGCTGGAAATCCTCGGCCGGCGCGGCATTGCCCCGCAGCAGCATGCCGGCGGTCTCTGCATCGAGGATGCTGCCCGGCACATGGGCGGCGAGGCGCGCCCCCAGCAGGAAAAGGAAGGTCGGCAGCGGCAGCACCGGCAGCGGCAGGCGCAGGCCCATCGCCTGCCGCAGGCCGCGCAGGTACTGCGCCATGGACAGGGGCCGCGGCCCGACAAAGGCGATGGTGGTGCCCGGCGGCGGCGGGTCCGCCAGCACGGCCAGGATGCCGGCCACCACGTCGTCCACGTGCACCGGCTGCATCGCCATCCCGCCGGCCTGCGGCAGCGCCAGCAGCGGCGCGGCGGCCATCTGCTCGAACATGGCGGCGGCCGGGCTGTCCCCATAGACCGCCGAGGGCTGCACGACCGCCCCGCGCACGGGCAGGGCGCGCAGCGCGTCGTCGGCCTGCCGCTTGGTGAGGTGGTAGCGGCTTTGCGCGCCCGCGTCGGCGCCCAGTGCGGACACCTGGACCACCGCCTTCACGCCGGCGTCGGCGGCTGCGCGGAACAGTTCGATCGGCGCGCGGGCGTGCAAGGCGTCGAAGGTCTGGCCCGGCGTCTCGCGCAGGATGCCGACGGCGTTGACCACCGCATCCACCCCTTCCAGGTACTGGCGCCACAGGCTCGCCGGGGGGACCGAGGACAGGTCCACCGGCACGGCGCGCCAGCGGCCCGGCCCCAGCGCCAGCCGCGCCGGCACGCGCACGGCGCAGACGAGTTCGTGCCCCTGCGCCAGCAGGGCACGCGCCAGGTGGCCGCCGATGAAACCGGTGGCGCCGGTCATGAGGATTCGCACGGATCGTCTCCCACGGAACTTGGATGCGCCGCAGTGTAGGGGCTGGCGGCCGGGCCCGCAGCGGCGGGGTCTGACGGCCCTTCCCTCTATGATCGTGGCCCCATGACCCACGCCTTCGACCCCCGCCCCATCGCCGACACCCTCGCCCGCGCCTGGCAGGGCGCCGACCGCCTGGCCAACGGTGACGTGCCCGTCACGGACGCCGACCAGGCCTATGCCGTCCAGGACGCGTTGATCGCCCGCCTCGGTCCCGCCGCCGCCTGGAAGGTCGGCGCGGCGAACGACCAGGCCGAGCCCAACTGCGCACCCCTGCCGGCGTCGGTGGTGGTGGCCCAGGGCACGCCGCTGGCGGTGCCCGCGCGCTCGCTGCGCGGCATGGAGCTGGAAGTGGCCGTGCGCCTGGGCGCCGACCTGCTGCCCGGCGACGCCCTGCTGCCGCCCGAGGCCATCGCCGCGGCCATCGACGCGGTGATGCCCGCGATCGAGATCGTCGACACCCGGCTGGCCGAAGGCCGCAACGCCCCCGTGCCCGCCAAGCTGGCCGACCTGCAAAGCCATGGCGCGCTGGTGCTCGGCGCACCCGTGAAGGCGGACCTGCGGTCCATCGACCTGCGCACGCTTCGCGCGCAGCTGTGGTTCGACGGCCAGCGCGTGGCCGATACCACCGGCGGCCATGTGGCGCCGGACGTGATGCGCCTGATCGCCTGGCTCGCCCGCCACGCGCAGGCGCGCGGCCTGCCGCTGCGCGCCGGCCAGGTGATCACCACCGGCACCTGCACCGGCCTGCTGATGGCCCCGGCCGGCGCCCGCGTCGAGGGCGAGGTCGACGGACTGGGCCGCGTGGCGCTGGTCGCCTGACCCCCGGGGCCCCTGGCCCCGCCGTGGTGCGCACCCCGCCACGGATCGCGCGTTCACGCGCCAGAGTGGTGCATCCGGATTGCATACAGGCAGGCACGCCTGTTGCATACAGGTGGGTTGTGGCCCTTGGCCATCCCCACCTACCCGGAGAACCCCCCATGTCCCTGTCCAAACGCCACTTCACCCTGGGCCTGGCCGCCCTGACCCTGGCCGCCACCGGCGCCGTCCATGCCCAGTCCGCGCTGGACGACATCCTCAAGGCCAAGGAAATCAAGGTCGCCATCCCCACCGACTTCCCGCCCTATGGTTTCGTCGGCACCGACCTCAAGCCCCAGGGCCTGGACGTGGAGATGGCCAACTACATCGGCGCCAAGCTGGGCGTGAAGGTGGAACTGGTGCCCGTGACCAGCGCCAACCGCATCCCCTACCTGCAGACCAAGAAGGCCGACCTGGTGATCTCCACCCTGGGCAAGAACCCGGAGCGCGAGAAGGTGATCGACTTCACCGCCGCCTACTCGCCCTTCTTCCTGGCCGTGTTCGGCCCCAAGTCCGTCACCGTCAAGGGCCCGGCCGACCTCGCGGGCAAGTCGCTGTCGGTGACACGCGGTTCGGTGGAGGACATGGAGCTGGTCAAGGTTGCCCCCTCCGGCGCCGAGGTGCGCCGCTTCGAGGACAACAACACCACCATCTCCGCCTTCGTCGCCGGCCAGGTGCAGCTGCTCGCCGCGGGCGCGCAGGTGGCCGGCGCGATGATGGCCAAGAACCCGCAACTGGGCACCGAGTTCAAGTTCGTGCTCAAGGACTCGCCCAACTTCATCGGCGTGGCCAAGGGCGAGGACAAGCTGCGCACCAAGGTCAACGAGATCATCGACGCCGGCAAGAAGTCCGGTGACCTGGACAAGATGGCCATGAAGTGGCTGGGCCGCCCGGCCGGCGACCTGCCCCAGTAAACGCACGGCAGCAGGCGCATGCGCATCACCCTCGACTTCCTGGCCGTCCTGGAACAGTGGCCGCTGCTCGCCAAGGGCGTGGCCTGGACGCTGGCCCTGACCGCCATCGCCAGCCTGATCGGCCTGGCGGTGGGGGTGGCCGGCGCCTGGGCCCGCCAGCAGGGACCCGCCTGGCTCAGGTGGGTCGTCGGCAGCTACGTGGAGGTGATCCGCAACACGCCGTTCATCGTGCAGCTGTTCTTCGTGTTCTTCGGCTTGCCGGCAGCGGGCGTGCGCCTGTCGCCGGAGGCCGCCTCCATCATCGCCATGGTGATCAACCTGGGGGCCTACGCCACCGAGATCGTGCGCGCCGGCCTGGCGGCCACGCCGCGCGGGCAGGTGGAGGCGGCGGTGAGCCTGGCGCTCACGCGCTCGCAGGTGTTCCTGCGGGTGGTGCTGCCGCCGGCGCTGCGCAAGGTCTGGCCGTCCCTGGTCAGCCAGATCATCATCGTGATGCTGGGATCGGCCGTGTGCGGGCAGATCTCCACCGAGGAACTGAGCTACGCGGCCAACCTGATCCAGAGCCGCAACTTCCGGGCCTTCGAGTCCTTCATCATCGCCACCGCCCTGTACCTGGCGCTGGCCGTCGCCGTGCGCCGCTTCCTGAACTGGGCCGGCCCGCGCTTCATCTTCGGGCGGTGACCGCATGATCGAGTTTTCCCTCTGGGACATCCTGCGCAACCTGCTGCTGGCGGCGCGCTGGACGGTCGCCCTGTCCCTCATCGCCTTCATCGGCGGTGGCCTGGTCGGCGCGCTGCTGCTGGTGGCGCGGCTGCGCGGCGGCCGCAAGACGCAACGCGCCGTCGGCGCCTACGTGCAGTTGTTCCAGGGCACGCCGCTGCTGATGCAGCTGTTCCTGGCCTACTTCGGCATCGCGCTGTTCGGCGTCAACACCTCGGCCTGGGTGGCCGCGGCGCTGGCGCTGACGCTGTACACCAGCGCCTTCCTCACCGAGATCTGGCGCGGCTGCGTGGCGTCCATCCCGCGCGGGCAGTGGGAGGCGGCGCGCAGCCTCGCCCTGGACTGGCACGAGCAGCTTCGCTGGGTGATCGGCCCGCAGGCGCTGCGCATCGCGGTGCCGCCCACCGTGGGCTTCCTGGTGCAGGTGGTCAAGGGCACGGCCCTGGCCTCGGTGATCGGCTTCGTGGAGCTGACCAAGGCCGGCACCATGATCACCAACGCCACCTTCCAGCCTTTCATCGTTTTCAGCTGCGTCGCGCTGCTGTATTTCGCGCTGTGCTATCCCATCAGCCTGTACGCCCATACCCTGGAGAAGAAGCTTCATGCGGCCCATCGTTGACATCGCCGCCCTGCGCAAGTCGTTCGGCGCGAACGAGGTGCTCAAGGGCATCGACCTGAAGGTCGCGCCCGGCGAGGTGATCGCCATCATCGGCAAGAGCGGTTCGGGCAAGAGCACCCTGCTTCGCTGCATCAACGGGCTGGAGACCTTCGACGACGGCGCGCTGAGCGTCGACGGACAGCCCCTGCTGCATGACAACCCCGCCGCCATGCGCGCGCTGCGCCAGCGCGTGGGCATGATCTTCCAGTCCTTCAACCTGTTCCCGCACCTGAGCGTGGGCCGCAACGTGATGCTGGCCCCCACGCTGGTGAAGAAGAAGGACGCCGCCGCCGCCCAGGCCCAGGCCCGCAAGCTGCTGGCCCGCGTCGGGTTGGCCGAGAAGTTCGACGCCATGCCGGACCAGCTGTCCGGCGGGCAGCAGCAGCGCGTGGCCATCGCCCGCGCACTGGCCATGGAGCCGGGCGTGCTGCTGTGTGACGAGATCACGAGCGCGCTGGACCCGGAGCTGGTGGGCGAGGTGCTGCGCGTGGTCGAGGGCCTGGCCGAGGAAGGCATGACCCTGCTGATGGTCACGCACGAGATGAACTTCGCGCGCAAGGTCAGCGACCGCGTGATCTTCATGCACCAGGGCCGGGTGCACGAGATGGGACCGCCGGAGGATTTGTTCGCCCGGCCGCAGACGCCCGAGCTGCAGCAGTTCCTGTCTTCGCTGAACGACTGAGCGCCCGGGCCTGCGGGCGCCGGGCGTGGCGTCAGCGCATGAACACCCGGCCGAAGATCAGCCCGGCCAGGAAGGCCATGCCCACGGCGGCCAGCGGGTTGGCGCGCACCTGCTCGCGCGCCATGTCGCCGTACTCCTGCTGCCAGTCCATCATGCGCTCGCTGCCCGAGCCCAGGGCCTGCTCCATGCGGTCGACGGCCTCGTGGGCGCGCTGGGCCACGCGTGAGACCGTGCCGTGCGCGCTGTCCGCCGCATCGGCGGCGGCACCGGCGGCCCCCGAGCCGCTCATGCCCCCCATGCCGCCCAGCCCGCTCGTGCCGGACATGCCCGAGCCACTGCCGCCGGACAGGCCCGCGCCACTGGTGGGGAAGGGAGACTCGCTGCTGGTTTCATTGATCATGGTGGTGTCCTCAGGGGTGAAAGGCGGTGGAAGGTCCCGGCCACTCTAGGAAGCACAGCGTTGCCAGCGTGTCAGCCGACCTGCGGGTATGGCTGTAGGACGGCGCCACGGTCGCGCGTGGGCCGGACGGCGACGCAGGGCGCGGGCAGGCGCAGGCCCTGTCGCGGCGGCCCGCGCTGGTGCATGATCGTGACGCAGACAAGGAGCCACGATGTCACCACGCACGACCCTGATGCCCCCGGAAACCGAATCCCATTCGCCCTCGACGGCCGAGCCGCGCAACGCCTTCCTCGAGGAGAAGGCGTTCAAGTCCCGCACGGTGCTGGTGTTCGGCGAGATCAGCGATGTCTCGGCCAGCGACGTGGCGCGCCGGCTGATCGCGCTGGACGCCGACTCGCCCGCGCCGATCGACATGTTCGTGAGCTCGCCCGGCGGTCACCTGGAGTCGGGCGATGCGATCCACGACATCATCCGCTTCATCACCGCGCCGGTGCGCATGATCGGCACCGGCTGGGTGGGCAGCGCCGCCACCCACATGTACCTGGCGGTTCCGCGCGAGCGGCGCTTCTGCCTGCCCAACACCCGCTTCCTGATCCACCAGCCCTCGGGCGGCGCGGGCGGCCAGGCCACGGACATCGCCATCCATGCACAGGAGATCATCAAGGCCCGCGAGCGCATCGCCCGCACGATCTCGCGCGAAACCGGCAAGCCGATGGAGTCCGTGCTGACGGACATCGAGCGCGATCGCTGGCTGTCCGCCGAGGAAGCCGTGGACTACGGGTTGGTGGGCCGGATCATCGGACACAAGACCGAGTTGAAGAAGTGAGCGGATGAGCACCACGGCGGCTGGGCGATACTCCGGCCAGGGACGCGCCCTTTGATGCGTCCACCCGCCGCATGCAACTGCCCCTCTGGTTCAACCTCGCCAACGCCCTGACCGCCTTCGAGGCGGCCGCCACCATCGCCTTCGCCCTGTCGGGCCTGGTGGAGGCGGCGCGCAAGCGCATGGATGCCGTGGGCGTGGCCGTGGTGGCGGGGCTGGCCGCCTTCGGCGGCGGCACGGTGCGGGACGTGCTGCTCGATCGCCGGCCCTTCTTCTGGGTGGAGCATGCCATCTGGGTGTGGGTGCTGCTGGGGATGACGATCACCGCCATGCTGTTCATGCGGGCCCGCCACATGCACCCCACGATGCGGGCCACGCAATGGCCCGATGCGATCGGACTGGGGCTGTTCTCGGCGCACGGCGTGCAGATCGCCCTGGGCCAGGGCATGCCGTCCATCGTGGCCGTGCTCATGGGGATGATCACCGCCGTGTTCGGCGGGGTGCTGCGCGACATCGTGTGCAACGAGATCCCCAGCGCCTTCAGCGACCACCGGCCCTATGCGGTGTGTGCGTTCATCGGTGGGTGGGCGCTGATCGGCGCGCAGGCGGGCGGCGTGCCGCCGGGGGGGGCGCTGCTGGTGGGCGCAGGCGTGGCCTTCGGGTTGCGGGCTTGGGCGATGGTGACGGGCTTTACGTTGCCGCAGTGGCGAAGTGATGATGAGGACTGATGGACTCCTGCGATCGAGTCATCGATTGAAATCCTGACTGATACCCCAAGCGGAGCATCGACTCGCTTGTCTGCCTGTCATTCAGAGACCACATCCCATCCCCTCGCTGCAGCTTCCGAGCAGAGGGATGCGACGGCGCATTCCAGTTCATCAGCGGTGATCGGACTAGCTATTCCGTCTTCATCCCAATGATCGACGGCGGAGGCAGCCAAATAGAATTTAGGCTCCAGGGTCCACTCGCCGAGAAAGGTGATCTGCCGACCGTCCGGACTTCGCCAGACGATCGAACCGGGCGTTGAGTGAACGATCATTTGGGAATCCTTTGAAACAAAACTCTTTCCGCACCATTTTGCGGATCAACCACAATGATCTTGGTAACCTTGGGATTCTGCAAGAGGGCAGGTAGCTCCACGGTTTCCCAAATGCTCTTCGGTCGGAGCTTGCTACCCAGCACAGCGCGGACCTCACCGCTTGCGTTGAGCGCAAATTCACGGGAAATGCTGATCCATGCGTCGAGCGATGCTGGCACTGTCGGGTCAAACGCAGGCATGACGATCTGCCTGCTTTCTATCAATTGCTCCAGGGTGCGTCCCTTGTGAAGATCCGCGACCTGCTTTGCTGCGTCCACTCCGCCCACACCATTCGTCTTTCCAGACCAGAAAATGGCCTCGCCCGGACTCGTCTGTACCGTTGATGTCCAGGAGCCAACCGACGCGCCATCTCGATAGAAGTTGTTGGTGATGGCGGTTGCCACATCATCACTGACCACCCGGCCCGTGCGCCGGGTAACCACCTCCTTGAGCAGCGCCGATGTCAGGACTCTTCCCGCAGCTGCTTCCCCCAACAAGACGATGTCACTCAGAACCAGTCCAAGCTCCGCGGCCTCCTTGATCACCGGCGCGCGTTGCAGCACATTGATCGCCGTGTTTAGTTCGCTGACGCTGCGCTGCGCCTGAGCCCTGGTTTCAGGTGCAACAGTCGCATCTTTGAGCAGCAACTCCAACTGCTGCTTTTCATGCACCAGCGCTTGTTCGGTCAATACGCTGTCATAGGAAATAGCCCCCGTGTTCCGGGCCCCCTTGCGATCGAACTCCGTGAGGATGCGCAGTTCCTCATTCACATCACCTCTGGCCCGTGCATCCCTGAGGCGCTGTTCACGGGTTCGCAGATCGGCCGCACTCAGGTAATTGTTCGCCGTGGCGTTCAAGGCCACCGCCCCGCCTTGGGCGCCGCCCAGCGCGGCCCCCACAGCCGCGCCCGCCGCCATGACCAGCCCCTGCTTGACGGACTGCGGCAGTTCGGTGTTCTTCAGGACCTCACCGACCTGGGGCACGACGGACTGGCTGACTGCCGCTCCCGCGGCACCTGGCGCGCCTCCCGACAGGCCACCGATCGCCGCATGCAGCGCCACGCGATAGGCACCGCCCTCCGCCCACTTGCCCGCTTCTGCCGAGAGGACGGCCGCACGGTCGGTGTCGCCCTGTGTAGCAGCCTGCTGCGCCTGCTGGTTCAGTTTGGCCTGCTGCAGGTCCGCATGTTCACCCGCTGCCCGGCTGGCCTGCTGCCCGAACGACTGCGTGATCCGGGCCTGCGCAGCGATCTCCTCCTTCACCCGGTCCTTGTCGAAGGTCTGTGCGATGCCTTGCTCCGCATCGCCCGTCCGCTTGGACGAATCACCCGCGATCCCCGAGATGCCCGCCGTCGTCGTGGAACGGGACGAGCCGCTCACCTCGCCCAGGCCCGCCCCCGTCAGCCCCATGGTGCCGCCCGTGCCCACGCCCACACTCGCGGTCTTCGCCTCATGCCTCGCGCTGTTGGCCAAGTCACTCGTGGCCAGCACGCCCCCTGTGCTGAAGCGGTTCCTGCCGCTGTCGACGGCAGCCTGGGTGCTCGTGACCGCGCCGCCGCGCAGATCGGTGTCACCCCCCACCGCCACGTCGAAACCGCCATCACCCGCACGGATGCCGCTCTGCACGGTGACGCTCTGGTAAGTGCTGTCGATCTTGCCCTTGCCCACGTTGAGGCTGCCGCCGCCACCCGCGCCGATCATGACGGAGCCACCGGCACTGCTCGATGTCTCGTGGTACCGCGCCTGGTCCTGCAGGCTCTGGATGACCAGGTCGCCGCCCACCTGGGCCGTGACCTGGTCGCCGCTCACCACGGCGCCCCGCAACGAGGTGTCACCGCCACTGTCGACCCGCACCTGCGCACCGCTGACCTGGCTTGGGGTGTAGGTGGTGCTTTCGCCCGAGCCGTTCGTCCGGCCCCGGCTGGCGCTGGCCGTCACGCCAAAGCCCACCTTGCCGCCGCCGAACTGGATCGCCACACCCACACTGCCGCTGCGGCTGCTCTCGGTTTGGGTCTGCGTGCTGGCGTTCCTGGCGGCCACCAGCTGCACTTCATCATCGGCCTTCAAGGTGATGATCCCGGCCGCCCGGATGTCGCTGCCCTGGACGGTCAGGTCGCTGTCCTGCCCTGCCCCCTGGGCCTGAATGTGCACCACGCCCCCGGAGGTGACGGCACTGCCCCGCCCGGTATCGCTGTAGGCCTCCTGGCGTGCGCGGCTGCTGCTCGAACCGACGCTGATGCTGATGCCCACCGCGGCGGCATCCTCGGCAGGCTTGCCCTGCTCGAGTGCCTTGTCGATGGCACCCGCCTGCTTGGCCAGGTCATTGGCCTGCAACGCCAGCGTCGCCGCCCCCAGGGCCTGCATGCGGCCACTGCCGGTCCGGCCCACCGCCTGCGCCACATCCCGCAGGCCTTCCAGCGCCGTGACCACCGGCGCCGTGACCGCGACCGTCAAGCCGCTTTGCCTGAACCGGTGCTCGGCCGTCTGGGTACCGGACTCGCGGCCTTCCTGGACCTGGACGGCCTGCGCGGTGATCGATGTGTCGCCCTGGGGCGTGAGGACATCCGAGCCCGTCTGCGTATAGCGCCGGCCCGCCGTGATGTCCACCCGCCCGCCCACGCTGCCCACCGTGCTGGCCACCACCCGGGACTCGGTGGCGTCCTGTGACAGGCTTTGCGACTGGGCGCCGATGGTCACACCCAGGCCCCCACCGCTGAAGATGCCGCGCTTGACCTCCTCCCGCTCGCTGCGCCCCGCATGGGTGTCCTGCGCGGCCTCGATCGTGGCGTCACGGCTGGCATGGAGGGCCAGGTCCGCATCGGCCAGCACGCGGCTGCCTTGCACGGTCACGTCCTGCCGGGCGTCCAGGTTCACCGTCCGCCCACCGAACTCCGTGGCTTGGGCCTGCGTGTCATGGCGGGTTTCGCGGGTGCTGATGGTCTTGCTGGCCAGCAAGCCGCTGCGGCCCTGCACCCGGTTGGCGGCGTCCAGGTCCTGCGTGGCCTGGCCGACCTCGAGCCGGATGTCGCGGCCGGCCAGGACATCCAGTGCTGCCTGCGACTGCACGCTGGCCGCACGGGCCGTCACGTCACGCCCCGCCTCGATGGCCAGGGAGCCCGCCGCACGGACCTGGCTGCCCACCTCCTGGCTGCTGGCCTGGCGCAGGTGGTGGACGGCGTTCCACTGGATGTCCTGGGACTGGCCGGTGGTGACGGTGGACAGCACCACATCGCGTCCGGCGCGCAGGGAGGTCGCACCGGCGCCTGCATTGCCGACCTGGGCCGCCGTCAGGCTCACGTCGCGCCCTGCACTCGCCAGCAGTACCCCCGCCGGCCCCGAGACGTACAGTCCCGCCACACGCTCCAGGCCGGTGTGCGAGAAGCGGTTGCCGCCCGCCGCATGGCTGTCGCCCCGGGTGGCGGTGGCGACGCGAAGGTCCCGGCCGGCCACGGCCTGCAGCGTGCGGGTGGCCGCCATCACGCCGCCCTCCACCGTCAGGTCCTGCTCGGCCTGGGCCGCCACCTGCTCACCGCTGACGAGCCCCCCCGACTGGCGGATGTTGCGTGCTGCCACCTGCACCACGCGGCGACCGGCCACCGTGCCGGACAGGGTCAGGTCACCCGACAGGCGCAGGTCCACATCGTGACCGGCCAACAACGCACCGCGGCCATCCACGTCACCCGGCCGCACCCGCGCATACAGCTGCGGCGCCAGCACCTCCTGCCTCGAGCCGTCAGGCAGCGTGACTGCCTGGGTCACGAGCCACACGATGTCGGACGTGAGCTGCGCCACCTGGTCCGGGCTCAGGGCCACGCCCGGACGCAGGCCCAGCCGCTGCGCATGGGTCACCGCGTTGTCCATCAAGGCCTGGAACTGGGCCTCGTCACTGGCGTGGTCGGCCAGGTAGCGCTGGCCGGTGAGCCGCGTGACCTGCTCGCGCAGCCGCTGCTGCTCGTGGAAGCCATCGCCCAGGCGCTTGTGCTGCAAGTCCGGGTCCAGGGCAAGGGCCTGCAGCAGGTAGTCGCTGGACAGCCATGACCGGTAGTTGGCGAAGCGGGGGTCGGTTTCGACGAGGTAGCGTGCCCCTGGCTCGGGGTGCTGGCGGTACAGCGCCGAGTCCGGCAGGCGCGTGAGGCCGGCCTGCTTGGGCGCATCGGGCATCGCGGGCGGGGTGGCCGCGTCGGACGAGCGGTCCGCATGGCCCTCGCGCCGGGCGGCACTCAGGTCCGTGGCCTGGACCGCGGCCACGGGCCCATAGGCGCTGGTGGCGCTGCCGTGCGTGTCGGTGCCTTTCTGGCGCACACGCCAGAAGGAAGTCACCGTGCCGGTGTCGGTCTGGGTGCGCGTGCCCTGCGCCGCGGGCTCGTCCAGTGCGGCGGCTTGCAGGTCCAGGCGGCCACCGGCCAGGATGTGGCTGTTGTCGTTGAGGACCCGCCCGGCCACCAGGTGCAGGTCGGCCCCGGCGAGCAGGCGCGCAGGCGCCGACCGGGTGACGACGCTTTCATCGACGGTGCGCGTGTAGTCGTAGCGGACGAAGGCGTCGCTGGTACCGGCCGGCGAGGTCAGGCATTGGGCCTCGCACCAGGATACGTGGACGTCCTGGGGATCGAACCGGGTGGCGTTGTCGCTCGAGCGGACCACGTCGCCGGGCTGGTGCTGGTATTCGGTGATGGACGTTCCCGCCCCGGTGCGCTGCACCTCGGTGGCGAAGTGCGCGTCGGCGTTGCGCACCTCGTCGGCCTCCACGCGCAGGGCCTGCGCCGCTTCGATCGTGGCGCTGCGGTTATCGACGAGGCGGGCCGCGCCCGTGGCCCGGTCCTCGCTATCGAGCATCCCGCCGATGGCCATGTCGCCGCCGCTGTAGATCAGCGCCTGTTCGCGATTGACGAGCGTCTGCACGCCGAAGTCCACCCGCTCGCGGCCGGCGATCACGGCGGCGACTGGCGCACCCGGGCTGGCGTCCTCCTGGTTGCGCAGGGTGTCGGCCGACAGGGCCAACCGGTCGCCGTAGATCCTGCCGGTCCCCGTATTGGAGATGGCCTGGGCCTGGATGCGGGTGTCCTGTCCATCGACCAGGCCGCGGTTGGTGAAATGGCCGTCGAGGGACAGCCGCACAAGACCGTCCGCGGCGATTTCGCCCGCTGCGCCGTTGTCGAGGTCGACCGCCCGCAGCACCAAGTCACCGGTGGCGTGCAGGCGGCCACGGTCGTGGACGACCTGGCGGGCCTGGATGTCGAACTGCGATGCCTGCATGTGCGCACCGCTCGTCGCCAGCGTTTGCGCCGCCTGCAACTGCAGCTTCTCGCCGGCCAGCACCTCACTGTCCGTTGCGACCAGGTCCCCCTGGCGGGCCTGCCACATGACCGTGGACGCCTGTACCTGCGACCGGGACAGGTCGACCGCGTCGGCGTCGACACGCAGGCCCCGGGTCGCGAGCAACTGGCCGCTCGACTGGACCCGGTCGCCCGCCAGGACGTCCAGGCTGCCCGAGCCGCCGAGGACCCCATCGGCCTGCACGCCTGCGGCCCACACGGCGGCCTGGCTGGCGGTCACGCGGGATGTGCTCCCCGAGGCAACGATCTGCACATCCCCTTGGCCCGCCACGGTGCCGCCGTGGACCTGGTCTGCCTCCGACTCGATCCGGACCTGGCCCCCGCCGTACACCCGGCCCTGCTGCTCCAGCCCCTCCCGTGCCTGGACCGTGACATCAGCAGCCGCCTGCATCCTGCCGGTGTTGCTGAGCCAGCCTTCCTGGCTGAGGGTGAGCGCGTCCGTGTCCGCCTTGAGCAGCCCGGCATTTCGCACGCCCACGCCCGCCTCGGTCCCGAGCAGGCGGATGGCTCCGGCGTACATGCCGCCCAGGGCCGACACATCGAGGGCATACGAGGGAGCCGCGCCCGATCCGGCCAGCGGCGTGGCCATCGGGACGGCGCCCGGCGCCACCGTGGACGCCTGGATGTCGTTGGGCCCGGTGACCACCTGCAACTGTTTCGCCCAAAGGCCCGCGTTGACCTGGGTAGCACGGCTGAGGATGGCGGTGTAATCAGCCTCTCGCGTGTCCAGCCCCGTGCCGTCGATGCGGACCACCCCGCCTTGCACCTGGAAGCGCTCGAGGCCGTTGGCGCCCACGACGGGCGTGCCGGTGGTCAGGACCACCTGGCTGGCATTGATGAAGCCCCCGCCGTTGATGGCGATGCCCGAGGGGTTGGCGATGACCACCTGCGCCCGCGAGCCCGCCACCTCCACGTACCCCTGCAGGTGGCTCGGGTCATTGGCGTTGACCTCGTTGAGGATGATGCGCGCGCTGCCCTTGGCCAGCCAGGGATTGGCTTGCACCCAGCCGCCCTGCTGCGTCTGCACGGCGTGGCGACTGTTGTTGAGGATGGCACCGCCTGCACCGACGTCGAACTGGCGGTAGGTGTTGCGGCTCACCCCCGCGGCGCTGGGCGTGCGGATGTCGACCTGGACCGTCCCGTTGGCGGTGGTCAGCACCGTGGCGCGCTGAGACGCCGGTGCGCCAGGATCGGCGACGATGCGCGTGGCGACGGTTTGCGCCCCAGCGGGTGCGACGCTCCAGGACAGGAGCAGCAGCCAGGCGCAACCCAGGCTGCGGCAGAACCAGGCGACCGGGGTCAGGTGGAAGGCAGGAGTGGGATGCGAGCCGGAGGACATCCCTTAATTATTACCAAGGTATTAATTTGGTTTCAATGCCTGCCAGCGGATACGCCTTGCAGCTTGCCCATCCAATGGCTGGCTTCCCTCGCATCCTCGCGGCCCACGTGTCGCGCTGCCCGGCATGACGAAGGCTGAGGCTGGCTTCGCGTGCGGGCCCAGTCGCTGCGAGCGAAAACCAGCAGCGGCCGCGGGTCGCGGCAGTTTGCGGTGCGCAAGACATCGCGGTCGGCCTGGCGCTTGGCGTCGGCCTCCACCAGGCACTGGCCGCCCCAGCTGAATGAGAAAACTCCAGGACTTGCCGCTGCGCATGCACGATCATTGCGCCATGAGCGACCCGATCCACGACCTCCTGCACCTCCCCACCGGCGCCATCACCGACGTGCCCGGCATCGAGGCCGGCCACTTCACGGACACCCGGCGGCCCACGGGCTGCAGCGTGGTGATCGCCCGCGAGGGCGCGGTGGGCGGCGTGGATGTTCGCGGCGCCGCGCCCGGCACGCGCGAGACCGACCTGCTGGCGCCCACGAACACGGTGCAGACCGTGCACGCCGTGCTGCTGTCCGGCGGAAGCGCCTTCGGGCTGGACGCCGCCACGGGCGTGATGCGCTGGCTCGACGAGCGCGGGATCGGCCTGCCCGTCGGGCGCGCGCGGGTACCCATCGTGCCCGCCGCGGTGCTGTTCGACCTGGCGGTCGGCGATGCCGCCATCCGGCCCGATGCCGCCGCTGGCTACGCGGCCTGCGAAGCGGCGGGGGGCCAGTCACCCGCGGAGGGATGCGTGGGCGCCGGCACCGGCGCGGTGGTGGGCAAGGTGTTCGGCATGGACTTCGCCATGAAGGGCGGCATCGGCACGGCCAGCGTGCGCGTGGGCGGCGTGACCGTGGGCGCGCTGGTGGCCTGCAACGCGCTGGGTGACGTGGTCGATCCCGGCACGGGCGCCGTGCTGGCGGGCGCGCGCACACCCGATGGCCGGGCCCTGCGCGATACCCGCCGCGCCCTCCTGGCGGGCGAGCCGCCCGTGCCCCTCCTGGCAGGCACGAACACCACCATCGGCGTGATCGCCACCGACGCGGCACTGACCAAGGCCGAGGCGACGCGCCTGGCGCAGGCCGGGCACGACGGGCTGGCGCGCGCCATCAACCCCGTGCACACCGTGTCCGATGGGGACACGCTGTTCGCGCTGGCGACAGGCCGCGCAGCGGCGCATCCGGGGATGCTGGCTCTCTCGGTGATGGCCGCCGAAGCCGTTGCGATAGCAACGGTTCGGGCCGTTCTGGCGGCGCAGACCCTGGAGACCCAGGGCCTCAGGCTCATCGCCGCCCGGGACTTGCGAGGCGCCGCGTAGCGGCCGCCCGTTCGGGGCTACCGCGGAACCGGCTTTGCCGGGCCGCTGGTGGCGCCCCCTTGAGGGGGAAGCGCCGAAGGCGCTTCGGGGGTGGGCTTATTTCAATGCCTTGAAGCGAACGCGCTTGGGGGCGGCGCCTTCTTCACCCAGGCGGCGCTTCTTGTCGGCCTCGTACTCCTGGTAGTTGCCGTCGAAGAACACCCACTGGCTGTCGCCTTCGGCGGCCAGGATGTGGGTGGCGATACGGTCCAGGAACCAGCGGTCGTGGGAGATGACCAGCACGCTGCCCGCGTATTCCAGCAGGGCGTCTTCCAGGGCGCGCAGGGTTTCCACGTCCAGGTCGTTGGACGGCTCGTCCAGCAGCAGCACGTTGCCACCGGCGATCAGGGTCTTGGCCAGGTGCAGGCGGCCACGCTCACCCCCCGACAGCGTGCCGACCTTCTTCTGCTGGTCGCCGCCGTTGAAGTTGAAGCGGCCGCAGTAGGCGCGGCTGGCCATCTGGAACTTGCCGACGTTGATGATGTCCAGGCCGCCGGAAACGTCTTCCCACACGGTCTTGTCGTTCTCCAGCGCGTCGCGGTTCTGGTCGACGAAGGCCATCTTGACGGTCTGGCCGATCACGACCTCGCCGGAATCGGGCTGCTCCTTGCCGGCGATCAGCTTGAACAGCGTGGACTTGCCCGCGCCGTTGGGACCGATGATGCCGACGATGGCACCGGCAGGAATGTTGAAGCTCAGGTTGTCGATCAGGACGCGGTCACCGAAGGACTTGGAGACGTTCTTGAACTCGATGACCTGGGTGCCCAGGCGCTCGGCGACGGGGATGAAGATTTCCTGCGTCTCGTTGCGCTTCTGGTATTCGAAGTCGGACAGCTCCTCGAAGCGGGCCAGGCGGGCCTTGCTCTTGGCCTGGCGGCCCTTGGGGTTCTGGCGCGCCCACTCCAGTTCCTTCTTCATGGCCTTGGTGCGGGCGTCCTCGGTGCGCTGCTCCTGCTCCAGGCGGGCTTCCTTCTGCTCCAGCCAGGTGCTGTAGTTGCCCTTGTAGGGGATGCCGTGGCCGCGGTCCAGTTCCAGGATCCACTCGGCGGCGTTGTCCAGGAAGTAGCGGTCGTGGGTGATGGCCACCACGGTGCCGGGGTAACGCTGCAGGAACACTTCCAGCCAGTCGACGGATTCGGCGTCCAGGTGGTTGGTGGGTTCGTCGAGCAGCAGCATGTCGGGCTTGGACAGCAGCAACTTGCACAGGGCGACGCGGCGCTTTTCACCACCGGACAGCAGGGCGATCTTGGCGTCCCAGGCCGGCAGGCGCAGGGCGTCGGCGGCGATTTCCAGCTGGTGCTCGGAGTCGGTGCCGGCCGTGGCGATGATGGCTTCCAGGCGGGCCTGCTCGGCGGCCAGCGCGTCGAAGTCGGCATCAGGCTCGGCGTAGGCGGCGTACACCGCCTCCAGCTTGTCCTTGGCGGCGAAGACCTCGCCCAGGGCTTCCTCGACTTCCTGGCGGACGGTGTGCTCGGGGTTGAGCTTGGGCTCCTGCGGCAGGTAGCCGATGTTCAGGCCGGCCATGGGAATGGCTTCGCCCTCGATCTCCTTGTCGATGCCGGCCATGATCTTGAGCAGGGTCGACTTGCCCGAGCCGTTGAGGCCCAGCACGCCGATCTTGGCGCCGGGGAAGAAGGACAGGGAGATGTCCTTGAGGATCTGCCGCTTCGGCGGCACGATCTTGCCGACGCGGTTCATGGAAAAGACGTATTGGGCCATGGGCTTGCTTCTATCCGGAATTCAGGAAAGGGGGCCGGCGGTCAGGCGCCGGAAACCCTCGATTATCGGTCCCTTGCCCGCTTCTGGCCAAACCATGCGACAATGAACGCTGACCGTGCAACCAGTTGGCACGGCACCGGCGTCCTGCCGGGGACCGCAGCGGCTTGGCGTGGGGCCTTCATCCCACGGAACCTGCCGCCGGCTCCATCTCCCGAACTGATCAGCCTTTGACTGGCGCGGCGCCCTGCGGCTTGTTTTGCATTTGAGCATGACGCAGCAGCACCGTACAGGCCGATTCCATGCGCCCTGGATTCCCGGCGCTTCCCACTCCATGAATTTCGAAGAACTCAATCTGGCACCCGCCATCCTCAAGGCCGTTCGCGAACAGGGCTACGAGACCCCCACCCCGATCCAGGCCCAGGCCATCCCGGCCGTGCTCGAGGGCCATGACCTCCTGGCCGGCGCCCAGACCGGCACCGGCAAGACCGCGGCATTCACCCTGCCGCTGCTGCACAAGTTGTCCAAGGGCGAGGGCAAGACCAACAAGTTCGGCAAGGACGGCATCGCCGCCCTGGTGCTCACGCCCACGCGCGAGCTGGCCGCCCAGGTGGAGGAGTCGATCCGCCTCTACGGCAAGTACCTGCCGCTGACCTCCACCGTCATCTTCGGCGGCGTGGGCATGAACCCGCAGATCGACCGCATCAAGAAGGGCGTGGACATCCTGGTGGCCACCCCCGGCCGCCTGCTGGATCTGGCACAACAAGGCCACCTGGACCTGAGCACGGTCGAGATCCTGGTGCTGGACGAAGCCGACCGCATGCTGGACATGGGCTTCATCCACGACGTGAAGAAGGTGCTGGCCCTGGTGCCCAAGGACAAGCAGAGCCTGCTGTTCTCCGCCACCTTCAGCGACGAGATCCGCGAGCTGGCCAATGGCCTGCTGAAGAACCCGCAAAGCATCCAGGTGACGCCGCGCAACACCACGGTGCAGCGCATCACCCAGGTGGTCCACCCGGTGGGCCGCGCCAAGAAGAAGGCGCTGCTGGCGCACATCATCCAGTCCAACAACTGGAGCCAGGTGCTGGTGTTCACCCGCACCAAGTTCGGCGCCAACCACGTGGCCGAGTTCCTCGAGAAGAACGGCATCACCGCGATGGCGCTGCACGGCAACAAGAGCCAGGGCGCGCGCACGCAGGCGCTGGCCGGCTTCAAGAGCGGCGAGATCCGCGCCCTGGTGGCCACCGACATCGCCGCCCGCGGCATCGACATCGACGACCTGCCGCACGTGGTGAACTACGAGATCCCCAACGTGTCCGAGGACTACGTGCACCGCATCGGCCGCACCGGCCGCGCCGGCAAGGAAGGCCAGGCGGTGAGCCTGGTGTGCCTGGATGAAGAAGGCTTCATGCAGGACATCGAGCGCTTCACCAAGCAGCAGATCCCGGTGGTGCCGGTCGAGGGCTTCGGCCCGGATGAAGGCGAGCGCGCCGAGCCCATCGCCATGGGCCGCCAGACCATCTGGGGCGGCGCGGGCAAGCCCCCGAGCCGCGACGTGATGGCCGCTGCCGCCAAGGCCGCGCGCCAGGAGATGATGGAGCGCATCCGCACGAACAAGGCCGCCAGCGGCAATGGTCGTGGCGGCAACAAGGCCAGGGGTGGCCAGGGCAATGGCGAAGGCAAGGCCAGCGGCGAAGGCCGTGGCGAAAACCAGCCGCGCTCGCAGCAGGCCCGCCCCCAGCAGCCCCAGGGCCAGCGCCAGGGCGGCAACGGCCAGGGCCGCCGTGGTGGCCAGGGCGGTGGGAACGGTGGTGGAAACGGTGGTGGTTTTGGCGGCGGCAACCGCAGCCAGGCCCCGCGTCCGCAGCAGCCGCGCCAGTTCGACGACGAGTTCCAGCCGCGCGCCGGCGCCCACCAGAAGAACTCCCCCTTCGTGGTGCGTGATGCCGACGCGGCGCGCCGCGGCAGCAACGACGGCCAGCCCGACCCGCTGCGTACCAGCGTGGACAGCATGGGCGGCCGCGGCCGCCGTGGCGGCGGTGGTGGTGGTGGCGGCAACCGGGGCGGCCGTTCGGGCGGCGGCGGCTTCGGTGGCGGCAAGGGCGCCTGGCGCTGAGCCGGTCGCCGGGGCCAGGGCCGGTACCGGCCCGCCAAGAGCAAGGGGACGCCAGGCGTCCCCTTTTTCATTTCGACGGCGCTGAGGTGTCCAAGCCGCCCGGCGTGAGGGCCTTCAGGAGCTGGGCCACGCCCTCCTCACCGACGAGGGGCAGCGCATGCCGCTGGAGCGCCTGGATGTAGGCGTCCACCGTGTCCTCGCGCTTCCAGAACAGGGCGTCCACCAGGCCGCTGTAGCCCTCATTCCAGGTGGACAGGCGTGCCAGCAGCAGCGGCAGGTCCTTGGCATCGGCGCTGGCCACGATGGCCTCGACCGACCGGTCGATGTCGCCCGTGGCGCCGCTGCGCAGGAGCCAGTACAGCCCTTCGCGCGAGCCCATCACCTCCCCGCTGAAGCCGTGCAGGCTGCACGGCCCGCTGGCGCGCTCGCTGTCGGGCCCTGAAGCGAACATCGCCCCCGGGACGAAGGCGGACAGGGGCACATAGTCGCCGTAGCCGGTCCCGAGCAGGTCGCGCAGGGTGAACGTCCGCAGGTGCGAGGGATCGGACACCAGCAGCTTCAGCGGCAGGGTGGACACGTTCGGGTCGTAGCGGGTCACGATGCAGTGCCGCCCCTTGCGGCGCAGCTCCAGGGTCATCGCATGCTTCATGGTGACCAGCAGGAAGATGCGCTCCTGGCCCGGGGACAGCGTGTCGAACTGCGCCTGCAGGGCATCGCCGAACCCGTGGTCCGTGAACACGGCGACGGCCTCGCGCCCGAGGTCGCGTTCATAGGCGGCCTGGGTGTCGGGCCCGACGTGGGCACCGAGCGCGTCGGGCGTCGAATAGGGCTCGTAGGACATCTTCGCCGGCATGCCGACCTGCTGCAGCCCGCGCCGCACCCGCCAGTCCTCGCCGACCTGCCAGGCGATGTGCCGGCACCAGATGGTGCGGTCCGCGGGATCGGCCGTCGTGGGCACGCCCTTGCCTTCGAATTGCACACGGCCATTCGTATTGAGCGTGAGGGCCTGGCGCCGCGCCGCCTTCTGGTCGCCCTTGCAGGCCTCGACGACCCATTCGGGCGGCTTGGCCAGGTAGAGGACGCCGGGCAGCGCATGGGACTCGCCAGTGGGCTGGCCGTGGCGGTCGACATAGGAAACCCGGGGCTTGAGCAGGTGCTGCTGGCGAACCAGCGGCCCGAGGGCCCGCACGCGGCAGTCCTGGGGGACGGTGATGCGCCAGGCATCAACACGCAGGCAGTGCAGGCGCAGCGCCAAGGGCTGTGGGCGGGCATGCAGCGCGGACAGGTCGATGACGCAGCCGGAACGGGGCACCGGCAGGTCCAGGATGGCCAGGGAAGGAAGCACGGCCAGGCCCTGGGCCAGGAGTTCCAGCTCGTCGCTGTGCACCGCCTGCGGGACGTCCAGCCGGATGATGCCGCCCTCGTCCGCCAGGCCATCGAGCAAGGCCCAGGCCTCGGGCGGGAGGTAGCAGACCAGCCGGTGCCACTCGGCGTCCAGTTGCGTGAGGCGCAGGGTGTTGCCGTCCAGGCAGGCGGCCAGCGCATCGGCCAGGGCCTGCGCACGCTCGTCCGGAACGAGGCCCGCCACCGCGGCGGCCAGGGCCTTCCGGGAGGCCGGCTGCAGGACGGGCGCATCGGGTGTGTCGGACTTGGTCTCGGGCCGGGCGGACGAGGCGCCCGGCTGCAGGCACGCAAAAGCAGCAGCAGCGCTGCCGTGAACAGTCATCATGGAAAAGCCCCAGGTCAGGCGGGAATCGCCGAAGCTCTTCAGTTATTGGAGCTCTTCAGTCGTTCCAGAGGGGCCTGACGGCAGGCTGTCGGCGCGGCGCTCGGCGTCGGGCCGTCAGTGGGCTTGGCGTGCTTCGGATGGTCCCCTCCGCCCACGCGCGCACGCCCTCAACACTCACTGGCACCAGATCGCGATGCGCTCGGCCAAGTCCATCCACAGCGCGAAGACTGCCGTGGCCGCCAGCAACCCGCCAGCTACCCGGGTGCCCCAGTCACCGCGCAGCCGGTTGCCGGCGTCGCGGATGCGGGCCAGCAGGCCCGGGCCGGCGATCAGGCCCAGACTGCTGCCAGCGGCGAACAACGCCATGGAGACGGCGCCCTGCACCGGGCCGCCGCTCAAGGACGCCACGAGCAGCGCCGACCACAGCAGGCCGCAGGGCATGAAGGTCCACAGCGCGCCCGCGCCGAAGACACCGCCCGTGCGCTGCACCAGCGGCCGCACCTTGGCCCAGGCCGCCAGGCCCGCCTGCTGCGCCCAGGCGGGCTGGCGCGCCATCAGCAGCAAGGTCAGGCCCCAGGCCAGCACGCCCAAATGGAACAGGGTCCACACCGGCTTGAGGACCGCCGTCTGCGTGGTGAGCCAGGCAAAGCTCTGGACCACCGTGGCCGCGAGGCCGCCCGCCACCGCATAGCCCGCCAGGCGGCCCGCCTGGAAGGTCCACATCGAGCGCTGCGCGCTGCCCCGGCCGATGCGCGAGATGCCTGCGCAGGCCGCCCCGCACATGGCGGCGCAGTGCGGGCCGCCAGCCAGCCCCATGAGGAGCGCGGTCAGGGCAAGGGAGGTGGACATGGTGGCTGGGAGGACGGCTTGGCGGGTGGTGCGAAGGGCGTGGGTGGGTGGGAGATGGCCTGCGCGCCTGTCAGATGATGCGCGAGAACTTCGCCCGGCTGCGGTCCGCCTGCAGGTACCGGTCGAAGACCATGGCCACCGCGCGCACGAAGTACCAGCCCTCGGCGGTGACGCGGATGCCCTGCGCGTCGAGGGTGACCAGCCCCTGGTCGACCAGCTGCTGCAGCTGCGCCATCTCGGCGGCGAAGTAGGCCTTGAAGTCCAGCATCCAGGCCAGCTCGATGGACTCGAACAGCACCTGGCCCTGGCACATGAGCGCCATGATGACGGCACGGCGCGCCAGGTCGTCGCGGCTGACGGCCAGGCCGCGCACCACCGGCAGGCGGCCCTGGTCGATCAGGTCGTAGTACTCCTCCAGCGTCTTGGCGTTCTGGCTGTAGGTGGCGCCCACGCGGCCAATGGCCGAGACACCCAGGGCGATCAGGTCGCAGTCGGGCTGGGTGCTGTAACCCTGGAAGTTGCGGTGCAGCCGGCCCTGGCGCTTGGCCACGGCCAGCGGGTCGTCGGGCAGCGCGAAGTGGTCCATGCCCACGTAGACATAGCCCGCCTTCTCGAAGGCCGACAAGGCCGATGCCAGCATGCCGATCTTGCTGCCGCCGGTGGGCAGGTCCGCGCTGATGATGCGCCGCTGCGGCTTGAAGCGCTCGGGCAGATGGGCGTAGCCGTAGAGGGCGATGCGGTCGGGCCGCAGCTCGTTGACCTGCGCCAGGGTGCGGGCAAAGGACTCGGCCGTCTGCTTGGGCAGCCCGTAGATCAGGTCCACGTTGACCGACTCGAAGCCGATGCGGCGCGCCTCGTCGACCAGCTGGAACACCTGCTCGGCCGGCTGGATGCGGTGCACGGCCTTCTGGACCTCGGGGTCGAAGTCCTGTACGCCGAAGCTGACCCGGTTGAAGCCCAGCGAGGCCAGGGCCTGCAGGCGCTGCGAGGTGACGGTGCGGGGGTCGACCTCGATGGAGTACTCGCCACCCGGCACCAGGGCGAAGCTGCGGCGCAGCATGGTCATGAGCTGGCCGAGCTCCTCGTCCGACAGGAAGGTGGGCGTCCCGCCCCCCAGGTGCAGCTGGCTGACCGCCTGGCCGCGCCCCAGGTGGGCGACCTGCAGCTCGACCTCGCGCGCCAGGTACTTCAGGTACTCCGCGCCGCGCTCATGGTGCTTGGTGATGATCTTGTTGCAGGCGCAGTAGTAGCACAGCGAGGCGCAGAACGGCACATGCACATAGATGGACAGCGGCAGCGCCGAGCCCTGCTGGCCACGCTGGGCGAGCGCCTGGATGTAGTCGTCGTCGGTGAAGGCCTCGACGAAACGGTCGGCGGTCGGGTAGGAGGTGTAGCGCGGTCCGTTGATGTCGAACCGTTGCAGCAGCTCCGGGGTGATGGCAGTCATGGCGGGCGGAAGGGCTTGCAGGGGGGCGGCGTGGGGTCAGCGGGTGACGAGGACCGGCACGGGCGATTGCGCCACCACCTTGGCGGCGACGCTGCCCAGCACGAGGCGGGCAATGCCGGTGCGGCCGTGCGAGCCGATGACGATGAGGTCGCACTGGGCGTCGCGCGCGGTCTGCAGGATGCCGTCGAGGACGGCGACGTCCTCGACCATCCGCAGCTCGCATTCCACAGGCGCGCCGCCTTCGTTGCACTGGGTCACGATGCGGGCATGGGCCTGCGCCGCATGGTCACGCGCGGCAGCCATGTAGGCATTGAAGCCCATGGGATTGGCTTCGCCAATGCCCAGGTAGGGATAGGGATCGACCACGTACAGCGCGGTGATCTTCGCGCCGTGCGTGCGTGCCAGCGACACGGCCAGCGTGGCGGCATGGTCGGACGCTGCAGAGCCGTCAGAAGCCAGGAGGATGCGCTTGAACATGGTGAACCTCGCAACAAGGGTGGAACGATGGCGCGATCATGCGCCCGGCAGGCGCCGCCGGGGTTGACCAGCGTCAATTGACACGCCGCTTGCAGAACCCAGAATGAACCCCATCTTCCCCTGTGACTCCACGATCCCCGAGGCCACGAGCATGAGCACCTTCCAAGCCGACATGGCACCCCGTTTCCTGGACCTGCTGGCCCGGCGTGAAGCCCAGCTGCAGGCCGTGCTGGCTGCGGAAGCCGCCGATGAGCGGACCCACGCCGACGCGCATGCGGCCGGCGCGGAAGTGACGGACACCAAGGAGTTGGCCGAGGAAGTGACGATGACGGCCGTGCACGACATGCAGCACGCGCACGCCGTCGCCGAGCTGGAAGCCCTGCGCGCCGCGCGGCAGCGCCTGGAGGCCAGCACGTATGGCCAGTGCGCGGCCTGCGGCGAGCCCATCGAGTTGCGCCGGCTGGAAGCCGTGCCGACGGCGATGCGCTGCATCCGCTGCCAGTCCCTGGCCGAGAAGGCCTGATCCGCCGTCAGTGCACCCGGGCCTGGAAGGCGCGGTTCAGGCCGTCCAGGTCGATGATGCGAATGTGCCGCTTGTCCACCTCCAGCAGCCGCTGCTGCTGGAAGGCCGAGAAGGTGCGGCTGACCGTTTCCAGCTTCATGCCCAGGTAGCTGCCGATTTCCGCCCGCGACATGCGCAGGTGGAATTCATTGGCCGAGTAACCGCGCGCCTTCATGCGTTGCGAAATGTTGAGCAGGAAAGCGGCCAGGCGCTCTTCCGCATTCATGCTGCCCAGCAGCATCATCAGGCTGTGCTCGCGCACGATCTCGCGGCTCATGAGGCGGGCCATGAGCATCTGCATGTCGGTGCTGTCGCTGGCCAGCTCGGTGAGGTGGGTGTAGGGGATGGCGCAGACCTCGGCATCCTCCAGCGCGGTGGAGGCGCTGGCATGGCGGCCGTTGGCCACACCGTCCAGGCCCATGAGCTCGCCGGCCATGTGGAAGCCCGAGACCTGCTCGCGGCCGTCGGCCAGCATCAGGCTGGATTTGAAGGTGCCACTGCGCACGGCATAGATGAACTGGAACTTCTCGCCACCACGGTAAAGCTCTTCACCGGCCTTGATGCGCTTGCGGCCAAATTTCAGGCCATCCAGGCGCTCCACGTCGGAGCCGTCCAGGCCGCAGGGCAGGCACAGGTCCTTGAGGTGGCAGTTGGAGCACAACGTCTTGAGCGGCGTGGCCGAGCAGCCAGCGGGGCTGTCGGTGTCGAGCATGGCACGTTGCGGCATGACGCGGATGGGTGCGATGGCGTGTTCGTGGATCATGGTGTTCTCGCTCATGGGTCAGTGGGCGGCCCGGTGGCCGGCATCGGCAATGGCCGAGGGCAGCTGTTCGAAGTCGCTGCTCTTGTCGAGGAAACTGGTGGCGCCTTCGCCCAGGTAGCGCTTGCGGTAGGCGGTCGCGGCGTTGTTGCTGAAGACGACAAAGGCGATGTCGGGCGCAGCCTGGCGCACGGCGCGCAGGACTTGCAGGCCGGTGCCGCCTTCGAGCTGGACGTCCAGCACGACGACTTCCGGGTGGATGGACAGGATGCCGTCGATGCAGGCCTGCGGGGTGGCGCCCTGCCCCACGACTTCCATGGCGTTCTCGCCCAGGAGCATGGCGACACGGGACCGGATCAGGTCCGAATCGTCGGCAAGGAAGACGCGAGGGGCGGCGGCAGGAGACATGGCTCGACTGTGCCTGTCAGCCAGGCTCGAGCCCATCAGCACGCTCCGAGTTGCAGGCTCGGAATCGTCTGGAAAGGGCCTAGGAATCGTCCTAGGCCGCGCCCCGCAGGCCGGGACCGCTCAGGGCTCGATGGCGTCGGCCAGCCCGTGCTTCATGGCGTAGCGCACGAGTTCGGCCGGGTTGCCCACTCCCAGCTTGTGCATGAGGTTGGACTTGTGGGTGCTGACGGTCTTGACCGAGAGGTTGAGCCGGCCGGCGATGTCGGTGACGCTGGCGCCTGCCGCCAGCTGCCGGAAGACCTCGAATTCGCGGGTGGACAGGGATTCGTGGGGCGCGGCCTCGCTGCCCGGCATGGCGCCCAGGGCCAGCTGCTGCGCGACTTCAGCCGTGACATAGGCGCCGCCGGCGGCGATCTTGCGCAGGGCCTGCTCCAGCTCCGCGGCGGCGCTTTCCTTGGTGAGGTAGCCGCTGGCGCCGGACTTGATGGCCCGCACGGCGTACTGCACCTCGTGGTGCATGGACAGCACGAGGATGCGGACCCGGGGCTTTTCGGCCTTGACCAGCTTGATCAGCTCCATGCCGCTGCGACCGGGCATGGACAGGTCCAGGACCAGCAGGTCGAAGTCCGTCTCGCGCACCCGCTGCATGACCTGGATGCCGTCGGCGGCCTCGCCGACGACCTCGAAGCCATCGGCGGCAGACAGGATGCGCTTGAGGCCTTCGCGGACGATGGCGTGGTCGTCGGCCAGGAGGATGCGGCTCACGCGGCATCCCCTTCAGGCGCGGGAATGCGCGCCTGCACGCAGGTGCCCTGGCCCGGCGTGGAGTCGATCCGCACCATCCCTTCGAGCAGCTGCGCGCGCTCGCGCAGGCCGATCAGGCCCAGGGATTGCGGCTTGCGCGCGCAGGCGGCGTCGAAGCCGACGCCGTCGTCGCGCACCTCCAGCACGATCTCGCGGCCCTCTCGCGCCACCCGGACGCGGGCGGTGCTCGCCCCGGCGTGCTTGGCGACGTTGGCCAGCGATTCCTGGACGATGCGGAAGACGGCGGTGGCGTGGGGTTCCTGCAGCTCCAGTGTTTCGTCGACATCGAGCGCGCAGGCCACGCCGTGACGCTGGGTGAAGCTCTGTGCCAGCCACTCGATGGCGGGCACCAGGCCCAGGTCGTCCAGGACTAGCGGACGCAGGTCGGCAGCGATACGGCGCACCGAGGCGATGCTGGTGTCCAGCATGCGCAGCATGCCCAGGGCCTTGTCGGTGGCCGACGGGTCGCCGCCCAGGTGGTCGCGCAGCCAGATGGCGTCCATCTTGAGGGCGGTGAGGGACTGGGCCAGCTCGTCGTGCAGCTCGCGGGCGACACGGCTCTTTTCCTGTTCGCGCACGGCCGCTGCCTCGGTGGCGAAACGGGCGAGGTCCTGGCGGGCGCGCACGCGCTCGGTGACGTCGCGCAGGATGACGGAGAACACCTTGCCGTGGCGGGTCTCGATCTGGGAGATGGACGCGTCCATGGGGAACTCGCTGCCATCGGCGCGCAGGCCCCAGAGGGTGACGCCGTCACCGCCCTGCCCCTTGCGGCGCGTGGTGACGCCGGTGGCGGCAAAGCGTCGCACGTGGTCGCCGTGGCCGCGGCGGAAACGCTCGGGCATGAGCATGGACAGGGGCTGGCCCATGACCTGGGCCGACGACCAGCCGAAGATCTGTTCGGCGGCGCGGTTGTACATGACGATGTGCTCCGCCTCATCGATGCTGACGATGGCGTCCATGGCCGAATCCAGGAGCGCCGCCAGGCTGCTGGCGGCTTCGGCGTCATTCAGGAGGGAAAAGGGCACGTGTAACTGCGGTCGTGTCTTCACCGCAAATTACAGCACAAGCCCGCAGCCTGGCGGGCGACCCGGGAATCGGTTTACTCGTGAAGGGGTTCAGGTCGACCCGGGCCGCCCGGGCCCACGAGGGTCAGGGCGGTGAGGCTGGACAGCAGGGCCACCGCCCAGAAGATGAAGAAGGCCACGGTGTAGACCGCCTGGCGCGACCAGCCCAGCGGGCCGTCCCCCCAACTGAGGTCCAGCGGGTCGACGACGGCGAACACCACGGCCTCCAGCAGGCAGGCGGCCAGGAAGGCCGGCCAGGCCACGGCCATGATCAATTTGCTCCACATGACGATCAGTCCTTCCGGGTCGTTGTCGTTGTGGTGCCCACTGTAGGGGCAAGCTCAGCGCCCGTCAGCCGGGGTCAACCCGGAGTCCGGGGTGGCGGCGTGGTTGCGGCCTTGCTGGGCCGGCATCATGGCCTTGCCCCCCTGGGCGGCCAGGGTCCTGTTGATTTCGATGCCCTGGCGGTAATAGTCCTCGGCGACCAGGGGATCGGGCGTGCGCAGCGCCAGCACCAGGGTGGCGATGCCGGCGACGACGACGATGGCGGGGCCGGCGATGATCAGCCACACATGGCCGTGGGTCCACCAGGGCTTGCTGGCGGTTTCGGGTTGGTCGGGCTGGTTCATGGTCAGTACCTTTGGGTGCGGCGGGGCTCAGGACCGCGGCATGAGGAAAACGGATTTTTCGGTGACGGCAGCACCGGTGGCGGACGTGATCTGGAACCGGATCTTGTGCGAACCGGGCTCGGCCGAGCCATACTGCACCTGCAGGCGCAGGACGACCCAGCGCGACTGGGTGGGATCGACGCTGAATTCCGACTCGGAGGCCACCACCAGGCCCGGCAGGCCCTCGGCCGTGACCCGGTAGGTCTGGGCCTGCTCGGTGGCGTTCATGATCTGCAGGCGGTAGACGTTCTCGATGCGGCCGCCCGCGACGATGCGCGCCAGCGATGCGCGGTCACGCACCACGTCGACCTTGAGCGGCGTGCGCATCGCCAGGCTGATGCCCATGGCCACGACCAGGGCGCCCAGGAGGGCGGTGTACACCAGCACGCGCGGGCGCAGCACATGGCGCAGGATCTGCCGGCTGTCCCAGCGCTCCTTGAGCGCATGCTGGGTGGTGAAGCTGATCAGGCCGCGCGGGTAGCGCATCTTGTCCATGACGCCGTTGCAGACGTCGACGCAGGCGCCGCAGCCGATGCATTCGTACTGCAGGCCGTCGCGGATGTCGATGCCGGTGGGACAGACCTGCACGCACAGGTTGCAGTCGATGCACGAGCCCAGGCCCTTGGCGGCCAGGTCGTCCTTGCGGCCCCGGGTGCCGCGGGGCTCGCCACGCGCCGCGTCATAGCTGACGATGAGCGTGTCCTTGTCGAACATGGCGCTCTGGAAGCGGGCGTAGGGGCACATGTACTTGCACACCTGCTCGCGCATCCAGCCGGCGTTGCCATAGGTGGCAAAGCCGTAGAAGAACACCCAGAACACCTCCCAGGAGCCCATGCGGGTCTGCAGGAACTCCATGCCCAGCTCGGTGATGGGCGTGAAGTAGCCCACGAAGGTGAAGCCGGTCCAGATGGAAAAGCCGATCCACAGGAGGTGCTTGAACCATTTCTTGACCAGCTTCTCCAGGGACATCGGGGCGCCGTCGAGCTTCATGCGCTGGGCGCGGTCGCCCTCGACGTGGCGCTCGATCCACAGGAAGATCTCGGTGTAGACGGTCTGCGGGCAGGCGAAGCCGCACCACAGGCGGCCGGCCACGGCGGTGAAGAGGAACAGCGACAGCGCGCTAATCACCAGCAGGCCGGTGAGGTAGATGAAGTCCTGCGGGTACAGGACATAGCCGAAGATGTAGAAGCGCCGCGCCGCCAGGTCGAACAGTACCGCCTGGCGCTCGCCCCACTGCAGCCAGGGCAGGCCGTAGAAGACCAGCTGCGTGAGCCAGACGAAGGCCCAGCGCCAGCTGGCGAAGCGGCCCGCGACGGTGCGCGGGTAGATCTTCTTGGCCGACTCGTAGAGCGATTGGTAGACGACTTCGTCATCGCCCCCCGCCCCTTGCGGGACGATGGGGGAGACCTTGCGCGGCGAGTCGGACATGGGCGGTGGAAGACCTTGGAAGGACCTCAGGGCTGCTTGGCCACGGCCACGGGCTTGTTGGACAGGCCCCAGACGTAGGCGGTCAGGACATGGATCTGCTCGGGCGTCAGCTTGCCCTCCTGGCCCGGCATGACGTTGACCTTGCCATTGTTCACCATGTTGATGATGGCCTGCTCGCCCCAGCCATGCAGCCAGGTGTCGTCGGCCAGGTTCGGCGCGCCCAGGGCGGCGTTGCCCTTGCCGTCCGCGCCGTGGCAGGCGGCGCAGGCAGCGTACTTGGACTTGCCCAGTTGCGCGCGCACCGAGTCGTGCGGGGCATTGGACAGGCTCAGGACGTAGTGGGCGACGTTCTTGACGTCCTCGGGCGAGCCGACGGCAGCGGCCATCGGGGGCATGTTGCCCTGGCGGCCCTTGACCAGCGTCTCGGCAATCTTGTCGGCCGAGCCGCCGTGCAGCCAGTCGCCGTCGGTCAGGTTGGGGAAGCCCTTGCTGCCGCGGGCGTCGGAGCCGTGGCACTGCGCGCAGTTGTTCATGAACAGGCGCTCGCCCACGGCCATGGCCTTGGCGTCGCCGGCCAGTTCCTCGGGCTTGCGGGAGGTGAACTGGGCGTACAGGGGCGCGAGCTCCTGCCGGGCCTTTTCCACTTCCTGCTCATAGGCGCCGCGCGAGGTCCAGCCCAGCTTGCCGGGGGCATCGCCGAAGCCGGGGTAGGCCACCAGGTACAGCAGCGAGAAGACGATGGTGAGGACAAACATCCACATCCACCAGCGCGGCAGGGGGTTGTTCATCTCGCGCAGGTCTTCGTCCCAGACGTGGCCGGTGGTGTTGTCCGCGTCGGCCGCGACCTTCTTGCGGGCGGTGACCCACAGCAGCAGCAGGCAGGCGAGGATGCCGCCCACGGTGATGGCGGCCACGAAGACCGACCAGAAATTGGAGGTGAAGTCGCTCATGGTGCGCCTATCAGTCTTGTTGGAACGGGATCGAGGCAGCGTCCTCGAAACGGCCCTTGTTGCGGCGGGCGTAGGCCCAGGCCGCGATGGCCAGGAATGTCGCGAGGGAAACCAGCGTGGCGACGATGCGCGCGGTGGTGATGTCCATGGCCGTCTCCTTTACTTCAGCGCCAGGCCCATGCCTTGCAGGTACGCCACCAGGGCGTCCATCTCGGTCTTGCCCTTGAGGGCCTCGGGGGCCTTGGCGATCTCCTCGTCGGAGTACGGCACGCCCACGGTGCGCAGGGCCTTCATCTTCGGCTGGATCTCGGCCGGCACCAGGGCCGTCTTCTCCAGCCAGGGGTAGGCGGGCATGTTGGACTCGGGCACCACGTCACGCGGGTTGACCAGGTGGATGCGGTGCCACTCGTCGGAGTACTTGCCGCCCACGCGGTGCAGGTCCGGGCCGGTGCGCTTGGAGCCCCACTGGAAGGGGTGGTCGTAGACGAACTCGCCGGCGACCGAGTAGTGGCCATAGCGCAGCGTCTCGGCGCGGAAGGGACGGATCATCTGCGAGTGGCAGTTGTAGCAGCCCTCGCGCAGGTAGATGTCGCGGCCGGCCAGCTGCAGCGGGTTGTAGGGCTTGACGCCCTGCACCGCCTCGGTGGTGGACTTCTGGAAGAACAGCGGCACGATCTCGACGAGGCCGCCGAAGGCGACGACCACGACGATCAGCACGATCATCAGGAAGTTGTTGGTCTCGACCTTCTCGTGGCTGAAACCGGCGTTCTGGTTGGAATGGCTCATGTTGGAACGTCCTTCGATTCGTCAGGCGTGGGCGGGGACCGGCACGGCGACCTGGACGGCGCGGCCATTGGCCACGGTCAGCCAGGTGTTCCACAGCATGACCAGCATGCCGGCCAGGTACAGCAGGCCGCCGGCGACGCGGATCACGTAGAAGGGATAGGTCGCCTTGACGCTCTCGACGAAGGTGTAGGTCAGGGTGCCGTCCGGGTTGACGGCGCGCCACATCAGGCCCTGCATGACGCCGGCGATCCACATGGCGGCGATGTACAGGACGATGCCGATGGTGGCGACCCAGAAGTGCACCTCGATGGCCTTGGTGCTGTACATCTTCTTCTGGCCGAACAGGCGCGGGATCAGGTAGTACAGCGAGCCCATGGAGACCAGGCCCACCCAGCCCAGGGCGCCCGAGTGCACGTGGCCGACGGTCCAGTCGGTGTAGTGGGACAGGGCGTTGACGGTCTTGATGGACATCATCGGTCCCTCGAAGGTGCTCATGCCGTAGAACGACAGGGACACGATCAGGAAGCGCAGGACGGGGTCGTCACGCAGCTTGTGCCACGCACCCGACAGGGTCATGATGCCGTTGATCATGCCGCCCCACGACGGCGCCAGCAGGATCAGGGAGAACAGCATGCCCACCGACTGGGTCCAGTCCGGCAGCGCGGTGAAGTGCAGGTGGTGCGGGCCCGCCCACATGTAGGTGAAGATCAGCGCCCAGAAGTGGACGATGGACAGGCGGTAGCTGTAGACGGGACGCTCGGCCTGCTTGGGGATGAAGTAGTACATCATGCCCAGGAAGCCCGCGGTCAGGAAGAAGCCCACCGCGTTGTGGCCGTACCACCACTGGATCATCGCGTCCTGCACGCCGGCGTAGGCGGAGTAGGACTTCATCAGGCCGGACGGGACGGCGGCGCTGTTGACCAGGTGCAGCAGGGCGACGGCGATGATGAAGGCGCCGTAGAACCAGTTGGCCACGTAGATGTGGCGAACCTTGCGGGTGCCGATGGTCCCGAAGAACACGACGGCATAGGCGACCCACACCAGGGTGATCAGGATGTCGATCGGCCACTCCAGCTCGGCGTACTCCTTGCCCGAGGTGTAGCCCAGGGGCAGCGAGACGGCGGCGGCCACGATGACGGCCTGCCAGCCCCAGAAGGTGAAGGCCGCCAGCTTGGGCGCGAACAGCGGCACGTGCGAGGTGCGCTGGACCACCCAGTAGCTGGTGGCGAACAGCGCGCACCCGCCGAAGGCGAAGATCACCGCATTGGTATGCAGCGGGCGCAGGCGGCCGTAGGACAGCCAGGGAATGCCGAAGTTCAGTTCAGGCCAGGCCAGCTGGGCCGCAATGAACACGCCTACCAGCATGCCCACTACGCCCCAGACCACGGCCATGAGGGAGAACTGGCGCACCACGGTGTCGTGGTATCGCGCGGGAGCGAGAGAGTCCGTCGTCATGGGAGTAAACACCTTTTTTGATGTTTCTCCAGTGTCCCGGACCCGACCGGGTTAACCCTTGATTCAGGTCAATCGCTGTGCAGAATGCGCTCGCCTTCGGCGTCCAGCGCGTCGAATTGACCACGCCAGACCGCCCAGCCCAGGCCCACGAGGATGGCCAGCGCCAGGACGACGGACAGCGGGATCAATACGAAAAGGATATCCATCTTCAGTCCAGGGCACGCACCGTGGCCAGGCGCGCGGAGTTCATCACCACCAGCAGGGAGCTGGCCGCCATGCCGATGCCGGCCAGCCAGGCGGGCATGAAGCCGGCGATGGCCAGGGGCACGCAGGCGGCGTTGTAAAGCGCCGCCCAGCCCAGATTCTCGCGCACGATGGCGCGGGTGCGGCGGGCCTGGCCCACCAGGAGGGCCACCGCGGCCAGCTGGCCGCCCTGGACCACGACGTCGCTGCGGGACTGGGCCAGGGGGACGCTCTGCCCCATGGCGACGGACACGTCGGCCAGGGCCAGCACGGGGCCGTCGTTCATGCCGTCACCCACCATGAGCACGCGCCGGCCCTGGGCCTGCAGCGCCTTGACCCGGGCCAGCTTGTCCTCGGGGGCGCAGGCGCCGTGCCAGTGGGCGATGCCCGCCCGGTCCGCGAGGCGGGCCACGGCCTCGGGCCGGTCGCCGGACAGCAGCTGCACCTCCAGTCCCATGCGGCGCAGCGCCGCGACGGCACTGACCGCGTCGGGCCGCAGGGCCTCGTCCAGGTCGAAGGTCGCCAGCCAGCCCGATTCATCGGCCAGGTGGGCCTGGGGGCCGCCCGCGCCGGGCCGGGTGGTGGCCTGGGGCGCGCCGCAGAAGGCCGCGGACCCCAGGCGCAGGCGGCGACCCGCCAGGGGACCGGCCTGCGGCACGCCCTCCAGCCCCTGCCCTGGCCACTCCCGCACAGCGGCGACCGGGAGGGGATCGGCCGGCCCGGCCTCGGCCAGGGCCCGGGAGACGGGGTGCAGGGACTGCGCCGCCAGGGCGGCGGCCGCGGTCCGCAAGGCCGCCTCATCGGCGCCCTCCCGGCAGCGCAGGCCCGCGAGGGTCAGGCGATCCTGGGTGAGGGTGCCGGTCTTGTCGAAGACCACGGTGTCGGCCGCCGCACCGCCCTCCAGGGCCTGCAGCTGGCGCACCAGCACGCCCCGGCGCGCCAGCGCACCAGCGCTGGCCAGGGTCGCCGCCGGGGTGGCCAGCGACAGGGCGCAGGGACAGGTGACGACCAGGACCGCCACCGCAACGGCCAGCGCGTGGGCGGGGCCGGTCGGCCACCACCAGGCGGCCGCGGCTGCGGCGGCGGCGAGCACTGCCAGCAGGAAGGGGCTGGCGATGCGGTCGGCCAGCTGCGCCAGGCGCGGCTTGTCGACCGAGGCGCGCTCCATCAGGGCGACGATGCCGGCGAACCGGGTGTCGGGCCCCAGGCGCTCCACCCGCACGGTGACGGCGCCGGTGAGGTTGTGGCTGCCGGCGATCACGGCATCCCCGGCCCGGCGGGCCAGGGCCTCGGATTCGCCGGTGAGCAGGGCCTCGTCGACCCGGGTCTCGCCGGATTCGATGCAGCCGTCCACGGGGAAGGCTTCACCGGGCAGCACCCGGATCCGGTCCCCCACCGCCAGGCGGCGCACGGGCACGCGCTCCCAGCCCGTGCCACCGGCGGCCTGGCGCTCCACGCTGGGCGGCAGGCCTCGCATCAGGGCCTCCAAGGAGCCGGCGGTGCGATCGCGCAGGCGCTGCTCCAGCAGCCGGCCCGACAGGAGGAAGAAGACGAACATGGTGACCGAGTCGTACCAGACCTCCCGACCCCAGGGACCGGCGGGGTCGAAGGTGGCGGCGGTGCTGGCCGCGAAGGCGATGAGGATGCCCAGGGCCACCGGCACGTCCATGCCGACACGGCGGTTGCGCAGGTCACGCAGGGCCGAGGTGAAGAACGGCCAGCAGGAAAACAGCACCACCGGCAGCGTCATCATCCAGGCGCCCCAGCGCAGCAGGGCCTCGATGTCGGGGGTGATCTCGCCCGGGGCGGCGATGTACAGGGGCCACGAGTACATCATGGCCTGCATCATCCCGAAGCCGGCCACCAGCCAGCGCCACAGGGCCAGGCGGGCAGCGCGCTGGCGCGGCGCGGCGTCCAGCAGGTCGCCGGCCGGGACAGCGCCGTAGCCGGACTGCCGCAGCGACACCAGCCACTGCGAGGGCCGGGCTCGCCCGGCGTCCCAGACCACGCGGGCCGTGGCCGAGGCGCCGTTGACCTGGACGGATTCCACACCGGGCACGCGCTGCAGGGCCTGCTCCACGGCCAGGGTGCAGGCTGCGCAGTGCATGCCCTCGATGGCCAGGTAGGACTCCCAGCAGCCGTCCCGCCCGGCCAGGGCGCGGCCGAAGGCGCCCCACTCGGCGGGCTCGTCCAGCGCGGCCCAGGCCGCCGCGTCGTCCCGCGGGACCGCACGGCCGCGCGAGGGCGCGGCCGTGCGGTCGTCGCCAAACGGCAGGATCACGGAGGCAGAATCGGGCATCGCACTAGACTATCGCACGGCCGCAGCGGTGCGTTGACGTGGATCAACGCCCGCCCGGGGCTGCCCACCTAAGCTGCAACACCATGTACAAACGCATCCTGCTGGCCACCGATGACTCCAGGCTTTCCCGCAAGGCGGAGAAATCCGCGATCGCGCTGGCCGCCTCCCTGGGCGCCAGCCTGGTCGTGGTCAACGTGGTGCCGGACTACCCGGTGAGCTTCTTCGACGGATCGGTGACGGTGACGCCGCAGGACGTGGCGCGCATCGAGCAGGCCTGGACGGACAAGGGCCAGGCCGTGGTGGATGCCGTGGTGGCCACCGCCACCAAGCGCGGCGTGGCCGCGCGGGGCACGCTGGCCCACTCCGACCGGGTGGCCGATGCCATCATGGCCGCCGCCCGCAAGCACAAGTGCGACCTGATCGTGATGGCCTCCCACGGCCGCCGCGGCGTGGCCCGCGTGCTGCTGGGAAGCGAGACGCAGCACGTGCTGACGCACAGCACCATCCCGGTGCTGGTGCTGCGCTGAAACCCCGATGCACCATGCGGTCACCGCTTGCCGCCACAATAAGCGTTCGACAACAACAACCTTGAGGAAACCCATTCCATGAAGATCATCCTCGCCGCCGACGGCAGCCAGTACACCAAGAAAGCCCTCGCCTTCCTCGTCACGCACGAGAGCCTGGCCGGCCCGGAAGATGAAGTGATCGTCGTCAACGTGCAGCCCCAGCTGCCCCCCCGGGTGCGCTCGGCCGTGGGCGCCGACGTGGCCAAGGGCTACCAGACCGACGAAGCCGAGAAGGTGCTCGCCCCGATCCGCAAGTTCATGGACAAGCACGACATCAAGTTCCGCTGCGAGTGGGCCGTCGGCCATGCGGACGAGGTGATCCTCAAGGCCGCCAAGAAGTCCAAGGCCCACATGATCGTGATGGGCACCCACGGCCACGGCGTGCTCGGCCGCGCCCTCCTGGGCAGCGTGGCCCAGAAGGTGGTGACCGGCGCCGACGTGCCGGTGATGCTGGTCAAGTAAGAAGCACAACGAAAAAGGCGCCTCCTGCAGGCGCCTTTTTCCTGGGGCCCGGCCTGGCGGGCCAGCGCGGGCTCAGGCCCGCAGCGCCTGGGCCTCGCGCGCCAGGCGCGTGATGCGCTCCCAGTCGCCGCTGGCCACCGCATCGCCGGGCGTCAGCCAGGAGCCGCCCACGCAGACCACGTTGGGCAGCGACAGGAACTCCTTCGCGTTCGCCGGCGAGACCCCGCCCGTGGGGCAGAAGCGCACGTCGGTGAAGGGGCCGCTCCAGGCCTTGAGCATGGACGGGCCGCCCGCCTGCATGGCAGGGAAGAACTTCAACTCGGTGTAGCCGTCCTCGCTGGCGGCCATGATCTCGCTGCCGGTGGCAACGCCGGGCAGCAGGGGCAGGCCCAGTTCACGGCAGGCCAGGCCCACCCGGGAGGTGTAGCCGGGGCTGACCGCAAAACGCGCGCCGGCATCCCGTGCGGCACGGGCATCGGCCACGCTGCGCACCGTGCCGGCGCCGGCCACGGCATCGGGCACCTCGCGGGCGATGGCCTCGATGCAGGCCAGCGCGGCGGGGGTGCGCAAGGTCACTTCCAGCATGCGGATGCCGCCAGCCACCAGGGCGCGCGCCAGGGGCACGGCGTGGGCCACGTCCTCCAGCACGATCACCGGGATGACCGGCGCATCGCGCATGACGTCCAGCGCGGTGAGGGGGGCTTGGTTCGTCACAGCCACGTGCAGGCTCCTTCTTCCGCCGTCAGGGCATTGCGCCGGAATCCGGCAAACAGGTCACGCCCCAGGCCGACCTGGTTGGCGGCATGGAGGTCCTCCGGCAAGGTGGCCGGCACACGGGCCGTCCACTCGGCGGGATCGACCCGCGCCTCGAGCGTTCCGGCCACGGCGTCCAGGCGGATGACGTCGCCATCGCGCACCTTGGCCAGCGGGCCGCCGGTGGCCGCTTCGGGCGAGACATGGATGGCGGCGGGGACCTTGCCGGAGGCGCCGCTCATGCGGCCGTCGGTCACCAGCGCCACGCGCCAGCCCTCCCCCTGCAGCACGGCCAGCGGCGGCGTGAGCTTGTGCAGCTCGGGCATGCCGTTGGCGCGCGGGCCCTGCCAGCGCACCACGCAGACCAGGCCGCCGGCGCCGTTCTCGCGGCAGGCCTTCTCCAGCTCGCCGGCGGCGAAGGCCTTCATCAGCGCCTCCTGGCTGTCGAAGACACGCGCGGGCGCCTCGACGATGTGGCGGTCCTCCGGCACGGCCGAGACCTTGATGACACCGCGGCCCAGGTTGCCGGCCAGCAGCTTGAGGCCGCCGGTGGGGCTGAACGGGGCGGCGGCCGGACGCACCACGGACTCGTCGCCGCTCGCGCCGATGTCGCTCCAGCGCAGCACGCCGCGATCGAGCGCGGGGCGCTGGCCGTATTCCTGGAAGCCGGCGGGGCGCACGGTGGCCACGTCGGCATGCATGAAGCCCGCGTCCTTGAGCTCGCGGATGATGAAGCCGGGGCCGCCGGCTTCCTGGAAGTGGTTCACGTCGGCGCTGCCGTTGGGGTAGACGCGCGCCAGCAACGGCGCCACGGAGGACAGCTGCGAGAAGTCGTCCCAGTCGATGGCGATGCCGGCTGCCCGTGCCACCGCCACCCAGTGGATCAGGTGGTTGGTGGAGCCGCCGGTGGCGATGAGGGCGACCATGGCGTTGACGATGCAGCGCTCGTCGACCACGCGGCCGATGGGGGTGTAGTGCTGGCGCTGCGTGATGCCCAGCACCGTGCGCACGGCCTCGCGCGTGAGGTGCTCGCGCAACTCGGTGCCCGGGTGGATGAAGGCGGCGCCGGGCACGTGCAGGCCCATGGCCTCCATCAGCATCTGGTTGCTGTTGGCGGTGCCGTAGAAGGTGCAGGTGCCCTGGGAGTGGTAGGCCTTCTGCTCGGCCTCGAGCAGCTCGGGCCGGCCGACCTGGCCCTTGGCCGCGAGTTCGCGGACCTTGGCCTTCTCGCTGTTGGACAGGCCGCTGGCCATGGGACCGGCCGGCACGAAGACGGTGGGCAGGTGGCCGAAGTGCAGCGCGCCGATCAGCAGGCCGGGGACGATCTTGTCGCAGATGCCCAGCATGAGGGTGGCGTCGAAGACGTCGTGCGTGAGCGCGATGGCGGCGGCCTGGGCGATGTTGTCGCGGGAGAACAGCGACAGCTCCATGCCCGGCGTGCCCTGGGTGACGCCGTCGCACATGGCCGGCACGCCGCCGGCGACCTGGGCGGTGGCGCCATGCCGGCGGGCCTCGTCCTTGATGATGTCGGGGTAGCCGGCGTAGGGCGCGTGCGCCGACAGCATGTCGTTGTACGAGCTGACGATGGCGATGTTGGGCGCGCGCTCGGCGACGACCTTGAACTTGTCGCTGCCAGGCAGCGCGGCGAAGGCATGGGCCACGTTGGCGCAGCCCAGGCGGTCGGCGCCGCGATCACGCGCGGCCAGTGCGTCCAGGCGCTTCAGGTAGGCGTCGCGGCCGTCGCGGCTGCGTTCGCGGATGCGGTCGGTGACCGCGGCCACCACGGGATGAAGCATCTTGATCTGTGAGGTTGCAGGGAACGATCCATGGTACCCGCTCGCCCCGCCCGGACAAGCCCCAAAGTTACCAACGGGTTACGAACAACGCCGGCCGGGCTTACCCGTGCGAACCGGTACGATCGGCACCATGAGCAGCCTGTCCCAATCCATCGCCGACCTGCGCAAAAGCTACGAACGCGCGGAACTGAGCGAAGACGCCAGCCACGCCGACCCGATGCGGCAGTTCGAGCAGTGGCTCAACGAGGCCGTCTCGGCCGAGGTGCCCGAGCCCAACGCGATGACGCTGGCCACGGTGGGCAGCGACCTGCGCCCGAGCACCCGCGTGGTCCTGATCAAGGGCTTGGACGAGCGCGGCATCGTCTGGTACACCAATTACGACAGCCGCAAGGGCCAGGAGCTGGCGGGCAACCCGTTCGCGGCGCTGCAGTTCCACTGGGTGGAGCTCGAGCGCGTGGTGCGCATCGAGGGCCGGGTGGAAAAGGTCAGCGCCGAGGAAAGCGATGCCTACTTCCACAGCCGGCCGCTGGACTCGCGCATCGGCGCCTGGGCCAGCCCGCAAAGCCAGGTGATTGCCGGCCGCTCGGTGCTGGTGGCCAACGCGGCGAAGTACGGCGCGCAGTTCCTGCTCCAGCCACCGCGCCCGCCGCACTGGGGCGGCTACCGCCTGGTGCCTGACCAGTGGCAGTTCTGGCAGGGCCGCAAGAGCCGCTTGCACGACCGGCTGCGTTACACGCGGACCGAGGGCGCCAACGCCGGTTGGTTGCGGGAGCGACTGGCACCCTGACGCCCGGGCGGCCAGGGGCGCAACGCCACGCCGGGGAGGCTAGCGGCCCGCGAGCCAGGAGGCCACGGCCATCACCACCGGCACCGTGGCCAGCGCGCTGAGGGTAGCCAGGCCCACCGTGGCCGTGACGGTGTCCTGGGCCACCTGGTAACGCTGCGAGAACAGGAAGCTGTTGGCGCCCGCCGGCAGGCCCGCGACCACGACCACCACCATCAGCGGCAGGCCCGTGACCCCCAGCAGCACGCCGGCGGTGGCGACCACCGCGGGCATGACGATGTTCTTGGCGACGACCAGGCCCAGTGCGCCGCGCACATGGCGCGCCAGCGGGGTGTGGGCCAGCGTGATGCCCACCAGCATCAGGGCCACCGGGCTGAGGGCGGCCCCGAGCAGCTGCAGCGGCTTGTCGATGAAGGCGGGCACGGTCAGGCCCGTCTGGGCGAAGGCCATGCCCGCGATGATGGGAAGCGGAACCGGGTGGAGCACGGAGTTGCGCACCGCGATGAAGACGGTGCGCGCCATGCCCGTGCTTGCGCCCTCGCCGCCCGCCAGCCGCGCCTCCCGCGCGGTGGCCAGCTCCAGCACCAGGGTGGCCAGCGTGAGCAGCAGGACGGTGTGGAGGGTGTAGAGAGTGAACAGCGTGACCAGCCCCTGCTCGCCGAAGGCCAGGCCCACCAGCGGGATGCCGATCATCACCGTGTTGCTGAAGGTGGAGGTCAGCGCCAGGACCGCGCCGCGCCGGGTGAAGCCGCACGCCAGCAAGGTGCCGGCGAAGACCAGCCCGATGCCGACGAAGTAGGCGCCCACGGGCGTGAAGTCCAGGTCCTGCGGCTGCACCTTGCTCATGGTGCGAAACAGCAAGGCCGGGGTGAGGACCAGGAAGACGAGGTTGGACAGGTCCTTGACGGACTGCCCGCCGACCCAGCCGCGACGGCCGACGACGATGCCCAGGGCGATGATCAGGACGACGGGCAGGAGGGAGACGATGACGGGATGGTCCAAGGCGGGCGGCAAGAGGCGGGAAGAGACCTGAGTCTACCGGCCCGCTCCATGCCCGCCCCCAGGCCCCGTCGGCCCCTCAGAACTGCGCCCGCACCCCCACCCGCAGGCTGCGCCCCGCCAGCACCGCCCGGCCAGGCGCCGTCTGCGTGAGGATGGACGTCGCGCTGCGCGCGCGCTTGCCGGTCAGGTTGTCCAGGCGCGCATAGGCCACCACGTCGCCCTCACCCGCGCGGATCGTGCGCGTGAGCGCCGCATGCCACAAGGTGTAGCCCGGCGTGGCCTGCTCGCCAGCCGGCACGCGGTCCTGGCGGGCGGCGGCGTCGAAGCCCAGGCGGGCACCCCAGTCGCCCAGGCGGGTGACCAGCGTGGCGCCCAGGCGGGCCGGCGCGATGCGCGGCAGCGGCTGGCCCGTGGCGAGGTTGGTGGCGCGTACGAGGTCGCCGCGCCACTCCAGGTCGATGCGCGAGGGCTGCTCGCGCAGGCGCAGGGTGCCGGAGGCCTCCAGGCCCTGGAAGCGGGCGCGGACCGCCCGGTAGGCGTACTCGGGCAGCAGGTCGCCGCCGGCATCGGCCTGCTGCGCACCCGTGGCCTCGAGCGAGACGAACTGGCTGAAGCGGTTCGCGAAGGCCGACACCTTGGCCGAGTGGCCGCCCTGCGTCCACTGCGCGCCCAGGTCCAGGTTGGCCGAACGTTCCTTGCCCAGGCCGGGATCGCCCACCTCCCAGGCGCCGGTGGCCACGTGCGGGCCGTTGGCAAACAGCTCGTAGTCGCGCGGCGCGCGCTCGGTGCGGGCCAGGTTGGCGGTGAGCTGCCAGGCCGGCGCGGCGTTCCACAGCGCCCCCAGCGCCACGCTGGTCGGCGCGAAGCGCCGCTCGCCCGCCGTGAAGCGGGCCGGATCGGGGTCGCCCGAGGACGCCACACGCACGGACTCGCGGCGCAGGCCGGCGCTCAGGCGGCCGAAGCCGGTGGCCAGCTCCTCGTAGGCGAAGACGGCCCGCTGCCGGGTGAGGCTGTGGGGCGCGAAGGCCTCTTCCCCATCGGCGGCGAAGCGCGAATGCTCGGCCTGCAGCCCCACCAGGCCGGTGAGCGCGCCCAGCGGCCGGTGGCGGGCCTCCAGGCGCAGGTCGTTGCCGCGGTTGCGGAAGACGGTGCCGGGCTCGCCGGCGTCGAACTCGGTGTGGCGGTAGTCGGTGTGGGCGGCCTGGACCCGCAGGCTCTCCAGCGGGCCGGCCACCGGCTTCCAGCGTCCTTCCAGCGCGTAGCGGTCGGACTTCATGCCGATGCGCACCTCCTCCTCGGCGGCGGAGCCGTAGTCGTGGCGGAAGGTGGTGGCCGAGGCGCCCAGGAAGCCGCGGTCGAAGAAGGCGGTGGCGCCCACCGCACCGCCACGTGCCTCGCTGCCGGTGTTGCACAGGCGGCGCGAGGTCGTGGTGGCGCCGCCCCGGGTGCACTCCAGCGTGGCGGGCACCCGCACATCGCCGGACTGGCGGCCGGACGCATCCACGTGGACGGCGTAGCGGCCGTTGCCGCCCTCCACCATCACGGCGCCGCCGGACTCGCGGTTGGCGGAGGCGGCACTGGCGTCGATGCGGCCCGTCACGCCTTCGATGGGCTCGCGGGGAATGCGGTTGTCAATGAGGTTCACCACCCCGCCCACGGCGCTACCGCCATACAGCAAGGCGGCCGGGCCGCGCAGGACCTCGATGGCCTCGACCGCGATCGGGTCCGACGGCACGGCGTGGTCGAAGCTCAGGCCGGAGGCGTCCAAGCTGGCGCCGCCGTTGTGGAGGATGCGGATGCGGTCGCCGTCGAGGCCGCGTATGATGGGGCGGCTGACATTCGGGCCGAACTGGGTGGCGGCCACGCCGGGCATGCCGTCGAGCGTGCCGCCCAGGCTGCCCTGCGTGCGAAGCAGCAGGCCCGGGCCGGACAGGCGCTCGGCCGGCGCGATGCGCAAGCCGCTGCCCAGGGGGCTGGCGGTGACGGTGACTTCAGACAGGGTGCCGGTGGATTGCGCCGAGGCGGCGAGCCAGGCGCTGGCAAGGGCAGCGCCAACGGCACTGCGGGAAAAGCGGGTTTTCATGACGAATGAGGGTACGGACGGCGTCGACGAAAAGGCGCACGCCCCGCCGGGAGATCCCGGCCGGGCAGCGCAATGAAGCGGAGTCAGTACCCGGCCGGCGGGCCGCGGGCATCGAACGGCCGTGCGGCGGGCCGCGCGCAGGGCGCCGCCGGGGCCAGCAGGGCGAGGAGGACCGGCGCGAGCACCGGCATGGCCACCAGCGGCGACGGCAGGCCGTCCGGCGCCGCCGCATCGAACAGGTGGCAGACCGGCCCGTCGGCGTCGTGGCCCACGAACAGGGCCGCCAGCAGGGAGGCCGGGGCGGGGGCCTTCGAGGCTGCGGCGTGGTGCGCGGGGTGCCCCATCCCCGCCAGCGAGGCCGCATGCCCGGGGTGCGCCACGCGGTGGACGAACGCCAGCGATTGCGCCCCGGCCAGGGCGCACGCCAGGACGAACGCGATCCACCACCGCCGCAAGGGCATGCTCAGTCCTTCACCAGCGACGCGAAGGTCTTGCGGAACTTCGCCACCTTCGGCGCCGCCACGGCCAGACAGTAGCCCTGGTACGGGTTGCGCTCGAAGAAGTCCTGGTGGTAATCCTCAGCCGGCCAGTAGTCGGCCAGCGGCAGGACCTCCGTGACGATGGGCGCACCGAAAAGCTTGTCCTGGCTCATCTCACGGATGAGGTCATCGGCCACGTCCTTCTGCGGCGGCGTGGTGAAGTAGATGCCGCTGCGGTACTGCGTGCCCACGTCGTGCCCCTGCCGGTTCAACTGGGTGGGGTCGTGGATGGTGAAGAAGATCTCCAGGATCTGCCGCAGGCTGACCTGCGCGGGGTCGTACGCCAGCTTCACCACTTCGGCGCAGCCCGTGGTGCCGGTGCACACCTGCTCGTAGGTGGGCCGCCCGGCCTGGCCGTTGCAATAGCCCGACTCGACGTCGGTGATGCCGCGCACCTTGACGAAGACGGCCTCGGTGCACCAGAAGCAGCCGCCACCCAGGACGATGGTTTCGATGGAGCTCATGTCGTTTCCCTTCACGAAGGCGTGGGCCTGCGCACGGGCGACACTCTAGCCGTTTCCGGCCAGGCCGGCGGGCGCTAGGATGCAGGCCGTATGGAAACCGGTGATCTCAAGGCCCTCCTCAGCCCGCTCATGCTGCCGCCTGCCGGGCCGCTGCTGCTTGCCCTGTTCGGCTGGTGGCTGGCCGGGATGACGCGGTGGTTCGGCCGCTTCCTGGTGTTTGCCGCCCTCGCCTCGCTGTGGGCGCTGTCCAGCGGCGCGGTGTCCGTGTGGCTGGCCCGCACCCTGCTGCCGCTGCCGCCCGCCGCCACGCTGGTGGACGTGCGACGGGCCCGGGTGCAGGCCGTGGTGGTGCTGGGCGGCGGAGTGCTGCCGCAGGCGCCCGAGTACGGCCCGCCCCAGCCCTCCAGCCACAGCCTGGCCCGCCTGCGTTACGGCGTGCGGCTGGCACGCCAGGCCGCCCTGCCCCTGGCCTTCACCGGTGGGCGCGGCTGGGCGGGCAACGGGCAGGCCAGCGAGGCCGAGGCCGCCCGGCTGGCCGCCCGGCAGGATTTCGGGTTCGACCTGCGCTGGGCCGAGGACCAGTCCCGCGATACCCGCGAGAACGCGCTGCGCACCGCCCAGTTGCTGCAGCGCGAGGGGATCCGCCGCGTGGCCCTGGTGTCCGACGCCTGGCACCTGCCACGCGCCATCCGGGAGTTCGAGCAGGCCGGCTTCGAGGTGCTGCCCGCCCCCACCGGCCTGCCCTTCACCACCGAACGGCCGGTGCTGGAATGGGTGCCCTCCGCCAACGCCCTGGTCCTGTCGCGCAACGTGCTGCGCGAATGGATCGCCCTGCGCGCGCAGGCCCTGCGAACGCCTTGACCGGCCCAGGGGTCCGGGACTACATTACTAACCAGTCAGTCATTAAGCACAGTCCGATGGAGACCCGACCCGAGGAAGTCCACGCCAAGCGCGAGCGCCGCAAGCAGGCCCGGCCGGGCGAACTGCTGGATGCGGCGCTGGACCTGTTCGTGGAAAAGGGCTTTGCCGCCACCCGTGTCGAGGAGGTGGCCGCCCGCGCCGGCGTGTCCAAGGGCACGCTGTTCCTGTACTTCCCGAGCAAGGAAGAACTGTTCAAGGCCGTGGTGCGCGAGAGCATCGCCGGCCGGATCGGTGAATGGAATGAGGAGTTCGAGCGCTTCGAGGGCAGCACGGCCGACATGCTGCGCGCCTGCATGACGACCTGGTGGGAGCGTGTGGGCGCCACCCGCGCCTCGGGCGTGACCAAGCTGATGCTCAGCGAGGCGCAGAACTTCCCCGAGGTGGCCGCGTTCTACCGCGACGAGGTGGTGACGCCGGGGATGGCCCTGATCCGCCGCATCCTGCAGCGGGGGGTGGACCGCGGGGAGTTCCGCATCGACGACATGGAGTACGCCGCGCTGGCCGTGGTGGCGCCGATGATCTACCTGCAGATGAACAAGCACTCGCACGGCGCCTGCGCCCCGGCCGGCCTGCCGATCGACCCCGCGCGCTACCTGCGCATGCAGGCGGATGTCCTGCTCGGTGGCCTGTGCGCACGGGCCGGCCAGCCCACCGGAGCCGCCACATGAACCGACACACCCTGGCCTGGACGGCAGTGGCCGTGGCCTTGTCGGCCGCAGGCATTGCGGGCATCGCCGCCCTGCGCGCCCAGCCTTCCGCCGGCGTGCCCGCCCCGGCCCGGGCCGAAGCCCTGGTGGAACTGGCAGCCACGGACGTGGCCCGGGCCGCGACCCAGGCGCTGGTCCAGGGCCTGCCATTGAGCGGCACGCTCAAGGCGGTGAACACCGCCGTGGTGAAGGCACGCGTGGCGGGCGAGTTGCAAGGCCTGTCCGTGCGCGAGGGCGACACGGTGCGCGCCGGCCAGGAGATCGCGCGCATCGACCCGGCGGAATCCCAGGCCCGCCTGCGCCAGGCGCGCGAGCAGGCCGATGCCGCCCGCGCGCAGGTGGAGATCGCCCAGCGGCAGTACGACAACAACCAGGCCCTGGTGGGCCAGGGTTTCATTTCGCGCACCGCGCTGGACAGCTCGCAAAGCAGCCTGGCGGGCGCCCGGGCCTCCTACCAGGCCGCCCTGGCCGCCGTGGACGTGGCGAAGAAGGCGCTGGACGACACGGTGCTTCGCGCCCCCATCGGCGGGCAGGTGTCGCAGCGGCTGGCCCAGCCCGGCGAGCGCGTGGCGGTGGACGCGCGGGTGGTGGAGATCGTGGACCCGTCGCGGCTTGAGCTGGAGGCCCTGGTCGGCGCCGCCGATTCCGTGCGGGTGGGCGTCGGCCAGCAGGCGACGCTGGCCGTGGAAGGCGCGACGCAGCCCGTGCGGGCAGTGGTCAGCCGCATCAACCCCAGCGCCCAGGCGGCCAGCCGCAGCGTGGCGGTGTACCTGGCGGTGGCGGGCGCGCCCGGCCTGCGCCAGGGCCTGTTCGCCCGGGGCGAGCTGGCCACCGGCCGCGCGAGCGGCATGGCCGTGCCGCTGTCGGCGCTGCGCACCGACAAGCCGGCGCCCTACCTGCAGGTGGTGGAGAACGAGCGCGTGGCGCACAAGGCGGTGACGCCGGGCGTGCGCGGCGAGGCCGCCGCCGACGGGACGGGCCGCGAGCCCCTGGTGGCCGTGACGGGCGTGGCCGAGGGCGCGGTGGTGATCCTGGGCCATGTGGGCCCGCTGCGCGAGGGAACGCCGGTGCGTTTCACCCGCCCGCTCGCGCCCTGACGCAGGAAGCCGCCCCGCCCCATGTGGTTCACCCGCGTCAGCCTGCGCAACCCCGTCTTCGCGACGATGATGATGCTGGCCCTGGTCGTCCTGGGCCTGTTCTCGCTGCAGCGGCTGAAGGTCGACCAGTTCCCCGCCATCGATTTCCCCGTGGTGGTGGTGACCACCGAGTATCCCGGGGCCTCGCCCGAGATCGTCGAGAGCGAGGTGACGCGCCGGATCGAGGAGGGGGTCAACGCCATCTCCGGCATCAACGCCCTGACCTCGCGCAGCTACGACGGCCAGTCGGTGGTGATCCTGGAGTTCCAGCTGCACGTGGATGGCCGCAAGGCCGCCGATGACGTGCGCGAGAAGGTGGCCACGGTGCGCCCCGCCCTGCGCGCCGAGGTCAAGGAACCGCGGGTGCTGCGCTTCGATCCCGCCAGCCGCGCGATCTGGTCGGTGGCGGTGCTGCCTGACGCCGCCCGGGGCCCGCCGCCCAGCCCGGTGGAACTGACCAACTGGGCCGACCAGACGCTCAAGAAGCGGCTGGAGAACGTGCGCGGCGTGGGCTCGGTGAGCCTGGTGGGCGGCAGCAAGCGCGAGATCAACCTCTACCTGGACCCGGCGGCGATGGAGTCGCTGGGCGTGACGCCCGAGCAGGTGGTGGCCGCCGTGCGCGGCGAGAACCAGCAGCAGCCCCTGGGCACCCTGCGCTCGGCCACCCAGGAGCGCGTGGTGCAGGTGGACGCCCGGCTGCAGCGGCCGGAGGAGTTCGGCCGCATCATCGTGGCCCGGCGAAACGGCACCCCCATCCGCCTGGACCAGGTGGCCCGCGTGGCCGACGGCGCCCAGGAGATGCAGAGCCTGGCCCTGTACGACGGCCAGCGCACGCTGCTGCTGTCGGTGCAGAAGACGCAGGACGAGAACACCATCCAGGTGATCGACGGGCTGAACCAGACCCTGCGGGACCTGTCCGCGCAGCTGCCGGCCGGCGTGCGGCTGGAGCCCGTGGTCGACGCCTCGCGGCCGATCCGGGTGTCCGTGGCCAACGTGCGCGCCACCCTGCTCGAGGGCGCTGTGCTGACGGTGCTGATCGTGTTCCTGTTCCTGAACTCGTGGCGCTCGACGGTGATCACGGGCCTGACACTGCCCATCGCGCTGATCGGCACCTTCCTGTTCATGGACCTGTTCGGGTTCACGGTGAACATGATCACGCTGATGGCGCTGTCCCTGTGCGTGGGCCTGCTGATCGACGACGCCATCGTGGTGCGCGAGAACATCGTGCGCCATGTGCAGATGGGCAAGAGCCCTTACCAGGCCTCGCTGGACGGCACGCAGGAGATCGGCCTGGCGGTGCTGGCGACCACGTTCTCCATCGTGGCGGTGTTCCTGCCGATCGGCTTCATGGGCGGGATCATCGGCAAGTTCTTCCACGAGTTCGGCGTGACCATCGTGGCGGCGGTGCTGATCTCCATGTTCGTGAGCTTCACGCTGGACCCGATGCTGTCGTCCGTGTGGCACGACCCGGAGATCGAGTCCCACGGCCAGGCAGGCGCCGCGCCGCGAACGCTGTATGGCCGCACCCTGGGCCGCATGACCGCGGCCTTCGACCGCGCGACGCAACGCCTGGCCGACGGCTACCAGGCCGTCCTGCGCTGGGCCCTGGGCCACCGCCTGGCGACGGTGATCGGCGCGGCCGGCATCTTCGCGGCCAGCGTGGTGATGCTGCCGATGCTGGGCACCGAGTTCGTGCCCAAGGCCGACTACTCCGAGCTGAACATCAACTTCAACACGCCCGTGGGCTCCTCGCTGGAGCTGACCGAGGCCAAGGCCCGCCAGGTGCAGGCCATCCTGCGCGAGTTTCCCGAGACGCGCTACTCGGTGGCGACGATCAACACCGGCAGCGCGCAGGGCAGGATGTACGCCTCCGTGTACGTGCGGCTGGTGGACCGCAAGGCGCGCACGCGCGACGTGGACCAGATGTCCGCCGCGCTACGCGAGCGCCTGCGGCAGGTGGCCGGCATCACCGTGACCCATGCCGGCCTGCTGGACCCGGTGGGCGGCAACAAGCAGATCGAGCTGTCCATCCTGGGGCCGGACCTGAAGGAACTCGAGCGGCTGGGCCGGCTGGCCCGGGAGCGGCTGCAGGGCATCCCTGGCCTGGTGGACCTGGACTCCAGCGTGAAGGCCGGCCAGCCGGTGGTGGACGTGGCGGTGCAGCGCGACGCGGCCAGCGACCTGGGCCTGTCGGTGGACCAGGTGGCCGCGCCACTGCGTACCCTGGTGGCCGGCCAGACGGTGGGCAACTGGCGCGCGCCGGACGACGAGACCTATGACGTGAACGTGCGCCTGGACCCCGGCGCCCGCCGCGCCACCGCAGACATCGGCCGCCTGCCGCTGGTGGCCGGCACCCAGGCCGACGGCAGCGCCCGCGTGGTGCGGCTGGACCAGGTGGCGCGGGTGCGCGAGGGCACGGGACCGAACCAGATCAACCGCCGCGACCTGTCCCGCGAGGTGGCGATCAACGCCAACGTGTACGGCCGCTCCGCAGGCGAGATCTCCGCCGCGATCCGCGCCGAGATGGACCGCATCAGCCTGCCCCCCGGCTACCGCTGGCAGTTCGGCGGCTCCACGAAAAACATGGCCGAGTCCTTCGGCTACGCGGTCTCGGCGCTGGCGCTGGCGGTGATCTTCATCTACATGATCCTGGCCAGCCAGTTCCGCAGCTTCCTGCAGCCGCTGGCACTCATGACCTCCCTGCCCCTGACGCTGATCGGGGTGGTGCTGGCGCTGATGGCCTTCCGGTCGGCGCTGTCGATGTTCTCGGTGATCGGCATCGTGATGCTGATGGGGCTGGTGACCAAGAACGCCATCCTGCTGGTGGACTTCGCCATCCGCGCCCGCGAGGACGGCCTGGACCGGGCCCAGGCGCTGCTGCTGGCGGCCAAGGTGCGGCTGCGCCCCATCCTCATGACCACGCTTGCCATGATCTTCGGCATGGTGCCCCTGGCCTTCGCGCTGTCGGAGGGCGCCGAGCAGCGCGCGCCCATGGGCCAGGCCGTGATCGGCGGGGTCATCACCTCCTCCCTCCTGACGCTGGTGGTGGTGCCGGTGGTCTACTGCTACCTGGACGACCTGGCCGCCTGGCTGCGCCGCAAGGCGGGCCGCGGAACCCCGCCGCCCCCGGCCAGGGATCCGGCCGCCGCCGCTTCTAAAATGCAAGGTTTGTCCTGATCGCCCCCTTCCCGAGAAAAACGCCATGAGCCTGCCCGCCTCCATCGAACAAGCCCGCTTCAACATGATCGAACAGCAGATCCGCCCCTGGGACGTGCTCGATCCCAAGGTGCTGGCGCTGCTGTCGGTCGTCAAGCGCGAAGCGTTCGTGCCCGAGGCCCACCAGGCCCTGGCCTTCGTGGACATGGAGATCCCGCTGGACGGCTCCGCCGAGGACGCCCTGGCCAACGGCCGCTGCATGCTGGCCCCCCGCGTCGAGGCCCGCCTGCTGCAGGAAGCCGCCCTTCAGCCGCACGAGAAGGTGCTGGAAGTGGGCACCGGCTCCGGTTACATGGCGGCCCTGCTGGCCGGCCAGGCCCTGAGCGTGGTGTCCCTGGAGATCGACCCGCTGCTGGCCGCCACCGCGCGCGCCAACCTGCAGCGCGCCGGCGTGACCAACGTGGAAGTGCGCGAGGCCGACGGCGCCAAGGGCCTGGCCAGCGAGGCGCCCTTCGACGTGATCATGCTGTCCGGCTCCGTGGCCGAGGTGCCCGAGGCCCTGCTGTCGCAGCTCAAGGTCGGCGGCCGCCTGGTGGCCATCGTTGGCAACGAGCCGATGATGCGCGCCACCCTGATCACCCGCACGGGCGAGGCCACCTACACCACCGCCCAGCGCTGGGACACGGTGGCACCGCGCCTGCAGCATTTCCCGCAGCCTTCGCGCTTCAGCTTCTGAGCCGGCCACGCCCCGCGATGATCGACCAGGTCCGCCCCTCGCAATTGGCCGATTGGCTCCAGGCCCATGCCGGCGGGCAACCGCTGGTGCTGGACGTGCGCGAGCCCATGGAGCTGGCCGTGGCCAGCGTGCAGCCCGAGGGCTTCGAGCTGCGCCACATCCCCATGCACCAGATCCCGCAGCAACTCGGCGAGCTGGACCCCGACCGGCCCGTGGCCTGCCTGTGCCACCATGGCATGCGCAGCATGCAGGTGGCGATGTTCCTGGCGCGCAACGGCTTCGGGCAGGTGGTCAACATCGCCGGCGGCATCGACGCCTGGTCCGTGGAGCGGGACCCGTCGGTGCCCCGTTATTGAACCCGCTTCGGCAACCGGCCACGCACGCATTACAAAGAGAAAAGGACGGATCCATGAAAGCCCATCGACTGCGACCCCTGCCCCTGGCGATGGGGCTTGCCTTTCTCGCCAGCGCCGCCCAGGCGCAAAGCCTGCTCGACTTGTACGAGTCGGCCCGCGGCCATGACGCGGCCTGGCAGTCGGCCCGGGCGCAGTACGACGCGGCCGTGGCCCGCGCCGAGCAGGCGCGCGCCGGGCTGCTGCCGCAGGCCGGCCTGTCCGCCACCGCCTCCCAGTCGCAGTTCGACAACAACACGCCCGGCCAGGTGGTCAACCGCGACTACCGCACGCGCTCGGCCACGCTGTCAGCCTCGCAGCCCCTGTACCGCCCCGCCAACCTGGCCACTTTCGAGCAGGGACAGCGCCAGGCGCAAGCGGCCCAGGCGCAGCTGACGGCCGCCGGGCAGGACCTGATCGTGCGCGTGAGCCAGGCCTACTTCGACGTGCTGGCGGCGCAGGACACCCTGGCCTTCGTGCGCGCCCAGAAGGCCGCCGTCAGCGAGCAGCTGGCCGCCGCCCGTCGCAACTTCGAGGTGGGCACCGCCACCATCACCGACACCCGCGAGGCCCAGGCCCGTTTCGACCTGGTGCAGGCGCAGGAGATCGCCGCCGAGAACGACCTGCGGGTCAAGCGGCTGGCGCTGGACACGGTGACCGGCAAGACCGACGCCCAGCCCCTGCCCCTGGCGACGCCGGCCCGGCTGCCCGCGCTGGCGCCCGAGGAGGTCAGCGCCTGGGTCCAGCAGGCCGAGGACGCCAGCCCCGGCATCGCCCAGGCCCGGCTGGGCCTGGAAGTCGCCCGCCTGGAAACCGACAAGGCCAAGGCCGGCCACAAGCCGACCCTGGACCTGACGGCCAGCCGCAACATGACGCAGAACATCAACGGCACCACCAGCACCGGGCTGAGCGGCCGCACCCACCTCACCCAGGTGGGCGTGACCTTCAACCTGCCGCTGTTCGCCGGCCTGTCCACCCAGAACCGCATCCGCGAGACGCTGTCCCTGGAGGAAAAGGCCCAGGCCGACCTGGACAAGGCCCGCCGCGACGTGTCGCAGGCCACCCGCACCGCCTTCTTCGGCGTGGTCTCGGGCGCCGGCCAGGTGCGCGCCCTGGAGGCCGCCGAGGCCTCCAGCCAGAGCGCGCTGGACGCCAACCGCCTGGGCTACCAGGTGGGCGTGCGCATCAACATCGACGTGCTCAATGCCCAGAGCCAGCTGTTCCAGACCAAGCGGGACCTGGCCGTGGCCCGCTACAACCTGTTGCTGGGCCACCTGAAGCTGCGCCAGGCCAGCGGCACGCTCAAGGCCGAGGACCTGGCGCCGATCAACGGGCTGCTGGCGACGCGCTGAGGCCGGCTTTCGTCGCGGCCTTGGTCTCGACCTTCGTCGCGGCGCCGGTGCCGGCCTGCCCGGCGCCGTCCGCGGCCGCCAGCGCCCCCGCCAGGTCCTTGCGCCATCCCGTGAGCAGGCCACGCAGCCGCGAGCGCAGGTAGGCATCGCAGGGCATCTCCGGCAGTGCCTGCAGTTCCTGCTCGACCAGCGCCAGCCGCCGGGCCAGCAGGTGCCGCTCCACCGGCCATCCCTCGTCTGGCGGCAGGGTGTCGTCGAACAGTCCCACGGGCAACCCGCTCTCGATCCAGGCGCCATAGATCCCGGGCACGGCGGCCGGGTCCGCCGCCAGGGCCAGGTCGCGCGCCTGCCGGATGGCGTCGTCGCCCAGGTGCATGGCGCCATGGATGACCAGCGTCTCCAGCACATGCACACGCTCGACAGCCGGCTCATCCAGCGCCAGGGCCTGTGCAAACCACCGGGGGGCCGTGCGGGCGTTGACCACGCCCGGCAACCGCCAGGCCGCCTGCAGCCAGGCCACGCGGTCGTCCCACCCCACCGTGGCGCCGACCGGGTCCGCCGCCAGCCGCAGGCCGCGCCGCAGGGCCATGCGCGGGCCGAGCAGGGGCAGTTCCGTGGCCCGGGCCAGCAGGCTTTCCAGCGTGAGCCGGGCACCGCCGTCCGGGCAGCCATCGGCCAGGCCCGAGCCCAGGCCGCAGGCCAGGGCCGTGAGGCACCCGGGCTCCAGCAGCGCGCCCATCTCGCGCAGGGTCTCCTCGATCTCGGCCAGTCCCTCCTCCCCTTCGTGGCGCAGGGCCACACCGACCGCCTGCCCCCAGCGGGCCAGCTGCGGCTCGGACAGCTCCAGCGAGGCCGCCAGCAGGCTCGACAGGCAGGGCAGCGAGGGCGTGCGCGCCGCCTCCCCGCCCGCCGTCGCGGCCCGGGAACCGGCTGCGAGGTGGGACGCCGGCGCCGGGGCCTCGAAGGCCACGGCCAGGCCCAGCAACATGCAGCCCAGCGCCTCGACGGGCAGGTCCGGCTCGTCGAGCAGGGCATCGACCAGCCGGGTCCGCATCCCCGGCCCCATGCGGGGACCGCCCGCGGCCTGCGCCAGCCGGCGCATCACCAGCTCGGCATCCATGGGGTCCTCCAGCAGGCCCACGCCCTGGCACAGCGCCTGGACCAGGGCCTCGGCCAACGCCGGCTCGCTCGTCTCGTCCAGCCCCAGCCCCGCACACAGGCCGTCCAGCAGGGCACACACCATGGCCGTGCCCAGCTCGCCAGGCGCCTGCGCCAGCAGCCGCTGGAAGGCCTGGAAGTCGTCGCTCGCCATGACGTCACCGCCACAGGCGCGGACCAGGCTGGCGGTGTGCCGGGCCAGGTCCACCGGGCGCAGCCCGGCATCGCGGTCGATCAAACAACTCAACAGACGATCCCGGAGCTCACGGCGCTGCGCGTCGGGCAGGCCGCGCAGCACCGTGGGCAAGGCGGGTGAAGCCAGCAGCTCGAGCGAGCGATGGTGGTCCGGGCCACGGCGGACCCGGTCGCGCAGGACCGGCGCCGACCCCACGCGTGCCGAGGGCAGGGAGCACACGACACGTTCCGCATCCTCCACGGGCGGGCGGGGCGCGGGCAGGCGCAGTGGCGGGGACGTGCGTCCCCGGGCCAGGACCGGTGCCAGGGACGGCAGGCTCGGGCCGGACGTGCCGGTCCGCGGGGACTGCGGCACGGCCGGGACCGGCGGCAGGACGCCGCCGTGCCAGGCGGTGGGGACGGCATGAACCGCCGGGTGCTTGGATTCCATGAAACTCCCTGGGACATCGGACGGGCACCGTCTGTGCGGTGCTGGCCGTCGACACGTTAGGGATACGGCGGCGCGCAGGCAAGGGCTGCGGGGGTGCCGGTCAGTGGCTCGACAGTCTGGGACCCCACCCAGGGGTCAGGGGCGGATGCGTTGCAGCAGGGCCTGGGCCGTGCGATCGGCCGCGCCCCGATGGGCCTGGGTGAAGGCGGCGGTGGCGGCCCGGGCCGGCGCCAGGGCCGCGGGGTCGGCCACGAGCTGCGAGGCCGTGCGCACGCCCTGCGCCAGCGAGGCGACGCGCAGCGCGGCGCCGGCGGCCTGGGCGTTGTCGGCAGCCTCGGCGAAGTTGAAGGTGTGCGGCCCCATGACGACGGGGCAGCCGCAGGCCGCGGCTTCGATCAGGTTCTGCCCGCCCAGGGGAGCGAAGCTGCCACCCAGCAGGGCGGCATCGGACAGGCCGTAGTACAGCGCCATCTCGCCCAGCGAGTCGCCCAGCCAGATGTCGGCCGCCGCCTCGCCCGTGGGCGGCCCGGCCTCACCCCAACCGCTGCGGCGGGAGACGGACAGGCCCGCGTGGGCGGCCAGCTGCGCAACTTCGTCGAAGCGCTGGGGGTGGCGGGGCACGACCAGCCACTGCAGGCGCGGCTGCAGGCCCTCGGCGCGGCGGCTGGCGGCCTCGCGGAAGAAATCCGCCTCCTCGCCCTCGCGCGAGCTGGCGAACATGACCACCGGCGCGCCGGACTGCGCGCGCCAGGCCCGGCCCCGGGCCAGCTGCGCCTCGTCGGGGCGGGCGTCGAACTTGAGGTTGCCGAAGATCCCGTCGACCCGGGCCCCCGCGCGGGCCAGGCGCTGCGCGTCGGCCTCGGTCTGGGCCCAGACGGCCGCCAGGCCGCGGTAGGCCGGCCGCGACAAGGCCGCCAGGCGCAAGGCCTGCCGCAAGGACTTGTCCGACAGGCGGGCATTGGCCAGGGCCAGCGGCACGCCCTGGCGCGCGCAGCCCGCGACCAGGTTGGGCCAGACCTCGGTCTCCATCAGCACACCCGCGCAGGGCTTGAAATGGTCCAGGAAACGCGCCACCGCGCCCGGCGTGTCCCAGGGCAGCCAGGCCTGCACGTCGCCTTCGCGCAGCAGGCGCGCGCCTTCGGCGCGGCCGGTGGCGGTGCCATGCGTGAGCAGCAGGCGGATGCCCGGCTCGCGCCGGCGCAGGGCATCGACCAGGATGGCCGCGGCGCGGGTCTCGCCCAGCGAGACGGCATGGATCCACAGCGCGCCCGGCGTGGCGGGGCGGTCATAGCGGCCGAAGCGCTCCTCCACCGCCTCCAGGTAGCCGGGCTCGACCTGGCCGCGCCGGCGCAGCTTGCGCCGCAGCAGCGGCTGCATGGCGCGAGTGGCCAGGGTGTAGAGCAGGCGGATCATGCGGCAGCGGCCGGAACGCCCGCGCCCGCCTCGGCGCGGCTGACGCGCAGCCAGGCCTGCCACACCGCATCCACGGCGGGCGTGGGCGACGTGAACACGCAGGCCTGGCGCGCCGCGTCCACCGGCCCGGTGCGCCAGGCGGTGTCGAAGTTGTAGACCTGCACATGCGGCCGGTCCAGCGCCGTGGCGATGTGCGACAGGCCGCTGTCCACGCCGATGACGCCGGCGCAGCCCGCCAGCCGGTCGGTCAGCTGGCCCAGGTCCAGCCGGGGCCAGACGCTGGCGCCCTCGCCCAGCGCCGCGGCCAGGCGCTTCGCGCGCTGCTGCTCGGCGTCGCTCCCATGGGGCAGGCCGATGCGCAGGCCCTGCGCCATCAACTGGCGCGCCAGGGCGATCCAGTGGGCCTCGGGCCAGAGCTTGTCGTCGCGGGAGGTGCCGTGCACCAGGGCCACCTCGTTCGTCGGCTCGGCCGCCTGCGCGCGCAGGCCGAACCGCTCGGGTCCGTCGGGCCGGTAGCCCAGGGCGTGCGCGCACAGCACGCGCGAGCGCGCCACCGCGTGGATGCGCGGCGGGATGTAGATGGCGTTGTGCGCGACCCAGCGGGTGGGCGCCTCGTAGCCCGAACCCTCGGTGCGGTTGCCCAGCGCGTGGCGCTGCCCGCCCGGGGCCAGCCGCGCCAGCCAGGCCACCAGGGCGGACTTGGACAGGCCCTGCAGGTCGATCACCGCGTCATAGGCCTGGGCCTGCAGGTCGGCACGGAAGGCGCGCCAGGCCGCGCGGGTGTCCTGCGCGAAGGGGCGCTTGCGCCAGCGGCGGATGTCGCAGGGGATGACGCGGTCCACGCCCTCGCAGCGCTGCACCAGCGGCGCGAAACCGCGCTCGACCACCCAGTCGATGCGGGCGGCTGGCAGCGCGCGGCGGATGTCCTGCACCGCAGGCATCGCATGGACCACGTCGCCAAGCGAGGACAGCTTGACGATCAGGATCTTCAACGCGGCACCTTCAATGCGCGGCCTCGCCGATGGCGGCATCGGGCTTGACGCTGCGCAGCAGCGCCAGCATGGCGGCCTCGATGCGGTGCAGGGCCTCGGGCGTGTGGCCCTCGAAGCGCAGCACCAGCACCGGCGTGGTGTTGGAGGCGCGGATCAGGCCGAAGCCGTCGGGCCAGTCCACGCGCAGGCCGTCGATGGTGGAAACCTGGGCCGGCGCGTCGAAGCGGGCGGACTGCACGAGCTGCTCGACCAGCGCATGGGGCTCGCCCTCGGCGCACTTCACGTTCAGCTCGGGGGTGGAGAAGCTGGTGGGCAGCGCGTCGAGCACGGCGCTGGGATCGGCCTCGCGCGAGACGATCTCCAGCAGGCGCGCCCCGGCATAGGTGCCGTCGTCGAAGCCGAACCAGCGCTCCTTGAAGAAGATGTGGCCGCTCATCTCGCCGCCCAGGGGGGAGCCGACCTCCTTCATGCGCGCCTTGATCAGGGAGTGGCCGGTCTTGAACATCAGCGGCTGCCCGCCGGCCTCCCGGATGGCGGGGGCCAGGCGCTGCGTGCACTTGACGTCGAACAGGATGGTGCCGCCCGGCACGCGCGAGAGCACGTCGCGGGCGAACAGCATCATCTGCCGGTCGGGGTAGATGTTGTTGCCGCCCTTGGTGACGATGCCCAGGCGGTCGCCGTCGCCGTCGAAGGCCAGGCCCAGCTCGGCGCCCGTCGTGGCCAGGGCGGCGATGAGGTCCTTCAGGTTCTCGGGCTTGCTCGGGTCGGGGTGGTGGTTGGGGAAGTTGCCGTCGACCTCGGAGAACAGCTCCACCACCTCGCAGCCCAGGGCGCGGAAGATGGCGGGCGCGGAGGCACCGGCGATGCCGTTGCCGGAGTCGACGACGATCTTCACCGGGCGGGCTAGGCGGATGTCGCTGGCGATGCGGTCCAGGTAGGCGGGGAAGACATCCACCTCGCGCACGCTGCCGGGGCGGGGCGCGTCGGGCTGCGGGCCCTCCATCGCGCGGCGCAGGGCCTGGATCTCCTCGCCGTAGATGGCGCGGCCGGCCAGGACCATCTTGAAGCCGTTGTAGTCCCGGGGGTTGTGGCTGCCGGTGACCTGGATGCCGCTGGCGCACAGCGTGCTGGCGGCGAAGTACAGCATGGGGGTGGTGACCCGGCCCACGTCGATCACGTCCACGCCCGCGGCGACCAGGCCGCGCACCAGGGCCGCCGACAGGGAAGGCCCGGACAGGCGGCCATCACGGCCCACGGCCACGGTGGCCTGGCCCTCGCGCACGGCGGCGGCGCCGAAGGCGCGGCCCAGGGCCTCGGCGACCGATTCATCCAGCGTGCTCGGGACGATGCCGCGGATGTCGTAGGCCTTGAAGATGGAAGGAGAAAGCTGCATGGGACGGGTTTCCAGATGAGCTGCTACCGGGGGCCGGCCCCGGCAGGAAGACCTCGCGATTGTGGCAGGGATGCGCCCCGGGGGGTGAGTGCGTATCATGGGCCGTCCGCCCGACCCGGAGCCCGCGCCATGACTGCCACAGCCGACCTGACCTGCGCCACGTACGACAGCCCGCTGGGCCCGGTGCTGCTGGCCGCCCGAGGTGACGGCCTGGCCGGCCTGTGGTTCGAAGGACAGAAGCACGGGCCCGCGGACACCACGGGCTGGCGGCGCGACGCGGACCACCCCGTCCTCGTTCGCGCGATGCGGCAGCTGGACGAGTACTTCGCGGGCCGGCGCGCCGGCTTCGACCTGGCGCTGGACCTGTCCCGCGGCACGGCCTTCCAGGCGCGGGTGTGGCAGGCGCTGCAGCGCATTCCCACCGGCGCCACGGTGAGCTATTCGGCCCTGGCCACTGCCATCGGCGCGCCTGCGGCCGTGCGCGCGGTGGGCGCGGCGGTGGGCCGCAACCCCGTGAGCATCGTGGTGCCTTGCCACCGCGTGCTCGGGGCTGGGGGCGCCCTGACCGGCTATGCTGGCGGGCTCGAGCGCAAGAATGCGCTGCTACGCCTCGAAGGCGCGCTGCACTGAGCGGCACGCCGCAGGGTCCCGGCCCGTCCGGGCGCCGCACGGGGCCCCCACCTGATCCCATGACGCCCACCGTCCTCGCCGAATTCGTCCTGCTGTCCGCCATCTGGGGCGCCTCCTTCCTCTTCATGCAGATGGCCGTGGGGGACTTCGGCGTGCTGGCCACCGCCTGCGTGCGGGTCGCCATCGGCGCGCTGTTCCTGCTGCCCCTGGTGGCCCTGCGCGGGCAGGTGGGGCTGCTGCGGCAGCACTGGCGGGCCATCTTCTTCTGCGGGCTGCTCAATTCGGGCATCCCGTTCGCGTTCTACTCCTTCGCGGTGCTGTCCATCAGTACCGGGCTGGCAGCCATCCTCAACGCCACCACGCCCATGTTCGGCGCGCTGGTGGCCTGGATCTGGCTGAAGGACCGGCCCGATGCCTCGCGCCTGACCGGCCTGGTGGTGGGCTTCGCCGGCGTGGCACTGCTGGCCGGGCAGAAGGCAAGCTTCAAGGCCGGGGCCTCGGGCATCGCGCCGGCCTGGGCGGTGCTGGCCTGCCTGGGCGCGTGCCTGTGCTACGGCCTCTCGGCCAGCTTCACCAAGAAGCACCTGTCCGGCCTGCCGCCGCTGGTGACAGCCACCGGCAGCCAGATGGGCGCGGCCCTGGGCCTGGCCCTGCCGGCGCTGTGGTTCGCGCCCACCCGCATGCCCGGCACCACCGCCTGGCTGGCGGTGGCGACCGTCGGTGTGCTGTGCACCGGCGTGGCCTACGTGCTGTTCTTCCGCCTGATCGAGAAGGCCGGCCCGGCCCGCGCGCTGGCCGTGCCCTTCGTGGTGCCGGTCTTCGCGGTGATCTACGGCGCGCTGTTCCTGGGCGAGACGCTCACGCCCTGGATGGTCGGCTGCGGCGCGGTGATCGTGCTGGGCACGGCCCTGTCCACGGGCCTGCTGAAGCTGCCGGGCGCGGGACGCAAGGCACCCGCGGGCCCCTGACCCGCAGCGCGCGCCGGCGCGAATAGCCTGAAAGAGCCATCGGCAGGCGACACCGTCCGACGCGCCAACTCGAGCACGGATTCCAGAATGCGTCCTGACACCCCACTGTCAGGACGCAGCCATGAAAGTCCCCCTCGTCGCCACGCTGATCTGCCTGTGCGGCGCTGCCAACGCGGCGACCTGTGACACGGCCGCGCGCCCGGCGCCGCCGCAGGCCGCCCGCCCCGCCGAGGGGCTGCTCCTGGCCCGCATGGCCTGGCCGGCGCC
>JACCDR011615021.1_pt1 | contig 159099 bp, 246 predicted proteins | sample 7446431 | NCBI WGS metagenome assembly JACCDR01 (sample SAMN15323443, study PRJNA562643) | freshwater metagenome | isolation source: river surface water | place: USA:Blue River Watershed | collected 2017-08-17
AAGATCGTAGTTAAGTTCAAGGGAAGACAGATGCAACAACCAGAACTCGGAAATGACTTGATGAAGAAAGTGATTGACAATATCGGTCGTCATGGCAAAGTCAATGGACAACAAAAAGCAAGCGGTAAGCAAATATTCTTAACAATCAACCCAGTAAAATAAATGATTGATAAAGGTTCCAAGGTAGTTTGTATCAAAGACGATGAATGGCCATCATGGGCCAGAGCATTGATGAATAATTTTCCGGTCAAGGACAAGGTATACACTATACGTGATGTCATTCCAGGTGTCATCGGAAAGGATGTAATTAAAGACTCGACTGGCCAGAATCCTATTCAGTTTTTTGGTCCAGTCAGACCGACCTTCCTATTAGAAGAAATACACAACCCTATTCATCCGGTATATAAAAATGAATATGCATTTGATTCCGCTAGATTTGCACCACTGATTGAACCGCCTGTCCAGGCGGTTAAGAAAAAAGAGAGCAAACCTCGTCCCAAGAAGGTAAGTAAGACCAAGAAAAAAGAACTTATTGACGTATGAAGATCAAATCACTAAAAGTCAACAACCTGGATGACCCAAAACATCCAACTGCCAAGTTTGTCATATATTGGTGTAATCACTGTATCTGCCAGAATAATATATACATCCATCTTGTTGATAATAAATGGTATTGGTGGGGATATATTAAAGTTGATAAAGGTATGTATGGAGGAACTGAGTGTATCAATGATTTGTTGGATAGCCTGAACCGTATGCACGAACAGGAAGTTAGTAAATTTATAGATGAATGATGAATACCGGTAATACAATTGTGGTGGGTGGTGGGTATGTTGCAACAGCATATCAAGAACAGGGTTATCAGATTGTCGGCAAATCAGATTTTGTCTTCAACGGTAAAAACTTTTGGGAACTCATTCCTTTTCTACATGAGAAACAGATTGTTGTTAATGCATTGGCGAAGACCGACACTCGTTGGTCCGAGATTCCCACAAACTTTAAAGAATTGTGGATGACCAATGTGGTATTCACCCAACAACTATCAGATTATTGTCTGGCTAATAATAAGAAATTGATCCATATTTCTACAGGAGATCTTTATGGTAATAACCACGATTGGCAGAACAACACAGAATCTAAGAGAGAACTAGATCTCAACACCGATTATAGACTTTCTAAATATGCATCCGAACGAGTCTGTAATGACAATGCATTGATCTTGCGGATTCGTCTACCTTTTGATGATCGTCCGCATCCAAAAAACCTGTTGATGAAACTACCGAAGTTCACCAGTTTTTATAATCTCACTACAGGTTATACATACCTACCGGATTTGATTACCAGTAGCGAAAAACTGGTGAAGGCAGATCAAACTGGGGTATTCAACATCGAATGTGAGTTCACGACATCTATTTTCTATATCTGTAAAGATTTGTTGGACCTGCCTAATGCGAAAGGATTGAGTCATATGAGTCCTCTGGTGAAGAACGACTTTGATCCACAGGTGGTCAATCCAATGTCTAATATTGATCGTCTTCTACAATATCATAAACCAGTAGATTTAGAAGCACAGATCATAACATCATACAATAAACTGTTGACAAAACTAGAAACCGTAGTATAATAAGATATGGAAAACACCGAAGAAACACTAGACCTAACAGAAGAACAAGCAGAAACCGCAGTTATTTGGGATGACGGATCGACATTTGTTGATCCTACACTGGATGACTTTTATAATCCATATAATCCGAACATCACAGATTTTGGATCAAAAGTGGAAGATTTTCTTTGGAGTATCTATGCACCATTCATGGTGAGATCAATTATTAAAAATATGGAAAAACAAAAGGCAGATCAACTACGGCAGACTGTAAGGTCGATCAAGCAATATTTCTTGGTCTACAACAACTGTTCCACCTTCTGGCAAATCAATACCTATGGTGATCAGATTAGGACTCGTCATACGGTTAATCACCGGGAATATCGTTTGAGCCAACCCAAGCAAATCAAACTACAGGATCTTATTATTGAATAACTATGCAAGAATACAAACTCCAAAAGCACATCTATTTGAGTGGACCCATGAGTGGGCTACCGGAATATAACTATCCAGCCTTCTTTAAGGCCGAAGAACAACTGGCTAAGCACTTTCAAGGAACAGCAGTTATTCACAATCCCGCACGAATCGATGAGTTATATCATCAGAAGGTGCGACTACATGATCGTCAGTGGTATCTGCAACGGGCAATCAAGATGCTGATGGAATGTGATTCGGTCTGTCTACTCAAGGATTGGCAAAAATCTGCGGGTGCGCGTTTGGAGGTTGAGCTAGCAAAAGAACTGGGTATGACCTTCTACCAGTTTGATTGTGATGCAAATATTATTATCCGAAGTGACCCGGAAGAAAATATCTTTGAGGATGCAAAGATGTTGGTTAGTGGTCCACGTCAAGATGCATATGGACCACCCGAGAAAAACTTTAGTGATATCGGCAGAATGTGGAGTCTTCAACTTGATCTGGACTATGATATTCCTGCTCATATTGTTGCAAAGATGATGGCAGGTCTTAAACTAATGCGTGAAAAACACAGTCCCAAATATGACAATCGCTTGGATGCTGTTGCATATCTATATATCGCAGATAATATTTTGAAGAAGAAAAAGTGATGAATGACGATATCAAACATGCTTTACGTGTTGCAGTAGAACATCTGGCAAGTAATAAATGTCCACGTCAGAACTGGGGTCAATTTCTCTCATTGATAAAAAACACGGGTGCTTTCACGGACGAAGAAATAAATAGATGGGATAACATATATAAATACTAGAATATTGATTTAACAATAAATAATATTCTGTGGTAAGTCTTCCAGAATATACAGTTCATCAAACAGGTGATATCAACACCCTATCCCAAGTAGCTCATTGGGGCATCACCGATTTGGACATTCCTTCTCTCTGGAAAATATCCCAGGGAGAAGATGTTGTTGTTGCTGTTTTGGATACTGGTGTTCCTAGTCACAATGACTTGGATGAAAATATTTTATTTAAGAAGTGTCGTTCATTTGTGACCAACGAGTTTGGTGATAAAAACGGTCATGCAACCCATGTTTCGGGTATTATAGGAAGCATCAATAACAGTTATGGTGTAGTGGGAGTCGCACCCAAATGTAAACTGGTGTGTATCAAAGTATTATCTGATAATGGTATGGCAACCGAAAGGTCTATACTAGATGGTCTTCAGTATTGTATTGATATCAAACCTGATGTGGTTAATATGTCACTTGGTAGTCGGGAACCGATGCCAGCAGTTCTTGATTTGATTAAGAAGCTGGTCTATATGGGAATACCGGTTGTCTGTAGTGCAGGCAATAACGGGGAAAAGAAAGACAAGTCTGTGATGTATCCCGCTATTTATGATGAAGTAATCGCGGTCGGTAGTTATTCCCCAACAACTATCACCAGTAAATCTCTATTCTCTTCGGTCGGTCCAGAAGTAGACTTGGCAGCACCAGGAGATCAAATACTATCAACCTATACTAATAACCAATACGGCATACTTAGTGGAACCAGCCAAAGTGCGCCCGTTATCTCAGGAATCATTGCATTACTGATTTCATATTACAAAAAGCATGGTATTGCATATACGGTTCAGACCATCAGAAATGATTTGATTCGTAACTGCAAGGATGTGGGCAAAAACGGGATAGACGATCATTTTGGGTGGGGTATAATCAGTCCCAAGAATATTTTCAATCAATCGCAAATCCAATCGATCAATAATATTAGTTGGTGGAAGAAAATTTTGATGAAAATAGGACTTGCATAACGGTCTGAATGTGTTATGTTTTGTGATGAAAATCCAAAATATATTATTTCTCGTATGTTCGTTCTTTCTAGTAAGTTGTCAGAACATACAGATCAAGAGAAACACTGTTGATGTGGCAACTACTGCCTATACATCAAAAGAACGAGACCACATCAAATATGGTATAAAAAATGCCTGTGGAACGCCCCTTAAAATTGGTCAATGTGCGGCTGACTGGTCGATCTTTCCAGTTGATACAGTGTTGAAGATCGGTGGTTCACTCTATACCGTAACGGATTATGGCAGTGCTTTATGTGATAAGAAACGGGATGGGCGACCTATTATCGATATCTATTGTCCGACTCGTAAACAGATGAATAAATGGGGAGTCCGTTATTTTGATGATGTTCAGGTTATTAAATGGGGATCATATAAAAAGTCATTGACAATACTTGAATCTAGACTAAAGTATAGACATTGCCGATCAATGTGGCAAAAACTCAGAAACAAAATATGAACTGTATAACCGAACAAACAATATATATCCGAACTATGGCGATTCAACTATCACAAAAAGAAAGTCCAGAAGAACGAAAGAAATACCTGAAAGCTATTACAGATGCATTACAAAGAATAGATTCACAATCACTGGTAATTGCAGAAGTTTTCAAACTACTAGGAACATCCAAATAATCATATGACAATCCTATCCTTTATCCTATTCGCTGTAGCCGCAGTTTTACTTATTTCTATCTTCCTACTAATAGTTTCTATGGTAGATGATGGTTATCTTGATGGCACAACATTTTTAGCAATCATTGCCATATCTTTGATGCTAACGGTATTTGCTAGTATGGCAATGGATGTATCTGAATGGCAGGTAGTTAAATCTGAAATTGTGGAAAACTACACAAAGAAAGAAACTGATGGAGGTATCGAACTACTGACTTCAGACTGGTCTACCAAAATCACCATTACCGATTGGGAGCCGATCAAAAAGCTGGAAGAGAACAAAGCAGTGTTATATCGTCAAGAAATCTCGCCGGTCTTCAATAAGCAGGAAATCAAGGTATTTTATAAACTTTTCGATCACCAGGGCAAACAACTCAACATTCACACACAAAGTATATAAATGAAAAAACAAGAAATAGCAGGATACTTTGAAATGACGGAGGAAGCAACGGCAGACCATGCACAGAGATTTAAGACTGAAGTGGTTGATGGAAAAACGGTCTTCCCGTATTATAAAATGCAGGTATCGCCTTATGCCAAGGTATACCTAATGTTCAAGAGAAAGAGAAAATACATCAAGAAGAAAAATGACCTATCGAACATTACTCCACTACCTGTCGCTGCATCCTGAGATTGATCTGGATCAACCTATTATGGTATCGGTTGATCCGTTTGATAGTCCGCCAGAATCAGGATTTCGATATCAAGGAACGGTCCAAGATATTGTGCCAAATAAAGTTGACACCATCGTTCTCTGCGGTATAGTGTTCGGAAACCAAGAAAAAGAAGATGAAAATTAAAGTAAAACACTTGCTAAACAAAACACCTATTGAGATTGATATTCCTGATGGATATATGATCAATGTTGATAATGGAGATATACCGTTCCACTCATTGGAAGGAGATGATAAGTTTCTATTCTATTCCACAATAGAAAATCGTTTCGTGACCGCAACTGAATGTGGCTGGATAGTAGACGAAAAAACAGGTGTGTATATGCAATCATTTGGCGAAAAGAAACCATTGACATCAAAATATGTGTTTCTCACAATCGAAAAGATCAAAAATAACTAATATGAAAATCAATAAACTAATCAGCATCACAGCAACTATTTGTCTCTGTCTAGTATCTTGTGGACGATGTAGGGAACCTGTTCCGCATAAATTTCATGCAGGAGAGATTGTGAGAGTTAAACTTACCGGAGAAAGATTATCAGTCGTCGGAAAAACAGACATGTATACTAGATACGACGAACGGTATAACGTTAGAAATCATGAAGGAAATATTAGAATAATGATGTCCTATGAGCTAGAACTTGATGAACAAGCCGAACGACAATAATATGAAAAATAATATCGAAACCAAAATTGATGAACTTCTGCAAGAACTTCTGAAGAAGAACAGTAAATGGAGTCTAATTGCAATCATGTTTGTGGGCTTCATTGCTGGTATTGTCTATATCATTCAGACTCCTAATAATGAACCGGAGACAAAAATCTAATGGGAATCAAAGCTAAATTGACAATGGAAGATATTGGATGTAACTATCCTCTACCAGTATATGATCCTCCAGTGTTCTTATATAGGCCATCAAATATCACTGAAGATAGGACATTAAAAATAGAAAAACATCGAACTATTACAGAACATCAACAACATGAACTATCCATCAATAACAGCATTAAAAACGGCTCATAAAGTGATCGACCTTCAAATCGAAGCATTGAAGTATGAACTGAATACTCGGACTATTCTTGGCCAGATTGATCCAGAAGAATCCAATGCACTAAGTATCACAATCTTTGACCTTCGGCAATCCAGTGATTGGCTCAAGGAACAAGTGAGTTTCCTCAAGGGAGAAACAAAAGAATGTGAAGCTGAAGAACAGCATGATTAACTACAAACATATTGCGGATTCTATTGAATACTATTCTGCTCTGGGGTTTCAACGAGTAGAAACTCCGTGGACAGTGACTGATAAGATTGCGGGTATTACCACACCCGACAATAAATCGTCTTTGCGGCTAATCCACAATGATAATAAAGTATTGGTCTCTAGTGGAGAACAGTCGTTTCTTTATCAATACAGTAAAGGATTTCTTCCCAAGGGGCGTTTCCAAACAGTTACTCCATGCTTTCGATCAGATTCATTCGATGAGTCTCATCAAAAATACTTTATTAAAAATGAGTTAATCGTTACCGACGAAGTGTCACTGCATTCATTGCATGTTATGGTGGCACAAGCATTTTCATTTTTCTTTGGATATTCTCGAAACGTATTTCTAGAAAAGACGAGTGAACTATCGTATGATATCAATCTTGAGTTTGATGATCAAAAAATTGAACTTGGTAGTTACGGTATTAGGAAATGCGGTTTCATGGAATGGGTTTATGGGACAGGTGTAGCAGAACCAAGATTATCGTATGCACTAGAAAAATATGAGCTATCACACTAAACACATACCCAAGGGCATCCTGGGCGAAATGTCCAAGATCACTGAAGAGTATACAGAACTACTTGATGGATTCGAACAAGATAATCCTCTTCTGGTTCTTTGTGAACTGGCCGATCTCCTAGGTGCAATTGAAGCCTATACAACAAAGAAATATAATATTGAGCTTACTGATTTGATAAAAATGATGCATTGCACGAAAAACGCATTTCAATCAGGATATAGAAAATAACAATTTGACAAACAACAAAAAACACGTATAATACAACATGACAAAAAACACGCTAATCCTACTGGGTGGCATTGCCACAATCCTATTCGTAACTCTCTTTGGAGGACTCGTAGTCGCTTCTACCTATAATGGTGCAGCAGTTCTAAAGAATACGTATGAAATGAAGGTTCGATCAAACAGTGCGGAGTTCGACAATATGTTCAAGAAGCTGAAACAGGTTGTGCAAATTCCTGAACAAAAGAAGCAGGCTTTTCGAGAAATCTTTGAGAACTATGCGGCACAACGATCAACGGGAGGTGACAAACAAATCATGACATGGATCACTGAAGCTGTTCCATCCATTGATCTGAATCTATATGATCAGATCATGAATATCATTACCGGTTCCAGAGATAGTTGGACAATGAAACAAACTGAACTGGTGTCCGTTGCAGAGCAATACAATCGAAAACTATCGGTGTTTCCCGGTAATATCATTCTAGGAATCTTTGGATTTGAAAAGATCGATCCCAAGGTCATCACTTCTACTCATACGGAAGAAGTGTTCTCTAGCGGAAAAGATGATGATATGACATTGTTTGATACTAAGTAGAAAAGTAATGACTACTAAGGTAAAAAGAATAAAGATTGCAGAGGCATGTGGATGGAAATATGAAGGCGAAAAAAGCACATCCCCAAAAGGCGAAGTTTTTTATGGCGATTATGTTATACCTGACTACTTCGATGACTTAAACGCCATGCATGAAGCAGAGAAAGGGTTAAATCAAGAACAAGCTGATAAATATGATGATATCCTTGCATTATCAAAACAGGATGGAACATGGGCAGGATGTCATATTTGGCACCAAAAGCCATCAGAACGTGCGGAAGCATTTGGTTTAGCAATGAATCTTTGGAATCAAAATGAATAATACTAAAAAATGGTTTTGGATGACCGACTGGTGTAAGAAAAAAAGTCTTCCTCCCGCAAATTCCAATGTTTGGAGAATGGCCGAAAAGGCATTCAATGATTTCTTTTATCCTTATCTATGAATATCTTATATATCTTTTGCCTGATCCCAGTCCTTATCGGATTCGGTCTATTCCTCTGGACTAACTACAGAGGACAGGGCGAAATCTGTTGGAAAGAATGGTTGTTGGGTAGTGCTGCCGCATTTGTGATTGCTGCGCCTATTCATTACTGGTCATATAGTAGCCAAGTCGGTGACTATGAAACATGGTCAGGTAAGATCATCAGGGCAGAATATATTCCTAGATGGCAGGAATATTATCAAGAAGCGATTTATCGAACCGAACATTATACCACTAGAGATTCTAAAGGTAACACACAACACCACACACGTAGAGTATTCAGTCATTGGGAAGATCGAACTCGTTGGCACGGTCCAACTTGGACTGCATATTCAGATATCGACACAAGCTATGATATTGGTGAACCAAGATACCGATATTTTGTGAAGATGTTCGGTAATCAGTCTAAGAAAAAAGGCGATAGAACTACTATGGAACATAACTCTCGGATGATTTCGGGTGATCCCATGGACTATTATACAACTTGTTCATCCGACTTTGTGGAGCCTATTACAGACAGTCGTTGGTTCGAAAATCGTATCAAAGCCACACCAAGCGTGTTCAATTTTGTAGAAGTTCCGCTCGATATTCCAGTATTTGATTATCCGGCCAATAGAAATCCTTGGCAATCAAACAGAGTTATGGGGACCGCATCCAGAACTATCAGTATCCGTCTATGGGATGAAATGTGTGCACGTCTGGGTGTCCGTCGATATGTGAATCTGATCATCATTCAATTTGACTCCAGTGATTCAATGCTAGCAGAATGGCAGAAATCGAAGTGGTGGGGCGGTAAGAAGAATGATCTAGTTCTCTGTGTGGGTAAAGGCTTTACAAAGGTATTTGGGTGGGCAGAATCTGATGTATGTAAGAGGAATCTGGAAACCCTGTTATTGAAGCATCCTCTTGATAATACGATTCTACCATTAATTGAACGAGAGGTCATGGCAAACTACAAGAAGCGAGAGTTTACTGAAGATTTTGCATACCTATCGGTTGAACCACAGGCACACCATTGGTGGACATTCATTATCCTGTTGATCCTTACCCAAACAGGATTGTATATCTTCTTTCATAAAGAGCATATTTTTTAAAAAGTAAATATATGCATGACATTCAAAGAATACTTTTATCTACTTGAATCAAATGCTAATACTGCATTGATATCAATAGATATCCAACCATCTTATATATCTGGATGTAAACATCTGATGCGAGATTATGTAAAGTTCCTGAATAGTCATCGAGGTCCGATAATGATCTTCTGGAATGGACCTGAACTTGGTATGGAATCTCAGTTTGAGATGTATGACTTTCTAACCGAATGGGGTGTCGAAGAAGACGTTTTGGACCGTATCATTTGGAAAGAAAAAACATATGCATTTTTCCGTAACTGGATGGATATGGGAATGGATAGAAAGAACCTGATAAAGGCTATCCGTCATATGGTGATGACCCGTAATAACGATTCTAGAAAGGTATCCGAAGAAGAATGGGAAACCGTTTTTGGTAACGAATGGTCTGATGTTGAACATATTATTACATCAAACGATTCGATCAATTTACCTGATATTTCTATACCAGAACTTAAAAAATATTCTGGTTGTTATCTATGTGGTGGTGGGCGAGATGAATGCCTCTCAGAGTTTAGATTTCTCCTAGAGGCATTTAATATCAGATACAAACTGATTGATAATCTAGTTTATTAGGACAGCAGTTCAACAATAGGTTTTGCGCCATTTCCCAAACTCATTGGTCTCCCTGGTGCTGTTGAATCATTAGGTGTCATCCATTGTTTAGTTGGATCAATACCAAGCATGTAGCCTATTGTTGCAGCACTTAATATTCTATTTGACCATTTAGTGATTTTTGGCGGTCATTCTTATCATTTTTTGAAATGTGACAATTCATACATAATAGTTCACATTTTAACACTTCCTCAATAAGCTCATCATCAGTTTTACCATACATAGATAAACTGTTTATAGCAAATTTTTTATCTCTAAGATGGTCAAATGACATTATTTGCTGATACTCAGGTGAATAAAAACCACATGATACACATTTACCCCCAAGTAAATCCATTAATAAACGCTTCTTATTTCTTTTATTTATAGATTTCTGTAGTTCATACTTATCGCGGGATTTATTGATTATTCGTTCCTTCTCATGATGTATACCGTGACAATTATGGCATAACAATATACATTTACCCACTTCTTCTAATATTTCATCTCTAGTGTGTTTCTGTAACTGTGATTGATCGAGTGTGAACCTTTTTGTATTTCCATCCACATGATGAAAACACATAACGGTTCTTTCATAGATACGTTCACAATAATTACACTTACCTCCCAGCATAGCAATCAATTCATCTTTCAATTGTGAAGATTCCATCCGCAATCTCTCTCGCTTAGGTATTTTACATTCTGCGGAACAATACAACGTTCTAATAGAACCCAAAAACTCAGTATTACAGGTATAACACTTCTTTATACTACGTTGAGTATTTTGATAATTATTGTTAAACAACGTATTGTGATATCTACAAGTTTTATCACAAAATTTTCTCAGTCTTCCACAAATTGATTTATTACAATACATGCATAGGGCAAGTGTTTCCATGCATATTATTTATGCGGAAAGAGGGCATTATCCAATCAATTCTATAATAGGTTTTGCTCCATTTCCTATAGAAAAAGGTCTTCCGGGTGCCGTACTATCGGGAGGGCTTAACCACTGGGCAAGGGGATTAATTCCTAACATATAGCCTATAGTAGAATTTAGCTCCCCGAATGTAGTAGGCCGATCCGTAACGTGTTCGCCATATTTATCAGAAGATCCTATTATTCTACCGCCAATATCACAACCTCCTATTAAGGCCGAAAAAGCAGTAACATGATGATCACGTCCGCTGTTGACATTTTTTGGATTAATATTATTACCATCACGATAAATCGGTGTTCTACCAAACTCGGTCTCCACCACAATAAGTGTCTCATTGATTTTACCACTGGCAGTCAAATCAGAGAATAGTGCATTCAGTGCTTTATCCAATACTGCTGTTCTGGTTTCCATGTTCTGGTCGATGTCTGTATGAAAGTCCCATGAACCAAGAGACACCTCGATAACAGGGATGCCACTATTAATCAAACGTGTTGCAAGCAAACATCCTTGTCCAAACGTATCCATACCATAGGCATCTCGCTTGTCTTTAGTTTCTTTAGTCAGATCAAATGCTTCCAAATCTTTTGAACGAAGTGTCTTCATAGTTTCGTCATATAGTGTTGCATAACTAGCAATCTGTGGAGTATTGATCTTCTTACGAAATACATCATTTAGACCGTCCAGAATCTTCATACGATTAGACATATTTTCTGGATTTGTCAAGATCTTGCTGTATCTAAGACCTTCATTGGGATTGACTATCGGAAGTGGTGTATAACTGGCATTCAGATAGCCGTTTTTGGGGTGATCTGATGGGCTGTTGATCAATACCGTGTCGGGAAGGCTCTGATGCTTTCTACCCTGTAAAAACGACTTTATTGGGCCAATAGTAGGGTGAACCAGAAGGGAACTCTTGTTATAAGAAGTCTTTAGAGAATATTGACTAGATGAGTGATCACCGCTTTTAGATGTCATGCTGCGAATCAAACTAAACTTATCTGCATGTCCTGCCAGTCCGGGAAAATATTGTGAGAGTGTAATACCCTCAACATTAGTTCCTATGGTCTTGACTCCACCATTAACTCTTGGATCTTCCTTGGGGTCAAACGAATCAACATGTGACATACCACCAGAAAGAGTGATGATGATCGCATGTTTTGCTCGTCCAAACTTTTTGTTGCTTTCTACGGCTTCTAGGGATTCTCCCAAGACGCTCACACCTAATGTTGAGTATGCAAGATGCTTTGCAAACTCCCGACGACTAAAATCTGTATTGTTTTTCATAAAATTTATTTTCTAAAAAGAAACTCATTGGTATTTAGGAGAATCCACACCAAATCTTCTGTTTTTTGATTATCTATCATTGACTTTTCTTCTGCCAAATGATATGGTCTACCCATGATGGTCATGAATATCAGATTCTTATCTGCTGAGACTGTCATCAACTGACTTTTAGAACTTGTCACGACATTGATAAGCGGACCATTCATGAAAGTCAGCAACTGTGTGACGGTTCCATGGGTATTACTGGTATCCAATAATATTCTTTCTGATGCACCAAACTCCTTGAGAAACTGTCCAATGAAAGAGTTTGGTCCACGATAGTTAAAACAAGAACGAACGAGGTCTATATTACCGATTTTGAGAAAACTATTCATTAGCTGATTATCCCAGTCTCGTATTTGATTCTGTTTATCCAGCATATACTGACCGCTAATCTTAGACCAATCAATTTTATAAAGCTCTGAATAACGATCTAGCGATATTCTACTATAGTTAACATCTGGTAATATCAATGTCAATATACTGTCCCATAACTGATATGCAGTCAGTCGCTTCACCCATGGACCTTGAAATCTATAGGTCTCAGCACTACCCGTATATGATTGACTGGTATAAAAGTCAGAACTGACAATCAATCTTATAACAGATTTTAGGGAGTGACTATTCTGGGTGAAATATTGACCAAGAAACTCGATTAGTTGTCTACGATCTTTAACTGAATCAGCAGCGATATCTATATCAGATATTGATTGTGGATAAAACAGATTATTACCAATTATTTGTTGCCAGATTCGATTGATTATAGCTCGACTAAAATCTGGGTGTCCGGTTATCCACTTTGCTAACTCTGCTCTACCACCAGTTTTTACTTGACCGTCAAGTGTTTGGGGACTCACCAAATCATTCGGTTTTGCATCATCATATTTATAATCATGTGGAAGTCGCAGTGTCTTATTAGGGTTCTCCCTGATTGCCACCAGATTACCTGACATTATTTGCCTCACACCATTATCAATACGATCATTCTTATTGATACGTTTAATATCTTCATCCACAGTTTTTGACTTTGCTTGATATTCTGGAACTGTCTGACGATTATCATTCTTCATGAATGCCGCAAGCTCATAGTATTGTTTTTGTGTGTAGTCAGAAAATGGGTCGTCATGGCACTGTGCACATGAGATGTTCTTTCCGATGAATATCTGACTAGATAATGCAAGATTGTCAAATGTCATTCCATCATCTCTCAGTATATAACCAGATGCACCATTATCCAGTGGAGATCCTTCAGCAGTCAGTAACTCTTTAACTAGAACTTCGTATGATTTATCGAGGCGCAAACTATCTCGCAGATACTCGATATAAGGATATCCCTTTATTTGACTACTATCATTCAAACGTTCTGGTCTGATACGGAAAAGATCGGAAAAGAAGTTTTGCCAGTTATTCACATAGTCTTCAGAATAAAGAAGCCGCTCGATCAACTGCTGTTTCTTATTCGGCTCTCTGGAAGACAGATATTCCTGTAGTTCCTTAGTTGTTGGGATTCGTCCTGCAACGTCTAGATACAGACGACGGATAAACGTATAATCATCTACTTTTTGAGTGACCTCCTGAACTTTATTGACGGTCCTATATTCAACAATCTGTCGATCTAGCTCATTTGCGGCATTACCAAACAAACCGGTGAATAAAAACACTAGGACGAGGACAATCTTTTTCATCTTAGTAATACTTATCGACCTACCGTTTTCTTTCATCTTTTTTCATTCGCCTAATGTTGTATACTTCTTTGATATGGTAGTTCTGGATTCTCTTTCCCCTGACATATTAAATGCCAGTATATTATTTATTATCATTGATGGGCAACCAGGAATATTCTGACAACAACTTTGTATATTGTGTAATGTTCCGTATTTGAGCGGATGCATTTCATCATAACGTATAGATATATAATTGGAGACTCCTGCAATATTTCTCATTCATGTGGTTTTCTATAATATCGTCTTTTGGATATTTCTCTACTATCTGTCACATATCGATCATCAGTCATACTAAAAGAGTTGAAACATTTTCGATGGGGATCATGATCTATTACGTTTATACGCACAGCAGAATAAGGTTTTTTGTCTATCCATAATATTGCACCATATGCAGCATACTGACAACAAGTTTTATTGTGTATATCATCTATATTTGTCATTCGCTGTAGTTGTATTGATAACGTTTTGTGTAGTTTGGTCTAATAAAATATCCGGTATGCGCTCTCATTGATGCATTATGCGCATTCGTCTGACCAGTAGACGACTATCTTCACACAAATCATACAGATTGTTATTTCCTTCGTGTATTCTGGTAGAATATATATTCTCGTATAACTCATGTGTTAGTATATATTGCATAGTCAAAAAGTTACCTCTATTGTTTCCTATATGACATCCTATGGCTTTAACATATAATGTTTCGCCTAACAGTGTTCCTTCATTGAATATACTATGAATAGGTTCTGCTACGCCTTTTGCAGACGTAACATTATTAATATCATGATCGTTTACAATATTTGTGTGTTTATTTGGATACCACATAACTATAATTTAAATATTTTACCAAAGTCAAAACTCTCGGTCAAGTCATATAAATCATTGTGTCCTATCCTCGTCATAATCAATTCTCTACCATAATATGGGATATTTGTGAGGTATCCCATGGTTAAGTAGTTGCCTCTTGTATTATCTCCTGTACATCCCATCAATACACCATCACCTTCAATAATATTGTTGGCATACCCGACTCCAGTAGCACAGGTAACATTATGAACAGTATGATCCACATTTACCGATCCGGTTAATCCACGGTGTCTATTCGGATACCACATATATTATCGCCCCAGTGCAGCAAATCCCATCGGACGCTTATCAAGAGAGTTCTCTAGACGTAGTTCTTGACCATATCCAAAAACTTCTGCCAATGTCATTTCTTTGATGTCGTGATCAGGAATAGACAGTTCGGCAAAATCTACCAGATCCTGAACCTCATCTTTCAACAGCTTATCAAACTTATATTCAAAGAACAAACGACCCGGACGACGCAATGCCATGTCAATATCATTGATATCTTTGTTGAACGTTGCAATGATCTTAAGGTCTAGGCAATCCTTCAAGAATCCGTCCGTTAGTCCCAGAAGATTATTTGTTGCAGAGTTACGATCCTTGGACAAGATCTCTTCTGCATCTTCGATAAGAAGGACACTCTTCTTGTTTTCCATGATAAACTCGATAAACGATGGGCTTGCAATACTAGCAGTCATTGCAGGAGGAATGTAAATGGTATTACGATCCGAATGTTTGATCAAATGGCGAATCAAATTGGATTTGCCTGTCCCCGGTTCACCGTGTAATAGCATTAGATTCTGATCTACAGTATCCGTCATGAAAGATTTAATCTTATCAATAGGGAACTTCTTACCATAATACAAATCAAATCTATCATCCTTAATCTGTCGCGGTTTACACTCGGCCTCTAGTTTCTTAAGCCCAGTAGAAGTTTGTGCAATCATATAAAAACGGTGTTCAATCTTAGTTTTTTCTAAATCTTGTAGAGTAGAATAGAAACTAATCATGTTCTCCATATACTCTCTGTTTTCGTCCGTGATTGCATGACAAAAAGATGCACTAAATGTCTCTCCTCCGTATGTTGGAATAGCAATCTGTGAGTTATCATTCAGATCAGTGGTTTTTCCTAGAGAAACATATGCCAGGATTTTCCGAGTTTTATTGATGTAGTAGGCCGATCTATTATCCACCGACAAACTGGATACAATCTTGGTAAATCCATCATCAAATAGTTTTTTCTGAAAATCTTTGAATGATTGGTGCTTTTTACTAACCAATGCAATATATGACAGTGCATCATCAAAATAATGCATCCATAGATTATAGATAGAGTTTACTAGTTCGATGCCCGTAATAGGTTGATTTACCCCTGCAAACTCTTTGGAGGTATCGACTGTAGTATTGGCAAGGATGTCTTGGATTGTCATTTCTGGTTGTTTTTTGTTTACTGTATTGTTCATGTTGTTTTATTGTTTTATTGTCTACTACGTTTTACTGTTTTTGTCTTGAATATTGGTCTTATGTGCTTTGTGTTAATATTTCTCGGATGATCATATCGCTTGACTTCTAAGCTATTATCTTCCGTTATCATGGAATCCCACACCGGAACAAATACTCCATCCTTTTTATATGTAACCAATTTGATATGTTCAAGTAATATCTTTCTATTATTTGGCCCTATTCGTGTAACATCGCCATCATTAAGCCCAAACAGATGATTCAAGTGATAATGATCATCATATTGCGGAGTATTATCATCCCGATTACCAGGAATATATTCATTAAATCCGATGTGGGTGTTGTTTATTACTGTATTATTCATCTTAGTAAATCAGAAACTTGTCGCTTAATAAAGTTTCTAACTGTCTGATATATCCCTGTGTTTCTTCCGATACATTTGATAGGTAGCAACGCATTTGTCCAAACTTAATTTTTACTTGGTATATACCAAAGTCAGGATCAGTTCTTTCCACATATTCCAGAAAATCATCAATCACATCAAACCAGTTTAATGGAACTGGATATCCCAAAGAGATACCGTAATATCGCTCAACTATACGGTCTTTCCATTTTGCTGATAGTTCTTGCTCTCTATTAAAACATAGGACACTAGATGCTATATCCGCCGTATTTTGTTCTTTATATGGACTTTCCGTATAATAAGAATCTGGAGCAAGTCCATATTTCTCTATCAATTGTTCTATAATGTCCATATTATTTTAGTTGGCTTAGTTTTAGTAGTAGGTGAATGAAGTTGATTTCTGGGTCAACTACTTGATTGTGAGCTTTCATAAACTCGGCAATCAAGATCATTGCACCCACATTCTTATCATCTGTTGCACAATCAAACAGACTATGCATTAGCTGATGGTAATCATTATCATATTCGTGCTCACTGTCAATGACTTTCTTTCGCAAGACAAAAACATCTTCTTTAGCTTTGATTGATGTCCAAAGTTCTGTCACAAACTTTCCATCCTTTTCATCAGGGACCACAAACTTACCAGTGACACAAGCTGATTGAAGTTCATTTGTGATTCGTCGAATATCAGGTGCATATCGACGAATCAATGCAACTACATGATTTTTATGGTCTTGCCAATCCGCAATATTCTCGTTCTTGAGAATATAGATCATTCGTTTTGCAATATCCTTGATGTCTGCCGTGAAATCAAAGTGTTCACATCGACTCTGAATGGCTTCAATGATCTTATGGCGATAGTTTGCAGTTAGAATAAACTTCACATTATCAATATAAAGCTCCATGATTTCCCGCAGTGCCTCTTGTCCTTGCCTGGAGAAACCATCGAACTCTGATAAAATCACCAGTTTTTCGCTCCCATCGAAGGAAGTGGTTTCCACAAAGTCCTGAATCTTATTCCGCACCGTATCGATACCTGATTCTGCACTTGCATTTAGATATAGATATGACTCTGGTGCAAACTTATCACGTAAATATGCTGCCATTGTGCTTTTGCCAATACCTGCTTTACCCAGAAATAGGTAGTTATTGGTGATCTTATTGATAGAAGAAAAATATTGTCTATTCTTTTCGCTCAAAATCATGTCCTCTAGAGAGGTAGGACGATACTTATGAACCCAAACGTCTTTAATTGTCATATTTAGTAGATAATATAATCGTGATCCCAATCGATTTTGCCACGGGTTTCAAACATCACGGTGTTCCATGATCCGTCAATACCGCTAAACTTGAAGGATGAAGTTGATCTACCCATTCGGGCATAAGTAATATCATACCAAGTCGTTTCATCAAATATGGTAGCTGCTTCTTCTCGCTCCATATCGTAACCGTTTTTATTTAAAAATCTTGCTTGTGCTTTCATTGGTTTATTTAAAATATTTTATTGTTCCATTTGCGATTGGCCTCTTCTACATATTGCCATTTCCTTCGCCCATTAATAACCTTAATCTCGTCAGATGGGATAACGCCTTTGAACTGTTCTAACTCAAATCCATCAGAATCACAGTGTTCCCGATAATCGCCTACCATAGCATTAGCCAGAAGTCTTGATCCGGGAACGGTTTCAATTGTATTCATAGTCATTTTTATGCTCTTTTGATTTTGTCATTGACCTGCAACTTATTACATCTCTTACATGATCTTTCCTGACACAATCGATGGTGTACAACGCCCCATTCTCGGTTTACGGTAGTCTTCCATACAGTCCAATCATGTCCAAAGATGCAACGGTTGTTCATGTGCTGAAACCAATCTCTCATATTTTATACAATTGCTTCTGCTGTATGTTCAGCCCGTTCAGGCATTACTGGTTTATGTGGTTTTCCGCAACCACAATCTCCACAGGAGGTTAATAATAGAATAGGTAGTAACATAAGTGTTTTCATGACTTACACTACTACCTATCTGAATTGATGTCAAGTTATTTTAAGATATTTCTTCCAACATTCCTTGACTAAATGCTTCCAGAACGGATTCTGGATAGTTATAGGTGGAAATAAACTCTCCACCATATGATACATCTACAGTATATCGGTCAGTATCTACTATAATGGTATCGCCTTCTCGGGCCGCACCATATATTTTTTCTCCATAAACATCATTTCTGGAGGGTGCCGCAAATTGAAATACGGTGTTGGGTTTGATTTTAAATTTTCTTATCATATGTTAATGCCAATCTGTTGTTGTGGTTAATCCTATTACTATTAGTGTGATACCTATTAATATTGCAATGATGTCCATTAGCCACAGATCAGAGATTTGCCTTGATACTCCAGATAAGGACTTGGGTTTTCAACTGTTATTGACTTGGCACTCAGTTTCTCTTTGAGCTTAAGTGCTTCGGTAGCAGTTACATAGATGGTTTGACCGTCGATTACGACGGCAACTTTAGTGTCGTTTATTAGTGTTTGACTCATATTATTCTTTACTTATACTAAATCATAGATTAAATCATTAACATGATCTTTTCAAGAAAAAAATTTGTCAATAAAGTGTATGCAATAACCGAGCCTTCTATTCACCATACGGGAGTGGGAGTGTCTATGATAGTGTTGACCGAAAATAAAAAGAATGTGGGTGGTATAACCATGTATCTGGATGGGTCGGACACATTCAAGTTGTCGGTCAGTGAGTTTGAGCGGCTTATTGATGCCAAGAAGATAGAATATCTAGATAGTCCACCATGCGATATTATAGATGAATTAAACCAAGTTTTTGCTTGCCTAAAAGCTAGAAAGTGATATGCTATGTCTATGCAACAATATAAAGAATTAATAATTGATGGAAATAACTTTCTTTTCCGGGCATACTATGCAGATATTAGAAACACTGTCAAGGGACAAGAAAAGACGGACAGTGTGATTTATCATTTCATCAAGATGCTGAAAACCTTGATGGAACGCCACAAACCCGAAAAAGTATATTTTACATGGGACAAAAAACTGAACTATGGAAAAGGGCAGAACTTTCGTAATGGACTGGCGGATTATAAAGGTCATAGAGAAGAATCAGATACCAAAGATCAGATTCTGGCTATGCAAGAACCCATTCAGGCTATTCTAGACAGTTTGGGGGTAATCACGGTGTATCCATGGGATCTAGAGGCAGATGACGTTATTTACTGGCTTTCTAAGCAAGCAGAGCGGTCTCTTGTAATCTCTTCCGATAAAGATCTATTACAATTGGTAGACGACAAGACTGATGTGCTGTTGGCCACCAAGAATATTCTGGTGAATGTTCAAAACTTTGCAATGAATGCAAATGTAAGTCATAGATATTTCATTCTTTATAAAAGTATTTTGGGTGATCAATCGGATAATATCAAGGGTATTCCTCGATTTGGGCCGGTCAATACCAAAAAGGCTGTTGAATATTTTGAACAAAATAACATCATGTGTCGTGCAGATGATAAGGAACCCTATTTTGATTCCGATAAGTGGGATATCATTGAGAACAACATCAAATTGATTGATTTGGGTCATGCATTTGATAGCTATCCAGAAGAGTTTGCTCATTATCAGCAACAGCTAGACGAATCAACTGCGCAATTTGATGCAGTTCGCCTAAAGGAATTGTTTAGTGAACATCATATGAAAGGTTATCTGGCACACTTTTCGGAGTTTGTTAATCTTTTTGATAAAAATCCCTTGACAGTTGATGAATTTGATTTAAATTTCATTCTAGAACAAAACGGAATATAAAATGAAAACACTATTAATCACGCTACTACTAACGGTCACTACTTTTGCGGGTCTTCCAACCAAATTGGAGGAGCTTCAACAAAGGCGGGACAAGGCTATTGAAAATATCAATCTGATCTATAAACAAGAGTTGCAGAAACTTTTGGTTGATCCCGCAGTGAAGGCTGATCCAGTGGAGTTGGCTAAAATTCAAAGTGAATTATTTGGCAAATCCGATATCATTGATACCGATAAATGGAAATTCCATGGACAAGAACTGACCACTGAACAGGGAACTGTTTTTATATTCAAAAAAGATTTCACTGGAAAAAAGACAACCAATGGTGTTGAATCACCTGTAACATGGCGATATATAGATTCGCTAACAATAGAGGTCAGTGGAAGAGATACACCACAATCTCCCATAAAGGTATGGTTTTTCAAATTCTTTGCAGAAAGCAAAACTATAAAGTATGGACTGGCACTAAATCAAATTGAGTGGTTGATTCAGACCAAATAGAATTTTTGGGCAAGATAACTAAGATGAAATCATCGAACCGATTTTTATTCTTCCTCAAATCTAAAGAAAAAACACGGTAACTATCCAAATTAGCATAACGCATAAACATGGTCATCATAAACTCAGGCTCATGGAGGTCTTCGATGATATAAATACCATCATCTTCCAAATTATCACAAAAGATATTAAATGCCATTATCATATCTGATATACTATGTGACATGTCATCTATAATAACTTTGTAGGTATTTGATTTGATAATATTAACTGTTTTCTCTGAAAATAAATTTCCCTTTATGATGGAGAACATGGTTTGATACTTTTTATCAATTATAGGATTTTTGTCTACCCCAGATATAGACAATGTATGGTTTCTATTTTTGAATGCTGCGCAACTACCCCCATACATAACTCCAAATTCTATCAAATTAGATCCATCGGGTATAACCGAGAACAGATTATCATAGAAATCTCCATAACTATGTCTGGTGTTTTTATCGGTATTAAAGCCAGAAAACATTGAACTGTCTTTCCCAAATGCTATGTCAGGAGTCCATTTATCAAATTTATCTTTGATGTAGTCCATCATAAGATCGTTTTTAATGTAATGATGGGATATATAATTTGTGACATCTATAGCTGACTCATCTATTATTTTTTGTATCAATGTAGTATCTGTATTAAATTTCTGTTTTTCTTCCTTTGATAATACGTCAATGTTTTTTTGAAACGGATTCCAACCATTAAATCCTATTTTATGTTTAATACCACCTATAACGACTGATGATTCCAATATAATATTATTATCTCTCATATATCTTCCTACACTAACATCTTCATGTAGGTAACGGAAATTCTTTATATGATCATGTCCTCTGATTGTATCATTGGATACGATGTAACCAGCGCCACCGGATGGAAATACCAAGGTCTTATCTTCTGGATAAGACCCCTTCATATTCAATCCATAGATATATTCCGATTTGAGAAAAGGTAATATAAATTCTAGATATTTTTTGTTTAATATAGCATCATCGTCAATAAAAATAAACCAATCATATTCTTTGAACAAATCAATATTATTTTTGATATGATTAAACATGAACACAGTTTTTTCTTCACTAGACTCTCCATGGTTATCTTTAGATGATCCTGATATCTGTGGCATATCTATATGATCCACTATGTTATCGGTTAGGCATACATAATCTAATTCATATAGCCATATTTTCTTACATCTAAGAAGGCGGTCAACATGTTTATGGGTGGTCTTTACTACTACTTTATATTTCATTTGGTAAATTTATAACTTCTTCAAAAATTTGATCTATTTTTTCCATTGACAGATACTGTTTAAAATGTTCTTCAATACTTAATATCATTGGGTGGTTAACATCGGGATATAGTTCCCACCATGCAATATAATAGTTTCTAATCCGATCCTCCCACGAATTTACATAAGGAATACCATTAGGACGATTGAATCGGTGCATCCACTGTAGTTGCGGAATTGATATGCATTTACCGCCCTGTTGTCTAAACTTTTCTTGTATATACCATTCTTCTCCACCAAATCCACGGAAATTCTGATTGATCTTGGGAAAGCTCTTGGTTCTACATGCAAACATACCCATACCATTCATCGGTATTTCAACAGGAACACCGTTTTCTAGTATAGTATTGTCTGTTTCCCAAGTTCCATACATTCCACCACTCCATCCTGGTTTAAAGTGTGTAGAAATTGATTTCAGATCATCATATATCAATGGACCCTGTATCAAATCATTTGTATCAGGATTGGCTGAAAAGTAGGACAGTAGATTATTGATAAATCCGCTGTTCAATAGAACATGACTATCCAGTCCTAGGTAATAATCGGATGTTGCATATTCCAATGCTTTATATTTTGTGAAAGTTGAATTGACTGACCTATAGTCTACATAAACGCCTTTTACATCATTTTGAATAAACTTCTTGGTCAGTTCTCCATGTTTGCTGTCGGGGCTATTATCAATAACCACAAATTCAACATCTTTTTTATGATGCATTCTAATACTCTGGATAGTGAAGAACAGACCTTCATAATCATCGTATGTTGCTAATCCTACGGTAAGCTCAGGTTTCATTAAGGAGGTGGTGATGTGGTAGTTGGTGCACTAGTCGTCGTGGGTGGTGGGAGTGTCGTTGGCGGGACAGTCGTAGTAGGTGCTACGGTGGTTGTTGGGGGAACTGTTGTCGTTGGGGGAGGAGTAGTAGATGTAACCGTCGTCGATGTAACCGTAGTTGTGCTCGTCACAGTGGTTGTCGTCGGTGCGACGGTAGTAGAAGTCGTCGAAGTTGATGTACTGGTGCTCGTAGAAGTTGACGACGTAGAAGTCGTTGGAGTTGGTGGTGGGGTAGATGGTCCACCTGTAGTAGTATCAGTCGTAGTTGGTGCTACGGTGGTTGTTGATGAATTATCACCCGTTCCGTCACCTCCACCAGGAACAGAATAATTAACTACAGATGTATAAGATATATTACATTCGGTTGATATCATTGCCTGATATGTTCCATAGTCAGAAAACTCAAAATCCGGTATTACTAATGTATCGGATGGATTGAATATCTCTACACCATTCTTATACCAAATATAGTCAACCGCTGAATTGCCAATTGTTGATAATTCTAATGTCAGTGTCTCTCCGATATTAATGGTCGTCGGATAATTAAATAATGCTATCTGTGCAACATTCTCACAAGTCTCACATCCTTGGTTGGTTGCTTCGCCTACTATATTATAATTTCTTCCAAACACATAACTAGAGGACGGATAAAACTCGGTGCTGTTCATCAATTCACACTTAAATTTCTTCTTTCGACCATTGATATCCAATATTATGTATTTTCCTACATAATTTTCGAACTTACTGTTTCCTGTGATAATCATTTTAGCTTAGTATATAGTTTGTTGCATATGTGATTTCAATGACCACACCTCCATTATGACCGTTTAATAGCAAATAATCAGGATCACCAGTATTAGCAGTAAACCTACCTGATCCAGCAACTATAGAAGCTGCTGTTCCGGTGCTATTGACGTATCCGGTGCCACCTTTGAGATGTGTGCCACCTCTATAGCCACCGCCACCAGATGCTCTTTCATTATTCGCATTTGCAATACCAGTGCCGTTTATACCCTGCATATCAGGTCGTCCACCGCCTGTAGGTTCAGCTTCGTTCCCCGGTCTACCATTTAGGAACATTCCAGCAGGAAGAGCATCTTCATCTGCAACCGCACTACTTCCACCACCAGCAATAATCAATGCTCTATTATATGAAGTCTTGATAAGTGGTGTTCCTCCCAAGAAAACACCCGCCAGTCCACCAGCAGGTGACACAATATCAAATATACCGGTTCCACCAAATTCATCTACCTGAATATTATAGGTCGTTCCTTCAACCACATCAAATTCTGCATAGGTATAACCACCGCCTCCACCATATGCAATAGGATCTCCCGGTGCAACAGGCGAATGATCGTCTCCACCTTTAGATCCCCAACATTTTACTCGCATAGTTTCTGCTCCTTGTGGTATTGTAAACAATTGACTCTCGGTAAACACATGTTTGGTATCAGCCTTTGTTGCATCCTGACACTCATATAATACATATTTTGCAACCAACGAGCAATCAGTTCCATCATATAGTTTATTCACATCAACAGGATCATAACAATCATCACAATAGGTATTGATGCATATATCTCGTTGGCAAGAAGGAACGTATTTCCAAACACGGTCTTTAACAAAACAGAAACTACCGACAAATGAATTAAAAATATTCTTGTCATTGAATTTAGTTAATACATTTGATGGCAAGCTGGATATCTGAAGATCGAACAATGTCTGATATTCGTCTTGAATTATCTGATATTGTTGTAAAAATGACCATATTAATAACAATGTTTCAGATGGTGCATTTATCTTAGTCGATGATATTGTCTGTCTCTTAATCACAAATGAATTGATTAGTGTGTTAAGATCCAAATGCGTCTTGGATATCAGCGTCTTATCTATGCGACTTATGATATTATTGGTTGTTGCAATAACCGCCTTAACGTGGTTATCCAACACGATGAATCGTTTGATATCAACCGTCTTTAATCCATATGGAGAAGCTAGTGCATCAAGCGTCTCGGTAGTAAATTTCTCAAGTGCCGTGCCAGATAATAGTTGATCATCATATGATTTGATAAAGAAATTGACTCTAACCATTTGATTTGGACCAAAGTCATAAAAATCGGTATTCAACCAATTTTCGATATCTTTGTAACCAGCAAGGACCGCAAATGTTTTGGGGTAAACCAATGTCACAGGGTTCTGCCAATAATCCTTTAGATTGTAGACCAGATCACTGGCACCTTTATAAAAAGCCGAGTTTTCGGACACTTGAGTATAGAAATTATTGAATGCCGCACTATTCTGTTGAACCGATGTAAAGAATGCTTCCAATCCTGCCTGTTGTTGATCATATAAGGATAGCCTGATATCAAATTTCTGGAATCTCTGGTTTATATCATCCAGAGAGTTACCTATTGCATCATAAACAGAAATATCATCCATGTTATTCGTATATCTTTGTTCCTTCATCCCATGCAAATGCATCAGTCACTTCAAATTTAATACCAACAAACTTGTTGATGAATTGATCTGGAACGTTTAGCTCCAGTGAGTATGTTCCACAATCAACATCTCTCTTGACCGTTCTCCTGATCGTCGGTTTACCGATGCATGTGCAGGTATAGGTAAAATTAACAGTCCGTTTACCCACACCTTTGCTGTCACTGACTGTCCGATTGATCGTGAAATATTCTGGGCTGAATATAAAGAACTGTTGACCAACAATATAGTTAAAGCAACCACCTCCTTCAATAGGAAAGTTTTCTACCAACCATGCTCGTATCGTTGCAATATCGGTATTACCCGTAAACGGATAAGGATATACCATGGTAATCGGCTTTAACCAAAACCCCGACATTTCTTGGACTGTTGTTGCAGTGTCATACCAACATGCAGAGTTTTGTGCAAATATATTAAGAGAATCTATCCATCTGGTAGAGTTCTCGGAAAAAACGGTATATGCAGGATTCCATTTTTCTAAGATCTGTGTTTCCTGGTTGCATACTGCGATATCCAGTGCACGAAAATTATAATTGACTGATGATAGGGAATATCCGATATTCTCGGTTTCTAGAATAGGATATACATATGATTCATCATTATTAATCTTGCAAAGTTCGACAGGCATTTATTGGTATTTATCCAACAAATAACTGACATCAACCAAAAACAAGTTGACAGGCATCCAGTAAATGGTAAACTAGTATCATGCACACATTACTGGAAAATATTATAAACAAGATCGGCCAATGGTTTATTCAAATCTATCCGATTTCAATGGAATGGGATCGAAAATTGAATATCTTGATGGATAATCATTCCTTTGAGTATATCAATCAATATACCGCTAAACTAGGAGATTATGTCATCTGGATAAACGGTCATTCATATGCATCATTTAGTGATTATACTCATGGAGAATCTAAACTACTACCTACGTATAAAACGGTTTTACGAGCAATAGATAAATTAGATTATGACTGTCCAAAGAAGACTATTCGTGAAAATAGGGTGAAGTCATCGGTTAGCAACTAGTAATGCACGGATTAAACGAATAGACTGGTAGTTCCTGACATTTATCAGCTATCGATTCCCAGGTCTTTCCAAACGACCTGCCGTTTTCAAGTTCTTCCCATGTTCTATTCCACACACAATTATCTTGTAGTGCTTCCCACGTCCAATTGATAGGGCTATGGTTGTGAGTTGTTCCACATCCAACAGCATTCTGCCATGTGATGCCGGATAATGAGCTATTAAACCTAGAGGATGTAAATGACAGTTCTTTCCAAGAAAGAGGGCGTCTATTATCATTCAAGTTCTGTGGTCCATCAATCTTGTGATATTTCCACGTCCAACATAAACCATTTGTATAGTTTCGTCTTTCTCGCACATCAACCATCTTCTTCAGATTAATCAATGCGGCATAGACCGTGCTGACCAATCTGTTGATGGTTTCATATGCTACTATCTCGTTTATACCCAATGGAACAAAGGTCTGATCTACCAAATAATTTTCATCATCTTCTCTAGTCTCTAGTCCAAATGAATAGAATTGGTCGAACTCGTCCAATGTGATAACAAAGGTCTTATCCAGCGATTGACCGAAATTGATAATCGATGACCAGATTTTCTTGAACGAGTCATTATAGATAAAATCGGATGCAACTTCATCGCCATGGACAGCAATGGCAGACCATGGATATGCAACAGCCGTTTCATCTGTAATATTCTGTTTCTGTGCATAGTCAACCAATTTAACCACACTAAAGCGATTGATCGCCAATATTTCTGGACCATCAAATACCAGTCTATTGATCGGAAACTCGATATGTAGATCGTTTATAGGAGTCCCGTCTTTGGTGTATACTGATACACGTTCATCATGAACTATATAAATGAAATCCAAATTATGGTATATCTTGTTTCCTGGTATTGCACTGAATTGTGATTGATATACATAATTTTTATCAAACTTATAAACAAGTCCAATAGAACTCAAGACGAATATAGAGTCTTCTGATGTAGTCATGGAAACCGGATAGTTTTGGTCTTGCCATTCCTCATGTTCTATCTGAGATGTCCAGTTCAAGAAATTGTTGTAGACTTTGATATTACGACTATCTGAATCAACGACATATATATTTTGCCCATCATGAACCATGTCAACGGGATTATTCAAATGTGTTCTGCTATCAGCATCTCCCACACCACCCCAATAATGAGTAAGAGTCGGCACATGGTTATCTACATCAAACACAAAGATATTCTTGCGTGTTCCATCAAGAACCACCAACTTAGATGTTTCTTCTACCCATACCACATGTGTAGGGTTGGTCAATATCTCACCTTCAGTTATTTTATTGGTCTTATTGATTAACGTCAGATTATAGTCGTCTTGGCGGAACTCCAAATAGTTATCATTTATGATAATGAGATGATCTCCATATCTAGTAATATCCTTAAGATCAATAATATCCTTTGTATAGTATGCAGATGTAGGAGGTTCGTCATATATCCATCTGGTTCTTCCGCCTTTTTCTCCCCACCAACCAATGACTGTCACCGGTTTATTGATATCCCATGTATATGCCTGACTACTGAGATAACTAAAATTAGTGTATAGTCTATCAAGACTTGTGTTTATCACATTCTGCCATTGCCATGTATTAGGTGGCACTTGACACTCCTTAAGACTCCATGGAAGTTCTACTTGATCAGGGAATGTCCGAGTTATTGCAGAATCATATGCATCATATTGGTCTTTGACGATGATCAGGTCCGGCCATGTTTTGGTTACTACCCCATCAATCGGATGAATACCAGTGAGTGAAAGAGTATATGTTCCGGGAGTATCATATGTGATGGTCTGTAGATCTTGATAATCGAAACTAGTATAGGTATTACCTGCACCATCATCTAATATAAATGATGTGAATGCCGTTGGAAACTCTATAGTCTGATTAACCACCGATACAGCTTGTGTAGTAGTATATACATTCTGTGGAACATAGATCTCCAGATCAGGACCATCATAAACAAATAGATCAATAGCAGATGTCTGATATTTTTGAACAAATTTACAATCTACTTCATCAGGATTTTTGACGATATTACCAGATGCAAATACCTTGAAAGTCGTGAAAGAGTTCTCTTTGGTTGCAAATGGATTGGTCGGGTTTATATCAAACGTCGGATATATTCCTAGACCAGAATCCTCAAATGTATATACATCAGACCATCTAAGTCCTTCATCAGAACTTAATATAAATTGAGTTGTGCCAGTCGAATAAACTCCTTCGGCTGAACAACTAAACGATAGTAATGTATTAACCGCATCACCAGATCTAACTTGTATGCTACTATTCTGTAGTTGTATTGTTGCGGATAGTTCTGGGAATCCAAATGCTGTCACATGTTGGTGGAAGATATCTGAGTTATCAGAAATGACATAGTTATATCTTGATGTAGGATTATCAGCAGGAAATTGGTCATTGAATGCCGAAATCTGTATCTTTCCTGTATAACGGATATCGTTATACATCACCGGTATTTCTATCGTATTTTGTGTGGACGAAACTGTTTTTGTTCCTACTGTATAGTAGTATTGATCAAATCCATCAAATGTGGATATGACTATATTGGTCGTGCATCCATTCAGTATTCCATTACCGGTAGATTGCAGATATCTGAGATCATCATCCAATGCCAAGGTCTGTGTCGGAAATAGATTATGTTCAGGGAATGCCAGATAATCTAGATAGGGATATGAGGGATCAAGCACATTGATACACACTTGGTCCACAAAATGATATAAACCAAATGTCTGATTGATTGGTCGTGCAGATAGGGCAGTCACACCAAAACATCCGGCTGATACACCAAAAACCACGCTATTTCCTTCTGTCTGTCCTTCCCATGGTATATCCCACACGATCTTGCCGACTGATAAAAATTGGGATGTCAATGCAGTTGCCCTGATATCATGGGCAGTCGTCGTGAAATTAATGGTGTTATATTCCGACATCAGGTATTGATTACCGTCCGATGCACTTAATTGGCCCTCAAATGCAAATGTTGCAGGGTATTGTCTGATTGGTATTGCAATACTGTCGGTGATACTATAAATGTCGTTTGTTGGATCATCTCCTCTATTGCCGTATATATTAGCAGAGAAATTATAGATCACCTTCTGGGGGTTCGTTTGTGCACGATCTACATCAAGAAATGCCTGGATATTATTGGTATAGGCTGTTGATGTATTGATGGTATTCTCAATGATCTGTTGCCCATCAGTTGAATACAATGTAAAATCCGCACGAGGATCGTTATTTAGTTCTTTCCAGATAACACTTCCATTTGTCGGTGCAGGATATAGCATGTTATTCTTCTTAACATAGGAGTTGATTGATGCTATTGGGGTCGGGAGAAAATCGTTTGTTGTTGCTTGTAGGTCAAGCGTCAGGTTATTGTATGCAGCAGAAGGCGGAATCCAGAAAGTGTGGGCTGATAAATCATATTCTGCTGAATATAATGTGACTTTTGTTCTATCGACTCCCAGGTTATTGATGACAACCGATAGTTCGTTCGCAGGGGTCAATGTATTGAGAGATATTTCATCTGTTGGGGGAACTGAAATATTATTCTGTGCATCCAGTAATAAACCATCTTCTTCAAAATAGTTATATATCTTGATATTATTTGGTGGTTCTACCACCCAACGAACATCAGCATCAGGATCAAAATTTGGATAGATATTTCCTTTTACTACCGCCCAGTTGGTATCAAATGCACTGACTGACAATGTGGTGTTAGCCAGTTCTTTGTTCAGGATGAATGTCTGAGTATCAGGATAGAAAATATCGTTCTTGAATGTGCTTATCTCTGGATAAATCGTAAACGAGTTTGCTATACCATCATTAACAAACATCAGATGTGCAGATGCAGGTATCCATTGACTCTGTGTGTATACACGACTATCGTTCAAGTCAATTGCACTCAAGGTCAAATCATTATTCTCTTCGGTGTAGCGGAATCGTATTTTATTACGGTTATCAAGAATCGGAAACTCCAGTTGTTGATAGTTGTCAATCATGACAGATGACAAGAAAAAGGTGGATGTTTCTGGTTGAGCGGTTTTTATCTCTGGTGTAAAATAAAGTGTGAATGCCTCAACATCAGGTTTTGCCGTATTATAATCCAGATCAAACTTATAATTGTAATAATATGGTGCTTCTTGGCTAGAAATCTCGTAATAATTGGTTGATTCAAATGACGATATACCATGGACAAATGTTGCAGGATTTGTTGATTTTACATATGGTAGGGCCGATGCTTGATATGTAACTAAATATTGTTCTCCCTTGGGAACAAAATATCCGGCATTAAGCGACAAATTTAGTTTGGCATTTGCTGCATCCAGTCTTGCAGATTTGAGAATATGGGTCGATAATCCAGTAATCCCTTCTTCACTGAAATCGATGCCTGATAGATAATGAAAATTACCTAGGGTGTGACCATATCCAATGGTATAATCTATTGGTTCTTCCAATGTTGCAGCGGAAACAGTAAATGTCATCTGGAATGACTGTGGAACTATTGCCTTTGAATATGGGAGGATTGCAGGAATAGTTTGATTCGTCAATGGTGTGGCATTCGATTTATTTGCCTGAGTCTTTAATACAAAGTTCTGTCTGGATGCAGAGAAATATGCATTGGGACACATATCATATACTGTTGATCCTGGTCCAGTATATGAGTGTCGTGCAAACTTGATGTGTGCACCTCCTTGAGTGGTCAGTGCATCCAAACTAGAAGGGTCCACTAAATCATGTAGTTGATCGAATGTGGTAAGGTCAGAGAATGCGGTTAGTGGCAAGAATGCGCCCTCCACACTGAACACCTTATCACCCAGCTTTTCTAGCACTGGATATGGTGATGATGGGAATATCGATATCGCGGATGTCCCGCCTTTGAATGATAGCTCTACATTATGCCCTGGTATATCGGAAGTCTTGAAGAACAACGGAAATGTATCAGGAATCTCACAATGATTTGTCGGTTGCTTGAATGTCAGTATATTATCGGCATCATAATAATCTGATAAACTAGGGATCGCCAGTAGTTCTCCGACAAGGCCAGATTGTTGGAACTCCCACCCACCCCAGTTCAATTGATCAGTAGGATAGTCCCAATTATTACTCTTATATCTTATGCCGAAACGAGCCGATGATTCTGGAAATACTGATTCGTCTAGGAAAACTCCTATTTTTTCATCAGGGAAAGCAGAAAGGCTAACTACGGTGTCTAAGATCATTATCCATATTATTTAATGGATAATCAGAGTGGATCAAACGAAGAAAACGCATTGCTACCAACTTCGCTTCGCTACGTGGTAGAGCTTAGACGTTAGGCCAAAAACCAAAAACCTGATACCCCGTTTCTTATTTATGAGCACACCAACACCAGAACAAGTCACCGAAATACTCAATAATATTAATGCTGCTTATGCTAGAGAAGCGGAGTTACGTAATACTGATCATGTTGAGTTTCAGAAGGTGTGTGACGTGCTACTTCAGAAGTTGACGCCGGAAGATCGTAAAATCTGCAATGAGAGATTTATGTCTCTGCGAGACTCGATTCATGATCGGGAGAAGAAAATGAAAGAACTTTATGATACATGGAATCGATTATTGCCAGTCGTTCAGCAGAGATCTCAGGATCTCTAGTTGAGAGAGCTTCTTTACTGGTCGGGTCTTTTAGACGGGCATTCCAGATGTTATCTTGTTCATCGCAAAGGTCTTTATAACGCTTATTTTGTGATGCAAGCCAATCAGACATTCCATCCGGGCCTAACAAAGGCGCTGCAATGCCTAACAGCTCTGGGCTGTCTGTCGTGCTATTTAGTTTTGGGTTCGCTGTAGGTGAGCTAGGACGTTCGTTTGAGTTTTCTCGCATATAACTATAACTTATCACAACTTGACATTAAAATCAAGATTTTTCTTGGGCGTCTCATATGATTGATTTTGTGGAGGTGCTGGAATGATGAGCGGTCCAAGATCAAATATTGATTTCGGTCCTTCTTTTACTGGCTTCTCAATCGTCTGATAATGCTTTTCAATCACCAGTTGAGCCGTTTTCCAACAGCCGTTATTGAAGAATATAAGAAAAGTGGACAATGCCACCGCAGCTATTGGTTTTGTTAGGTCATTCATATTATTTTACCATTTTTGTCAGTTATTTGAATCGCATCTTCGGGATGCCTGTAACACAAGTCACTAGAATATTTAAGTGCAGATTCCAAAGAATCAAATGTTTCCTCAACAGCAAACCACATTCCCATTTCCCGTATTTCGATACAGAAAGGTGGTTGATAGTAATCAACATAATCTTGTGGTAGAAACATCAATCATTATATACTAGATTAAGATACCCGTCAAGCTCAATCACCTCTTTTTCTAGTGCCAGATTAAACACCGGAACATCCATACGTTTCGCCAGATTTATTGCGGTTGCTGTGCCGCCAACGATCTGTCCATCTGGAGTCCAACCAATAAGTAGATCGCTAGGAGTATCAAGCTCTTTACCCAAAACCTGATAAACATTTCTACCATGAAGTAGTCGGACTGGTTCTTTCAGACTAGACCATTTGGGGTGCAATGTCTGTGCTATCTTTAATGCTTTTTCGGAAACTCCATATAATCCAGATTTATTGTTGTTAAAGTTAGCCCATGGAAGATAGATTTCCTTTTGCCCACCGTAGTTATCCCACTGTGTTTCAAAATAGCTATCTGCACCATTCGCACCACCAGACCGAAGGATAAATCCATGATTGACCAATCGATGTGCCAGTTGTTTGATAATCGGTATAATAGATTCCGGTGTTTCTCTGCTACCTATACCAGTTACATATTTCATGATTCTTGTAGTTGTTCACGGACTCGCATAAGTGCTCGGCCAAGAAGATTAAGACCTTGCCATTTCTGCACATCATATGTATCCTCATTCTGGTCATCAGTTCCACACCCCCACACAAAGTCCACTGGGCTGGCCTCAACTAAAACTAGTTGTCCGGTAGAAATAAGTTCTTCTGCTAGCTCTGGATTTTGTCGAAACTTATGAAGATTAACCATAGTAACTAGTGACAGTCTAACTTTTTCCCAATATTGTTGATCAAAGTTTTTGATCTGTCTACCCAATGCTTTTTGTTCTCTAGGATTGGTTTCAGTCAAAATCTTATCTGCTGTATCAAAATCCTGAAAAACAATTGCCTTACCAAACATCATTGCCTGTTCACAACAATTAAATCGATGTCCTGTATATGGATAATCATATTCATAAGTCTCATAATGGTTAAGGACTGCATCAAATTGGGTATATGTTCGACAATACTTTTGCCACTGCGATAGGTCCATGGTGAAACTTGATTGTTGCCCGTGGAAGCCTCCGAACCATTGACTGAATGATCCCCTATAGAAGGCCAGGACATTATTTTTAATAGGATAGTTATTTTTATTCATTTTATTGTTATTTGCTTTGGAAAGTATGGATGCGGATTATCGGATTTACCGATGTTGCATACCGTGATATGCCAGTTCCATGGAGGGGTGATATTGAGATCATCACATATCAAATTTAGCATATCAGATTGGATAAACAACATGAAAATACGATAATCTTTGGTTCGTGCACCAAGATGTATATATGGGCTATAAGTCACTTCTATCTTTCGGCCATTCCACCGTTTCATCTGATTTCTGGACACATTCTTGTGTAACTTTGCACTACATATAGTGGTGTGTGCACCATGTAGAGGATTGGTCGTGTTTATCCAATAATGTCGATCAATCAGAGTCTTATAATAATTGATTAGATCGTTTGAATAATGGACTCTTAGATTATTATCTTCCCACCGGATTATTCCGGTAGTGGTGAAGCAGAATCTGTGAGCGAGGTTTTCCATGTTGAATATATCTTGGCTAGATCACATCCGGTGGAGATGGGCAGGGGGGAACGTCGAGCACGCATCCGGCGGGCAGCGGCGGAGATCACGCTGGCGGAATCCGAGTACTATGCGCGGGAGGATGAGATCGTCCGCACCGTGCGCGGTGCGTTCCCTCCAGCCAGTCACGATAAGCCTCCAGGGTCTTCTTCCGCTCCGCTTGGGCAGAGAGCTTCCCTTTCAGCAACACCAACTCCTGCATGAGGATGCTCTCGTCGCTGGTCGGCTTAGCCCAAGCCACAGAGCATGTAGAGCTTTGAGCGGCCGCCTCTATCACAGCCAATGTCGCGGCAATGGCCTTTTCACCAATTGCAGGGGTACCAAAGGAATCCCAGTTGGCTTCTAGTTTACCAAAGGAACGAATTCTCTTTCGATAAGCCTGCCAAGGATCTTCATACTGGGTGCTGTCCAAATGCTGAATACGTGCGGACGCTGACCAACGTTTTTTCAAGTCCAGCTTGATATAAAATGAGCTACTATTAAATGAATTGATTTCTAGTAAATGCAATCTACCATTGGATTCGCATATGTCAATTACATAATTGAACTTGTTTATAAAATAATCTGAGTGGCCAATATGTTTAGCTAGATATTCCACATCTTTCGGACATCCCGATTCTGGTTCTACATAATCCTGACCTTTCATATAGAGACATCCATCAACATATTGATTGTTAATAAACACCGTTCGCCATTCTCTATCTATTTTTCGAACTGGCATAGTCAGGCACATTAGTTCCGGTCCAATATTAAGATTATTGGTCAGATAATTATATTCTTCTAACAACCGATCTTTATTGGGAAACACTTGTCCTGAAAAGGTTTTATATCCATCGGCGGGTCTGAGATATAGCGGATATTCTTTATTATAATCCACAAAATATCGGAGTTCATTAAAATATGAATCTGATGGACACAACGTATACGGTCTAAAATACGGATACCATTTTTGACAATTGGTGAACCCATAGTCCAGTTTGAACTTTCTAGCCAGATTCAGACTTCCCCTAAAGTTAGCAGGTTTTTCATCAGATAGTAGATGTTGTGGACCTACCTCGACCACCTCAAAGTGACGCTCAATTATATTTCTGGTGTCAGGTTGTTCGTCTTCCCAGAATAAATTTGGTTGTAAATGTAAAAGCGGTTTATGCATCAGATAAACTAATACATAAACCGCTTGAACACAACTAATTATTCTACTACTGGAGGTGGAGTAGTTGTAGGGTCAGGTGTAACTGGAGGATATGCTGTCACGGCGGCTGTAAATGCGCTTCCACCTTCATTGAGAATCTGGACTTTCACGTTCACTGGTTGAGTAAATATGCCGGTAAATGTGACACTTCTTGATGGACTTTCTATTTCTTCGTCGGTGCTATTTATGCCTGGTTCTGCCGAAAACCTAGAAAACACGTATCGTGTTCCATCTGGATGAGCATCAATAGATGCGGTTAGAACACCATTTGAATCTATGTTAACGACTGGGACAAACTCAAATCCTATTACTGGTGATTCGGGCAGTTCATCTAATAACGGTTGATGTATATTTAGTTGATATGATACTTCTTCTCGAAGAGTATTGCGGAATGATTCCAGTGCCAGGGTTGAAGCACTGATATAAGTTGCAAGAACTTGTTCTGAGGAGTTACGGGCTGCGATTAGTTGGGTCCTAGTCATAATGTTTATTTATCAAAATATGGATTATTACCACCAATAAATAGGTAATTCTTCCGAAACAGGTAAAGTTATATTGGTTCCAATCACCATCTCAGATAAATTTAAATTCCCAGACCCTCTATTATATGTTCCGGTTCCTTCAAATATACTACCTGATTGATCTGAAAACGTTCCGTTGTTTGTGAACGTTCCGTTGTTTGTGAACGTTCCAGTTGGACCATTTACAATATACCCATTAGCATTAGATATTTCATTATTATTTAATAATATCCCATTATTATTAAATGTGCCAAAATTGGTAGTAAAAACACCATTATTTGTAAAACTACCATTATTATCAATACTAGACGCCGTATTTAATGTTCCGTTGTTTTCCATTATTGCGCCGCTATCTATCGTAACTATAATATCAATATTACATGTTTGCCCATTTAGAATATTAATGTTGTCTGATGATGATGGTAGAGGGCCATGTGAAATAGTGGCGTCTACATCTTCCCACCAATTAGATGGATTACTCCATAACCCATCATTAGCACCAGCAGTTGAATTGAAATATAATGTCATATCAATATTTAAGCTACAAACTCAAGATTTTTGATCATCATCCATGATGTTCCATTATATTCAAGCTCTATTATACGCGTTGAGCCAGCTACCACGGTCGCCTCATAAGTTATACCGGTTGGCAATTTTATTGATGAGTTAAATGTGAGTTCTCTATCCGCACCGGAAGCAAGAAACTTTAAGCGAATAATATAACCATCTACCGGATTCGTGGGAGCACCTATAACACAGTCTCCTGTCAATGTAACGGATCGGGAAAGTCCATCATCACAATTCGGTGTGATAGAACTTGCAAATGTTAATGCCGTTCTAGCCCGTGTCAGTCGGGGATCATTACCTGCGGCAACTGTTCCTGCGGTAGTTCCAACGTTTTTAGTAGATGCATCTCCTAATGCATTTAGTTGTGTAAATGAACTATTGATCTTGGTCCTAACACTAGAACTTGATTCTCCGTTTGATATTGCGCTAATTGCCATATCAGTTATTTATCAATCTGTAAATGTCGAACTATCGTCCCAAACAGATGAATCGTCCCATAATTTATTTGTAAATGGTCCACCATCTCCATCGCCACTGGATATACCAAATGCGGACTTATTGATACGGTTTCTTCTAAAGATTCTGGAAAGTCGGCGCAACATATTAGAAAACGGTTTCTACCATTGGATTGACCGTATATTTATACCCAATTGCTTTACCGGTGCTAAATGTAATGGACGTGACCGGTGCAGTCCAAGTAGATCCAGCAGGAAACTCCCAGTTTACAAATGCAGAGGAATTGATATTATATATCTGATTACCAGCAGAATCATGTGATCTAAATCCGACCGATGTGATTGTCGTGTCTTCTAAGAAATCAAAAGAATATATCACTTCCCTATTAGTTGTTGTGTAAGTAGCAGCAGACATTGGAAGTTGTCCAGTTCCGCCATATGCAAGTTCCCAACCAAATAGTTGGCGATGTTCAAGAAAATTTGGAGCGACCGATGGTTGTATGTTCATGTCTTTTATTTAACAAAAAATATTTGATTAGCTTTCATTACCATAGTATTGTGTGAATGCACATGGTATTGGCCAAATGATGGGTGGATAAGAAAACAAAAAAAAGATTTGACAACGACAAATAGCACACTATATTCAAACAACTTATGAAAACACTAAAATTTATTCGCCAACTGTTTAAACTACTCCGTAATGATACACCAGAATCCCGTAGATTCGTGGAAAAAGTTCAGTCTGACCCCGAACGATCAGCCGATAAAGTATATCATCTACTAGGTTCCTCCACGCAACCAATCAAACTTACGAAAAATGAGCACCAAAATCCAAATCAATAGTCTAGAAGCCCTGGAACGCCTTATCGGAAACGATAATGAGCTAGAAATCGAAGTCCGAAACAACATTGTTCAGGACTTTGCCAAAAAACATCTGAAATCTGTCGCAAACTCTGGTACGATCCAGAATGCAGTGAGATTTATCGAGACCACATTACAGGCTGAGATAAAGGCTGAGACAGAACGACAAATCGGGGTCATCAAAGATCCGCATTCATATAATTCATATAATCGTAAAGTGATATTAAACGATCATCTGGATAGGGCGGTCAAAGCCAAAGCATCGGCTGAAGTAAGCACTTTGGTCGAGGATGCAGTCAAAACAGCTACTGATAAAATCATGGCACGATATACACCAGAGTATATTGATGATGTTATTACATCTAAATTGGAATATTATACTGATAAGCTGGTTGAGAAAAAATTGGAACAACGGCTCAGTGATTTGAGAAAACTTTTGAAATAATATGATAGTATCAGGTTTATCAGATAAACTTCGTCGATATCAACTTGCGGTATTTGATTATTTTGCTACAGGAGAAGGATCAACAAAAGAAGCACAACTTCTTTGTCATCCAGACCAAAAACTAAAAATCATGGTTGGTTGGCCAGAAGATTGGAAACCAGAAATAATTGATGCAGTATTAGAGCATGATTCCGAATACGGAAAATATTTAGATTGGAATCCAGAGTTTATTGCGACATTTCTGTCAGTATTTGGTGCATCTACATGGGGCACATTTCTACAATTATCCAAAGACGGGCATTTTATCGATCTACTATACAAAGAACATTACAATTTAAGTTAAAACAATATGTATTCAGGATGGATCGACCATAACACAGGAGAAGGACAAACATCAGTATTAATGTCACAAGAAGCTGATATTTTCATAAATGGTAGTTTTATTCAATTAAACTTCACCAACAATATGGGTGAAAGCGATTATATCCGTTTTAGATCAAGTGATATGGAAAAATTTCTGCTAGAAAAAGAAAGAACTTCCATTCGTATAGAACATGATCGTTGCCTCACCAAGACAAAAAAAGTCGGCAGTGATATTGTTACAACATCATTTGAAGTTTTTACAAAAAGTTCTTGACATAAAGATAATCATAACGTAAATTAGAAAAGTAAAACAATTTAGATAAATAACAACAAATGAACAATCTCCAAACATCATCCAATCAGTGGCACCAACCGAGTAAGGTTGATGTCATTAGCGGATATCGAAAAGAAGATTGTCCGTAGGTTCCGGTGAAATGATATACCCGGAAAAGTTAAAAAGAATAACTTCCGGGTAAAGTTCAGGGTGCGCCAAAATAAGAGAAACCCAGCGATCAATACGGCTCATCGTCGATTGAGTTTCAGAAATGAAAGAAGGTGAGATAGTATAATAGTTCTTTATGTGCTTCTTTAGCTCAATAGTAGAGCAATGTGTTGATAACGCAAAGACGGTGGAGCATAACCACCAAGAAGCACCAGATTTTGTTTGACACCGTTAGGAAATGATGTATGTTAAATGGTCGGCGGGTGAAGACGAAAGTATATGACTTCTAGCTTAAAGAAAACAGAGTAACTGGCATGGACCAGTGGGTGTGGTAATAGTGGATTCCAAGTCATATATTAGTAAGAACATAATACCGAATGCATCCGGCAACCCCTTTATGTGTTTTGTCCTCTTCAGCGGTCTGTAAAACCGTTGCCTAAAAGAAGAGAAGTCGGCAACTGGTGCATTACCAGCAGAACACACCATATGGATGATTAATCGGACAAGCGTGCCGAGACCGTCTTGAAAACGGATCGTGGAGTAACCATTCTACCATGGGGCGCGATACCTCAGTCATCCTCAGAATTAACAAGAAAATTGATTTGACAACGACAGAAAATAGTGTATAATGAGTTGTGTATTAGAACGAGATGCGGTATCACAGGTGATCAATGTGATGTTCTGAAATTAATAGGCGCAGAATAAGTCCTACTAAATCTGGTTTAAATCCAGACAATACAAGTAATTTAGTTGACAACAACAGAAAATAGTATATAATGGGTTGTGCATTAGAACGAGATGAATCATATGATCGATAATATGATGTTCTGAAACCACTTATTTCAGGTGAGAAGTCTGCGATTCGTGGGGCAGGTTTAAATCCTGACAATGTAGATAAATTTCAAATCCTAGTGGGCTGGCATAGTGTTAAGCGAACGGTTGGTTGTTACCCGTTTTAAGCGTGGGGCGGTACCACGACTAGGAGCATATGCATTCGTAATTCAACTGGCAGAATAATGGATTTTTAATCCATAAGTTGCGGGATCGTGGCCCGCCGAATGCACCAGTTAAATAAATAATAAATTGCAGAAGGCTAGGTCAAGTGATCTGGTGGTCCTCATAAGGCTACAATTCCCGAGCGTTACGGGATTCTGCATCAGTAACCATCTTGGTAGGAAGAGTTTCCTAAGAACTTTCATACGGTTCTATAACCAGTGCGACTCTGGAATGATGGACAGTTAATATAATACGGATATGGGTTGTGATGGCTGCATACGACTCTTGGAAAGTTGAGGAACCGTTCGATTCGGGCATATCCGACATAAAAAATGTTGACAAACATATCAACATAGATTATAATGTAATATGATACAAGAAATATTAGACGAGCTTCAAGAAACATGGGATATGACTCCCTATGAAATAGATCACATTCGGCAAAAGATTTTAGAATATGCACTTGCATGTCAGATGGATAGTGATATCTTAGAAGAGTGTGAAACCGAGTTGGCTAGAACACCAGAAAACATAGTCTTTGTAGACTTCAGTAAATATAATTAATAACGTCCCTATAGTTAATGAGTATAACCACGTCCTTTCAAGACGTAATACCGAGTGCAAGTCTCGGTAGGGATGCCACACCAAATAAGCAACAGATAAACAAAAATGAATAAAATATCATACGGATTATTAGCATTGATCACATTTCTCTTCATCTACTATCAGGAGAATATTGTATGGTTTGGTAATACAGTTATTCGCTGTATGAGAGTGATTTCATATGGAATTTAACGGGCGGTTCTCGATACCAAAGCAATCCATCATCAGATGGGCATAAATCGAGTGGGGCGGTGCCCGTCCCCTAAAATTTAATTGCCTCCATAGCCTAACGGTAACGGCGTTTGCCTTAGAAGCAAAAGATTGTGTGTTCAAATCACACTGGAGGCACCAATAACCCTCTATACTCCAAGAGTATAGAGATTAGTCTCAAAAACTAATAATGTGTAGCTGCAACCGCTACTAGAGGGACCATTTAAAACTACGCAAGTTAACTAAGACTTAACCGATGCCCGAACAGATTTTCTCTGTCGGAGAATACCAATAGACTCTGTAGTTTTAATTTTAATGGATCATAGGCCGAAGTAGCAAGGCATCTCGCTTCCAACGAGAAAATCTAGTGGATGCAAGTTCCACATGATCCTCAGATTTAACTTGACAACAAGAAAGACAGTGATATAATACAATATGAACAAACTAACAGACTTTATAAACAGGGACAATAATTGCTACTTTCAATTCTACCGTAAAGGATTTATGTATTATTCGGTCCATAAAATTGGAACGCCTGAATATTATATTTTTCCAGTAGAAGTTTCGGACTTAGCAGATGCTACGATCAACCAAATGGAAAAGAGTTCAATGATGATGCGATATATCAGAAAAGCATTGGAAGAGAACACACTTGTAGTATATGATGGATAATCCTCATGATATTTCAACCGACTAATCCTATTCCAGTCGTCACTCCTATGGGTGACGGCTATGTGCTATATATCAAAGAAAATGGTATGCATGAGAATGATGTATGGACGGTAGTTCTTCAAGAAGGAGGGCGCGTCATACACTTTCTCACCAATCAAATAAAAGTCCATAGTAATAATACTTATGGGGTCAAAAAAGCATAAATATATGCATGACCGAAAAATTTGATGCATTGGTAGAATCTATTCTGGAAGCCTGTTGGAAAGGACACAAACAACTGGGAATGAAAAAGAAAGGGTCCAAAAAAGTCCCTAATTGTGTTCCTATTGAAGAAAAAACCGCCGCATGGCAAAGAAAAGAAGGTAAAAATCCAGATGGTGGTCTGAACAAAAAAGGTGTAGAATCTTATAGACGAGAAAATCCGGGTTCAAAACTGAAAACAGCAGTAACAACCGATCCGTCTAAACTTAAAAAAGGTAGTAAACCGGCGAAGAGAAGAAAATCCTTTTGTGCAAGAAGCACTGATTGGATTCCAGAAGGCGGATGTGGTGGTAAAGATACCCGTGGTTGTAAAGCCAGAAGACAATGGAACTGCTAATTTAACTTGTCAACCGTTTTTTATGTGTTAAAGTTTGTTCATGAAAGAACAGATCGAAAAATATAAAAAGTGGCAGAAACGTAAACAACGTATTCAGCAACTAATGGAATGCCGTTTGGAAGAACTTTGGTATACATCTACAATTGAATGGTTTGACCAGCGTTCAAAAGATTTTGATAAATCTGATTATTGGTGTGAAGCTATTAATTTCAAAGATAATGATTTTTGTATTACTTGGTGTCGCCATACCAATAGCTATGATGATGAAAAAGAATATGCATATACTCCGAACCTTCCATATTCCTTTTTTGACGATCCTTTGGAACATATTAAAGTACTAAAAGAAGAGCGAGAAAAACAACTACAAAAGAAACTACAAGAAAAAGCTGATAAACAAAAACAATATGATTTGGAACAGCTAGCCAGACTTAAAGCAAAATATGAAACACCACATTTTAGCATGGGAAACCGATAAACGGGGCAATCCCACCGGTCCAGAAAGACTGTTCTATTCGGAATCAATCAGAAAAGTTATTAGACAAATAGCATATGAATTGGGTGGAGATAGTGGAACTCAGGGCTTGATTTGTAGATTACCTGATGGTAGAATGTGGAGTGCAACAATTTATAAAAAATGAAAATTAAAGACGACGTATTAGTTCTGAACTCGACATATATGCCAATCGGGGTAAAACCCTGGTATAAAGCAATATCAGATATTGTAGCTGGTTCATTTTATCCGGTAGAAATCTATTATGCACTAGATGAAGATCTGACAATCAATCCGTATAAGATTGAGAGTTTTCAGGCTATCAAATCATTTGAAGAATGGACTAGGCTAGAAATCCGTCCGTATGATCAGTATGTGACTGGTGCAAATCGAGATTATAAAATGCCGGTTGCTATTATTAGTTCTACTTATAAGAAGATGGCATACCATAGACGGACATTTCCCACTCGGGAAAACATCCATAAACGAGATAAATACTGTTGTATCTATACGGGTGAAAAACTTAGGAAAGATCAGCTTAGTGTGGACCATATTTTTCCTGTTAGTAGGGGTGGTAAGAACACCTGGACGAATCTCGCAACTTGTGAAAAATCACTTAATGTATGGAAAGCCGATAGAACACCTGAAGAATGTGGTTTAAAGCTACTGTGGGAACCTAAGAAACCACAAGATGGTCTTGTATTTGACTTTCTAAGGGATGAATGGAAAATCTTCCTCCATGGTGGAGAATATAACTAAATATTTATTTAGTGGCTTCATAGCTCAGTAGTAGAGCCGCCGATTTGTAACCGGCAGACCCCAGTGCAATCCTGGGTGGAGCCTCAGTATCATTATAGGACAACTTCCTTGTGTGGATCGAAAGACAGATAGTCCGGCGTTTCGACATATTCGCAACTATCATAATGATCAATTTTCTACTTGACACCGATCAATAATGTGGCATAATACAATATGAGATTAAATGATAAAGAGCTAGAAGAACTCGGTTTTGTTAAAAACAAACGGTTGAAGAGCTACTGCCTAACTAAATTTATGGGTGGCTATGATGGATTTTTCATGTATAATGGCCTATCACATGTAATCGAGTTATGTGGGTGGAATGATGGTTCTGAACCAATCACTATTCTATACGATGTGTCATTGGAAGACATGAAAAGCCTTGAAGAAGTGTTTAAAAAGTATAAATAATAGTTAATATCCGGTCATGTTCCATAGTGGCGATAGACCCTCCAAAAGTCAGTGTGGTGAGTGCGAGCCTCACACCGGATGCAGTTAGAATAAATAGGATTATAGTGTAACGATTAGCACCGATCTCTTTGAAAGATCTAGACTCTGGTTTGACTCCAAGTAATCCTGCCAGTTAAATAATAAATGCCTCTGTGGTGTAATAGATAACACGTTCGGCTACGAACCGAAAGACAGACAATGCTAGTGAGGGTGCGAATCCTTCCGGAGGTGCCAAATGGGAGACTAACATAAAATTAATGTGATTGGTTTACATCCAATAAAAGAGGGAGAGTTACCTTCGTTTCCTACCACACAATTCCCTTCGTAGTATAGAAGTCAATTACCTTCTGCTGTGACCAGAAAAATGATGGAGCGTTACCATCCGAGGGAACCAGTTTTTACTTGACATCACTAAAATCAATAGTATCATTAGATATGAACACATTCAAAAAAGAAAAACAGACGATCAAGAAACTAGAAGAAGAACGGGCTAAATTGGTGAAGCCATTAAACGATGAGATAAGTTTACTACTCAATAAGATCAAAACCGAATGTGTTCATCCACCAAAACTTATATATGAAGTTCCTTATAAGCCCCATGGCTCATGTGACTGGGATGGTGAAGCGAGCGATCCACCATATCGAGTGTGTAGGGTATGTGGAGTAAGAGAGGAAGGTTGGGGATGCGGATATAAGATATTGGCAACCAAATCTGATGTGGCAGAGATTACTGATGCGGAAGCAATGAAAATACAAAGAGGATATTTAGAACTATGCGATTAGTAATGACATACGAAGACGGCGATGAAATCATGTGATTTTCATTGGCAAGGGCATGAGTTTAATCTCAATTCATTTGTCAATAATGAATATCCTAAATTTGAAACTGTTGATGAATGGTATAGAGGTTTAGAATAAATAGATAATGCTTCCTGACCAAGCTAGTGAATGGCGCAGACTGCAAATCTGTCGTTGCTCGGGGCAGAACCGAGAGGAAGCTCAGTAAATTAAAGGGGGATGGGACTGCTCAGTGTGGTCGTCTAGCTTGCACCTAGAAAAATCAGATCGGGGCAGAACCGATATCCTCCATAGTAAAATCACTTGACATACATCTATGTTGTGGTATTGTATTGGTATGAAACATAATATACGTATAGGGATTATCGGCTATGGTCGATTCGGGCAATTGCTAAAGAAGGATCTGAATATCAGCTTACTTTCTGTCATTGAGGATCGCAATGCATTAATAAATACCGATCTAGCTGAATATTTCAATCAGCACGATGTGGTATTTATATGCGTTCCTATTTCAAAATTTGAAGAAGTGATTGATTGTATTGCACCATATGTAGGTTCGACTAAGTTAGTTGACACTTTATCAGTTAAATGTCATCCAAGGGATATTGCTGAGAAATATGGATTGTTAGAAAACGTTGTATTGACGCATCCCATGTTTGGTCCACAATCCGCGCCCAACGGTTGTAGGGGACAACGGCTAGTATGTTGTTCGGTAAACATGAATATGGCAGTCCAATTCGTATTGTTTGACCTACTAGGGCTATACAGAATAAATGCGACCCCTGAAGAACATGATGAGCAAGTCGCCAACTCACAAGTGATAAATCATTTCGTGGGTAGGGCTGCAAGAAAAGTCGGAATGGATCAAACAAAATTTCCTACACTTACTCACGAAAAATTCATGGAAATTGTGCAGGTAGTATCAGGTAATAGTCAAGAACTATTCGAAGATATGAATAAATTTAATCCATATGCAGCAAAAGCACGAACACGTTTCATCAACAGTCTATTAATGATTGATCGAGAACTAAATGAATAACCGTCAACAAAATAAAATTAGATTGGCCAAGAAAAAACAAGAACAGCGTATTATCGCTATTTCTAAATGGAATACCTGTTGTAGTTCATCGTTGGTTGATTGGAGTTGTGATTGTCTGTATGGATGTGGTTGTTGTGATTCGCATAAACAATGTGCTATATGTGGGACTATCTATTCTGATAAATCCATCCAGAGAGTTATTGAATGGACTAGAATATATGGAAGATGAAACAGGCTGGGCCTGTAACTGTTTGCTAAACAGATTGACCGACTAAACATCGGTTACGGCTCGATTCCGTCTTCTTCCTCATTACAAGATAGATAAATATCTTGGATGAAAACAAAATGTGTTAAATTGACAGGAACTATCACAAAGATATTACCAGATAATAGATTCATGGTAAAAGAAAGTCGCTCAGGCACATCAATATTATGCTATCTCTCAGGTAAACTAAAAAGAGGATATAAACCAATAGAAGGTTCTTCAGCAGAAATTGAAGTAGATTCTACTAATATCTCTCTCGGACGTATTGTTAAATGGCGATAGATTATTTTATCCTCTTAGCACAGTAGGTAGCTCCATCAGGAAATAATTTCCTGACTTCTACCTGTAATTTTCTTTTTGTTATAAACGACAATAAAGCTTTATTTCTACATAATTCTTTGTATGTCGATATATTCATAGTTTTTATATACTCAATTGCATCATCATCCGTCATATACGCCCATTCATTCCAATCTTTACGGGCAGGTTTAGCAAGACCCAATTCTTTTTTGAGCTTATTCTTAAATTCCACAGAAACATATTTTTTTATAAAATGACTCATTGTATCAGATGATATCAAATCACTATAATTTTCATATGTATTTCTGAAATATATAAGCATTTCATCCTCTGTCATTTTTATCAGCTCCCCCCAAAACAATTCTGTTCTGCTTATAGTAGGTAATACTTTCTTTGCATCATCTAACCATGATTCTCTCGCACATTTGGTGTATTCCTTAGTTCCATTGAACTCATTATATGTCGAAAATTTATTTTTGATATGATCCATCATTTCATCCTTGTTTAATTTTGTGCACTCATGATTTGATGAGCGTTCCCGAGTCAGCCCAGCAAGCAAGTCGCCTCTTCTCAATTCTAATATCAATGAATACAATTCATGTTCTTTTTTTCTAAATTGTTTTAGTGATGAATATTCAGATACTATATTTTGAATCTCATCAATAGTAAATGAATTACTTATTACATGAGATATGTTGTTTTCATTAACATCCGCAATTTTTGTAATATCACATATCATGTGATATTTTTTGTTGATATCCAATAAAACACTATGTAGTTGTGTTTTTATATTGTCTATTATCTGCCGCAAACTATTACATTTGAGCGGTTCTGTTATTCTATAAAGATTTATACCGCAATTTAAACACATACCATCTTTCAATGCATTCTTTTCTTCTGTGTGATATCTAGCACCGTCATACTCAAATGCTAATTTTAATGCGGAAAAGTATATATCAATCTCTAGTCTTGAGTCTATTACACCCCTAACATTTCTTTCCGGTTTGATATCCATAATCAAAGCCAACATATGCGCCAATATATCTTCGCCTATTGACACTCTTCTGCTTCGCATATGTCCCATCAGTTCTTTCGTTAGTTTCCGGCGTTTTATTGCATGATAGACGCTTGGCTGTTCTAATCTAAATCTCGTGACATTTATATATTTTTTAGCCACTTCGGCTAACTCATCAATAGTGTATTTCGCTCTAGGTGTTTTATGTAAGGGAAATAACTCTAAAACTATATCCAATTTTTTTGCATAGTAATAAGCTGAAGGATTTTTTTCGCCAAGTTCTTTTAAATGTTCAATATTATTTTCTCTGACGTATTTACATAGCATGGGTTTGTCATATACTTTATATATTTCTGGATCACGATTATATTTTTTCTTATAAAATAATGAACACCTCTTACATTTATCAATCACGTCATAGATAGTTCCCATAAACTCTTGGTTGTATTCAATATCCAAGAATCTATATCTCTTCTGTGAATGTGTATATTCATCTATCATTTTAATATTTGGTGGTAATCTGTTTATCACTTCTTCGTGTGTTAATTTTTGTTTGTTTTTCATGTAATAGTTATTTATCAAGATTTTGAGTTTCTTCAACAAAAAAGATTTTATTGATAAATAACTATTACTATGTTATCAGACTATTCCATCAGAGGCGCAGAAGCCACCTTCCGCAAAAATGACTTTTCTCGTTCACACCAGCTTAAAATTATAGATTTTAATGGTGTTCCCGAATACGTTAGGAATGAATTTATCGATTTAAATGGTCGTGCGTATGTGTCCAGCAGTAGCGTTCCGGGCGTTTCTATAACAAATATACCTCTAATGTATCAATCGTTCGAATTTAATATTCCTGGTCAAGTGAAGTTTGAAGGAACTTATACTATCAATATCAAAACTGCTGGATCATACTTGGTTCGCAATGCATGTGAACGTTGGATAAACAGCCTCTACAGCGTAGATACCTCATGTGGTGCATTTGGTTTCCCTTGTCCTGATGCGACAATGGATATCGGTGTTCTTGCACCTAACTGTGACTTCATTCGTGGATATCGTCTAATCGGTATCTATCCCCAAAACGTTGGACCTATTCAATACAACCAAGAGAATGTGGAACTCACCAATTTTGATTTCACTATTCAATATCAACGTTGGGAACCTTTCCAAATCAATGATTCTCTTGATCTTGGCATCAACACCAATCAAGTGGATTCCGTTTATCAATCATTCGAATCTAAAATTGCTGCTGGTGTAGGAACCGCATGTGTAGGAAAATCGATCTTTCCTGGACGATAATATAATTTAATTACAAAAAAGCCGACTATTTGATTAGTCGGCTTTTTTGTTACACATACGGAATCTCTTCTATCGTAGTAGATTCTTCATCTCTTGGGTCTAGACTATACTTAAATGGTATACCACCGTGGTCCTTCAACGATCTTTCTAGATCACCGGATACGGTCTCTATATACTTCTCCATACATCGTTGATGAATCTCTTCTTCTGATTTTTTAGTCTTACAAATCAATTCACCCTGATTGATAAATTTTAGCATATTCATCAGGGCAAACCAACGACTTAACTCACGCACCGACATTTCACGGGCCGGACGTATTTTTCTAGGAACTTCGATTGTTATATTATTCTTATGTTGCATAAGATGCCTAACAATACAACAGTTCTAGAACTTGTCAACTAAATAACACTGATTTTCTTTGCCACCAGATATTCTTTTGGACGGATCACCACATCTCCAACAAACGGAAAATTGATTTTCAATGCTTCTGGTAGTTTGTTCTCTACCTGGAACTCAAAGTTCTTTGGGGTAATTGCATACTCGTTTAGTAATTGTGTGGTCTCGTTCTGAAGGCGAAGCACATCATTTCCAGACTTGGGAGAAAACGTGAAGGTCTCAAAGATCGGCTTAAGACGAATAGCCAGAGTATTAACCAATGTGCTATGTTCGAATGCAAATCGTATAGGATTCGTATTCTCTGCCGTCTCACATTCTTGACATTGGAAGTGTCGTTCTACTGCTTCTTCCGAGCCAAAGTAATCATATCGTTTCTGATATTGATCGGGATTTAGGGTCTTGGCAGCACTGCAATATGCACATTTGACTTCCCGGTTTGAACGGGGTAGTATCTCTTTCTCAACTACCTTGGGGGTCTTTTTTGGCTTTTCTTTTTTGAAGTCAGGTAGTTTTATTTCTGTAGTATTTTCCATCAGGTTTACTTATAGTCAGATTATAGGCATATCAACACCAAATTTCATATGGGGGAACGCCCGGATCATATGGTTTGGGATAATCGTATGGCCTAGGTGGATAGTGAGGATATATCGGTTGTTGGGGTATGGTCGGATATTTCGGCCAACGAGGCATCGGCAAGGGATTAGCTTTCTTGTTTAAATCGTCGATATGTTCCTTAACAGCCTTTCGAAAAGCCTCATCAGGGTCATGTGGCTTTCCCAGTTTTTTGGGTTTATCTTCTGGCCATTCTTCTAGGATCGCAATAATATAATTACCATCTGGGTCAGCAGCATTCAATTTAAACCATCCATGATCTTCCAATAGAATGGTTCTTTGAATAAAAGGTTCATATCCAGTAAACTCCACAGTTTCATCAGTGGTATCCAGAACTATTCCCTCCAAACATCTATCTTGTTTTCTTACAAAGAACAACACTCTTTGCCCAACCAGATTATTAAATGCATCATCAACCGTTTCGTTCTTAGAAATCCATTCAGATAGATATATCTTTTTATATTTTCCTTTTTTCATATCTATATTTTACTACACTGCTGGCATCAAATCAAGTTCTTTAACATACCAAGTAGGACGCTTATCATCCAATTGTTGTCTCGATGTTCAGCAGAACGAATGACCTTATTTAGTTCATCCTCAGATTCCCTGATTTTTGATTCAACTGTATTAAAATCTAGTTCGGGATAAAGTTCTTTGACAGTCTTTAACCAAAACTGATTAAATGTGCGGAACATATTTTCACTATCTAATGGATTCTTGGAAGTAGCAATAGCAAATTTAGTATAGTCATATATTTTTTTATGTTGTGCATCTAAACTATCTATATACTGATCGACTACATCCAATAATGCATCGGATTTATCATCAGGTTGTTCAAACTCCGATCTGAAATTGATCTTGTCTGCCGAACCAGTATCAACTATTATTCCATTTCTGGAAAGACGGTCAAATATATCAGGATCAAATTTATTATACATCGTCGTTTACAGCTTTTAACTTCTTCAACAAAGTAGTTTCATCCAATTCATTAGGTTTAGCAAACACCTCAAAGTTGATACTAACCTGATTATCTTTCTTACAATTCTCACAAGTAAACTCCAGACCATTAACAATATTATCAGCCACCACTATATTTCTTGATGTGCAGTGATTGCAATACAGAGGGAGCGCATATTCTCTGAATGGCTTGGCAGCAATCACATCGAGTGTTTCTTTCAATGTCAATTTTTCGATAAATGTGTCCCAGATTTTCCATCCAAGAAATTGGATGACACATAGTATAATGAATGTTGCTAGCCAGTTCCAGGCAAATAACACAGTTATTGCCCATGCAACAACGGCAGGGATTCCGAAAAATCCGGCCAGAAATAAGGTGATTGCTAATACGGTCTTTGCCGTTTTTTCTTCTTCCATATCATTTACTTAATGACATATCTTTCAACTTCAAGTTTTTCCATGATCGCCATGTAGTCAGGAGATACAATTGAATGTAGGGTGTATGCCGTGGGTGTTTCCAGCGCAATACCAGTCAGTTTATTGCCTCGACATGCAGAGGTGTCAATACAGATGGAATTGACGTATCCTGCTTGGTTTGAGCAAATATGCGGTTCTTGGTGACTCACATGTCCATATACCACCACTCGGTCGCCATCATATTTCTTCCACCAGTCTCCACCATAATATGATTTTCCATAAACATTCGCATCCAGATCTGGATACTCCGGTTTGTATACATTTACTCCTGCATGAACCAAAATATATGGCCCTACTTCTAAGATAGTAGGCAGGTTTTCCAGAAAATTGATCAGCAGATTAATATCGTATTTCTTAGAAAATTGATTCAAGAAATAGTAATAATGTTTTGGGACATAATTGATCTCGCCTTTTAGGTATCGCAACATCTTGCGTTCATGATTTCCCATGATGCACCGAACATTATAATCACGAATAATCTCCCAAACCTTGACTCCATCCAGTGCACGATCAAAATTGTCACCTAACGAGTATAGATCATACCCGCTCTTGAATGGTTCTAACAAAAGGTCTAGTTCCTTTCCACATCCGTGCACATCACTAAATACAAAACTTTTATTCATGATCTAATACTTTTATAATAGGACATCCAGCAAACAACCAGATGTTTTTGGGTTCAATATTAACATTTGATAGTAATGGTTTACCTGTTACATATATCCCATTACCGAAGTCATTACCACATCCTATAGAGTAATCAACCGATTGAACAACAAATCTATTAGATTCGTGGATAATGGTGTCTCCTTCCTTAACATTCACTGCGTTAATAACTTCGTGCGGAATGATAGGTTTTTGCATGTCTATTTCTTTTTGTTTTTTTTCCTTCTTCTACTAAAAGTGCCAAGTCAGTAGAATGTGTATTATTTGTAATAAGTTTGGTAGTTGGTAGTAACCAACGAATAAATTTTTTCATATAATCCTATATTATCACACCTAAAACTCATTGTCAATCACAAAAGTTTCATATCTAGCTGACTAAATGCAAAACTGAAATTGGATTCAATCTCAGTTGCTTCTCGTTCTGCAAAATCAAGACTTCCCAGGGACGTTATAAATGCATTAGTGAATGTCCATTCAGCTATCGGATTATCCCATTCAGGTGTTGGATATTTATCATATCCCAGGACTGATATGGTTGTCATGTAATCTGACATCGGTAGAATACAACTATCTTCGTTATTCTTGAGTAGTTTAAGCCACTTAAATAATATAAAATAGTTATCATATCTATTATCTAGTGTAAAATTAATATTAACCGGATCGTATGCAGGTCGTTGATGGCTAGAGAACTGAAAGAACTCTCCTCCATATCCAACCTCAGTCTTTGGAACCGAAATCTCTGGGATAGTGTATCCCCACACCGAGAAGGTTAATCTATCGAGTGATCCTCCATGACAATATCTACTTTCTTTTTCCAGTGCGGCTTTCAGTGGACAGGGAACATCAAGAACAAGCCGAAACTTGTCCTTCTGGGCCATGTTGAGAAAGCTCTGTTCATTCGTGAAAAACCCATCTTCTTCTACTACAGGAGAAGGGCAAGAAAGATCTGGTTTAGTTGGAACAACATTCATACCTATATTTAGAAGAACCGGATATTAGTATTTCTATCAAAGGGTGAAAATCCTGTTGTATCCGGTCTCCAAGTCGTTTCATTTCGTCTGACATGAAATAATGTAGGGGGCGGGGCATTGCTCGATCTAGAGTAGTTACGTTTTCTAGTATCCTGTTCCAATGCTGCATTCGCTATGTCTTGGTTTGGATCGGCTATGGCAATGACCTGACCAGTTTCATCTACATCCAAAATTTCCAGATATTTAGATGCCACTGTTTTTTCTAGAATAAACAATGCCCATATAAGTGCCATAATACGGTCATCATTATATCCCTTAAGTGCACCCCATGAACGACCATTATTTTTTCTGATATAAGTCTCAAACTCAGTAACCGTTTTGGTGTCCATCAGATTGACGGATTCTAGTGTTTCTAGATAGAATCGCATATTGGTGTTACCCGCCAGTTTATTGTTTTGGTGACATATTATACCGACTTGACCTTTATATCGACCAGGAGTATCATCAACCTTGCTGATTGTCACAATATTATCATATCCATGAACATTCATCATTGCATCAATCACCTGTCCACCTGGGCCATTTCGTTCAATACACAAAAATGGTCTACCCCAAGATCTAGCTATTTGGTTTAACCGTTCGGCAAACTCATACGGTTTAGTTATATTAGTCGCATATATACCACAGTGCTTTATATCATATGGATTAGTGATATCCATAATCTGGGCAACTGAATAGTCTTGTCCCACACCTTCGGATACATCGACTCCTATGGATATCACCCTGTTTGGCTTGGGGGTCTCCCATACAAGATATTCACCATTATCAAAATTGAATGGTGGCGGTAGACATGCTTCCTTCATTCTTTTAATAAGATCAGTATTGAGTGCCGTCTGTCCACTACTAAGGAAATGGAGATCATATTCCTGATTCCATTTATCCATATCGAAGTTAATCATCTTCAACTGTTCTTGCTTCCATTCTTCAGTTCTGCCAGGAATCTCGTGCCAAAATATTTTTTCCCAGGCCCAACCATTTTTGCCGCTCTGTGCTTCTGTAAAAATCTTATGAAATAGATTTGTGCTACCATTCGGTGTCGATACAATTATTATTTTTGTTGTTTCTCCAGAAGAAATAGTCGGAACAACAGATGTAAAAAACTCTTCCGCTATTTCTGGTGGAATGAATGCAAACTCGTCCAAAAACAACAAGTTGATAGACTGACCTCGAATGGATGCACTTGATGTAGTAGATGAAAATATTTTGGATTTATTTGAAAATGTAATACTTTCCTTTGTATATTCTGGAACACATGCTTTCAGCCACACAGGAAGATCTTCATATGCTAGTTTGATACGATCTAATATTTCCATCGCCATTTGTTCTTTGTTGGCTAGGATGGCAACCCTCTTAGATTTATTAAATAATGCATACCATAAACATACTACTGTCATCAAACTCGTCTTACCAATTTGACGGGATGCGCATATAATTGTTCGTCTATTATCAATAATTTTTTCAATTGCGCGTCTCTGTGGATCATATAATTGCATGATCTCGGGTCCGCGATCAACATGTGTTATGTAGAAAAAGTTTTCAGCGAAATATATCGGATCTTCAGAGCACTTACGCATTTCTTCTATTTGCCAAGGCTCATAATCAATGGTTACATCTACCGGAAGATTTTTATTATTCTTCAGATACAAGTTTTTTTTTCTTTTTTCCTTGGCATTTGTAACCGACATTATAAAAATACTTATCATAACAAGAAAAAAATGATTTTGAATAAATAAAGCATATGGACAAAAATTTAATGCAATTGTATTCCGAAATGTATCAGCCTACCACTTCTGATGAGCAACCTTCTGTTGTTACCGAATCAGAAGATAAGACTGCTAAGAAAAAAGGCGAAAAGAAAGCCAAAAAAGATGGCGATTCTGATGATGAAGTCGGTGGCGCATTTTATGCTGATTCGACAGACTTCAATAAAGTGTTTGGTGATATCCTAAGCACTATTGGTGAAGAGTTTGGTGAAGGTGCAGTTGATGATACCATGGGCTATGAAGATGATGGTAACGTTATGGATGGCGAAGATGAACAGATCTCGGTTTCCAAGGCAACCATTCAATCTATTATTGATCAACTACAAGGTCTGATCGGTGACATCGGTTTTGATGATGGTGCAGACGACGGCGACCTCGGAGATGACGATATTCCTCTTGAATCCTATGGATTTGATGGCGCTGGCCAAGAACATGGCGGAAAAGGTAATTACGATGGTAAAGCACGTCTCCTTGCACAGACTGATCTTGTGACTACCGATGGTAATATCAGGAAGGATAAGAACAAAGTGGCTGGAACCAGACCTACCAAGGGTAACAATGGAATGGGTGGACACAACGGCGGTCAGGGCAACTATGACGGCAAAGCACGTCTCCTTACACAGACTGATCTTGTGACTACCGATGGTAATGCCAATAAGAATAAGAACAAGACTGGCTATGGTAAGAAAAAAGGCGAAGACCTTTACTAATATCAACAGTTAGATAAAATTTAAAAAGACCGGAACGACCTTCCGGTCTTTTTTTGTTAAATAGGATACACAATGTTTTATATCGACGATATTCCAGAAAAAACCGAATGTGTGGGTAATACCCTATCAACCATCAATATTGCGCTTACGTCATTAGATAGTGCGATCCAGGAACTATCATCATCCCAATATTTCACTTTTGATCAGGTCTATGCATTTGAGAATGCGATTATAAAATACGATTATGATATAAATGGAGATAATGCATTTTGTGTGTTATCCACCAATTGTATGTTTGATAATATTTCTAGCATTTCTGATGGACATGCAGGTAAATTTATGTTACATGTATCTCCTACTACTGGAGTGACAGTCACTGCATGGGGTTCTCAATGGAGGTTTCATGAAGATTACGATACCTTTACATGGACTGCCAGTGCAAAGAACCTCATTGAATATTATTACTATGATGATGTTCTATATGCAAAGAATATGTCTTTTAGTTCTTAATCGACCTACGCAACCTAGTAAATTCAGTTGCCGCAGAAAATGCGGTGTCCATTAGTTCATCAAACGATAGTTCCGATACATTCGTCGGTATGCTATCTCTAACGATCTTTCGACGAGCAATAGGAAATATCCCAAATCTTTTATCAGGCAAATCTTGTATATTGGTCAACACAATTTCATCATTAGCTGTTATGATATTGGCGACCTCATCAGATAATCTAGTAATCTTATCATTAACTAGATTAACCCAATAATACTGATAGTCTTTATTTTTGTATATTCTATACACAAAGCTATTGATTGGTCTGGACATTGAGAAACTTGTTTATATCAAAATCAATGCATTTTTTTCCGCATTTGGGACAAATCATGTAACGATCAACGTCAGTAAAATATCCGACATGGAGTCGGCCATAACATTTTTTACATGAGGAAGAAGGTCGGCATTTGAGTGGTATCTGCATGTTATCCATCAAATGGACTTCGGATTCATCTATCTGATAGATTTCTCCTGACTTTTGGCTAAACATTAATTGGGGCTTAAACATACTAGGTAAATTGGATTTCTACGATGTTATTATACATCCTATGGGGTTCAGGAAAGTCCGTCAATAACTTTTCTAACAGTTCTTTTGGAATATCACAGGTCTTGAGTAGTTTATGCAGACGATAATCAAAATATATTAGTTGGTCTTCCACATGTTCCTCCATCTCAAACGGATATGGTAATTTCAAAATATCAATCTTTTCCTTACGCCTTATGTGCAGTTCATAGAAGAAATTTTGATGTAATAACATATTTCTGAATAGCAAGAAGTTGCCTTCTTTGATTACTTCATCTCCTATTTTTATACAAATTTTCTTTTGAAAATATTTCTCAAACATCTTATCAATCGACATCACAGTTACTTACCGCCAATTTTATGACATTTCAAGATTTCTTGAAAAACTTATTAATCATACTCTTTAGCCCTTGTTTGCGGCTTTCACTCTGTCTAGCCAATTTATTGATCTTCTGTTGTCCTTTGTCACCAAAGAACTTATTCCACATGTTAGCAAAAAATCCAGTTCGGTTTTTTGCAATCTTTTGATTTTTTCGTGCTTCAAATCCGATATATCCCATAAATGCCAATCTCTTGGGATGTGATAGATTTATGATATAATCAATGAAATATTGTTTAAACTCTTCTTGTTGTTCGGGTGTATCCAATGGCCATTTTCTGTGCCATTTTATCTGCTCTGCACCAAAGACCCGAAATTCTTGTCGAAAGATGTCCCAGGCGACACACAACCCCTTTGCTTTGTAGTTGTACCCCATTCCTGCGCCACTAGGAGGCTGAAAATGAAGAACTTGATAACCGAACTCGCTATTCAACAAATCAGGATTGGTTGTTCCAAAAAGACCACGAATATCAGACCATCCAAGTTTGTGGTGACGACGAGTAAACTCTAGTTCTACCACATGTGTTCCTATTAGGTGTTGTAGATGATTATTGTTCACCCATATTATTTATTTTGACTTTCATCGTATCGCTTAACTCTTTCAGTCCAATATCTATAATAACAAACTCCTCGCATATGATCGATCACTTTCTGATCTATTTTATTGCCGTGTAACTTTGGTGCTCTTTTGACAACATTGATATGGCATCTTTTTCCATATGAGACACACGTCTTGAGTCCTGCCCAGTCAGGAATAACTATCTTATTAGCCAGTTCTTCAGGAACTACATAATAAAAATAATTAGGACCATCAACAGTTTTTGATTCTAGTAATAGATGTTTATTCTGTATCTTATCGCCGTATCTAAACTGTCTGGATTTTTCCTTATCGGCATTAAAATCTGCCACAGATATCTTGATCTCATGTTCTGTCCAGAATCCAGCTTTACTAACCGATAGTAAATCACATTCCCACCAATTGTTAGGGGAATAGTTAGGCATTATGACTTGACTGCCGTTGAACAGGTCTCTGTATAAAGATATCTGTATCAGCTTTTCATTCATTGGACAGGTTTTATATCACTTTCCTCCACGGGCCAACAAACACCACTTTCAAGTTCTACTATTATCATTCCATTTTCTTGCGTCCATAATATATTGCCTTTATCGCCATGGACATCACTACCATCACAGATGATCACAGGATGACCATCATTGTAGATATTATGACTACAATAAATCATATTATAGCCCTGCTTGTAAATCTTCTTTGATTGCCTGAATCATCTCGTCCTTAGTTCCATCAAACTCCAGGGTTCCCAGGATCATTTCTTCGCGGATGAATCCTGTTTTATAACCTTCCATGGTCTTATGACCAACCAATGGGTTTCCTGGAGGAGTCAACACAAAATCACCTTCTTTTGCGACCTTACAGTCAACTCCTGCCTTGATTACCTTTGCCACACGGAATGCATTTTTTACGTGGGTTTGGGTGTTAATATGAATACCACTCTGGGTTTGGATGAAATCTTCCTCTGGTTCATCTACCATCAAAAGCCACAGCCATGGACCTTGGCATTGTTTAATATTCCATTTCTTGTAGTTGATATCATAGTTGGCGATTTGGTTAGGATTAGTATCTCTCATTTCCAACTACTTACAAGTCATAAAATGGACAAACAACTACTTTTCTTTCATAAATGCAGAAAAAACTGATGGGAACTTCTGGTGCACCATTTTTATTGACTCTGGTGACATTTCATATACTTCTGATATTTTAGTTATTTGTTGATCAGTCAGTTCAGTCGATTCTTCATCTGATTTCTCTTTCTTGATCCATTTGAAGTATCCATTAGTCTTGGGAGTCACCAGCTTTGCAATATCGACAAACATCTGGTTGTCTAGATTACCTAACCTATTAACCGTCATATTGAGCGATGCAACTACATGTGGTCCAGCCATGGACAAACCTCGTTGAACAATGTATGGTGACATCTGATCATCCGGTTGTAACAGATACCGATTTTTGGATGATAATATTTCGTGAACAATATCAAATGGAGTTTTCATATTGTTCGATCTTATCCAATAACGAACAGAGTGCAACAACCTGTTCATCTTTCTCACACGTAGCTATACTATAGTCCACAGGATCACCTCTTTTATATCCACCTCTTTGTAAACATGTCATGGTTTGGCATACACCATTAACATATCTATTACATTCGGATTTAATGCTATCTGATAGATTTTTTATTATCTTGTTATTATCCATGTTATTTTACGTATTTTTCCTTAAACAACTTATCACTCTTGTGCCATTGTGGCGTATCCCATTCACCTAATCCATGGTGGACAGCAAAGATAGGCCATACTCCCATAGATAATCCTTTGTCTTTAGCTCTTAGACAAGCCGTGATATCATAATGGTGCCAATCAAAGTCTTCATCGAAGGTGAATCCTGTCTCTTTTACTCGCTTGACATTAAAGCTCATAAACAGTCCATCGATAAAGACTGTTGGGGCAGGTGTCTGGCCGAACCAATCAAATGATAATCCATTAAGATGTTTGTGGGCAACAAATCCTCGACCATCCCCCATTTTATTCCCCACCATTCTAAACTGGTGACATGCCATATGCCAAAGAGAGGGAACATCTTTTTTATATTCCTGACGTGTTGCACCTGCTAAACCTACTACATCATAGTGTTTATGTGCCTCTAACAGTTTCTCGTAGAAAAATAGATCATGGATTTCGAGATCATCGTGCATAAAAACCATAATATCGTCATACCAACAATACTGTCCTGCTATATCTTCTTCGGAAGTTTCTATAACAGTATTGTAGACTTTTGACAAGCCTTCGGTATTATTGTATACTACTGAAGATTTTATCATGTCCTTATTATCAGTGTCTATCAATTTTGCTAGGCATTTTCCTGGATCAGATCTCCAGTAGTCTGCTGCTGATTTTTGTGTAGGTATTACTATACGCATATTCAATAATAACACATTTGTGAAAAAAGATCAAGTTTTTTGTTGAAAATAATAGACGGCTTTCAATAAATAGCTTCTATGTTCAATAATCTCAAACTCGCACTAAAAGTCGCAAAATATGCGGTAAACATCAAGATGGTTCTTGAGTCAGTATATAATGTTATCATCAAACTCGATCCTATTCTGGATGCGGTTGAAAAACAGACGGCTGATTCCAGGGAGACAAAGCTTGGAAAGGTTGTGGTCAAATACCTTCCTTTCGTTCGTGTAGCAATCGGAAAAATCAAAGACGTAATAATCAAGTTTGGTCCACTCGTTGGATTCGAAACCATTGTGTATAGTCAAGCGGATGAAGATTCGGTTGATGCACTGGAAGCCGCATTAAAAGAACTGGACGAGGCATTAAATACTATCAAGAAAGAAGACTAATATGTTTGAAGACCAAAAAATACGTGCCATTATCGCCCTACTATCTGTAGGTGCATTAATCGTCGGATTTTTCATGAGTCTTATCAGTTCGGAGGTATATGTTCCTATTGCATTAATCGCAATCCAACATTATTTCCAAAAAGACAGAGAAAATGCGCTTCAATCAAAGATTGATGATCAGGATAAAGAGTTTAAAGCACTTGCCACCGGTAAGGCACAGATAGTCACTCTTTCTTAATGGCTCGGAAAAGAACTTATAAAGAGTTCAAGCAAGGGATATTCAAACCTGTCCACAAAGATAAGATTCTAAACAAAGATCCCATAGTCTATAGATCTGGTCTGGAACTCAAGGTGATGCTTGCATTGGACGGTCATCCAGTAGTCAAGAAATGGGGAAGTGAGGTCAACATCATCAGTTATTACAAACAGACTGAACAACGAGATGCTAGATATTTTATTGATTTTACTATCATCATAGAAACACCTACTGGATTTCAAACATGGTTGGTTGAAGTCAAACCCGATAGACAGACTAGAGAACCAACAACTCACGGCAATAAAAAACAGTCAACTATCCTATACGAAAACCTACAATGGACTACCAACCAAAATAAATGGGAAGCGGCAGAAAAATATGCTAAACTAAAAGGTTGGAAGTTTGCAATAATGACTGAAAAAAATATTGATGACTTCTTATCAAGACTTCGTTAAATACATATTGAATGACAAAACATTCTACTAAAAAAGCTGGTTCAAAGAAAAAGTTCAAAAAAGACCTCTTTGAAAAAGAAACATCCAATAATATGGATGGAGGAGAGAAATCACAATTTAAGATTAAGACTCCTCATAAACACAATCAAAAACAGAAAGCGATATTTGAAAAGATGCTAGCATCTGAATCTAAAATCGTGATGATTGATGGATTATGGGGGACTTCTAAAACATATTGTGCAGTGCTATCGGCGCTCAAACTTCTACAACAGGGCGTAGTAGAAAAGTTTTACTACATTCGAAATCCGGTAGAGTCGTCCAATACGACGAAGATAGGGCTTCTTCCAGGCGGTGTAGAAGACAAGATGCAGATTCATGTGGAAATCCTTTACGATAAGTTACAGGAGTTCCTGGACCCGTTGATGATCAAACTACTAACTGAATCAAAGACTATCGAATGTCTACCACCGTCGTTTTTAAGAGGCCGAAACTTCAGTAATGCGGTCATTGTATGCGACGAAGCATCCAACTTCTCTTGGGAAGAGTTTCTATTGATATCTACCCGTATGGCAGAAAATAGTCGGATGTTTATTGTGGGGGATACGTTCCAGAACGATATTGGTCGGAAGACAGGCTTCAAGAAATACTTTGACACCTTCAACGATCAGGAATCAGCAGAAAAAGGTATTCATTGCTTTGAAATGAAAGATCCCCAAGATATTGTCCGTAGCGGTATCATCAGATACATCATGGAAAAGACTGGTGTATTGAAAGTTTAATAGAAAAGAGAAACCGCAAGTAACATCATGTTACTTGCGGTTTTGACAGCATACAGATCAACAATGACGAATGATCAGTAGTCAACTCCGGCCACGGAGCTAAATTTTATACATCTTCTGTTCTTTTGCGGTAAACTTCAACAGCTTCAGCTAGTTCAAAAAACTCTTCATTAGTTAGACTGACTTTACCACCAAAATCATCGGTGATATCAAACCCATCATCTTTAGGGTGGATGGTGGGGCAGTTGCTTCCACGTCTGCACGAACAGAGCACAATTTTATTTTCTTCGAATCTCATAACGTTATTTATTTATCTTCAACTTGTTAAACTACAATCTTTGTCTTCTTTTTATTTTGATTTTTTAATTCGGTCTGAAGTTCTTCCATCAGTTGGAGTTTATCATATTCGTCGGCCAAGGATGCAAGGATACTTGGTTCGGTCTTATGATTACCATCATCATCCAGATACAGTTCAAGTGTATCTAGTTTCTCTCGCAAGTTACCTTCTAATGGAATAACTGCTGGTTGATTTGCCAGATTGAAGAAAGGACTTTCTCCCTTCATCCATCCTTTATACATAGTTTGATAAAGGACATCAATTTCTTCTCTAAATACTGGATCAATATCCCGATTTTCTTGTTCAACCATTTTAATATCAGGATTCAACGGCAACCAAAAAATAACATCATATTTCGAAATCGCTTCTTGACACATCAAGAGTGAATCATAAACAAACTGGTCATCAGTAATACGACCCTTATCACATAGATACATCGTGTAAATCAGATTACATAAGATCGTTCGATCTGACACACTATGCTTCTGATCAGCAATAGCATGATCTTGTTCAAACAATGCATCTCTAATAACCGTCTGTGATTCGATGTTACCGGTCTTATTGATACTCAATCCTTTATCTTTAATCAGATCCCGATACGTTTTTTTAGGAGAACTATACATTGGCCAGCGTTCTTTAATCGCATTTACCAAAGTCGTTTTACCATTATTCTGTGTGCTTACAATTCCTAGTTTCATATCACAACTTACTACTTTTTCTTTGGCGTTTCAAGTTCTTCTTCAACTTTCTTTATCGGCATTCCATCAACTGCTTTTTGTAGCAGTTCTATATTATCGTCCTTATATTCAACTACAGTGAATACCTGTTTCTTATCGAGTTCAAGACACATTTTATGTCTCTTACAGATCTTAATCAAATCCTTTAAGAAAAGATCGATCTTACGATTTTCTTTTTGATAGTTGAACCCTTTTACTTTTCGTCGCATGATCCACAATGTCCTCCGCAACATTTTTTATTCACTATCTTCCGAATCTCAGAATGACTCATAGATTGATAATCATCTTTTTGTCGTTCTATATCCTGTTCGTCCATGATCATCTTGTCTTTCTTCCAAATACGATCATAGCCCGCTTCAAAAGCTGCTCTTACTACTGGTCTTGGGGTATCGCCTTTTCCTGCCATATTATTTCTGTTTTTCCTTGCCTATCTACTGCTATTGTTAAGTTCTTTTCTTCTTCTACGTTTTTCCAATATTCTGCATAATGTTCTGCTCTTTTTGTTAAAATAAACGGTTTGTTATGTCGTTTACACCACAATGTCCGCAGCACCACATCACTGATATCATCAGGATGACGAAATCCCATATTTTCCATAAAAACTTTAAAGGGTGATTCTGACCATAGCGACCACTCATTCCTGATGGTTCTTCCCAGGGTATGATGATATGAATCTATTTCACATTCATCGTTCATGTCATCTATATATTTTAGAATATATGGGTCCAACTCATTTTCTAAAATAATATGTGCTTCTGAAAGCGTGTTAGGAATCTTCATGGTAATTGTTCCATCACCTGTATTTCTTTTTCTATTTCTGGACGAAGTTTTTCCATACCAGCTACGATAGCGGTTTTCATCAACTCTAGTTCTTCATCAGAAATATCTGATCGGACACTAAAGCTAATATTTTCATTCTGTTGCGTCTGAAAACTAACACGTTTCATTGGTCTTTTGAGTTTACTGAATGCTATGGGCGTAATATATGGGTCTTTCATTTAAAAATCTCTTGTTCTCTTGTTATCTGTTGTTGGTCGGTTTCGTAGATATGAAACTTACTAGTATTATATCCTTCAATCTCCTTGATTTTACGTTCCTTTAGTTTTTGTCTAAACTTACGTAGTTCTTCAACTATAGGACTGTTATCCAGAATGTCAAATAAAAGATTGTTTGGACTATATGATTGGTTGGTCAGTTCCTCATACTTTCTTTCAAAGAGATCAATATATTTCTGATCAATCTCTCTTTCAGTAACTACCGTCTTTTTTTCGGTAAACAGATCAACAAGCACTGAATCTTCAAAACATCCATCCACCCGATAACGGGCAAGATTAATCGTTTCTTCAGGGACTTCAAATGTCTTGATATGAAACCTTTCTTTAGGAAAGATATGTATAGAATCTTCGACAGCAAATCCTGTAAAAATATTATTGTTTTTATTAAAAATAGCATATAGCTTCATTTGATGAGTGTGTCAGTCAGTTTTCTCAATAGTAATACTCTATCCAGTTCTTCGGCATCAGATACATAGCGGATGATGTCTGCTATCATTTCATTCTTTATCGTAACTGGATTGGGCGGCATTTTTGGTGGCCCAAATGCTTCCTTGATGAAACGCATCGTATCCTGCGCCCAACGTTCTTGATTTATTTCGGCTTGTGTCATGATTTTAACAAACGGGTTTTTCTATAATGCTATTAAACTGTTTACCGAGATCGATTTTACTAGCATTTACCATTCCACATAATCCCTGAGCCTCTACACCAGTGTGTGTCGTATTCAAAGGATAATATGCTGCTTTTTCTTTGTCCCATGATTTCTCTAATCTATCAGGAGTTTTCTTATCAAAAACTAGATTTAGATGGTCTTGTATGATCTGGATTTGATATTGTGCTAGTCCCCAATTATTTTGAGATATCTCAAAATATCCCTGTAGCCAATAACAAAAGTTTTCTGGTGTCATATTTATTTGTTTTTTGTATCTTGTAGTTGTGAAACTGCTTCTATTTCCGAACCGGCAAAATATACATCCCAATAATTGAGATCTTTACCGGTCAAATTCTCTAATGCCTGTGTTCGGAAATGGTTATGTATTAATCCAATAGACATGGGTATAGCAAATAATACACCGAAAAACAAAACAACCATAAGAATGGCTCTCATGACAAATGATCGCTCATCTCTTGCGCGATGTCGCCCATTATAGTAAATTTTTTTATCATATTCTTCTTTGGTCACGTTTGACTGATTATCATTTTCAAAATGAAATGATGGGCGTCTAACATCATTATCAATCTCTTTCCATCTTTCGTATGTCATATTATAGATATTCTTTGGTGTATTTAGTTTTAATCATGAGGCTATCAACCTCTAATGTATCTGCTTTTTCTTGTCCTTCAAACCAGCTATTAGTAATGAATAGATAGAACTTCTGACTCGCCACTTCCTGACTGAGGACTTTGACTGTCTTCGTCAAGCCTTCTAGTTCGGTCTGAATAGCCTTAACAAACAGATCTTTCTTGAGTGTTGTCAGCATCTGGTCATATTTTTCAAACAATGGCCACATCACGGTATCAAGTTCATTCGGAGCCTTACCCTTAGCCTTCTTCTCATATGAGTCTTTGGCTGATATCTTGGAGCATCCTTTAATGAAACAATCGATTTCCAGATGTTCGACATAATCCGAGTTTTCGTTCTTCGGTTCTTCTTTTGCTCTTGGTGGAGTATAACGAAGTTGATAATCTAGTCCCATTTCTTCCAACAGGGCGGCACCTTCTGGTCCCCACTTTAGACGCAGGTCTTCACGTTGCTTGGTTTCTGCATTATTCTTAATATACCAGTTAAGAACTGACACATGTGCCTTGGTCTTGATCAAAGTCTTATTAAGATTTACAAATTCCTTAATATCAACAGTCTTAGTCTCAGGATCAAACAACTCAATTTCCTTACGAGGGTCCATAATAACCGTTCCACGCGGAACATTTAGAACCAGACTATCAAAATTGAAGTCTCCATCAGATACCAATGTATAGTTTTTATACCGTTCAGTTTGGAACGGAAGAGTGATTTGTTTGGTGTTCAATGAGTGTGAAACATCCTGTAACAATGATTCATTAAATGCTGCGTGATCATTAAACAAATCTACCTTTTCCTTTAACTCAGGGTCAAGGATTTCCGTGATCTGTCCTTTTCTATTAGTCAGGAGCGTGATATTTGGTCGATCTTCGTTACCCTTAATATCAACGATCTTGGCAGATCCATCAGTATATTCAAATTTAACTTTTGGTTCAGCTTCTTTACCACCGGTAATCCGACGATATTCTGAATATTGGGTGTTAATAGCGACTTCCCCCTTGGCAATCAGATCTTCCAGTTCCTTAATCCAATCTTTGAGCAAGATACCACCTTTCGGTTCAGTCTTATTAACTTCCACCAATGTCAGTGCATATGCAATCAGTTGATTTTCTGCCCGACCTTTTTGATCGACCGTGAATGCTTTTTGAAGCATGTATGCCGAATGATAATCACCTGCGCGTCGCAGGACATTGACCCCCAGATTGGATTTATTTGCCTTTGCCAACACTGCTGCCAAGGAATATACAAATCGCGGATCATCCAACACAACGTCGTTCAGTTCAACCAGATCAACTCCCAGAAGCTCACTGTTTTCTTTAGTTGCCTGAACAACTACTTGATTACGATCATTCTGTTTATAGATCAGAACATCATTATCGGTTACTTGCCAGATCAAGTCATATTTTTTGGACAAGTCTACTACCTTGGTTTCTACCTTATTTGTCACAACTGTTTTATAATCCGTATCAAACTGAAAGTGATCAGAAATATGACTAAATTGACCTCCAACGGCTTCTGCCATGCTAATCAAAAGTTCACGATTATAATATCGATCAAATCCGATAATACGTGTGTCATTGAATAACGACTTTGTTCCAATATTTTTACACACTCGCATGAGACTATCAAATGAATGTCCGTCATTGGGATTTCCATCAGATAAGAACATCAGGCTATTGTTGTTATTACCGGTAGCAAGAACCACGTCTTCCACAGTCTCAACCAATGATCCAAGGATTTCATTATAACAGGTGGCATTACGAGCATAAAACTTTTCATTAATCAGCTTTGTGAAGTTTTGATCAGTGATTTTCATTCCCTTGACTAGCCAACCATATTCACCTCGGCTACTGAACCAGCCGATGGAGATCGTGTCTTCTGGCCCAATGATATCTTTTGTAGCCAATAGCGTATCCTTTAGATGACGGATCGAGCCATACATTGAATAACTAAGATCTGCAATAACAAATCTATTCGTCGGTTTATTTCCTGCTGTTTCTGATTTTTCGATTTTTATTTTCATCGTTTTTTTATTTTATTAAATTGTTTGTTTATATTCCCAATGATATATGTCTGCTACTAACACATATGTATATTTTATATGCTTTTTCTTTTTGGGAATAATACCTAACCATTTTGTGGTAGTATAATATTCTTCTGATGAATCTTTTTGTCTAAATCTCCATTGAACAATGTCTATATTGTTATCGTTCACATATTTCAATATCCATTCATCTGAATTAGTTTTCCATTTGGTAGGAAATACCAAAGCATCGGTCCAATCAAAAATTAGACGTTCGATTTCAACAGTAGTCTTTGCCAATTTCCTACTCATACTTTATGACTCTTTTTGCTCGTTCGGTTATCTGTTCTTTGGTCAGTTCTTCATTATCAAATCGACCATCCATTTCTCGTAGGATATACAAATCTTTTCCGATTTCTTTTGCAATGGCGGTCAAAACCGGTTCATCCGACGTCACATCCAGATCACCATACCACACTTTACCATCTTCCAGTGTAAAGATATTGGCATTGAAATAAACATCGTTATCTGGATGTTGTTGCCTATAACCGGACTTAGACCATGATAATAGTCTTGATTCTCTTAGTCGGTGGTTCTCGAAAACCATTGATATTTCTTCATTCATCGTATTTCTTATATATTTGTTTGAACACTTCTTTTTTCAGGTAATATTCCTTCTTTTTATCTTCGTGATATGCTGTCATCCAAACTTCATCATCAGGATAGATGAAAATAGTATACCATCCGTCTCTATCGGAATCAACTAAACATTTAAGTTTTTTCTTAAACTCTTTTGCTTCAATGACTACCATATTTTAAAAATCTCCATAATCACACTGAAAGCAAGTAAGTCCTACTTTTCGCCACATTGCAACCACGGCGTTGCGATCATCTATAATGGCAATAGGATTATAATTAGGAAGAACATGATCTTTTAGAAGTTCATATTTGACGATATCGTCCTTCCGCATATCGTTTTGGGGTCGCATATACAATTTCCATCCATCCCAAGAATCGATATTACGCATTAACCATTGTTCTGTTTCTTTCCTACATACTTCATCTCTTCCTGACATGAAAATAAGTTTAATATCGTCCAGTTCTTCATTACCATCTTTCTTGATGATGTGCCGCACAATATCAATCACTGCTTGTTTCGGTTCATCTATCCCCACCCTTTTCCAATCAAATGGAGATCGGTCGCCCATTTTAGCAACAGTATTATCAATATCGACGATTAAGCACTTAGGCTTAGTCGGATCAAAAACAAGTGGTTCAAACTTCGGAGGTTCATATGACACCCATTGATTAGATTTTTCGTATCGGAACTTCTTAAACTGTTCGGCCTGATTTCTAATAACCGCTTCTCCCACAGAGTCTTCACGAAGACCATCTCGTTCAATACAATCTTTGATATCAATCCCATGGAAAGTCTTGATATAATACTCGAATCCTTGTTCACCACAATTGGCTTTACAAAGTTTGAGGATATCTGATACGTATGATGCACGAAGATGTGTGTTATCAACCACTACATTCTGTCCGCTCTTTAGGGCACCTACAAGAGCAGCACTGGACATCTGAGTCACAAGGTCTTCGATAACTGTCCTATATTCTTTAGGGCCAGACCAGTAATCTTTTAGGCTGGTATTAATCAGGCTCTTACGGAAGTCATCCCGATTGATCCTGATATACCCCTCGGTGATCAGTTGCTTTGCATATGTGGACTTACCAGATGCTGAAATCCCCACCAAGATCTGTATTTTATTTTTGTTCATTTATAGATAGGGTTCGAATATAAGAATCAGTCCAAAAATTAGTCCAAAACCAGAACCAAATACCAAGAATATACCAAACAGATAGGTTACAAAATAGTTGTTGATTTCCCAACAACCCCTGATGACCCCAATCATTTCACTTGCCTGATCAATCTCATTTTCGGTGATTTGTTTGATTGCCGTCTGATATTCTAGAGAACTCGGATTCATTTGCTGGATCTGTTGAAGACGGTCAACCAAAGTTTTAAGGGACTGCATGTTGTTATCTAACATGTTATCACTATTTTTCACAAAGAATGAAGAACTAGGATAGAAGTCCTCCCTATTATCTACGATAGAATCATAGAATAGTTTAATCTTCTCCGATTTTGCTTCAATAGTAGATGACCTATCCGCCTGTGTCCAGTATGTTCCATGTTTATTGACCCATGCGGTATTCATGGAAATAAGGTTGATCATGGTGATTGTCAGTATTGCGATGCTTGTTAGTAGTGTTTTCATATGTGTCTTATTGTATTCTATTTTGCGGGTTAGTCAATTATTAGTTTAGTGATTCAACATTTATTTTTTCGATGTAGATCGGCACAGTAGGCATCATACACAATGACACTCCACCATTAAGAGTTTCTACCAAAATATTATATTTGTCGTTAGTTAGATAAAACTCGGTCGATCCTTTATAAACACGACCGATTTCATATAACACATGTGTCTTTTCATCGGCTAGATATCCAGGATCATAATCATATTCGCCGGTATATGAACAATATCCGCCAGACCCTGGGACTCTTGTTCCGGTTTTGACTACCTTACGACTTTTAATTATCGTCGTTCCGCCTTCCAACTCAGGAAAAACCTGGGTGTATAGTTGTCGTCTATTCCCTCCATGATTGCGAGCTTTTAGGATACCATATGCTAGTCCGTGCAACACCTGTCCGAGTCCATCAGGAGATTTGTTATAATCATCTTCACCCAAAAGTCCTTCCCATCCTTCGTCTGGAAGAGGTGAACGTCCAGTCACAAACTTTCGAAAAAAATCCCAAACTTCTTTTCGCTGTTCTGCCGTAAACTCATTTTTGATAATCTTGGTGTTCAGCGGATATCCGAATCGATTTACCAATATCGGATTGATGATCTTTACATGATCTCCTTGTTTTAATGCTTTACTTTTGCGCATTTTCTTTATTGTTTATATGTTTACTAATTATCTTTAAAATAGGATTAAAAGTTGCGGCCAATCTTTGGCGAATCAACATATCCAGATCTCTCTCTGTCTCGACATCAAAGTCCTCGCTATCATTGTAAAGTTGTATATCACCGAACATTACTATATCCAAAAATCCCGTGGTCTCAAACACAATATACTGCTCCACTATTCCTGCATCCGCCAGTCGGCTATTCCACTCACCGACAACTTCTATAATATTATTTCTCTTGATCATTCACCAATGTAATACCTATATTCTTCTTTGTCAAGACTAATATCGGTAGGAAAATCTTCATATTCTCCTTCGTCGTTTTTAACAAAAAATTGTAGATCCGCCGAACCATCACCGTCCACAATGAACTTAAAAGTTGTGGTTGAACCGGATAAACATGCTTTGTTTATTCCCTTGAGTCCCCGGCAAAGGGTCATCAAATCTTCTTCATTTCCCGTGATCTGTAGTTCTATCTTAACTTTATTCATATCAATCTTTGAACAACTCTGGTTTGACCTCGATCCTACACGGATCTTTTGCTTCATCTAGATACAAATGAGCTAATTGATTAACGCATATAAAACCTGTATCAATATCAGCATCATGGATATGTCTGAATGCTAGTAGCAACTGTTTCTTATCTTCTTCTGTTGCACATACGACCTTGAACTTCGTCCACGGTAGGTCATTCCACTGTTCTTGTGTGAGGTCTTCATCTTCTGGGTATCTATGCATTTCGTTCATATTTTTGTAGTGATTCATTAATCTTTGAACATCTCCCTTACAGTATTTTCAAAAATCTTTTTCAGTTGTGGACTTATGCCATACTTTTCAGCATTAATGTCAATAGATTTTCTAATATTTCCATTTTTGTTCCTTTTGGTCGCGGCTCTCCAATCTGCTAACATCTCAATCAAATCAACTAATGTCATGTCATTGATTCCGTTCTTCCAATGCTCAGTATGGTGCCTATTATTAGCATAGTGGTGCTCTATTGCAGGTCGAACCTTATCGAGTAGATCTTGTTATTCAGGTGTCCCATATTCTACCTTTGCCAACTCTGGTGTATATTCACCAAATATCTCTGCTTCAGGCGACTCTAGTTTAGATTGGTCGTGATGTCTAGCTCGATCATCAAGTTCTTCAATAAACTTATATAAGTTACTACGAACTTCGTGGATATGCTTAAGCGTTTCCAATTTTCCTAATGTTGTTTTATCGTTTTCCATATTTTTATTCTGCAATCACCATAGTTAGGCGCTCTTCTTTCACAGGATCTACCCAGTGAAATAGACTATTATCAAAATCAATATATTGACCTGCTTCATCATATACCTTGATCAGACCACCTTTACCATCTTCAATAACTAAACCATCAGAATCACTTGATGTCAAGGTGATGAGATGAAGTTTTTGGATCGAATATGCGTCTTGGTGGGGGCAGATGTAATCTCCAGGCAAATAACGTTGAATCTGTATAAAGTTCCTAAAGTCAATTAGATCTGGATCAAAATCATTGTCACCAAAAATAAGTTCCAGCAACTGCCGTTCCATATTACAATCTTTCAATGTCCAAAATTGAGAATATACACCAGGAATAATACCTGTATGGGCATCATCTCCTGTTCTTGGAGTAAACTTGTCTAGGTAAAACTGATGTATGTGATCTACAATCTGTTCTGCATTTCGTAGAAAGTTTGGTATTACTTTTATATTATTATTCATTTTAATAGTAGATGTCTAGGAACCATTCACGTCGGTGTGAAATATAGGTGTCTGTAAATGTCCAATCATAACACATTACCACCCATTCTATTTTACCTTCTAGTTCCTTCATTTGTTTACGCATCTTCTCTTTTTTAAAGAAGGCATACCACCTTAACTTATCATATTCGGCAAGAAGTTCGTTGTATTTACGCTTATACTTTTTGAAGGTGTTATCTAAATGTTCTTTGCTACATTTATACAGTCCATATGTGGTATCCACCATGGTTCGTTCACCTATGGTATCAACCCATCGAATATTCCATTCTTTATAAGAAATACCAGACTCATTACAAAACTCCATCAGTCGATCCAGTGCAACTTGGGTTGATGGTTCTTCCAATAGCTTACTAATATCTTTGTATCGTTTATGCTGATCAGGTGTAATATACACCGACTTTATCAAGATCGTATGTTTTTTCATTATATGAGTGTGAATGAGTTAGAATGTGTTATTATTCTAACTCATTTATCGATAGTGTCAAGCACTAATCTAGATAAAAATGATGAATATCCGTAATACCTTCACTAGTAACGGACAATGATGTTTGTCTTGGGCGGGACTTATATCCGCTATTATCTGAATGCCTGCATCCTCCAACCAGTGTCGGGAACATAAATCCTTCTACATTAGTTAGTTCATATGTCTCATGATGATGCTGATCAGCACTGAGATAGAATCGACGTTTGGTATCGATTAATAGATCAGGCTTAGCTAAGAATAGATTATTAATATAATTTTCTCTTGAAGCTCCTTGTGCAGGAAGTCTATTCTTAGAAACCGCTGAGTATCCGTGCTCTGCCAGGAAAAGATTGTCATATACTTTAAACAAGATATTCCGTTGATTAGTCACGTTAAACTTTATACGTTTTTCTTGTCGGAAATATATTTCCAGCATCTTGATCAAGACATAATCGCCCAATGCAGAATGATTACCACTACATGCAAAAACTTCTATGTTATTGTGAACTGCTAATAATCCTTCTACAAAATTCTGAACGGATGCATATGCTTGTTCCAATAGTTCTTCTGCAATAGGATGGGCCTCCAATTTTGTTCCTTTATCAGTAAACCCATTTAGTGTATGGATGAGGTCTCCTAGAAAACATAGATCAATCTTTTCATATTGATGTGATTGAATATGCGACTGTAACTTATATAGGTATGTTTCAACCGCTTTCTTAGTCGCTTCAATATTCCATTCCTTCTGATTATAAAGATATCGCTGTTCTGCAAATAAACCATAATGCCAATCTGATGCACCGATTACCAATGTTTTTCCGTTATTGACCGACGACTTGGCCGATGATTTTACCGGAATATATTTTTGTGGTTTATAACTTGATATGAAGTTCTGAACGGGATCAAGTCGATTGAACTTAAATGCCCTCCAACTATCAGCATCAGCCTTGATCTTATCAAACTCTGCTTTTTCGAACCTGTCCTTTACCGATTGCTCTTTACTAACCATCAGATCTTCTACAATTTGATCAACAGTTTGTTCCTCTGCTTCTACCGTTAGTGGTAGGCTATCATGTGAGAACTCATGAACACCCAAAATAAACTTGATTCTTTCACTGGGAATAGAAGTTTTTTGGGAAATCTGTTTGATGGTATGCGGATTCCCATCAAAATTGGAATATAACTTGAAGATCCGATCTATTGTATCAGTTTTATAGCTGATGTTTTTGCCGAAACGATCTTCCGTTTGATAGGTGACGATTCCTTTGGCGGAATCCCAATAATAGTCGGCTGTTTGGTCCTTCATTATATAGTTATTTATCCCAGCGTCAGTTTTTTCGCTGTTTAGTCAGCATCCACTGTAATAGTCACGAACTGAGGATTTACTCGTTTCCCTTGGTTATATTTGTTGATCAAATTGATCGCTTTTGCATCAATAACAAATCCCCTGATATGCCCTTGGGAAGTCGTATAATCGCCAAATCCAAATTCATTTACATAAACAGGTCTTTTGATGACTGACCTAATTGCATTGGCAACGGGGTTTGAATTTGAACTATATTGCTCAGCGTTCTTAATGTGGTTTTGGTCCACCCAATATCTACGTTTTTCTGCTTTTTTCATCACCACAAGTTACTACATAACAGATAGTAATGTCAAGAACTTTTTGTTAATTATTGTTCGGCCCCTTGATTTCTGCATTAAAGAGACCCCTGCTGTTCTGATTGAACTTAGATTTTAGTAGATTAAAAATATCGGGCAAGTTCTCTTCGGTGATGTCTGTTCCCACCAAGTTGAATGATGGATCAGCATGAAGCATGACGTTCAAGATTATACGTGTCCAGGTGATACGTTTTGAATTGTCAAGTAGTTTTGCCGGATCAGATTTGTCCTTGTTGAGTTGAGTGATCTTATCAACAATATTTTTTCCCATCAATTCCTTGTCTTCCGACCATTTGCTATTAGACCCCTCATATTTATTCATCACCCATTCGACGAATCGGAGAACAGGTTTCCAGTTTTTAGTCTTTTCAAAATAATCAGAAATTCGTTCAAATGGAATACTTTCATCATTGATTTTCATACTATACTGATGAACATCTTTTGAATGTATATTAAAATTTGCTGCCCGAACTGCCAGTTTACCGAGTTCAAGTTCTTCGGGTGGAACTGGAGGAGTGTCAACATCAGAAAAATCATCCAGACCCATATCATCCATAGGATCAGACTGTCCAGGGTCATTCATATCTGGTTGTCCGCCTTCAGCCTGTGAAGGGTCTTGACCAAACTCTGGTAGTTCTGAGTCATCCGCTTGCGCTTCTGCTAGAATCTGCTTAAAATGATGGTCAAACTTTTTAGTCATACTGTTATTTAACTGCGAATGTTTGTTGGGTTTTTTGTGTCGCTTGTTGAGCAATCCGTTCTTGTGCCTGATTCATTGCATCCGCAAACTTGGGACTCTGTATAATGCGCTGGCCGATTGCCTGTCCTTCTGGAGTCTTTGCAAAATTAGGATCACTTACATTTATATTATTCTGCGTCAGATGGCCGATAACTGCATCTGCTGCTTTATTATCATCAGGATCAGCCAGTAATTGATTGAAATCTACCTGTTGTCCTCCTTGTGGAGCGGTATTACTGCCCGATATATTTGCTGCACCAGAAGCCGCTTTTGGAGCGGTAGACTGTGCTTTGGGTGTGGACATGGATGAACCAGTAGATGGTGCGGCAGAACCGCCTCCTCTGTTAGCAAGTCCACCTGTTCCTTGATTGCTCAAGTCTTCTAGGAATGTCTTAAAAAAATGATCGAACTTTGGTGTCATGTTCTCTATTTATCTTTTTTGAATAACCGACGAAAGATATTTCTTATCTCTTCAAAGGACATACTGACCCGTATGCCTATATACGTATTTTTCTTTTTTATCAATCCTTCACCTTCAACTTTTATTTCGGGGCTAATCTTCATACAAATTATTTAACTTTTTTCTTGAATTGGATGTCAACCTGTTGTTAAGTATAGATGCGGACTGTAAAAGGTTCGTGACATATAAAGTTTCGCCAATACGGAAGGGGATTGGCGGCTCTACCCCTGCTGGCGATTTTACAACTTTGCGCACAAAACAGACAGGGCTTCCGACCGGGACCATACTGATTTAATCAGGATTGGGAAGGAAAGATGCAGAGAATGAACTTCCTCGTTATATTAAAACCTATTTAGGAACAGACGGGGAAGGGAATTCTTATGCTCTTTTCCTCCCCAACCACCTGATACACTCTTCCAGACATTAATATTTATAATTATGTACATTATTCCGGCAAAACCGGTTTTTCTTCGATTTTCCCTTGATTTACCAAGGATTTTGGTGTATCTTACTAGATGGAAAAAGATTTTAATTTATATAATCATCTAATACGACAGATTGATTGGTCAGCCAAGACCTTTGGACCTGGAAATAGATATAAAGGCGTGATAGAACATATCAGGAAAGAATTGATAGAGATTGAGGAAAATCCGTCAGATATAACTGAATGGATTGATGTGGTTATTCTTGCACTTGATGGTGCATGGAGAATGGGAGCAACACCAGAAGATATAATCAGGACATTAGTAGCCAAACAAACCAAAAACGAAAACCGTGTATGGCCGGATTGGAGAGAGTTCGACCAAGATACACCAATTTGTCACCAGAAAGGAATAAATGACTAATATGAAAAACTGGATAAAACAATTAATGAATCATTTTGAAAAGAATACTGATAATATATTTAATGCTTCGGTAGAAGACCTTAAACAAGAAGAACCGGAACCAATGCCTTTTGTTCCACATCCAGTTATTCAGAAAGTGATCTCAGATTTAGAAAAATATCCATTGGAAGAATGGGATCATACAGCCGAACAATGGGGACTGACTTATAATCATAAGTGTTTAAATTATACTATTGGAATGATGTTGACACGGGTCAGCTATGATATATGGAGAGTTTGTTATAATGGTGTTGAAATAGATATGCCAGTAGAACAAATCAGATATTTTTCTGAATATTTTACTAGAATTCTAATTGATGTGTCGAATAAGAAAAAAGAAGCATGTCAATTAGAATGCCTGAATGCCATGTTGGATGACAGTAAACGAATAATTTGTAAAGAAAATGATTGAGATATATACTGATGGTGCATGTAATTTTAATACCAGAGGTGCAAGGAATCTCGGGGGTTGGTCATATGTGGTGGTAAAAGATGGATCGGTCTTTAGTGAAGGTCATGGCAAGTTCAGAAATACGACAAATAACCGTATGGAACTTATGGCAGCAATAAAGGCACTGACATACATAAGCAAACAGACGACGGATAGCATGATACTATATAGTGATTCCCAATATCTGGTAAAAACCATGATGGAAGGATGGAAGAGAAAAAAGAATAACGATCTATGGGATCAACTTGACAAATTTCCTAATGTGCTGTATGTTCATGTAAAAGGACATGCAGACAATGAGTTCAATGAAAGATGTGACCGACTTGCGACTGTTAGATCTACAAATATATTAATAGAAGAAGATACCGTATGAAAGAAAAATCAGAACAAATAGTTGCACTGGAAAATTTATACAAAGACGTGGGTAATAACTGGGTGGTAAAAAACTCCTTGGTATTAAACATTGCACGGCAATCAGGAGTCGCTATTGGCGGATCTATTGCAATGGCGATTACCAGAAAGAAAGCGGTCAAGGAACCGGGAGATATAGATTTGTTTACTGACAGTCAGGTAAAGGCAGAAGATTTTATCAAACGACTCACTTCATATCTAAATGGCAGACCTAATACATACTATGATATGAGAATCAATAACAGGACAGAACACTGTTTAGAAGGTGTTGTTCGACATTATCGAGTAAAGGTTCCATTTTGGCTACCCATATGTGTCATGGTTTTGGAAAAACCGATCAGAACGTTCTATTGGAACAAAATGCCGGTGCAATTTTTTGATGATGTGGTGAGTGCCGCCAAGAAGGCTAGTGATATTGATGGTAAGACCCGCATCGACTTTGATTTTGAGGATGACGAACCTGATGTTCATGAACTACCTAAAATGGTAATCAGATTTGAACCAAATGATGGGGTCTCAAAATCGACTCCTATTGAGCTATTCAATGATGACTTTTTTGATCAACCTCCAACAAAGTTGCTAACTTAATAATATACAATGTCGGAAATTAAACTAACAGATCACCAACAACAAGTATTCGATCAACTATGGACATTTATCGATAGTCCATCGTGTGATGGTTATCTTGCACTGCTGTCTGGATATGCGGGTGTTGGTAAGTCTCTCATGACGATCCAGCTTATCAAGAAGGTGCTGAAAGATGCGCTATTCAATAATATTGCGGTTTGTGCAACTACGAACAAAGCACTGAAAGTGATAAAGAAAATGTTGCCTCCAGAAGAACGTAATAATGTGACGTTTAAGACCATCCATAGCCTACTTGGTTTAAAGCACAAGATTACTGCTGGTGGTAAAGAAGTGTTTGAACGTGATAAGAACGAACAATCAAAATTTGGTATATATGATGTAGTAATCGTGGATGAATCTTCTATGGTATCAGACGAGTTATTCCAAGAGATTTTGGAACAAAACTATAGGGGGACCAAAGTTATATTCGTCGGAGATTCACATCAGATCAATCCAGTTGGACATGAACATGCGATTCCGATGTTGGAAGAAAAGAGAGCGGAATATAATATCAAGCATTTTCAACTGACGGAAATCGTTCGTCAATCTAAAGGGAATCCCATCATTGAAACATCCCAAGAGATTTTGAATAACAAGTTTATTTTTGAAGTCGGCAAAAAACTGGTGACGGATGGAAAAGGCTATGCAATGTTGAATAAGCATCAACCACAGGTGATTAATAAACTATTATACCACTATTTCTGTTCGGATGACTTTGAACAGGATGCGGATCATTGTAAGGTAGTTTGTTGGAGAAACATCGTGGTTGACAATTTCAATAATCTGATTCGTGGCATGAAATATGGGTTGAATGCACCAAAGTTAGTAGTTGGCGAAAAACTGATAGTTGATAAGCCGATCAAGGGATTGACAGATGACGAGATTCTGTTTAATACCAATGAAGATCTGGTAGTCTTGGCATTGGATGTAAAGACCAAAACGGTCAATCAACAAGATTATGTTGTTTATTCTACAACAGTCAGATCAGAGGAAGAGGAGCATACGTTTGATGTGTTACATGAAAAGTCGTTGGCCAAGTATAATATGACACTCAAGGTCTTATCAGAAGATGCAAAGAATGAAAAACTGGGGTTTGAGCGACAAAAGAAATGGAAAAAGTTTTTTGCATTTCAAGACAAGTTTGGACAGGTCAAATATAATTATGCAATTACAGGACACTGTTCTCAGGGCAGCACATACAAGAATACTTTTGTTGTTTATACTGACATCATGCTCAATCGTAATTTAGAAGAACAGAAGCGTATTTTATACACCGCATCAACCAGATCAAAAGAAATGCTGTATTTTATGTAAAAAATAATTGACAACTGCTGAACAATAACCTATAATATCCCATGAACAAAACAGATCAATCCCATAACATGGTTTTCTTCGGAAAAACCGGTGCATCATCCAGTCAAGCTAGCTACATTGCTAATCTGGTAAAAGAAACCAATACTATTGTAAGTCGTCGCCTCGATGGACTTAAGGCTTTCAATTACGAGGTCCATATGGACGGTATATTTTCAGCAGTTTCTGTATCAACCAAGCTAGAAAATACTAGCGATTTTGAACTAGAAGGTCCACGATATGCACTATCTTCATGGTTGAATGAGGGTATCAAGGCTAAAAAGCGGTTGCTAGATTTTTATAAATCTTGTGATCTTCAAGAGTTTTTGAATGATGGAGAGATCTATCCAGTTTTTACTGAGTCTCTTAATTTGCCGCTTCCTCCACAAAAGCCTCAAGATTTCACGTTAGAAAATGCGGTTGGGGAACTTAATGTGGCAGAACGTGCGGAATACCTCACTCTTGAGGCACAGGCAAGTCATATCGGGAAATATATCCATCCTGATGGTGTGTTGTCCCGTATTAAGAATGACCTTGCTACCGGTCCTCTTGTAGGGTTCCATAAGGTGCTTCAACAAGGCCAACCGACTGAGCTTCCTGTTCGCGGACGACCAAACTTTGAAGATCAGCAGATCAATGATCTGTATTTTGAACTTCAGGCGAAACACCGTAGGTATGAAAGTCAGTTGAATAACTACAAAGCTCGTCTTCAAAACCGAGTGACTGAAGTTAATGCCGAACGGCAACGGGATTATGCAAATGCACTTGCTGCATATAATAAGGAATATGCTGCACGTAATCAAGAATATACGTCAAAGCTGAACCAATATACTAATGATCTTAACCAAATAAACTCTGTTCTTCAGACTCGTCGTTTAGAGAAGATTCGAGAAGTATCAGCATATAACATTGTTATTCCACACGACCTTCAACCGATTTATGATGATCTGAATAAACTCGGTAAATAATTTTGAGGTGAATGAAACGAGAATCTAATTGGGTTCTCTTTCATTCTTTGTTCCTCTTCCAAAGTTACAAAAAACTGACTCGTTTCTGCATAAGAAACACCCTTGATTGGTATATCAAACTATAAACTAAACTTTTCGGTCTATCTTCGACCTAAAATAAAATCGGAAGAATAGCAATATTCTCCAAACTGACTTTGTTTTTATCTTGGTCCTTGTGAAGGTAGACGCCTTGGTCTTAGTCTTAGTTTTTGTCTTTTTTCGACTTTAGAAGAGGAAACTCATTTTTCTCTTGCAATAGGTATGCATATAAAGTAAGCTATGAATATGATTAAATTTGATCGTGAAGAAACTATTAGGCGGCTAAAAGCCGAGATCGGAGTTGCAGATGTTCCAGATCATCTGCTGTATAAACACAAGGTGATTATCAACAGTCCGACAGGAAAAGATGATTCGATGTCACTCACTGCCGCAGAATATGTAGAAAAAGGCTTGGAAGAGCTTGAACGTTCGATTGAAGAAAATAATAGGCTAATGGCTGATGATTCAATCAATGTCGAAGTCACTCCTGAAATGCATACGACGTTGCATATGATTCCAGAACCAGAAGTTCCTGATTTCTCAGAAGTCAGGTTTTTTGATGTGGGGGAAGGGACTGACCATTTCTTGGTGGCAATCAATCCCCAACAAGAACTGGCATCCAATTTCATTGCGATTCTACAGGCTGATACACGGACATACATCAAAGAGCGTCCTGCATCAGATCTGACCGATTTTGACCGTATCATCTCATTCTACCAATGGCAAGGCTGGAGAGATAGTCTAGACCGCAGCAGACCAGTCTCTACTGGTGTTGTTGAGCTAGATAACCTGTTTGATCAGATCGAAATGAAGATGGAGTTCATTGGTGATGAGCCTGATTTTAATAATGTGAAAGGGTTTATGTAACATGAATGATCTTGGAATCAAAATAGGAAATATTTTATATCCACAATCTGTTATGCAACGTCCACCTGGATTACTATATAATGGTATAACTAACAAATGGATCAAGGATGATGAACGCGCCGAAAAGTTCTATTCTTGTATAAAGGAAGTATTTCCTGAGTATGAACGTATAAACGGACCTGTCGGTGTAGTAGAAGACGTGCATGGTAGACGTGCTGTAGAAGCTGGAAGTTTGAAGTTGGACATTGATATTGACAAATCGATGGATATGCTGAAAGAGTATTTAACTAACATTAAAAAGGAAGGAAAAAAACTATTCATTTATATGATTTGGCTTCAACCCGTTCCGCATAATATAGAGGATGTCTTTGATCCTGAAACTAGAATGTTTAGAAGCGGAAAAACCTTCGATGATATAGTTTTCAGAGATAGATATATTTTTAGGGGGGGTAGTTACTAATATGAAAAGGTTTTTTAAAATAAAATGTTGGGACGTTGATACTAGGTATCAACAAGAAATCATTGAATGGGCAAAAGAAAATGACCAATATATTCTAGATTATAGGACTCCTGATATAGAGATCAAATATGAAGTTGATATGTCAGATGATGAAATAGTGGCCAAATATGGAGATGATTTTGTTCAGTTTGTTGAGTCTAGTGATATTTTCTATCACAAGGTGCTGAACTTATTAAAAGAGGTTGCTGATATTACATATAATGGCATTCTTGCTGAAGTCAAACACGGAGAGCCTTTGGGAAGTTATCTAGTAAAATATGTGGATGATGATCTTCCATACTATACCAATATGGACTATTATCGGCTTTTCAAAAAACAGATAGCACTAGAAGCAATCAGACATAATGATTATAAAATTGCACTAACAAACTTGCCTGCGATAGAAGAAGAGGTAAAGGTAGCCGAATATGATGCCAAGGAACAACATTATACTGTGTTAGCAGAGGCTAAGGATGGCATGTTCACTGGAAGGTATTATAGAGAAACTGTTGACGGTGAGTATATCTTTGTATCCAGTATTGTAGGCGCAAAGACGTATGAGTCAGTATATTTTGTTGATACTAATATTCCAAACACTTGCCCTTTGAAGGTTTATGTGAATTGCAAATACAGTATCAAGAGGCATAGAAAATATCACGATGAGGTGTTCTTGGTTAGGAAAGATAATCCATTTTATCCAGACGTAAGACCTGAGTTTTCTCAATTGGAAGAAAAAATCGGCAATAATGTAGTAAATAAAAGTCAATATTATTATTGGCCCGGTGCTGATCCCATACTCAATAGGAAAGATTGGAGGACTATAATAAGTGATTTTAATATAGATCAAATGGAAGGCAGACCCAAAAATGATTAAACGACTGATGATTAAATCGGGTTTCATGATGGAAAACCTAAATATTAAGAACCGAGTATTTGAGTTCAAACCCGGACTAAATATTATTTGTGGTCCAAACGGCAGCATGAAAAGTTGTGTTCTCAAGACTCTTGCTGCATATTGTGGTATTGAAAAAGGTGGATTTAGTAGAATCTCCGATCCTCTTATTCTGGGCGCAAATCAGCCAGGACACTACCCCTTCATGTATCATCGCTATGCCCCAGGATACAGCCATGCAGTGATTGAATGGGACGGAACACCCACATTCTACAATGATAGTGATCAGATGGGTAAAAACGACCTTACATGGTTCATGGACCCTGGTAGTTCATCTGATGGGATTACATCGGAAGCGGAACAACTGGACATTATGTCTACCAAGCCATCATCTGGACAATATAGGATTCATAAGATTAATGCGATTATGCAGATGTTGAAAAATCCACCACGTCTGGATGTTGTCCCTGAGTATATCATTGCCCCCAACTCAAGAACTATTGCACAGTTTGAAGTGAACTATATAAATGCATTACCTAGAACTGGTCCGATGACTATTCTGTTAGACGAACCAGAAAAAGCACTGTCACTTCATAAACAACTTGAGTTATTCGATACGCTTGCTAAGCTAGCAGATCATTTTCAGGTTATCATGGTTAGTCATAGTCCATTTATTCTATATCAGAAGAAAGCAAACTTCATTGACATGGTTCCTAACTTTGCTGCTGAAAACAAAGAACTCATTAACAAATATCTTAAGAAGAAATGAAATCTTTTTATCGAGGAGTAGAAATAGAAGCATCCAGAGAACAATGTCTCGGTGGATGGACTGAAGTATATTGGTCTGCATACCGAGAAAGAGATGGATATGAACTGGCTTGTGGGTTTGGTGGAGGGACTGTCAGGGAAATGTATAAAGAGATGAAAGAACTTGTTGATTCTTTTATAGATGAATATGATGAATCTACCGAAGATTGGGAGGAAAACCGATAGTATGGCATGTATGGGACCATCACAAGAATATGCATTTAAGCAGGCTGATGAAGCTTATAATGATATTGTGGATTTATTGAAGACCAGATACTATGTTTATCATAATGGTGTTATAGGAGTCATTCCTGAATGGAAGGCCGAGCAAGAAGAGAACTTCAAGAAACTACGTCTGCTACTGAAAGATATTATCTGGTTAGATCATTGTATAGGATTTTGATATAAATAATAAACGATTTTAGGTTCAATTTTCGAAAGAGGTTGTGCCTGATAAACAAAAAACATAAACATATGAAAAACATACTAACAACAAGCTGGCCAAAAGCTTCCGGTTTTGGGGTTTTTGGGGAAATTGATAAACTGTTCTCTGATGTTTTTGGAGAAACGATATGGGATAGATTTGCATCTGTAAAAACAGAATATCCTATGGATTATAGTTATTCTGAATCAGATAGTGAAATCTATATAGACATTCCTCTTGCTGGACATAAAAAAGAAGATATAGAAGTATCTATTTCTGATGGATATCTTAATGTCAAGGTAGATGGTTCTACCAAGAGAGAAAATGTAAAATATTTCCGAAATGGGATTTCGTCAAAGACTCGAAAATGGTCCTGGGATATTTTAGATAAAGGTCTTGAAGATTCAGTTTCGTCCAAGTTTGAAGACGGAATGCTCAAAATTACTATTACTAAAAAGATTCCTGTTAAACCCGAAGTCCGAAAGGTGGAAGTTCAATAATGAATAAAAAATGGCCGGTAGTATATACTACCGGCCATTTTTTCATAAATAGTATATTATGACAGAAGAACATTTCATTGGACTGGCAATCAAGGAAATGATTCGACTAGAAGTATCTATTCATTTCAATAGACGCAAAAACAATAGTAAGCATATGGCAAACTATTTCTCGGTTGAGAATAGAAGTCGCCCATCATTTGTAATCAATTGTTTTGATGACGAGCTAGATTTCCAGATATTCCTTCACGAATATTGCCATTTTCTTCAATGGAAGAAACAAGAAAAGATATTCATTGATGGGATAAACTCGCTGGATGTTTTTGATGACTGGGTAGAAAAAGAAAGACCTGATTGTGATATCAGGCATATTAGAAATATTCAGCTATTGGAGATTGATGCAGATCGAAAGGCCATAAAACTGATCAAACGCCATGGGTTTGATATAGATATAACAAAATATATTGAAGAAAGTAATGCATATGTCCTGACCTATGATTGGATGTATCGCAATAGAACTTGGAAGTTTCCTGATTATTATAATCATCCTTCAATACTAAAATATATAAAATCTACTCCTTTTTCCTTAAGAGATCTTGATCGAGATAATGCTCATATTTTGGATCTTATGGATGAACATGGTTAACGAACAAAACGCTACTACCAACTACGCTTCGCTTCGTGGTGAGCTTTGACGTTCGCCTACAAAATAAAATCCCCGTTATTCTGAGCCTCAATGAATGAATCTTTATTAGTTGAATGTGCGCAATGGTTGTATGCAAAAAATCAAGAAAACATCACTCAAGGTAGAACTCTTTGGTGGCAACCTCACATATTAACGAATCACAATCCTGACAAATCTAATCCAAGAGTTTCAATCGAAGATGCTTATGAAGTTTTTATTGAGTTAGTGAGAAGACGACTAGCTGTTCATGTGTTTGCGGAGAAAGATGGCAATAGGTTTCCCGCCTTTGAAATCCTCGAAGGAAAACATGCCGAATGGAAAAAACTTATTGATAAGAAAGGTTTCTGGGAATTGACCGCTAAACCTGCCTTAAAATGGTTATTTTCTCAAGTGTGGTTGTTGATACTGTTCATCGGCGGTATCATAACAACCGTATGGTTGACACATTTAACCGAACATATCCTGAAAGATACGCCAGAAATATATGATATTAGAATAGATGAATCGCAGTTGAAAGCCATAATCCAACAAGAACCCCCAAAATAACGGCAATTATGCCTGCAATAACATCCATACTTTGCACTGGTGGTTTTACATATTCGGGAGCGCGCCAGACAATATCTTTACCATCTCCGCAAAGGCCATTGGTACAACCAGAGGCGAACAAAGGCGCTGCACCTAACTGAACAGGCTCGGTTGTATTGGTCTCTGTGTTTGATATATTTTTGCTCGCCTGATCAGTAGGTGAGCTTTGTCGTTCGTCCTGAATCGAAGTTTGATTATCATTCATAACCTGTTATTTATGAATCGATTTTTGGATTTCAAGTAAGCAAAAAATACACAAATATGAATAACCCTAGACCACTCAATTTTAGACTTAAAGTTTCAGCAGGATTTGATACTACAAATACCATTTACATTATGGGTGCAACTTTAACTCATACCAAGCATCGGGAACCTGGACAGGAGGCAATTGATTACATGTCATCCGACTTTATTACGATTGAGGATTGCACTGGACGGAAGCGTATTGTGTCAGATGAGACCACACTTCGTCTGATACTGGGACGACTCCGTGAACATTCATATTTGGATTTGGAAGAACTAGCCTGAGATTTTTTGGTCCATCTTTTTCCACATCACCGCTCAACACATCAAGTAACATTCTCTGAAGTGGTGGTGATAGATGTAAGTCCTGGGTTTTTCCACCTACATCTATAGTGATGATAGTCCATGTGTTATTTGGTCGGTTGATTTGAATAATATCCATAAGCAAGTTATTTATCTAGTCATTTTAACATTTCAACTACTAGAAACCGGGACGAACAAAACGGATGCAGACAACGCTCTATATCGTCTTTTGTAGTATTATAGTCTTGGGTTCGCGTGTCTGATCCGAAGCGTTAGGCCAAAACCCCGATCCGAAATATTTTTATGAATGATATACCTGAAATAACTGGCGATGAACTGCTTAAGTATCTCGGTCAATTGGCACCCAATGCCACCATAACAATAACAACAGATATAAATGACGTTCCGGTAGTATTCAGATATCAGGCGGAGAGATTGACACTGAAAGATCGAATCATTCTATTTTTGCGGAACCCCAAGAAGATTATCACTACAGTTTTCGTGATTTGGGGTATGGGATTGCAGTTCGCACCAGAATGGACTCCTACATTTCCGAAAGCATTGACCTATGCTTATGATATCGGTCAGACTCTGTTTAACAGCATGGATCTAAGCTTTCCATATCATTACGATGACACCCCATTACAACAGTTCGTTTTCAGCGATATGAACGCAAATGGCGAATATCTATCAGGTTCTACATATAGTGTTCCCGTTACCGCATTTGATCTTACCAGCCCATCAGTATCTTCACACCTATCGATATTGCCGCCCATGTCATCCATCTAGGAACAGGAACATTGCCAAAAACATAAGCCGCACATCTATTCACCATTCCATCCGGGCCTAACAAAGGCGCTGCACCTAACTGAACAGGCTCGGTTGTAGTCTTTTCTGTATTTGATATATTTGCGCTCGCCTGATCAGTAGGTGAGCTTGAACGTTCGCCCTCTGAAATTGAAGTTTGATTGTAGTTCATAGACATCCTATTTATTGACCAGAAGACCTGAAAACAAGTTACTGAACTAAGAACATGAATGAACCAGACAAAGAGACAGTAGAATCATATAGACGAGCTATTCAGATTAACTCTCAGTTGTCTGCGCTCCGTTCAATATTGGGCGGAATATTCAATAAGACTTATGGTATTCCCGAAAGAGACTTCACAGCGTTTGAAGCGACATTCAAAAGGTTTACTGATCACTATTCAGCCGAAGCACTTTCAATCCTCGAAGGATATAGTCCCGAACTTGCAACCGCAGTGAAGTTGGTTGATTGGTCTTCTTATGACCCAATTGAAGTCCTAAAGAAGAAGGAGTGATTTTATATAAGGGAAATGTCCGACCGTCGATTGTGATTATGCCATTCTGATCCATACTAAAATCTATTTACAATCCACAACAGGCGAACAAGGCGCTGCACCTAACACATTTGGCTCGGTTGTATCAGTTGTGTTATTAATATTATTTGGCTCGCCTGATCAGTAGGTGAGCTTGAACGTTCGCCTTTATTCAATTGTATTTCGTTCATAGACATCCTATTTATTGACCACCAGAACGAGAATCAAGACTACTTTTATGACACCAGAAGACCAAGCATGTTTACAAGATTTATTGTCATGGCAGAAACAGATTGATGCGTCTGTGCCAGATTTAGGTGTTACTGAAGAACTTTATACAGAGAAGTATCTCAAGTATAGGAATCGAAAGCTGAAGATACAGTCGAGGGGTAAACCTGTTCAGTTTGCTGACATTGATTTATATACGGAGAACGGAAACATCATGGTTAGGGTTAGCCACCCAGAAGCTACCAGACATGTTTCGTTGAATAGGTTTGAATCAGTCTTATCTACTACTGAGTTTGCTAGCGGTGATATGTCTATTGATCCACCTTTTGATGTATAGTTGGTAACGGCCTACCATATTCATCCGCTGTTTGGTGTTTAGAGTTGCCTATTGTGTTGAATAGGAAATCGATTAGTTCTTCATCGCTGGTTATTACGGGATGTTCTCTACCATCAACAACGGGCGAACAAAACGGATGCAGACAACGCTCTTTGGGGTCGGTTGTGTTATTTAGGTCTTGGGTTCGCGTGTCTGATCCGAGACGTTCGTTTGAGTTTTCGTTTTCCATAGTTGTAGATTACTTATAACTTGATATTAGTGATTTCAATGTATGGACCGGAACATATCGGTTAGCCTATTCTTATGTAGGAAGTCCTTAAGAACTTTATAATCAGGTTCTTCGTTATTCAATAATACGACTTCCTCTATGATTTCTCCGTCCAACATCTCGATGTTACCTTTAGTGGGCATCACCTGGACATTGGTTACATAAAAAAGGCGTTTGGTTATCTTCTTGATCTTGTTGCACAGTTTGTTGCAGAACTGATCAACCTTGTCTTTCGGGAAATATTCCAGAAGTTCATGAGTGTCTGATATTTGACTATTATGATATATCAAGACCTTGCGATCTTTTAGATACTCATTTATGCGGTGTATCAGGAAGTATAAGAACACCTTCTTTACATCAGGAACAAACTTATCCAGAAGTTTATAATCATATAGAAAGTCTAGTATAGATTTTTCTGATTCGGCTAGAATCTGATCAAATGCGATGAATGTATAAGTCATAGACTAACATACACTATTGTTTATATCGTTTCAACTCATACTCCTCGGCCCAGTTCTTTTTACCAATCATTTCAATCATGGTGTTCTTCCAACTAAGATTTCTATCAGGATGCATATACCATAGGTATTCTGATGTTTTGAAGCGTCCATTACTTTTCAATTTTCTTTGTAGACTGTTAATATCTCCGACTTTAGGTGTTCCGCAAAAAATAAGTTGCCCTTTAGGAGACGTAGTTATGGAAGGAAAAATACAATTTATTAGTTCTGACTTATACAGCATCTTCGACCAATCTACATTATCTATCATCACTATATTAGCCGCATAACCACGCAGTGCATCAACCGAACTACATCTCAGAAATATATGGGATTCATTGACGAATGATATCATACTCTTCCCAATACTATCTACACCTGGGTATAACCAGTTTGGTAAATGCGATATTATAGCCTTTAACCTGTTAATCAGTTCAGTCGCCATTTTCTCTTTGTTTACGAGAAAGGCAATCTTGAAACGGTCATTGAACATTGCTGCATGTAGGCAATATATAAGTTGTAATGTGGTGGCACCTATTTGTCTACTACAGCGTGTATTATTGAATCTGTTATATTTCCAGTTTAGGAGTTCTATTTTTTGCCAATCATATAACTTTAACGAAACTGATGAGTGGTCAATACTACAGATCTTTACATATTTCTCAGCAAAGTATGCGACATCATCTCGACACTTTCTGATTTCTTCTACTTGCCACGGTTCATAGTTAAATACCGGTTCTTTCTTTCTTATAACTAGTTCATATTCACCAGGATCAATGATCTTGGAAAAATCTACCTCTGGTTTATGTAAATAACTGTCTTTGTTTTTCATCCTAAATATTTAGTAAGTTGAGTTGATAAAATCAATTTTTGATTTTGGAATATCATGTGGTGTTTTATAGGACTTCGATTTAGCTCGGTGAGTGTAAACAAAATATCCGTCCTTGTTCTTCCCTAGCGAGCATTGATTCATCGCATCCCGTAGATCAGATGGAATAGTCACATTTTTGAAGTCTTTTGTTTCTTCCCATGGAATACCGCAGTTGACACACGTATCTTCTTTGTGGAGTTTACGTTTACGGATCTTACCTAATATCTTAGGAGTTCTTCCATCAGAAGTATCGTATGGTTTATCTCCGCTATTTGGACCAGTCACGTCCACAACCTCCATGTTTTCTAACAGATTTTTTACCAGAAAATCAAATTTTTTTGTCATAATGTGATATTTATCTTGAAACGGTATATATCATTTCGTATTGTATATCAAATGGATAAAGCTGATGAACTTTTTGAACGATTTTCTAAAGAACTGGAGATAGATACACAAGTCGATTCGACTAATGTGTTGGAAAAACAGTTCAAACTTCCTAATATACGACATAAATGGATGTATCGGCTTAGGCAATGTCAAAAGAATCTTTTCACGTTAGAAAAGGCGAGGGATACCTTTATTGATCAATCTATCCAAAATAGTGCAATTGAGCTTTCTAAGGTAAAGGTTAGCCGAAAAGTTGAGGCCGATCCAAAATATAAACAGATCACGGAAGAAATAAACGATTACCAGACCCTCATTCATTATCTTGATCAAAATATTAATCGAAATCTGACATCTATGGGATACGATATTAAGAATATCGTTGAGTTAATGAAGATGGAAATGATGTAATGATAGAAGAAATATCAGTAGATTATAAAAACCGGAGCGGTATTCTCAAATGTGAGAATCCTTCGACGTTCAAACTTATACGAGAACATTTTTCTGTTCCTAATCCGAACTATAAGATGCGTCATTTTTCTCCCCGTCAATATGTGATAACTCCTGCCGGGGCATTTCAAGTAGGACTTTGGTATGATATAGAGAAGTATATTATGTCTCTAGGTAAAAAGTTTAGCATAAGACAGACGGCGGAGTTCTATGAAAATTATAAACCACAGATCAAGAATATTGATATCGTTGCAACAGGCGAACACCCATATTATGATTATCAGGAAGCTGCAATACACTCGATGTTGGATAACGGTCGGGGTATAGTATTGGTAGCAACTTCTGGTGGGAAAACCAAGATAATGGCAGGACTTATAAAATCAATATTGGCCAAAGAACCGTTCGCTAAGTTTCTAGTTGTCGTTCCTACATCAGGTCTATTAAATCAGACTTATAATGATTTTGTTGATAGTTTTGGTCTGGAATCGGTTGAACGGTGGGGAGACAAGCTTAAGCCCACATTTGAGGAATCAGTATTGGTTGCATTACATAATATAATGTGGCAAGATCTGGAATATACTATTTCACAGCTTAAAGACTATGATTATGTGCTTATTGATGAGGTTCATACCATTGGGGAAAAGGAAAGCAAATCCAAAGGCAAGAACGGAGAGAAAAAAGATAAGCATCTGATGTCCAAGATCATTCATAATATTGACACGCCCAACAAATGGGGACTGACTGGTACATTGCCTGATAATAAACTGGCTTGTTGGAATATTATAGGAAAGGTTGGTGCCATATTATTTGAACGCAAATCCTGGGAGATCAGACAACAGGGTAAGGCTACTGATATTTTTATCAACGTCATACATTGTATTCATAAAAATAGTCCACCTGACCCAACCAAAACGGTAATCAAGGATGGAATACCGTATGAGGTTCCTGATGAACAACCGGTAGCGAGATATAATGCAGAACGTGTATGGTTGTATCAGAATGCAGAACGTAATGAAATGATACGACGACTGGCGATCAGATCAATCGGAAACGGTATGATATTGGTTGATAATATTGAGCAGGGGCAGATTCTAGAAAAGTTGTTGTGTGATCAAGGAAAGACCGTGTTCTTCATCTGGTCGGGTGTGGATTCTGAAGATCGTCAGAAGATCATCAAACTGATGGAAGAAAAGTCGGATATAGTTGCAATTGCAATGTCCAAGTGTTTTTCGACCGGTATTTCAATCAATAACCTACATTGGTTGATCTTTCCATCTATTGGAAAGTCTACGGTAAAGATTATGCAAAGTATTGGGCGTAGTATGCGTCTACATGAATCAAAGGACTTGGCAAAGATCTATGATTTTTCTGACAACACCAGTTATTCAGCAAGACATGTCAAAAAACGTCTCAAGCTATACAACGACGAGAAGATTGAGTTTAAGGTAAAGAAAATAGAACTATGAAAATACAAAAAACAGAATATGGAATCGTCCGACTGACTGAACCATCGGTGGTCAGGAGACTGTCTGATGGTATGTTGGGGCACCTAAATCCCAGAGACAACACTATCACCTGGAAGGACCGAAAGACGGTAAATCATGAAGATGTGGCTAATGATGTAGAGATCGTCAGGATAGAAAAACCCGAAGGATACAACAACAGTTATGAATCTTATTATGGAGAAGGTGGTATATTTTGGCCACTGCCGGGGGATAAAGTGATCTTCAAAGGTGTGACTCATCCATTCTGGTTTACTAATATCGTAGACAATGCGAACAATCTGTTGAAAATCGGAAAAGAATATACATTGAAGTTGGTCGAACCTGCAAGTAGTTGGGTGTGTATCCGGCTAGAAGAGTTTCCCGACCATGATTTTTCCCTACATTTTTTTAACTATGATAGATAACCTAGATGATACCTATATAGAAGAACTGACGGATGATATTCCTGATGTTGATGATATTTCTTTTGATATTAAGCCACGCAGAAAACGTAGAAGCCGAGAAGAAAAAGCGGAACAAGAAAAAGAGTTATATCTGAATAAGACTGAAATGTGGGAAGCCCTTCGTGATTATTATATTGCATCAGACAAAGATCCAGATATGATGATTCCTATAAAGTTGGCAACCATGATTAACGATATTATTGATGGAATGGCAAGTCGGCCCAATTTTAATGGATATTCTTGGATTGATGATATGGTGGGCGATGCAAAAGAAAAATGCTTCAAAGCTGTTCGAAATAAGACATTCAAACTGACCAAAACTGCGGAAATAGTGGAAATGGTTAAAAAAAAGGATGATATGGGGAATGAACAGACGACCGTATTTTATAAAAACGTTCGTAAGAAAAAGGATGTAATTGACAGTCGAATAATAGAACCACAAGATATATTATTTGATAAAGAAGGTAAGCAATATATCACTTTCAACCAAAATCCGTTCGGATTTTATTCAACAACAGTATTCAACTGCTGTATCAATCGTATTAAAAAGGAAAAGACGATCAATCAGACTAAACATGAATATCAGTCAGAGATTTATGAGCAGATGTATGCCTCTGAAGCATGGAGAAACGTCAGACGACAAAAGATACTATATGGAGATGATGCGACTCCAGGAGGTGATGAATAAATAGTTACATGACTTTTGATAAACTCATTCAACTAGTGTTAGAGGGCGATGCTCGTCGATCTTATTCATGTTTGATGTTAGAATGCCAATTTCTATCCGAACATATCAGGAAGATTCAATCACAGATTGACCCTGATGATGTATGGGATGAAGAACCTGGACATGGACTGGAGACACATTATCATATCACTGTCCTATATGGCATACATTCAAATATTCCATCAGAAGTATATGACAAACTAGATTTGCAACCTGTGGAGTTTAAACTAACTGGTATATCTATGTTTGAGAATGAGAAATATGATGTTCTTAAGTTTGCTGTGAAATCCAATGATCTCCATAAACTAAATACTCACTGTAAGGATAATATTGCATATACCTCGTCATATCCGACATATATTCCACACCTGACTATTGCATATCTCAAGCCCGGAACTGCAAAGAAATATCAGAAACTATTCAACGATATTCCTGAGTTGAGGCAGACTTTCCAGTCAAATAAATTTACTTTTAGTGATCAACTATCACAAAAAGTTGAATGGACGGTTTAGGTATCGTATAGTGTGAGATGTCAAAAGTAGCACTAATATCAGATATCCATATCGGCAATACCATCAATAGAACTGATGTGGATATATTCCATAATATACATCTGGACTATGCCAAATGGCTGAAGACACAACTATTGGACAATAATGTACAAAAGTTGATTATTGCTGGTGATTTCTTTGAAAGTCGGACACGTATTGATCTAAAAACACTGGATATAGGCCACCAATTTCTGGATATCCTACAGGATTTTGATATAACGATCTCTAGTGGCAACCACGATTGTTATTATTTGGATAATAGCAAGGTCACATCTATATCGGTATTCAAGACCAGAAAAAATGTGACTATTGTTGATGATGTGGTAGAAACTATTGATGGTATAACCTACTGTCCATGGGGAACGACATTAGATCAAATACCCGAATGCCGAATACTAGTCGGACACTGGGATTGTCAATCGTTTGAGATGTCTAAGGGTAAGATATCAACTCATGGACTAAAAGTATCGGAGATGATGAAAAAATGTGAAATTGCTTTCTCTGGACATTACCATAAACGTCAGGAACGCACCTACAACGGACGACGATTCACCTACCTGGGATCTCCGTGCCAATTGAGCTTCGGAGAAGCAGAAGACACTAAATACGTCCATATACTGGACACCGATACACTTGATATCTCATTGATAGAAAACACGGTATCACCGACCTTCAAGTATATTAGAGAAGAGGCCGACCTGACCAACATCAGAAACAATTTCATATCAATTGTATCAGATGATCAGACACTGAAAGAAAAAGTATGTGCCTCTAATCCATTATTTTATAGAACAGAAGTGGTCGATAAACTCAAGACTGATATATCTGATGCAAAGACTGCTGTTGAAGAGTTTAAGGTGGTAGATGTGGAAGAAACGGTTGATGTGTTTTGTAACAACATTAAACTAGATGAGTTTAATTTAGTTGATGGTGATCAGAAAGTAGTTGCAGATAGAATCAAAGCATTGTATAATAGTCTAAAATAACACTATTATAAATGAATCTACAAAACTTTGCCCTCGTAGCAGCACTCACATCATTTGCCGCATTTTTCAATCAGATCAAGGCATTTGCCATGTCGTTTCTCCAGTTTTTTATTAGAACTGATACTATCCATGGCAGATCTCTGGGACAGGAATTGGTCAAGACCTTATTAAAAGATTCCAAGGTTTATAGATGGGGCAATAGACAAATTGTGAGGCATTGGGCTTATATCAAAAATATAAAAACCCATGATGATACTTTTATGTTGTATGAAAAAAGACTTATCATCCTATATAAAAATCGTATACCCATACTTTTACAGAAAGAAGGAACCAGCACGTATTCATTAATGTATTTGTTGGGGACTGTCAATATTTCTGCGTTGATAGATTCTGTAGCAGGAGAACAACTCGTTATGCGCTATCAGAGACATGAAACACCGAAAACAACAGGGTTTAATATTACTGATTTGCATGGTGATGATAGTCAGCGTAATAACGGTGGTGGAGCCACATTATCCACTCCAGACTCGTTAACATCATCACCATCTGATTTAAGTGAATCAGATATGTCGATTCATTTTACCCCCAATGAATTAGAGAAACAATCTAAGCTATTTGGTCTAACTGTCAATGATATCATTACTGATTCGTCGTTGATTCCGGTAAAACAACAATACTACTGGTCAGCAGAAGCTACTAAACTGTCTGATGAAGTCAATTTCTGGCTGAAGTCTAGACAGTGGTTTAGAGATCGAGGACTCACATGGAAACGATCTGCGATGTTGACTGGCCAACCAGGGACAGGCAAATCCAAGTTGATCCTAGAAGTGGCCAAAAAGTTCAATCTGCCGGTGTATAGACTTAATATCGGTAATATGAGTAGTAAAGAGTTTGTTGATTTTTATACACAATCGATTAATCAACTGGGATCGATTATCTTGATCGAGGATATTGATGCGGTGTTCAATGGTAGAGAAAACGTGTTGGCTACTGATTGCCAACATAAGCAACTACTATCATTTGATGTATTGATTAATACCTTGGGTGGTATTAAGGAAAATAACGGTGCATTCACTATTATAACAACTAATCATCCTGAGAAGCTTGATCCTGCCCTTATTCGTCCAGGAAGATTTGATATCAAACTTGAGATTCTTCCACTCGACTTAGAAGGACGTAGATTTATTGCGCAGAATATCCTTGGTGATTGGCCGGAGTTGGTTGACCAAATGGTGGTCAAAAATCCCGATTGTCCTGCGGCTAATTTTGAAAATAAATGTGTCGAACTGGCTATTTCTAAGTTTTGGACAGAAAAGTCCTTGAAATAACATTTGTCATGAGCTAAATTAATGAATGAATAGATTTTCTGATAAAACCGCACTAGGAATAGTTACTTGCAACCGTGAAGACATGCTTCAGGAGTTAGTAAAATCTATAGACGTTTCTAACTTTCGTGAGCGTCTGATTATCAATAACGGTAATCCGCTGAAAGGAAAGTATCTGGATTATCGGATAGTCAATCCGATCCGTATTCCTACACCAGTAGGACATGGAAAAAACAAGTTCTTTAGGGAAGCCCGAAAGAAAGAAGATACAGAATATTTCTTTTTGTTGGAAGATGATATTCGGATTAAGAATAATGATGTTTGGCAACACTATATAGATACTATCAATGATAGTGGAATTATCGGACAGTTGTCTTATGGTATGCACGGGAGCAATAACAAGGTCACTAATGTAGTTGAATATTCAACTAAAAAAGTAGACTTTTATCAAGAGTCTTATGCGGCTTTCACGGTTTTCCGAAAGGATGTGTTTAAGCTTGTTGGGTATCTAGATGAGAACTTTATCAATGCAGCAGAACACCTTGAACACTACCATCGCCTTTCTATGAAGGGTGGAACACCATTTAGGTATTTCCCTGATGCACATCAATCATACGAATACATCGAGGATCAGGATAGTGGCCACAGCAGATCTGTCATTCGAAGTAATAAAGACTGGCAAAAACAATTTGAGGCCGCATGGAAACTTTTCAGGAAAATGTATGGGGTCTTTCCACACGAACTACCTAAGTGTGATGAACAAAAATTGATGTCGATTTTGACTGAAATGGAAATCAAATATGGAAGGAAAGAACTTCTGAATGGATAAAATAGGACTAGTCATAACGACATATAACTCACCTGAATACTTTGAAACGCTCTTTCAAAGTCTTCCTCTATATAGAGATTATGAATTGGTGGTAGTCAATGGTGGAGATCCATATGAAAAACTGTATAAACGTATAAGTGGAGAAGTTCACTGGATTCAACATACTGAAAATAAGGGTCCAGCAGCATCCAGAAATGATGGGCTGCGAAAGCTACATGATCTAGGATGCGACCACATGTTCTTGGCCGAGGACGATTTGATTTTTAAATCAGAAGATATATTTGATAGGTATATTGGTGCGGCTAAAGAATCAGGTATGAACTACCTCAATTTTTGTAGTTATGCATGGGGTTCTGGACAGGCCGGAAATAGAACACCAAAGGTTTCAGTTGAATACTCACCAAATCTTACTATAGACTTCTATAGTAATATGAACAACGAGTTCACTTATAGAACTAGAAGTCTATATGAAAAGGTGGGGGAATATCGGGAAGACATGAGGAACTTATTTGATTGTGAATGGGTTTATCGTGCATCCAAAGAAACTTCTATGTGTTCTCCTTTCTGGTTTTTTCCAGATATCAATGGTAGTGATAATCTGATCATGAATAATCCTGTTGCGGTATCTCGTATTGATCCTGATAATACTAGACACCAAAATACACAAAACGAACATCGTATATTTGCCGAACAGCATGGAATACCGATACAAAATGTGCCAGGGTTAACCAGACCACGATTTCTAGAAAGGTTAAAGAATATAAAAGATGGTAATCAACTTTCTAACTAATACATTCGGTAGTTATAAACGACAAGATATATCAGTTCAGTCTTGGATGTATATCAAAGATTTATTTAAGGATGCTCAGGATGTTCAAGTCAATTGGTATGATCTACAGTTCAGGTCTCAAGAACAGACTTTCAAATCGCCATATCCCGGTCTACAAACAGTCTTTTGTTTATCGGACAGTAAGGATGTTGTTCCGGGTGCATCAAAGAACTTACCGTTTTTGAACGAGATATTTGAATATGGATTATCGTTAGACGGTGATTATTTTGTGATTCACAACTCTGATATTATGATCATGCCATATCTAATGGGCCATATAGTTGAAAACCGACCATTATCATGGTCATCTAGTAGAGTCAATGTCAATTCTGTAGATAAGTTTTTACCCGATCTTAGACAATATAGTTTAAAATCTTATAGCATAGGGCATGATCTATTTGTATTTGATCGAAAGTGGGCATTAACACATCAATCATTTTTCACCACTCCTTACCTGATGGGTAGTCCTGTTTTTGATATGGTGTGGGCAGGACTGATTAAGACAATGGGAGATAATAAACCTATGGGAAATAGCTTTCCACCGTTTTTATTACACATAGATCACCCAGAAACTTGGAAAGGTGTTGATACCGTGGAGACTCATTGGAATGCTGATCAGACAAAGAAAAATCCGTTGAATATGATGATGCTTAATATAATGAACTATCATACTAGAATAAATATTTTCAAAAAACGCAAAGAAAATCTGCTATCAATCACGGAAGAAGAAAAAAGCTGGGAGATTGATTTCTTCAATCAAATGAGCTATAATAGACCAATATTTTAATGAAAATCGTAATAGGAACAAATATTTTTGGAAATTATAAAAGGCAGGATATTGCTAGAGAGTCATGGATATACCTACAACACAAGCATCCAGAGGTAGCGTTTCATGCTGTTCAATTTGAACATGAAAAACAGGATGTAGTAGATTCGGCACAGTTGATAGAATATCAGGACTTTAAAATTGATCCTATTTTTGGACTAACCAGATCCGCAAAGTCCTTTATTCCAGATGCTACTAGGGAGCTACCAGTTCTACGAGATATACTAGAAGTTTTGTATGAAAAATATAAGGATGATCCAATCATAACTCATATTGGTTACGTCAACAGCGATTGCATGATAACGTCAACTCTTGTAGACTATCTACATGCTAATGATGTCCATGCACTAGCGGTCTCCCGTATGGATATACAGCCTGTAGATTCATTTAAACAAGTTCAAGAAAATGGCGTGATCCCTACACGTATAGAAATCGCGGGGTTCGATTCGTTTGTAGTATCAAAGAATTGGTGGAAGGACCACAATCATCTCATCAATGATTACTTAATCGGACAACCTTACTATGATCAGGTATTGGCCGGTATAATATCAGTGACGGGAGGATCAATATACAATGATTTTAAAAAACCTATTCTTTGCCATGTGCAACATGAAATACGGTGGATGGAAGATACTCCTGAGAAACGATGGAATGATAAGACATTAAAAGGTCATCCGTTTGACCATTTATGCTTTAATATCATTCATTTTCATCTACAATATAACTTAATAAAGCGTAAACCATTTGGTGCATTCATACAACCAGAAAAAGATGAACAAGGATTTACCCGAGCATTTTTTGATACGATGTCACTCAAAACAGACAATAAACTACTTTTACCAAAACAATGAAAAGACTAGGAATAATACAACCAGAAAAAATAGGAGACATCATTATATGTCTACCGATTGCCAAATGGTATCACGATAGAGGATGGGATGTTTATTGGCCGGTAAGCAAGAACTTAATTAATAATTTTGTTGGATATGTTGATTATGTGACATTTATTCCAATCGAATCAGATTGCCGGTATGCCCACCAACAACTATTTGCATTGCAATGTAACAGGATTATAGATTTGGCATTCACTATTCCAGGGGCAAATGCATTTAATAGTGATTGGTATCTTAATAAAAATGATAGTCTCACTTTTGATGAAATGAAATATGCTATTGCAGAAGTTCCATTTGAAGAAAAATGGAACTTGCAGATCACTAGAAATTACGAAAAAGAAAAACTATTATTTGATCGAGTTTGTTCAGGTAGTAAGTATACACTTATACAGGAACAATCATCAGATACTTATATAAAATGCCCTATACAACCAAAATATACAAAGGTTGATTTAAAAGTGTATTCTGGTTTTTATGTATTTGATTGGCTAAAAATTATTGAAAATGCATCATCACATATTTTGATAGCAAGCTCATTTTTAAACATGGTGGATCAGATGAATAAAGCGTCTATCGAAAATGATCAATATGTTATTATGAAACCTGGTTATGATGGTAAAATGTTAAAGGATGGTAACTTACAAGGTTTTCCTAGATTGAAATTAAATTGGAACAAAATATGATAGAAAACTATAAAAGATTAGATAATGGTGTTATTCAACAGATTAGCAAACAACCGTTTAAATATGGATTTGACTATTCAAATAATTACAACAGATTGGGTGAATTAGGAAAACAAATGGCATTCCTTAGACTCGGATATTTATTAGGTTGTTTAGGAAAGGTTCCCCATAACATACTTGATATAGGATATGGTAACGGGGATTTTTTATGCGCAGCATCACAGATTATTCCTGATTGTTATGGAAGTGATATAACAAATGAATATACTACTCCTGCTGGTGTAAAGTTCGTTAATACATCAGATATTAGTAATATGAAATTTGATGTTATTTGTATGTTTGATGTATTGGAACATTTTGATAATATATATGACATAGAAAAAATGAATACCGAATATTTTTATATATCTTTACCTAATTGTTCATATAAGTCCGATGAATGGTTCTATACATGGAAACATAGAAAACCGGACGAACATCTATGGCATTTTGATAAAGATTCTTTAATATCTTTTATGAAGGAAGTCGGATATACATGTGTAACAACATCTTATATAGAAGACACCATACGAAAAAATACAGAAAACACTAATAATATTTTGACTGGATTGTTTAAGAAAATATGAAGAGAATAGCGTTTACTATAGTGTTGAACGGTATGCCGTTCATTAAACAACAAGCCGAAATAATACCAGATATATTTGATCATTGGTATATAATAGAAGGTTATGCCCTACCAATAAATGACACCGCATGGTGTAGAAATATTGATGTTTCTAAGTTCACCAATAACGGATTGTCTAATGATGGAACAAGTGAATTTATAGACACTCTTCCTGATAACGTCACAGTAATAAGAAAAACATCTGGTGATTTTTGGCGAGGTAAAACGGAAATGTGTAATTCTTTCATGCATGAAATTAGTGATTGTATTCTAATGCAATTTGACGTTGATGAAATATGGAAAAGGGACACTTTAATAGACCTATTGAATTATGCGGAAATCAATGATGACTTTGATTCCATGAGGTTTAAATGTAATTGTTATGTGGGTCCTGATTTGATTATATCAGGAGATGATTGCTACGGAAACAGAGCAACCGAATGGCATAGATTATGGAGAATAAGAGATACAACATATTGGGTGGCACATGAACCACCACTAATTTACGGTGATACTAAGATACTAGATAATAATTTTACATTTAAGAAAAATTGGATTTTTGATCACTATTCTTATGTATACGAGCACCAAGTATTCTTCAAACAACATTATTATGGTTACACTGGTGCTGTAAATAGATGGAAAGAACTACAACAGATAAAAAGTTTTCCAGTAAATACTAAAGACTATTTACCTTGGGTAGACAAAATGGATACTGGAAAGGTAATAAAAAAGTAATATGACGGTAATACAAATAGGTGCACATACAGGTGACGATCATGTATCGGAGTATCTGCGCAAGAATCAGTATAATCAGGCAATATTAATTGAAGCTAATCCTTATTGTATAGATCAATTGACAGAGTATTATAAAAATTTTCATGATATTACTATACGTAATCTGGCAATAACTATAGATGGAGAATCTAGTATAAATCTATATATTCCGTCTTCTGATATGATTTCTCAGCACACGTCTGGACAAAAAAATCACTTGATTAGACACGATCATCAAGAAATATGTTCTGTCGAAGTTCCCGCAACATCAATAAACACTATAATTGAAGGCCATCGAGATATTAGATTATATATCGACACAGAAGGACTTGATATAGATATAGTAAATTCTACAGATTTTGATGACAATGATATAAAATATTTAGAGTTTGAATATATTCATTCTGATGGTCCCTTGAGTTGGGGTGGACCTAAATTGGATTGTTGCCTGCAACGTCTAGAAAAATACTTTACTTTGTCAAAAAATGGATATAATATCTGCTGTGAACGTAGTAAATCTCAAGAAAGATAGGTATACCCTTTATATAGGACGCGAAAACAAAACCTATGGATTGAAGCAGTCCAAATGGGCAAATCCATATGTAATTTCTGAAACGATGTCCCGTGATGAGTCATGCAAATTATATGAAGAACATGTCAGAAAATATCTATGGAATGAACTAGATGAATTGGAAGGTGAAATACTCGGTTGTTGTTACGATTTTAATCCATTACTGATATAATTGATATAGATCGCTTTATATTTTCTTTATTATTATAAATAGTTCCGCAATTATTTATAAATTCATCTAAATCGAAATCCGACTTCGCTAAATTTGCTCCAAAACAACACCAAACAATATTCCCTTTTATATATCCACGATTAGAATCAATCCTATCCACCGACGCACTGTAATATGACCTACCTAATCCGTAAAAACACGGTTCTCGCATATCAAAGCTAGTATACATGCATTTCCCATCCTGTTCGTTCCAGAGTGACATCATATAATCCACTGTCAGATCACATTCATCAATAGACCGATATTTTAATGATCTCAATAATTCAGTTATCCACATACGCATCGGTTTTTTATATAACTTTCGCATTTCTTTTCTATTTTCTAAATAACAATCCCTACATGATAATCCATATCGACGAGAACTTTGATATTTTGTGTTACAACAAATACATCGCCTCTGATTTTTTGGTAACATTGTTAACCTAAGTTTATCTGCCTTGCTCTTCACTTGTAATTCAGTTAATTGTAATATACTCGCTGCTTTTTCTGTTCCCCAATGAGGCCAATATTCTTTTAATATTTGTATATCTTTTTCAGACCATTTGATTTTTGGTTTTTCGTCCATAATTATATTTAGTTTAGATGCTAATTTTTACCATAGAAGATGTTTTTGCCATGGGCATGTTCTAATTAAACTCTTGAACGAAAAGAGATTATGTAGTATGTTTGTTTCTGATGAAGAAAATAGTATTTGAGAAAGTAAGACTGCAAAATTTTCTTTCCTTTGGGAACACCCCAATAGAGTTTGAATATAACAATGGTGTGACATTTGTCACAGGATTCAACAAGGACAAGAACACTGGTAATGGCGTGGGAAAAACGTCGCTACTTGTAGAGTCCATCAGCTTTGCTCTTTTTGGAGAGACATACAGAAAAATCGTCCAATCTGATGTGGTTAATAGCAGTAATAAAGACGAATGTGTGGTGGAGTTATGGTTTCAGGTTAATGATCAGCCATATAAAATCGTTCGTTCACTCAAACCCAATAAACTTTACTTATATAAAGGTGATACTGACATATCTAAAACTGTGACAGAGACAAATAAGGATGTGCTGAATATTCTGGGTATCAGTAAACAGCTATTCAACAACACATTGGTGATGACAAATGATGCAAAGAATAAGTTTCTGGACCAATCCAAAGATTTAAAAACTAAGTTTGTTGAAGGTATATTATCTCTAGAAGTCTTCGGTAAGATGATGGAACAAGCCAAAAAAGATTATAATGATTATACTAAGGTGGTCGATAAATCACAAATAGTATTAGATGAGATTCGTAAGAATATTGATAATGATAAAAGATACTCCGTCGATTGGCAAGATAAGAAAACGGGACAGATAAATTCTATTGAGGAACAAATCAAACAAGCTAAATCAAGTTCACCGGTAGACAATACCGACACAATTGATCAACTAAAACAAAAGGTTGATACAATAAGCGGCAAAATAGAGGAGTTGACGAATAAAATTAATAGCGTTAGTATCAAAAAAGCAGGTATTGAAGCAGAACACAAAAATCGTAAAGAACAGGTCAGAAAATTTGATCAGATTAAGCTAGAATGTCCGACTTGTAAAAGACCTTTTGATGAGCATGATCCGGCACAAATAGAAGCCGAAAAGAGGACCGCCATAAAATTAGCAGAAGAGACCTGGACAGAGTTACAGCGGTATGAAAAAGGAATAGAGAAAGGTCAGAAAGACGTTAGGATATTGAAGATGGACAAAGCAGATTTGGTTAGCCAGATCAGCGATTTGACCGATCAACAACAACAGTTTGTGTTAGCCCAATCAGCCATCAATGATTTGTCCAATAAACTACAAGATATTATTGATCAACAAAATCCATTTGATAGTAAGATACAAGAACAGGCCAATCGACTGGCTGATCTTACTGCTAAACATCAAGAACTGGAAAAGGAATTAGCAATACGAGAAGCCATCAGATTTGTTTCATCTAACCAAGGAGTCAAGGCGGTTATCATAAACAAGATTCTAGATACCCTGAATGATCGACTTGCATATTATTTGTCTAGACTCAACAGTCCATATAGTTGTAAATTCAATGAGTTTTTTGAAGAGACGATTCTAGATGAATCTGGTAAAGAGGTGAGCTATGGTAATGCAAGTGGCGGAGAAGCCAGAAGAATTGATTTTGCTCTTCTTTTTGCATTCCGAGATATACGTAGATTACAGAGTAATGTTCAAATAAATCTATCGGTATTCGACGAGTTTTTTGATGGTGCCATTTGCTCTTCTGCAATGGCAGATATTATTGAGATGTTGACACAGATGGCAGATGATAACCAAGAAGCCTATTATATCGTGACGCACCGACCTGATGCTATCCCAGAGACGGCAAATAAAGTGATTTTGGAAAAATCTAATGGCATTACCAAAATAATGAGTTGAAATGAAGGATCTATCGCATTTAATATCACTAAATGCCTAGATTTGTCGAAGTTCCTGCAACACCAAAAAAAGTAGATGATCAAATATTGATCAGAAAACCATTCAATATTGTTGATCCATTTGATGGCAAAAAACCGTTCAAGACCAATGTTGTGAGAGAACGTAATTGGGGAGCAAAGATTCAACAAGCAAAACGTAACTCGATTAAGATGCCTTCTCCTGGAGAAGGTCTTCCAAGGGTTATGCATTATTGTGCAGACCAAGGGGGATGTGCATTCTGGAGACTTATATTTGTGGGAGATGAGTTATTGGCGACCAATAAAGCAGTTGTCCAGACCATGTATCAGATGATACCTGATCCAAACATCTATGCAACCCTGGCAGCAGTCAGACTTCAGCGCCAATGCAACGAGCCACAAAAACAATTTATAAAGCATCTCCGACATGTATCGGACATGTTTAAGCATCAGGGTAAGCCAGGATTTAAGATTATATATGAGGTTGATGATTTAATTGACTTTTCTAGTATTCCATCCTTTAATTTATGTAGCACCGCGTTCGCTGACCCCGCCATAGTTGATAATGTAAAAGAAATAATACATAATTGCGTAATAGGTGACACAATAGTATGTGTGTCGTTAGATGGGGTTATAGTGGACATTACTATAGAAGAGGTATTGGAACATTTTAATGAAAGTAGAAATATAAAGATATTATCAAAGGATATTACTAATGATACTATTTGTTTTAAATCTATCACTGATTGTAAAATGACGGACGATAATGCAGAAGTAATTGAATTATATGATGATATTTCTGGATCATCATTAATATGTACTAAAGATCATCCAATTTATACAAAAAATCGTTCGTGGATTAGGGCGGCAGATATATTACCTGGGGATATTTTAGATATTCTATAATATCGTATAAATAATAATCATGGACGACGATATAATAAATACTAAACCCTACATAATATATAAACTCACGTTGAACAATAAAGTTTACATTGGATTGAGCGGACAAACTTTGATAAAAAGGATTAAGCAGCACATATATTCATCCAGAACAGCAAAAACCCAAACATCAAATAGATACAACACCATATTATCACATGCGATAAGAAAATATGGCGCAGATTCCATTGTGGGAGAAACATTAGAAACCGTAATTGGCATAACCAATGCATTAGAAAGAGAAGCATATTATATCTCATTTTATGATAGCACAAATAGAGAAAAGGGATATAATATGATGAAACACTCTGCGTATGGTAATCACCATAAAAAAGATGTCAAATTCTATTCAACCGATGCATATAGACAAAAAAGATCGGAAATAGTTAGTGGAGAAAAAAACGGGAGGTATTCTGGGTATACTGATGAAGAGATAATCGATGAAGCAATTAAATTTTATAAAAAAGAAGGGCATCTCAACTTTATGAAATGGATATCACATAGCAAGATAATTGGTATACCAATAGTATACGGACAGAACAGATTTAATGGATTAACTAGCGGAAATATAGGTTTTTATGAAAGTTTTTTTAAAAAATGCCACGAATTAAACATACAACCTGAGTTTTCTCATATATTTGATAAACTGAGAACCAAGAAATCTGTAATAGTCAAAAACAGAAAAAATTGTGCTGTGATATTTATGAAATATTTTCCCGAAAAACACATTTCACAAGAATACGTTGATGTTGAACATGTCGGTAGAGTCATAGAGAAAAAACCAAAAGATGATATTTCACGTATAAAAAATATGGAGTCTCGGTGGATTGATGCTGCGGTTAAATGTTACCAAAAAACCGGTAACATGCGGGCGAAAACATATAAGTTATATCGAAAAAGTATTGGCCTACCCCAAGTATATACAAAAATATTCAACGGTCGAAAATATCTAGGCGTTATCGATGCATTTTTGAAATACATGAAAGATCAAAATATACATATCCCATTCAAATCGTTGATTTGTGTGTGTGATATGAAGGTATACCCGAAAATTAGAAGCGTATATGCACAATATTATGATGTGTCTAATATTCCAGAAGAATGCGAGACTGTAGTAAAGCCTAGAAGATCAACCAAACCCAGATTTACATCAGAAGAAATAATTGAACATGCGATACAGTTTTTTCTACAGAACGGAAATATTTATCCCAACAATTGGGAGGTATACCGTGAAAAAATAAAAATAACCCAAAAATACTCTAAACGTCATTTTGATGGAGAAGGTAAAGTCGGATTTTATCGATACTTTCTAGACGAATGTAAAAAAAGAAACATAGTGGTTGAAAAGCACCAACTTGCGTGCTGGAACAATCTAAAGAAGGATAAACAAATAGAACTAGATAAACTATATGATACATATAAAAACACATAAACATAAACAACCAGTATACAATATTACGGTAGAAGATACTCATACGTACTATACTAATGGTATTCTGTCTCATAACTGTGATGAGATGACAGTTCCATCAGAATCAATGAAACAGCACTATAAAAAACTTCTAAATTTTGATAAGATTAGCGTGATCCCTAATTATGTGCCTCGATACTGGTTTGATATGGCAGTAACAGAAGATACTATAGTCGATAGATATAAAAAACATAAGCATAAGCCTCGTATTCTATATGCAGGAAGTTCCACACATTTTGATCTGGCAGGACTCAATGGACAACAAGACGACTTCAGCCATGTGCTACCAGTTATACTGGCTGATATAACGGGTCCTAAGAAGTATCAATGGGTATTTTTGGGGGGATGTCCCCGTGCAATTCAGCCATACGTCGATTCTGGAGAGGTTGAACTACATAAATGGTCAACTATCACAGATTACCCTCGGACGCTTCACAACCTAGATGTAAACGTCATGATTGCACCCCTGGCTAATCATGTGTTCAACCACTGTAAGGCTAATATCAAACTGACTGAAGGCGCAGCACTAGGAATACCTACTATTGCACAAAACCTCAGTTGTTATAATCATGATGGATGGCAATATCTATTTGATACGGGTGAACAGATGATGAGTCAGATAGAAAATATTCTTAAGGATGAAACATCTGTAAAAAAAGCATTTGCTAATATACGAGAATATGGTAATCGTTACTGGTTGACTGATCATCTTCAGGATTGGTTAGATGTATATACAACTCCATATGGTGATCCATCTAGAAAGAACAACAAAGATTTTTATGAACGAAACAAAGAACAGTTTGAATAATAGTCGATGATGTGTTATAAGTATAGCATAATATGAATAGAAGAACATTAATTAAGTCAGGTGTCGGGTGTATTGTATCAGGTATTTCAACTGTTGAATCAGCTACTCCTATAAATATATTGCCACCCAAACAATACCTATACTCGGATATAAAATCTATTACTAGAATAGATGATATTGATTGTATAGTAACCATGGTGGATGGATTTTCAGGAACCTATTATTATAGTATAGATGGAAATAACGATGTCGATTATTTGATGCAGGATATAAATCAAGAATATTTTACAAAAGAGTATTTTCCATCAATTGTAAATAATCTTCCAGAGAAACAACTACCATGGGATACAGATTTTGGTATTTACTCGACAGATTATGATAAATGGGTAAATATATGTTTACAAATTGAAGATCTAGTTAGAAAATCAAGTTTTGTAGTAGCAACACCGAAAATATGCACTATTATTCAACTACAGAAGTCTTTTAGATTGTCATCCGATTATGCATCTGGTATATATTGCAATATCGGTTCTATTGATGACACGTCAGTTTATAGGACTTTTCATGCGGATAATCAGGGTGTCAGTGAATATTTGTTGACCGATTCTGCTATTTATACAATAAACACTAATAGTTCTAGTCTATCCTGATAAATGAAGTTTTTGATTGATACAGACAAGATACCATATACTTTTTATGAAGAGTGTGGTAAATCATTGCATACGGATGCCGATGCCCGTTGGCTCAGTGAAAAAAAATGCGTGTTTATGGCATTATTAATGAAGTATAAGTTCACAGTCATTGATTATACCCCATTCGAAAAGTGGATATGTGTATATTGTAATAATACTAACCACCAAGAACATAACAGTTGTTGTGGATGTGGTGCACCTATTTCTAGTCGAAAAGTAGTTGAATAACACTTTTCTTGTGTTAGAATAAGGTATGGCATACCGAAACTGTTATTTTGATCGAAAACACTCGACCATCCATCTTTGGCATTATCAAGAAGACGGAACTCCCATAAAATCTGAATATTTTTTCAAACCCTATATCTATCTACCAACAACTGCTGATAAAAAGGAAATGGTGGGTATTGATGGTGTGCCTCTCTATAAGAAAGAGTTTGCATACGAATGGGAAAGAAAAAAGTTCGTTGACCAACACAAGGGAACGGTATATTTTAATCTTCCTCCGACACAACAATATCTATTAGAAAACTACTATTACAAAGATATCACGGAGATGACGCAATTTCCGCTACGAACGTTTTTCTTCGACATCGAGGTTATTGCAGACGAGTTTCCTGATGCACATAACTGCAAATTTCCTATCACATCAATCACAATCTATGATTCACAAACAGAAAAATATTATGTGTGGGGCATCAAAAAGTATGATCACTGGTCGGCAAAAGACCATCTGACTGGCATTGAACCAGAAGAGATTGTATACGAATATTGTGAAGACGAAAAATATTTGCTTGCAAAGTTTATCAAGTTTTGGAGAGCAAACTTCCCAGATGTTATAACCGGCTGGAACTCCAGTACATTTGACATCCCTTACATCGTCGGTCGTATAGAAAAAGTTTTTGGTAATGGTAAGTCTAATAGATTATCTCCGGTAGATAGTGTATATGGATTGGAAAAAATCCATCCCAAGTTTCAACACAAATACGTAGAATATACGATTTCTGGTATTGCACACGTTGATTATATGTTCTTGTATAAGACATTTACTCCAGGTGAACGAGAATCGGATGGTATTGATTATGTTTGTTGGGAAGAACTAGGGTATGGAAAACTTGATTATGGTGATATGTCTCTTCATGAACTATATAAACGAGATTGGAACAAGTTCATCAATTATAACATATGGGACGTTAAATTGATTGTTGATCTAGATAATCTGAAGAAATATATGGAGATTGCTAAGTTCTCTGCATTTTCGGGCTTCTGCAATATTGATAAGGCATTTGGTAAGACCAGTATTATTACCGGTGTATTGGCTAAACAAGCCCTTGATGAAGGGCAGATTATTCCTGTTCAGACTGATGGGGAAAAGGAAAGTATTCCTGGCGGATATGTCAAGACTCCCAAAGAAGGATTGGTTGAATCATTCCTAAGTATGGATGCGAACTCCCTATATCCTAGTAATATTATTACACTCAATATCTCACCAGAAACCAAACGAGCAAAGGTGATTAGGACTGATGGAGATCATCTTATTATATTTCTTTTCAACGAAAAAAGATCGATTAGGATTCCTAAATCAGAGTTATATACATTTGTTAAAGAAAAGGGTTGGTCGATTTCTGCATCAGGTGTGATGTTTGATCAGACAGTTCAAAGTATTTCATCCAAGTTTTGTGATAACTTATACGATAAGCGTAAGAAGGTGAAGAATCAGATGTTGGAACTTTCCAAAAAGAAAGATTTGTTGGTGAAGGATTCCAGAGAATATCAACAACTTGATACGGAGATCAAAAGAAAGGATGTCGAACAATATCTTTATAAGATCCTTCTGAACTCTACCTATGGCGCATTCGCAAACCGATTTTTTTCTCTTTACGATATTGATTGTGCAAAGGCCATTACGACTACTGGGCAGGCGATGATCAAACAGGCAGAGAAGATCATCAACCAATGTATTGTGGATGAATGGCAGGTTGAGCCAAAGGATAGGGTAGTAATGATCGACACCGATTCCAATGGTATTACTGTCGATGATGTGGTTCGCAAGCTGGGGATTAATATTGTTGATGAGAACGGAGACATCACTCCAGAGTTTACTGAAATCGAAAACAAGATCAGTGATGTGCTCAATACCAAGATTAATGAATGGGCAGCAGATAAACTAAACTCGAAAGACAGTCGATTCTTTTTCAAACGCGAAAGTATTTGTCCAAAAGCCATATGGACTGGTAAGAAACACTACATCATGTATATCGTCAACAAAGAGGGTGTTAAGATGAATAAGTTCAAATACTCTGGTATGCAGATTGCAAAATCTACGTTCTCCAAGAAGGTCAAGGATTTGTGTAAGGATATTGCAGAGATCATCATGATTGAACGTTCGGAGTCTGTTGCCAATAACAAGATATTTGCATTATTCGATAAGTTTAGTGATATTGATCCTAATGATGCGGCTGTTCGTGGAGGTATCAAGGTGCTATCTAAGTGGGAGGGTAAGAATGATGGGCTTTCTTGTGTTAAAGGAACGACTCAACCAGCAAAATATGCAATCTGGCACAATGAGTTGCTGAGTAGACTTAATTTGTTGTCTAAATATCGTAGGATAGAAAACGGTTCAAAAATGAAAATGATCCTACTACAAGAAAATAAATATGGTATTCCTGGTATTGCATACCAGGACGAACTACCATCGGAATTTAATTTGAAAATGGATTGGGAAAAAATGTTTTTCCGAGTGATCGTCAAGAATCTACAGCCTATATACGATGCAATGAAATGGCATATGCCACACCCAAGAATACGCCATGAAGCAACAATTGAAGAACTTTTCGCATAATCTACGTCGTTGGTATAGAATAATATTCGAGCATCGTGATCTAAACGAAATACGTGATGATTATTATGCAGGACGCTGGATTTCAAAATCTGAATTAGATAAGATTCATCGAGCGGATGCTATTGAGTTTCTGAAGATCTTAGAAAAAGAACGGGCTGATCGTCAAGAACTGATCAACCGTTTTAACTCGACAATAGATAATTTATATCTGGAAGCAGAAAATAAAGTGTTACGAAGATCACTTTATGTAAATTCACCTTGACAATAAGGTTGGGCGCATATCAATAATAGTATATGCAACAAACTGTAGCAATACTCCGTGATTTCTCACAACCTATCCTAGGCGTTCTTGAAGAAGAAACAGCCACACATTACAAGCTCCGCAATCCGGTGCTACTGGCACCCCGTTCAGTGAACAACGAAGGGCAATTTAATATCGACCAAATACCGGTCGAGTTTTTGGTCCTTGAGCCACGGATCATTCCTCTTCGTGCGATTCTCCAAGATCAGAATGCTGATATTGTGATGTCCTTCAAAAAGGAAGATAACTTGATCAATGATATTAAACTACGAGATAATATTGTTCAGCAATATCTATCCATGCCATTCAATAAGCCAAAAACACCGGAGGTAATCAAACTATTCTAATATGGCTGAAGTAGTAGGAAATACATTGGGAGTCGAAACAGACTCGGTTACTTGGATTCGTCCAGAAAAAACATTAGACGAATTACACTATCTAGCAAACACATATTTTCCAGTAGAATACGTGTTAAAGAATCATTATAATTTTACTGAAAAAGATTATAAAGATTATGTAAAGATGTGTAAACGGGATGCTAAGCTAAAATGGCAATTGGCGCAAATAGAAGCCAATGGATTTATACCAACAAAAGAAGATTTAGCTTGATTCACCGTTTTCAATTTCGTATCTTATTACCGACATGGCAATAAACAAAGCATTACTTGATAAATATAAAAAGAACTCCTGCAACAAAAATATTTCAGTTTTATCAAACTCGATTTATTATAATGATAAAACATTCGTAGATACGGGAATACCGGCGTTGAACTTGGCACTATCTGCCAAACTAGATGGTGGTTGGGGCGCAGGATTGACAATGTGGGCAGCACCATCCAGACACTTCAAAACTGCATTCACTCTAGCCTTAACAAAAGCTTATATGAATGCATTTGATGATTCTATTGTGCTGTTTTATGATTCTGAGTTTGGTGCACCTCCCACATACTTCCAGTCATTTGGAATTGATACTGATAGAGTTCTTCATATTCCTATTAAAAATATAGAAGAACTGTCACAAGACCTGATGAAGCAATTAGACGCAATGGATCGTAGTGAGCATGTTGTTATCATAATTGATTCGGTTGGAAACTTGGCTTCTAAGAAAGAAGTTGAAAATGCACTGACTGAAAACACGTCAAAAGACATGACTCGCGCACAGACACTTAAGAGCTTGTGGAGAATGGTTACACCTTATTTGGCTATGAATGATGTCCCTATGGCTGTGGTCAATCATGTATACGATGAACAGAAGATGCACGGTAGGCAAATTATGAGTGGCGGAACAGGTGGGATGCTCTCATCGGAGAACGTATTATTCATCAGTCGTAGTCAGGAAAAAGATGGCGATGAACTAGTAGGATATAATTTTAATATAGTTATTGAAAAGAGTCGTTATATAAAAGAGCGGTCTCGTATTCCTATTACCGTCAAGTTTGATGGCGGTATCAATAAATGGAGCGGTCTGATTGAAATGGCCCTAGAGACCGGACATGTAGTAAAACCTAATAATGGGTGGTATTCGCGTGTAATAGATGGTGTAGTCGAAGATAAAAAATACCGCAAGGCTGATACTGATACGTCCGCTTTCTGGAAGGATATTTTAGAGGATGAAACCTTTACCAAAGCAGTAAACTCCTTGTATGCGATTAGTCAAGTGAAGATGCTTGCAGACGAAGATGCTGAAGATTAAAGTCAAGACCGCTGGATTTTTCATCGACAAACCTAATCTTATTGAGATTCTAGTCGATGAAAAATCTCCGGCAGCGGAATATATAGACTCTAGTGGGATGAGAAAGATTCTTACTATACTGGACTTGTATAATCTTAAACGATTTCCTCATTTTAAAAACGATATAGATGATCCAGAAGATCAGGTTACAGGCGAGACATTTGAGGACTGGATGTTTGAGAAATATGTTCGTCCTGATCCTAGGTGTAATAGAATAATCGAAATAGAGTATGTTCTGACTTGACATTAGTCACAATTTACCGTATTGTATGTCAATGAGTAAAATTGACCTCGACTTTTTCGAAAAAGTCGTCATCCAACAGATTTTAAAAAAAGATAATACATTCCTTGCGGCAATAGTTGACCACTTGGACAAAGATCTGTTTAAGACGAAACATATTAGTTGTGTGGTTGGTGTTATTGTCGAATTTTATGTAGAGCGCAATGCCGTCCCTACATTCACTGAGCTTAAAACCCGACTAAATACACCACAGAACAAAGAGTATTTAGAAAAGGTAATCAAGGATATTAAAGAACTTGATAAGGATCATGATGAAGACGAACTGATTACGAATACCGAATATTTCTTAAAACAGAGAAAGACCGACATTCTTCTGGCTAAAGCATTGGATGAAAAGGTTGAGAACAAAGAAGTAAACTTGGATAAATTTCAGCAAGAATCTGAAAAGATATCAGTGATCAGCTTGGTGGATAACCTGGGACTGGATTATTTCGGTGAACAAGAACGAGTTAAACAGATTCTTCAAGAAAAAGATAATTTGATATCTACTGGATTCAAAACTATTGATGCGGCATTTGGCGGCGGCATGTTCAAGGAAGGACGAGCAATCTATGGGATCGCGGGTTCTACTAACTCAGGTAAATCGTTGATGGTGGGTAACATCACGGCAAAAGTCCTTGCCCAAGGATATGATGTAGTTATCATCACATTGGAAATGAGCGAAAAACGTTATGCAAAGCGCATTTCCAGTATGTTGACTGGCATTGCTGTCGCTGAGTTAGGAAATAACATCGAAGGATATGGTGACTATATCAAAGATTTTGTTGAGCAACATAAATCAAGATTAATAATCAAAGAATTTGCTGCAAAGTCAGTCACTCACAATCACATTAAGGCATTTATTCAAAAGCTCGAAAGACGTAAGAATTTCCGTCCTGCAATGATTGCACTGGATTATCATACACTTGCCAAGTGCACAAGAACGAACATACCTAAACACGATGAATTTCAGGTTCTTACCCAAGAAGCACGGGGACTTAGTTATGTGTTTGAATGCCCTCTAATCACTCCTGCACAACTTAATAGAGAAGGACATAGATCAAATGGTGCCGACCTCGATAACATGGCTGGATCTTATGCAATGCAAAGCGATTTTGATAATGTGACCATCATCAGTCAAAGTGATGAAGATCGAGAATTGAGCCGTATTTTAGTCAAAGGTAAGAAAGCTAGGGATGGTATGCTTGATGGCGGAGGGTATATGAAAGTAGATTATAATACTTTGCGCTTCTATGAAGAAGACGAAGGAGTAGAACCAACCGCAGCAGTCCAAGCCCACCAAAATCTCAGAGTTGAAGATCTATGTGATATGTTTACCGCAGAATATGGTAGTAATTTCAATACAGGTCGATCTATTATCACACCAGAAGAATTTGATCTATCCACACTTTGATCTTGTATATCAATCATGAAGTTCCTAAATATACTTCATGTTAGTAATAGAAGATTCTTTTCACCATCCTTCCGCCGATCAAATCATATCCCAACGGGAATTAGAAGAATCTGTCAATAAATATGGAAGTTTGTGCACATTATTGACAAACAAACCAATATCCTGTATAACTTTTTTCATTATTTTGATGGAAAACCCAATTCTTAGGGAGTATCTTATTGAAGATTCGGCTGTAACTTGGTATGAACTAGCTGATTACTTGGCAGGTAGATATCCGGTGTTAAATAAATCCAAGAAAATACGACATGAAAAACTTTCCAAACTTTGATTTCGAGCAATGGCTCGAAAAATACTATTTAACCTATCTATTTTTTTCTTATCCTCAAAGAGATGAGGAACTGATGGAGTCGGAGAAATTTATATTGAAGGATATGAAAGACTCCTTTTATCAACAACTACATCTAGCAAATGACGATAATTGGTCGCATACAGAGCAGTATCTACAGTTATTGACTAATTTTACTAACTTTTGTCGATTGTTCTCCGATATGAGATGGACGACAGAAGATATTATTCATCATTTTTGGTCTATCCGTTTCAAAAACATTAAAAATCTTAGGTCAATCATAAAAGCATTTCTATCAACAGAAATTAGTTCATATGTCGCATTTGACAAGCATCGAAACGAGGTTATCTTTGGAAGACATCAGATTGAAAACATTAAAGACTTTCTGATAGAGCTAACTAATGATTACTGAAAACCAGAAAAAAATATATAATTTGTATCTTAAATCTGTTGCGGAAAAACAGGGCAGACCGTATCGATTTCGTAAAGACTTTAGTAAGATGAAGGAAGATGTTATTCACTTGCTGGCCAAAATAGAGCGGGTGTTCATGGAATATCCTCAATTCTTTCGTTACGAATATTTCGCTGCACCATACAAAGTTTATACGACCGATGAATATTTTACATTAAAATACTATGCATCCCCTAAAGGTATAAGCACTTGTATTGCATATTTTAAGAATTTACGTGAGAGTTCTCCTGATGCTCAGGAAGATATCATTAAGGATGGTATTCGATTTGTGGTCGATTTTTGTTTGGAAAAGAAGATAGATTTGGATGATTACAACAATTACAAATCGGTCAGTCAACCAGATTTTCTGATGCACATTAAACAATACAAAATTTCGTTTTTTCTTGCATTTGCTCTTCCTGGATGTTATTATACATTATCTAACATGGAAGAAGATGAACAGGAACTATACTTTGGACCGACTGATATCAATGATTTATACATCAGATACGAGCAGTCAAATATCAGGCAGTGGTTAGAAAAAAAGATCCCAGAGATTAAAAAATTCATCAAAACGAAGAACTCGGCCATTAAATAGATTTCGTTGGCAATAATGCTGACAAATAACAAAAACAGACAAAATAAACTAAAATATGTTCGACCTAGACTCAATCCTAAATCAAGTAAAAGAAACTAACAATAAACAAGTAGAAGCTGCAACATCGGGCACATATAAAGAAGATGAACGCCTTCTTCGTCCGAAGATCGGACATACCTATTATCTGAGACTTCTTAGCGAGTCTCCAAAAAAAGTAGGAAAAATCAATGTGACTCTTCCATGGAAAGAATATGCATTTACCAGTCGTGTGGACGGATCATATCAATACCTCGGACGTGCATTGATGGATGCATCTCCATCAGATACTGATAAGGATCTGGTGAGAAAGGCGCAAATCGATGCATATACTCTAGCCAAGAAGAATGAAGATGCGGATCTCAAAAAGGCTGCAAATGGTCTTTGGCCAAAAGGTAAAGAAATCATCAACGTCTATGTTCATAACGTAGAAGGTGATGACGAGAAGGAAAAGGAAAAGATTGGCAAAGTATTTGGGTGGAAATACAATGCCAGTGTTGATAATAAGACTGGTGCTCCTAGAGGTGATATCTATGAAGTGCTGGTTGAAGCATTATCTGGTGCAAAATCAGGTAAGATCGGAAAAAAAGCATTTGATCTGTCTGAAAATGGACGGTCAGTATGTCTAAAGGTCACTGGACAACCAATGCCTGGAAATAAGATGATTCCTAAATATGCAGTGTCATTCGAAGATGCTGAAGATATTGGTGTCCCTGCCAATAAAGAAATGTCCATTCGTGAAATGGCGCATGATCTTTCTGAATTTGTTCCAGCAGTTAAGTCGCAGGATGATATCAAGAAGATCCTTGATCAACATTGGTATGGCACATCCGCATCGCCTGATGATGAGATTGATACCACCACATCTCCAAGTATTGACAAAGATGACGATATTCCTATGGGAAATACCGAAGATTCGGAAGAATTCGATGAACTTGATGAATTGATGAAAGCATAGTTATTGATAATCGTTAATTGTATAGCTAAATAACAACATAATGAATCATATAAAAGATAATGATGTTGCTATTTTAGCTGCAATGAACGGAAAAGCATTGAATAATCTAGTTAATTTTCCCGGCGCGGATTCTAGAGAACTCAATACATATAATCGCGTTGATTGGCGGAACTTTGTTGAAACCAAAGTTCCGCCTCCTCACATGCATCAGCCGCAATATCATCAACAGCAACCGGCATATGATTACACAACACCAATCAACAATCAGGCAGTAAATCAACAGTTTAATCAGCCGCCACAATTTATTCCTGTTCCTGTGGGTGTTGGTCCAGACGGTCAGATGATCACCCAGCCATTTCAGCCACACCAACCAGGAGCTACATATGCATCACCCCAATCACCATTACAGACGACTGGGTTCGAACTACCTTCATTTGGTGGACCCCAACAGGCACCAAAGGCCAAACCGGTAGATGATGATATTATCAAGGAACTAAAATCTCTTAAAAAAGCCATAAACAAGTTGACCCGTATGGTAGAAAGTGCTATATTAGGTTCACAACCAAAATCAGATGATTCTAAAGATACACAAGAAAACACTACAGACTGAATTTATAGATAATGCAATAGATTTTTGTGGGGGCAAAAACAAGGCCAAGATTCCAGTTATAGTTGACGGCACCACTCTTTATACATATGCATTATCCGAATGCCGAAATAATGCATTCTATCAGTCCATTCCTGTAGAAGTGACGGACCCAATACCTCGGTTTAATATAGAAGTCACTAAGTTGCAACAGGGCATTGCATGTATTAGAAACGACCAGGAATATATTACCTTCAACGTGACAAAGCAAACACTGTCATACAATGATGGTCATACGTCATTCAAGATTCGTCTTGATGAAGATGAATTGGTTCCCCTACCAAAATTCAACCCCAGCAGTTTATTAAATCACACGGCATTCATTTATGAATTTGATGTGGACAAATCCCTGATGACAGATATCAAAAAATGTGAGACTTTTGCAAGCGAGAGTCTGAAATTTTATCTAACCAAAGAGAACAATGATCTTTATATGATTTTTGGTGATAAAGTTCAATCACATATGGATCAGATAAAGATTTTACTTCGTTCAGATGTATCAGAAGATATTCCTGAGATGATATATCGATCTTCCTTCCTTAAGCATCTAGTCAAGATGAAAAATTTTCCGGTAACAGTCAAAATACTTTCAAACAAAAGTCTAATGATTGTTCCAGAATCAACAAACACAAAAACCCTATACATAACAACCAAACTCACACAATAATATGAGACAAAGAACAGAAATCCTGGATTATCAGGCGTTTATCAACGGATTAGGTAAGCTCAATATCTCGGTATCAAAGCTTGATATCGGATATAATAGAGCAGATAGCAGATGCTGGACAGCAGTTATCAATCCAGGCAAAGATAATGTGTTAGTCACATTTCATGCAAACAAAAGACACCTGGGAGACCAAACTTTTGATGTCATTTCATCTGAAAAGATTTATACCGACTTAGATCCAGAGTTTGTATATGACGTAATCGACCAAACCCTAGAAAACCAATAATATGACCAAGAAAACTGATCAAAAAACGACAACCAAATCCGTAAACAAACCAACCAACAAATCATGGCTTATTACACGTCTAAAAGATTGTGGTTATCCGGTAGATCGTTTGGATACATTAGAATATCAGGAGAGTGATAATCGCAAGTTCAGCATTCTATTGGACCATGGGGTAAGTTCAATCATCATCACTTGTTATAAAGATAGGACATTCCATTATTATGATGGAAATCGGCTGTTTCCTATTCGTAACAAATACATCACGGAATCAGTGGAGGTGATTATTGAAAATCTGCATGAAAAGGGTGTGATTAATAAGCACTGGACCTATGCAGATAAAAATACTGCTATTCGTGAATATAATCAACAACGTCTCGGCATTATCGTTAAATAGATGAATAAGATGGGACGACCTAAAAAAGAAAAACCGATGACTAAAACAGAAGAACGGGCGGTGGATGCAATGTTGGACGATATTGATAACATCAAAGTCCCTTTTCAACGCAAAGGAGCCATCAGTGCGACATCTAAGAAACAACATGAGGATGTTATCAAAGGTTTGCTCAGCGAGTTCATGAGCGGTTACATCATAATCGGGTATGATCACAATGAAGACGAGGTGTGTATCAGTGATTACATGGACTCAAAAATGCGCCGAGAAGCGGTCTTGGCATTCTTCGACAAAATATATGCTACTCGCCACCAATCGCAACAAATGATGTTTGAGTTTGGTCCCGATTTTGATGAAGATCAAGATTAATTGATTTATACTGGTCCATGATAAATAGAAATCATGGACCAGAAAATCGTCAAAAAAATATGGAGTATTATCAATTGTATTGAGACTGCCACACCATATAAAGATTATAGTAAAATAACTATTCTTCCTGATGGACCAAATAATATAAAACAGATTACATTGAGTGCTGGAGCAACCGAGTTCGGGGGCAATCTCAAAAAGGTGGTTCAACGGTATATTGATAAGAAAGGAAAGTTCGCTAATAGATTTACTCCCTATATTAATAGAATAGGCAAAATGCCATCATTGGTGTCAGATAAAAACTTCATCAATAACTTGGTCCATGCATCAGTCAACGATCAACTAATGAAAGATGCGCAAGATGAAGTGTTTGATGAAGTGTATTTTCAGCCCGCAGTTAGATGGGCAGCGAATGAAGGTATCAAAACACCTTTGGGTATCCTTGTAATATTTGATTCATTTCTCCAAAGTGGTGCTATATTCACATTCCTTCGTAACCGCTTTTCGGCAAAAACCCCGAGAAATGGTGGAACAGAAGAGCAATGGATCACCCAATATGTAAATGCCCGCAACAGTTGGTTGTCAGGACATTCCAATAAACCTGTTCGTAATAGTGCATATAGAACACGCACATATCAAAGACTAATCAAATCCGGTAACTGGGATCTTAAAGGACCGATCAGAACTGAACACGGATGTAATATCACTGGGACACCTTACTAAGTTTATCTTGTAGTTCATTATATGCAGCCTCTAGCTTAGCATTCCATGCTTCTGCTTTCTGTATAAGTGCATCTAACTGATTTTCCTTTGTTCTGAGACCCATACCAGATGGTAGTTCTTCGTCTTTATTATCTGCCACTGATTTCCAATTACCGTTCTTCAGAACCACATCTTCACACGGACCATTGATCGCAGTCGCTCCGCCTAGTTTTTCTAAACTAGTATAGTTGGTATATTCGTTCAGAATAGGATTAGGTAATACCGGTTCAACATAGTTGTTACGGGAACCAACGGCACGGACTGCATCATGGGGATTGAGTTCAAGAATATCAGTTCTGTCGCCTACCGATATATTAAATGGTGTTGCAGTCTCCACAAACTTGATAGGTGGCATTTTTATATAATGATGGTGTGCATGGATCAACAATGCATTTTCCGCGAGTCTAGAAAAAACAGGAAAACATCCAGCACAATCTCCGCACTGCACATAACAATCTCCTATATAGTGTCCAGGTAAAACATCACCATGGGTTGGAATCTTTGGGGGTTCTTCCTGTATACATGGAAAATCCTTATCAATCGTTGGATCTGCCTGGACATTTCCTCCTGTACACGGACCCGCAGATGGTGGTTGAATATCTTTACCATATTCAAAATCGGTTTCGGTGATATGAAACTCAGCAGGGCATACCATACTATGAAATGTTAGGTTGCCTTCTATATGCTGCCCGCCTTTGACGATCACATTACCTGTCACTCCTAGATTACCATCGACTAATAGTTGTCCGTCTCTCTCCGTCTCATTTTTTGCATTTAGAGGAAGGTCCACGATATTCCCCGCTTCATCTTCAAACTGCCGAACCGTTTTGTTTGGTCTGATAGATATGATATCTGCTGATAGATCAATATGCTCCGCCTTGAGATTTAGACCTCCAGTGGAGGTCAATTGATAATCTTCGGTAGTTTGAACAACAGTTGAAGAATATTGTTCTAGATTACCATTAGTTTTGATATCAATACCATTTGCACCAGCAAGTATCTTAAGTTCATCATTGGCAGTTATCAAATATTTTCCGCCTAACATTGGGTCTACCGACACCTTTTCTACCAAAGTCGTAGGTGCATATTGAGTATAGACTGATTTACCTGATGGATCAATCTTCACGCCAGACGGAACGAGCTTACCTAAAGGATCTTTCCTGATGCTCTCCAAATCATTGAATGTCAGGCCAACGACTTCGATCTTATCTTTGGCCGTAGTTGTGATGTTTGCTCCACTGTCAGGATGTTTATTTTGCCCACATTCCTTTTCGATCTCCAATAGTTCTTTCTGTAGTTCAATACGTTTCTGTTCAATCTGGTCTTTTGCGGTTTCCTTTGACCAATTACCATCTTGTGTAGATGGTGATCGACCAAGACCATAAGAGGTAAAATCTGCCATTCCTTCAGATGCCGCAACATCTTTATAAACTTCTACTGGTTGTCTAGTTATTTTGAAAATAGTTCTTGATGGACCAGCCTTGGTCGCCACCTCATATTCTACCGGTTCTTCTGTTACCAACACACGGTTTATCAGTCCATCTGATGGGTTGGGTGCATAACTTCCTGATTTAGTCTGTTCTGGTGATTGATCAATATTATTGTGTTTTTTTGTCCGACGGATTTCAAATAATCGTTTTAAAATGTGTAGTGGTTTTAGCAAGTTCTTATATTTTTGATGAAACGGTTGTTGTTTGGTCACATCACCGATCTTTTCCAGCTTTGAACCATATACAACCGTATCCTGATCTTTATCAACGACCGTCACCTGATTGCCATTTATTTGTTCGAATGAGTCGCCCTGTGTCTGTTCACGACGGTCATTCATATTCAGATGATCAGTAGAAAACTTATTAAACTTGATGAATGATCCATCTTTATAAGAAATATGCACCATCTCATCATCCTTTGTCTCGATAAACTCTATTGATCCAGCCGGACTGTTGATTGTTGATTGTCCTCTATGTGGAAAATCGTTTGTGTGTGGTTCATTGTTTCTGTCTCCAGGATATGTCGGACTAGATTTTTGCATTTTCTTTTATTTAAGGTTGACAATCATATACATCGATGATAATATGTGATATGAAAAGATATCTATTAATCAAAAATGACTATTATTATGCATCTGGTGGAACTCGGGATTGGATTGATTGTTTTGAAACTTTAGAAGAGGCAGAAAAACGCCGTGACTTTCTTCAGCAAGAAGATCCCAACAAAGATTTATTTCACCAGACAATAGTAGATTTATTTGAATGGACAGGATTTCCCGAATCAACTGATGAAGATTAAACAAGATTATAAAATAGGCGATGTTATGAACTGGTCAACTGATTATAAACTGACTGTTTGGGAAAAATTGTGGTGGCCAATCAAATGGAAGATCCAGACGGTTGGTTATTTCTGTCGTAAGCTAGGACAGACTATCAGGAATGGATTTCCTGATGAACAAGCATTTGATTTTTATTCCCATTGTGCATCATGGTGTCTACCTAGACTCAAGTCCTTTAGGTCACATATGAGTGGCCATCCAGGAGATATCACATTTGAAGAATGGCAATCTATTGTTGATAAGATTATTTGGTCGATGGAAAACCATGACAATGCACCTGATCCAATCAAACCAGATGATTATGTTTCTGGTATGAAGGTTGTTGATATTAGAAATGGTCGGCCCCTTTGGTCATCAATAGATGACAGACTAGACTTTACTCCTCTAGAAGAACATGAAAAACGTGTTCAGGAAGGATTTGAGTTATTTGGAAAATACTTTAGACATTTATGGGATTGAGTATCGAAATCAACAGTTTATATAAACTCATTAAAAACAGTAAGATTTATTCTGTCAAAAATCAAACGGATTTGATCACATATAAAGACGAAATTATCAAAATAACCAACATGGTGCATGGGTCTGATATAGATATTTGGGTTGTTGTGATGAGGAAAATGCTTGATATGCCGCCACTTCCGATACAATATACGGAAAAAGGTGAGGATCAGTGGTTAGTTTCGGCAGAAAACATAGTAGAAAAAATACTTTAGACATTTATGGGACTAGAAATAAATACCCATACGATGAATATACCAAAAGGATTTGTTGAATGTTATGATTCTCCGAAAATAGGAGATGTTATTTTTCATCCTAAGACTGGAGATATATTAGAGGTTATAGATGATGTATGTGAATATAATCTAATACAGATCGAGTTTTATCCAAGTATTGAAAATTTCGGTTGTCTTCATCTAAGACCTATTCCTGAACATCATATATACCCTTAACATCTTCTTGTGAGTAAAATACTCCATCGACAATAGGAAACATATGATCTCCGTTCTCGAAATATACGGATACATGACTACCGACAGCCGGTATTGATATCATACCCTTCACTTTTTCTGATTGGGTTGAACTTCGTAGTTCGGGTTGAGTCTTTGGTGGAACTTGTGTATTTGGCTGCTTAGTTTTCTTTGGATCAGTCTGTTTATCTGGTTCGGTCTTTCGAGTTTGATTGATAATCGAGTTTGGATTAGATCCACCGATAATACTTTTAGTAAGTCCGTCGAACGGCAGAATATCACTAAATGTCAGTGCATTCATTGCAGATCCTCCGCCCCCCACATTATGCGTATTTGGATTGACTATAGTCGGGGGTAATATCGGAGAAGATGTGGGAGCCGTTGGGAGAGTCGTATATTCATTTATTAATGGTGCTATGCCCCCTAGTCTTTTGGAATCCAATGAAACTGGTCCAGATAAACCAGGAGTTATAATGATGTTCGTTATATCACTGGTATCCACAACAGTCTTATTATCAGATGATATTAGCTGTCCATTTTTATAGACCAGCATATTACTTTGTAGAGTCTGTGGTTTGTCAGAACTGACTGGTATTATTTTTACTGGTATATAAGGAGTGGTTGTCTGTTGACCTGATGGCAGGGCATATCTTAGTGTGGTTGGTCCTCTATAGGTATTGACTTGTGATGAACCCGATGAATCGACCATTCCAGTTAGACCATCGATTGTAAAAGTTGAGTTGAATAATCTCTGTCTTTTATTTCGTGTATTGAATACCGGATTATTATATTCGATTGTAATACCTGCAATATTGTCTGATTGGACTGCATTGTTTACTGGTGCTGGGGATGCTTCGGTTGGAATCACTGCCGTGCTATTTGCCACATATGCCGGTATAGAAGGAGTAGTATCTGATTTTACTGGTGCAGGCTTAGGAGATGCCGCAAGTGCGGTAGAAACGCTTGTCTGTGGTGTTTCTCTCGTGTTCTTATTAACCGTCTTTTGTTGGTCAGAACTATCCGAATCATTTGATTTTTCTGCATAATCGATATCCGCATGATATGTTAATGATGTTCCCATGCCAAAGATCGGATGTTTGATTTGTGCCCACGGCAATGCCTCCTTCAGTCTTTGTAATAGTTCTGGTGTTAATGATGATTCTAGATTTTGACCAAGACCGGTGAACATCCGATTTTTTGTCCTGTCTTTTGTCCATCCTTCCAGTAATGCCATTGATACTTGGGGGACAAAGACCTTGACTCGACCCATCATCTCGGAACTGTCATCGTTTTGTATTACGAGTCCCTTATAATACCCGTCGTATCTTTTATTTTGCATAGTGATTATTTAACTTGAACTTTTGGTATAACGGGTATATGATTGTGAATGGACACAAAACCTATACACTCACTCATTAAACAACCACAAGAAAATTTGGAAGAGAAATGGAAAGCGTTACTATCGTATGAAGCTGATGGATACCCGCCTATTCAGGAGTATTATCACCAAGATGCTATTCGGCTTTTTGAAACCGTCGAACAGATGTTAAAATCTTATATAGCGTTAAACCGCACAATATTATATCCATCATTATTGAGAAAGGTGATGCCATTTTTTCGCAGAAACTATAGGGATTTTATAAAACAGGAAGTCGAAACTATTGACATATTTCCTTTATATGCATGTAATGATATATTTAAACGGTTTAAAATACATACCGTATCGGGTGAGTCTGACCTAGTAGGTCACTATCGTGACGACGAAGTTGCTCTAATGAAAGTAAATGATAGGTTCTATCTATTTTAACTTGACACTTGCCAACAAATATCCTATAATGAATCCTATGAAAAACTATTGACCATTATTTTAATCGGATTAACCCTATCCTCGTGCACGGAAAATGAACGCGCAAAATCCTTTGGCGGGACGGCGACAGTTGATTTACCACCGAAGACCAAGTTTGTCGGGGCTACATGGAAAGAATCACAACTATGGTATAGTTATCGACCAGCCCGTCCAGGAGAAGCTCCAGAAACCACCGTTCTTCAGGAACAATCCAACTATGGTATTATGGAAGGACGAGTTGAGTTTAATGAACAATAAATAATATCATATATGAATAAATTAACCGAAAAAACATTCATATCCGATTTCGTTGAGTGTAACGTATACCGAACACCTTTAAGAGCATTTTCTGAACTTTTATATTATTGCCCACAAGAACCTGTAGATAAACCATTGAGGTTTTTCCATGATATATTTCGTAACAGAAAATATTACATGTTCAAGGATCAACATACATATGAACGTTATTCTATCAGGTTTTACTATGATGATACCGCATCATATGTAGACTATATGATCATTGAATTGGATTCATGTATTACTACGCATCCTGTAATGATTAGAGAAGTGATGCTTACTTCGGAAGTTAAGCAATCTGAACAGCATCTTCCTGCCTAGCAACTGGAGTAGGCACAATCCTAGTCATCGGCCTGTTCAGCTTATCTACAAAAGATGATCCGTTCTCTGTCTGGATTTCAAAATACTCAGGTTCTAACTTTACCTCATACTCAACAGGGAAGTATGAATCTAGTAATTGGGTAGTTGGTCCAAATCTCTTCACTGCTTCTGCAAGACATGGTGCAACCGTTTTTTTGACACGTTTCTCATTGGCAACATCATGAGCCAATGAATATCCATGACTGACTGACGTATTATTGGAATCAAGTAACATCGCATTATTACCATCCGGTTTTTGTGCACGGAGAAATAAGGCGTTCACAAATGATTGTCCTAGATCTATATTAGCAGATACTTCATTGAATACTTTTCTATCGGTGTTTCTTCTAATCGGATAATCCGTATCCATCTTGGTCAACCCCGATGTCTGAATACGCCTAATAGGATGAATGTCTGTCGGTTGTATGACAGCCTGACCAAAAGATCCTACTTGCTCTGATATTTGTTGAAAATATGGATACTTTCCGATATTTTGTTGAATATAGGTGTTGACTGATGGATGTATTGCTTGTGCACGATTGACAAATGCCCGTAGCATAGGAACATCCATGTTATTGGCAACGATGTTGTTTATTCTGCCTATAGACGATCCATTAGATAGATTTTGTAATGCCGTCAATGCCGCTCTTATTTGCTTAACCGTATCTTTGTTCGCCTTATTGGTAAACATTCCTAATAAAGAAACCAATAGATTGGCAGTCGTAGGATTGACACCCGTCCACGGACCATGGAACTCTGATATTAACTGTAATACCTGATCTAATGGTCGCTGACTATGCTGAGTGCTCCAGCGAAGTTCATCAAAGATAGTAGGTGCGGTTTTCCTAGTCCCTGAAGGATCAGCATTCAGGGATTTTATAAAGTCTTCTCTTACAACCATTATTGTTATTTACTGATAGTGTTGACTTCGGATATTTGGTCAAATAAGTAACATTATTATGGAACCACTAAAGATTGAGCGACCTATTGATATTGAACTACTTAAAAACATGTTGGTAGAAAACGGTATTTCCGTTGAATCCGATACAGAAAAAAATATGGGCGTGTTCGAAAATGGTGATCCATTTTATACAAGAACAATCCGCATTGTAGATTATATTGATCCCGAACAATCCGTAATAGATATACTTGTAGCAGAAGGTGCTATCAAATTTAAGTTCCACACAAAAATGACACAAACCGCAGTAAATGTGAGATCCGCCACAACTGGCAGAAATATGCAGCATGTATATGGAAGAATGATCGATCCTGATACATTTGAACCTTATATGGGAAAGGGTATTCAGCAGACACATGACATTATTCGATTTGCTACTGATAAAGACCTATGCGTCAAAATGACAGAAAATGAAGTTGTTGATTTTATGGCAGATAAAAAACTTCCTGTGGGGCATTCTATAGAAGATTATATCGCATACCCTAAAAGCGTAGAAAATCAATTATCTATTTTGTATTGGGTAACAGAAGAAACCAAGGATGAAAATACGCATACCATGTATATAGAAAAACTACCATTTCAATTGGTATAATACATTACTGATCCTCTAGAACAGTCTTTTCTTGATATGTATGGACTTTGACACCCATCATTTCTGTCAAGTAACTTCTTCCTTGTGTGGTGAAGTGATGAACGACGTTGGTTATTATATACTGACCTTCAACTTTGTTGTCGTGTTCTTGTATATTTTGGTTGATTCTAGATAGTCCAAAAAATCTTCCAGGTGTTCTATGCGTCAGTCCACGTAACACCAGTGAGATGCCCAGGTTAGTGAATAGATAGTGCCGTATTATTTTGTTCCGTCCTTCTACCAAACGTTGTTTATCGGTTTTCAGCACACTATAAATGTGTTCTGTGTTATATCCATCTCTAATATAATTGGTTAATGGAAGTCTATCATCTTCTTGAAGAGTCAGAATATTAGGAACAACCGATTTTTTATAAAACTCTTTGTATTTCTCTGCCGTATGATCGATCACATCCAAGTTAAATTGTCCTTTCTTTGCATTGTGGGATACCACTATTTTGTTTCCTAGATTTCTAGAATAGTCCAATCCAGACAAATCATGTAGTTGATAGTTGGAAGTATTGGTATAATCCATTGCCTTGACTTCACCTTCCATGTTATTGCTGTCACTCAGTGGAGCTTTTTTGATAGGCACTTCATTTGCGGCACCTGTTTGAGAATGGTCATCCAACATAATATGCTCAATTTGATATTCTCCGGGTGTATCCTTACCCGCTTTCTCAAAGTATTGTTGAAGTGACATCAAGGAGAACTGTTTAGGTTTACCTGTTTCCACCCTTTCAAGTTTTAATATACATGGTTGGAAGTCTGCGGCTTCTTCTGCTGTATGTCTATCATAGATATAGTTCAGATCATCAATAAATCTGGTGTTCGTTCCACTGGTGTATAATATTTTGTTTTGTGGATCGCCTTTGTTCCATTTTGTGGGATCGTCAGTTAGTTCGGTATGCGCAATAAAATCTGGATCGCTCTTCATCAACTCTGCTATTGCCTCTCCTGTGGGAAGACTACGATCATCATCATTAAGTTTGTGGATATCAGTTCGTCCTTTATTTTTACCACTATTTGCAGTCGTGAACTCCACATTTTTTTCACTCATTAGCTGATAAGTTTTTTCATGGAAATATAGCTTCTTGACCTTATTCACCATCTTGGTATGCTTATAGTCCTCTACGTCATATATAATGGCTTCTAGTTCGATTCTCCATTTCTTGTCCTCAAAGTTTCCGACTGACATTCCGGGAACATCATCCTTTGGGAGGATTGATATCACAATCATATCTCGTCCATCATTACGGAACTTATAAATCGCCTTTTTTTCATCAATACCAAGTAGCGTAAGCTCTTCCGAACCTCTTTCAAATGATTCGTGAGGGGTCTTGATTTCTATACTACCTTTCATCCACCAATCAAATATATCTTCTTCCAGAAATAGATTATCCCATCCTTCTGGACGCAGTTCCACCTCATTTATACCATTTTTTATTTTTATGGAAAAATAAAAATCTTGTTGGTTAAACGAATGAACGGAAGAATCTTGCATTATCTGTTATTTAGACCTTGACTAAAGACGATTGTCGTAGTATGATGTTTCATATGAAAACCAGAACCGAAAAAGTTATAGATGTGCATGATTGGGATGATCTTGTAGAAAAAACCTACGGTAGAAAATATGTTTTACAACAGCAAAATGGGTGTATGGATAGGCGACGTGTCCGTATTACTATTCCTGATGTTGATAATGCCTACGATGATGAGATGCATGATGAGATTCCCGAGATCATCAACCATGATATTATGGGAGTCAAGTTCGCTAAATGGCTAGAGCGAGATCCGAAACAGAGTTTGAAAGATGAAGCTAAGGGTGAGCGAGATGATCAATGGGGTATCGATCTTTGGTGGGAACGAAACTTTTATCCAGATCTCCAGACTGTCGCAAATGACCTACACTCAAAAGGTTTAGTCGAAGCGGGTGACTATACAATTGATATTGATTGGTAATCAACTCCTGATCTGACTCAAAATCTGAGTCACTACTGGAGCCTTCAGAATCTTTAGACGTGTGCCCGCCAGTAGATCATCAAACGGATTAACAATCTTATTTGCCACCAATATGACCCACCACAATCTTGTGGTATTATAATATTCATATGATAGACTATAATAATCATCTGTACCGCTCCACACATGTTCTGTATACAGAGTTGGATCGATATCACCTTCAATATTGATCGACTGAAATAAATTGTAGAACTCTACACCATTTTCGTCGGTATAGACATTAAACATATTTGCCATATCATATTCGTGTAGTGCCATTATTGTGGTATTCCCCCCAATGTTCCAAGAGTCTGTCCTCTTTCAAATCCGAACTGATTGTCTACTGCTGACGCAGCATTTTGTAATCTAGGAGATGGTGGTCCTTGTCCAGTTCCTTCTTGTAGTATTGCATTTGCAAGGTTGGTTATATTTGTTGAATCTTCGATTACTGATACTCTACGACCTTTATCCATACCATTCATGATATTCCGGGTATCCATCAATAGGGATTTGAATGTCATTTTAAATCTATATGCCTCTGGGAAGATGATGTCACGTTGACCATCTTTTATTTGGTATGTGTTTCCTAAGTTAGTTATTTGTATATCATTAACATAACATGCGGGCATATGAATGATGTCAGGAATATATAAATCGTATATAACTGGTGGATCGACTATGAATGCGGATCTGCGAGCAGGACTATTTTGGTAACGTAGGATATGCGCCAGATTTCTATTGTCTTTCATCTGCTCCAGTGTTCCGGTATTAAACAAATCCCATGTGACTGATATACCAGGAACATCTGATGACTCCCACGATTTAGGGTTTTCTAGGTTTATGGCACCTGGAAATAGATTAGATGCGACTTCTACCGCAGCACTACCAAATGCACCTATGCTCTGTGGTAATAGTGATTGCCCGACCGATCCACGAAGATCTAATAGACTTTGGAATGGGTTCTTTGCCTGATCATTACCAAACACATTATTTTTAGCCGTATGGTGTTGACTAAAGAATGGTATTTTATAACTAAATCCTGTTGGTTCTGCGAAATAACGAAACCGGTATATAGCCTCATCTGTATCGCCTGCAATAAATCCTGCACCGTCTGTTCCATTAGCTGCTCGGGCGACCGCCCTGGTGTAGTAGATAGCTGCATTGATTAACTGTCCAACATTCTGTTGATACTCTGTTAGATACATCACTGGCACATCGATTCTCCCACTCTGAGGGGTGCGAGTCCAGTTCATTTTCAACACATCAATGGCAGAATCTCCTGTAGGAACAAGAAATCTACTGGATTTGTCGGAAACTTTGTATGTGATTGCCACAACTATTATTTACCGTCGATTACACGTCTATAATACTGTCGTTTGTCACCAATAGGATCATACCCACCTGTCGTTCCAGGAACTGATGTGGAAGCTGCCACAGCAGATGCAACTGTATTACTACCATTTGTAGTGGCTTGGATCAATGCGGCAAATCCTTGACGAAGCAACACAACTTCCTCTTCCAGAGTCGCTACCATATGCTTCAATGCCTGATCAATCGGTCCATCAGATTTAGCTGCTAATACCTGATCTTTAGAATGTGGTTCAACAATAATCGCATCATTTACTTTTCTTTTATTTCTTTGTTGCCAAATAATATCTGCTGCTTCTTTGGCAGCTTTTTCTACTTCCGCATTTCTTGTAGTTTCTTGTATTTTTTTGGCAGGTAGGTTTTCTTTTGCACGACGAATCGTGTCATCTAGAACAGAAACTTGGTTGAACCGCTCTTTTTCTAATGCGGCTAGTTCTTTTTCTCTCGCTGATGTCCAATAATCATATACTGAACCGAAAAATCCACGGTCGTTATATTTTTGCTCTACTTTTACACTACGATCATTGAACTGTTTGACCAGAGCACGGCGCTTTATCAGATCCTGTTCTATACTCAAATCTGTTGATTCTTCTGCTGTTCTACTTAGAATATCTTTTCCTTGTATTTCTTTTATACGAGCTAGACTTTTTTTGTTTTGTTCATTTAATAGTTTATGTTGTAGGTCAAGACTAGCAAGAGTTTCATTTATTGCAGTAGACATTTCGGCCTTGGCCTTATCCATTTCGTGCATCGCCCATATTAACGTCCCGCCAATAGCAACAGTTGATATTGTCCATGGATTGATCAATGATTTTAGATTAGATAGCCCTCCAGATAGTCCGCTAAATGCACCACCGATGCTTTTCAGTGATGGTAAAAGAGAGAATATACCTTTTCCAAGACTCAGAAGACCCCCAGTCAGGCTAAGGATTCCTCCCAATAACGGCAACATCCCAGTTTTATTGGCGATCAGCAATAGACCCAGGGATTTCATTACGAGTTGTCCATATTCGCCTTTATCCCAATCTTCTACCATCGAGGTGAATAATGGCTTCATTATTTTCCCCCACAAAACATCAACAAAGAACCAAGATATGTTTTCATTGGAAAATGTCTTGGTAAATCCCTTTTCTAATCCGCTTTGTATAAAATCCCTGATAGGTTTAAGGATATTATTCCACATCGAATCAAAATGTTGATGGAACATACTCTTTTCTTCTCCCTGCTTACCCATGAAGTAATCTTCTATGCGATTGACTATGCCTCCAAAGATTGATTTTGTGACATTCATAACTGCTTGCCCGACCGGACTAGTTTTTATCCAATCACCGAGTTTACCGAGACCAGCAATACCACCAACAACTAGTAGTATTTTGGACATCCATCCAAACATGGTTGACCAGAATCCCGATTTTTCCTGTGATTCTGTTTTTGTTTGTAATATATTGATTCGTGATTTATCAGGTTTACCCTCCCGAATATTATTTGATTGTCTGTTTCGTTGTTCTCCAAATATATCTTCCTTTGGCTTACTGAAAATATTTATGAACTTTCTCCATATAGACACTTCTTCAGCAGGTTTGGACTTTCTGTATTTGTCCCATGCTTCCAATACAATAGGAACTGCTTCTTGCCATACAGCACGATCAATACGAGATATACTGACTTCTCCTGTAAATGCGACACCTGCCGCAACAGGAGCGGATGCTTGCTGAGTTACCGCCGGAATAGAGATATTTTGTATAGATCCTCCGATATTCTTGATAAACTTATCAAGTTCATCCCTAGATTTTTTCATTCGATCTCGGAGAACGTTGGTATCAACCACCAAGTCTCGCACACCATCATTCAAATATTTGAACACTTCAGTATTATCGGTAATATGTTCTATCTGATTTGCTAGCTTATTCATTTTTTCTGAAAGAACATTCAATACACTACCCCTTGCTGTTGAAAATGGAGACTTTGGATTGTCAAATACAGCAGACAGTTTAGATGCTAGAAATTTATCGCCTCCTTTGGCACTTTTGGCCATATAGGAGTCAATTGCTTCTAAAAATTCTGATATTGCTGCTGCCATTATGTTTTATTTAATTTATGGTAAATAACTATCATGTCTAATGCACTACAACTTCTCTACGAAGGTCAACATCGTCCTATTATTCGCCCCGCACTAATCAATGCAATAAGGGAGTCAGCAAGAAATGAGAATTGGTCTTCCGTAGAAGAGCTGACTAAGGCTATTAACGAACATGAGTATCAAGAGCTTTTGTCCGAAGGTCTGTGGGACAGAATGAAAGCTCGTGGGGCTGGTGCGGTGAAGGGCGTGGCAGATCGAGTTGGTGGTGCATTAAACACCGCAAAAGGCAATATCACAAATGCCGCAGGTAACTTTGTTGCAAATAATATTCAGAGCGACCCAAGTCAAGGAAATAAACTGACCCAATATGGTCAGCAGCAGATTGCCCAGGGACAACAACAGACTCAACAAGGGCAGCAGGCAGGAATGAACTCGAAAATACAGTCATATATCAATAATGCATCCAACACCATAATCAATGATTTTCAGAAACTTGGACTACCTATAGCAGATGCAACGGCATTCCGTCAAGCACTCATACAAACATTCTATAATGCAATGCAACCTGTTCAGCAAGCACCCGTGACAAATCCGGTCGTTCGTAGACAACCACAAACTACCAGACCTGCACAGGCAGCAAATGCTCCTAGGACGACCAAACCACGCACTCAGAAACCGGTGGTCCGACCTTAAGATAGAAATATAATAGGAGATAGTTCTATCTTACCTACATATTCTTCATCCTCTACTTGATGGGAGACTAGTAATACTTTGTTGAGTTGTTTGCCGAAGTTTTTATCGATTTCTTCAATTATTTTGGTTGTCTTTAGCAAGTTTTCGACGATATTGATTCTGTCCCCGACTTTCTTGGAACGTAAGTCAATGAACTTGTCATCGATATGAATACCTTTGATATACTGGGCAATTGTGTTAATAAACATAGACGCCACAATACTCTTTATCAGTTCCATATTGGATTCATCAACATCTTTCAGACGTGTATTGTATAGATAGTTCTCAAACTGATACTCTTCTTCAACGGATGGAAAGTTTAGAACCAGTTTATAACTATCCACATCTAGTTCAATATCATCGAACACAAACTTTTCTTTTTTGATTTTTTTAAGATGCTTATCCAAGTCAACTTTAATTGCCGATGTTTTATTACTAGTCAGGCTTTCTGTCGGTATTTCCAAATCCTTTTTGGTGTTTTTATTACGAATCTCCAGCATCAGGACTGCCTTATCAAGGGTGTTAATATGCGCCATACTGATCGACGGGTCAACAATATTTTTAAGGATTTCGTATGTGATAAGTGCAAACTTGTTCTGGCTGAACTTGCCGTCCAATGCTGATTTTGTGACGTTTTTGATGTGATTGGCATTCAGTGGTTTTAGTGCCGCTTCCTTATTGAGGGAAGGAATATATGCTTGATGTTCCAATTTCTGGTTCGCGGATTGGATAAGATTAAGAATATCATTGACAGAAATATCAGCAGGGTTTTCATTTTTCATAAAATCTATTTAGCTGAACTCGCTAGGACTTTCAAACATATTATTGTTCTTTTTGTCTTCCTTTGGTCTACTATCATTGATTCTTTTTATCAGAATCGCTGCTTCTCCAGGGGTTATTTGATTAATAAAATCTGATGATAGATGATTTTCTGATAGAAATGCGAACTCATATAGATACGTCATTAATGATCCATCTCTGAACAACAGGCGTATGATGTCAGAAATCTCAGATATTTCGACATCCAGGCTAAATCGTTCACCACATCGACTATTTTGGCACGGAACATCCAATAATTTTATGCCTTCGAATGAACGATGGAGCGGTAATATAAATTCTTGACGTATTTGCTCAACAAATGAGGCAGGTAAACTAGAAAACAACATCGATTTTTTATCCAATGACAGTTGATCAAAATCAATCGTTTGCTCAAAGATCGAAAGTTTTCTTATAAACGTCATGATATAGCTGAGATCAGCATTCATATTAGTCAATCCATACTCCATTATATCATACTCGGTTTTTATCGATGGTATATCACACATAACACCGAAATCTCCTTGTGTGATAGTCATTCCGAACTTCCGATCTATTCGTGTTCCAAGTTCATTGATCAGACTATCGAGCTTTATATCAACCTTTGTCACAGTCTGACATTTACTACATGATTGGCCTAGGTTTATTGACGGACTACAGTTATTCATTTTCAAGAATGCCATGACCAAGAATCTATCTAACACCGTAAGGTCGTTGATATCAAAATCCGATATTATATTATCGTATAAAATCACATTTATTTGATAGAAAAACTCTATGCGGTTCGCATCATCAATAACCTTAAGAATCGAACGATATTGGTCCATCGTAAGCTCATAGAAACGTAGATAGTTTTGGATTGACGGTATCCATATCAATAGCGAGTTCTTCATCAGTAGTTACTTACTAGGATAAAACGAACAAATCGCTACTACCAACTACGCTTCGCTACGTGGTAGAACTTTGACGTTCGTTTGAGTTTTCGTTTTCCATAGTCGTAGATTACTTACATATTACTGTTCCACCCTTCAACTAAATAACCAATATGTTTGATTATAATGCAAAAGTGTTGAGAGTTGTTGATGGTGATACTGTTGAAGTAGAACTCGATTTGGGATTCCATATCAAATATAAAAATACAGTCAGACTAGCCGGTATCAATACCCAAGAAATAAATGATAAAGATCCGGTCAAGAGAACACTTGCAAGAGATGCAAAATATTTTGTCGAAAAACTGTTGCCTAAAGATACGACCGTTATTGTCTATAGTAAATCATTGGACAAGTATGGAAGAATATTGGGTGATGTGGTAGTCAATAATCAGAACATATCGACGCTGTTACTGGAAAATAAGTTAGCTGAAAGATATTAACAATTTGATTGTTGATCTTGATTAATATGGTAACTATTGTACACGAAAGTAGCTTGTCTTTTACCAAAATCATTTGATTGATAATCCAGTTTTTCACTAGATACATCAATTGGAACACAGTCTTTGAATATCCATGCTTTTCTGATGATATTTGGACGGTCTTCTCCGGCCTTTGCTAATTGATATATATGTATATCTGCTTTAATTGATTGATTTCTAGGTCTTGCAATAAGACCTTCATGGGAGACTAATATTGACCAAGGACGTATACAGCCATCAACAAATGATTGATTTGTTTCCAGGAAAGAGCATAGAAGAGGTTCAAATCCTTGTCGGCCATTTATGATAGGACTGTTGATAAATCCACGGTTTGATCCTTCGGTGATTCCTACTAGTTCAGTCTTCACTTTTTCGCCAGGAAGCTCAACTCCTTGTGCAAATATACAACCGATTATATTTTGTGTATAATCATTCCATGTTTGTTCAACTATTCTATCAACTCCCCAACCAGGAGGTTCGATTTTTTTGATTTGCCCTGTAATACGACTTAGTAGATATTCTTTATTATGAGCCTCAATAACCATCACCCAAGAATATTGTTGTGCAGGTTGATAGCCCCATCGACAAAACATTTGGTGGACAAACGGAATATGTGAATGTGTTATATCTGGTGCACACAGAATCTTTGCAGGTTCAGTGAAAAAACTCTCGGGTATAGTTCCGCAATTGGTGAATATCTCAAACACAAAGATTATTTAATACCGAACATGACTAACATGGAAGGTAGAATATTCGTTTCCACACCGGATAATGTGTTGGATATCCTGCTGGACGGCTGGTAGAGCAGCATGACTGGAGGATTAATATGCTAAGCAAAACTCCCAGGATACGGAATACGTGCTTTCTTAAGGTTTTTCTCATATTATATGATCTGTTCTGTTCGTCGGTGGTTTTGTTTTGCATGATTTGGATTACTTACTACACGTTTTGTTGTTTATCAAGGTAGTCTTGAAGGATATCTGATCTATGACGAGGACCAACTTTATAAGTTCCGTTTGGATGAGCCACTTTTATTTCCATATTGCCTTGCTTTGAGTTTACTGATGCACCAACTTGTTTTGGATTTGTCCCATCTATTCTTATATGTCCTCCAATACCCTTTGCAATGGATGTCTCATCTGCTGGCTTTCTGCTTATATTTCTTTTTCGTGGATCTAAACTACCACCTACATATTGTTGGTTTCCCAATTTAGTCCGTTGACTTGCTTTTTTGTCTCCCAAGTTTCTTGGTGCTCTTACTGCCGCACTTAGTCCGGGTTTACTAGTTGACCAATACCTTCCCTCTTGCCTTTTATTAGATGGCGTTAGGATCTCAGTAATCAATTTATCAAATTTAGGAGTCATGTAATGTATTTATTGACTTACCCAAATAACTATGCTATACTCTATCGGTGAAGTTACCTCATACGTATACCGCAGCAAAAGTTAGACAGTATTGTGGAAAAACGATACAAAATAACCGTTATATAAACGGTTCCTGTCCTATTTGCCGTGAAGGTAGTTCATGGGGAAAAAAGAAGCGGTTTTTCTACATCATTCCAGATGATTATATGTATTGTCATAACTGTGGATTTTCTAGCAACCCTTATTGGTTTGTGAAAGAAGTGACGGGAATGACATGGAAAGAGATTAAGGATGATGTTATGGATTATTCGGGGGAAGATATTTCAACCAATATCGTTGACTTTGACGCCAAGCCTGATTGGAAACCTGATGTTCCTGCTCTTCCTGGTGATTGTGTCAATATCACTGACATTAATCAACTAAAGTTTCATTTCGATAATCCAGTAATACAAAAAGCATTGGCTTATATCAAAAGTAGAAGACTTGACAAAGCCCTATTTTCACCACGAACATATTATATATGTCTAAATGATAAACATCATAAAAACAGGATAGTTATTCCATATTATGATGAATATGGAAGGGTGTTGACATATACCTCCAGAATATTTTTGGACGGCGACAAGAGACCCAACAAATATCTATTGAAGTTCAACTCGGTTAAGGAAGTGTTTAACTTAGAAAAACTCGATTCTAATATACCGGAAGTATTTGTGATTGAAGGTCCGATAGATACGATGTTTGTCCGAAATGGTATCGGTATTTCAGGAACATCATTGACTACTCATCAAGAAGAACAACTTAATGGAACGCATCCGTTTCACCAAAAGATATGGATATTCGACAACTATAGGTTTGAAGGACCGGAGATCAGGAAAAAGATAGCAGACAAGATCCGTGAGGGAGAAACCATATTTTTGTATGACGGACCCTTTGAAGAATATAAAGACCTTAACCAGTATTGTATAGCAAAAGGTCTGGATTTTGTAGATCCAGACCTTTTAAAAAAATATAGTTACTCGGGAGAAAAAACGTTACTTAGACTTTAGTTTGCGTTTAACTGATTCACTTACTGGTGATGGACCAGATGGTTGACTCGTTTCTTGACCAATATTTTCGGTGACATCACCAACAAATGAAACAATTTTAGATTTGAGTGAACTAAACTTGCCCTCTAGTTCGGATACAGAAGAACTAAACTCCTTAAGCTCGGCATGAAGCTCATCGAAAGCTGCTTTTTTGGATGGGTCACGAATAATAGACTGTGCAATAACTGATGGTGCATTGATACCGAACTGGTCAGGTTTTGCCTTGGAATATACTTCCACTTCCTTAAGTTTGCGGAAAACTGCATCAACCGTATCAGTGATTTCACCAAAGGTTGAGTTTTTTATTTGATCTGGTGAAAGTCTTTCAGAAAATCCTAGAATCTCATCAGTAAAACGACCGACAATGGCTTCCTTATGCTTATTCATGCTTTCCACATCATATGCATCGGGATCGGTCCCATCATCAAGAAAGGAGTCCATTCCTGCCTGAAGTTCATTCCCGTCATTTGGACCAGGAAGCATTGGATTTTCTAGCAAAAGATGTTGAAAAAATTTTGGATATGGTAGCATAATGTTATCTATTTAATCAGATCATAAAAAATCAGGTATTCGGTAAATAAATAATATGGCAACACCTTTTTTACCAACCTTACAAGGACCCGGAGTCGAGTTCCGAGAAATCGATAACTCACAAGTTATCCAAACTCCTACGGGGACTACTGTCCTAGTCGCAGGATTTTCTGAGCAGGGACCTTCTGAAGAACCAACCTTCATCTCATCAATACAAGAATATGAAGAAGTTTTCGGCATCCCTACATGTGCGGCAACTCGATACTCCCACAATGCAGTGAAGCAAATCGTGACTACCAGTCCCGGTAATGTGTTGTTTACTCGTATGCCATTCGGTAGTGGTGCGGGTCTGAGTTATTCTGACAATTATTCTGCACTGGTATATCCTGTTATCGGTGTTAGCGCCGTCGAAAAAGATGTATGTGAATATTATCGAAACATTGATGAAGAAAATTGTCGTGTTAATTTTCCCGCTCTTTATAATTCTTACTATACCAGTTCATCTATCTGCTATGGATCGTCTAACCTTGAATGTCCATTAGCTAGTTTGGATGAAGAACCTGGATTTTTATATATTCATGATCATCCAGTTCAATACAATTCTATTTTGACCGGATTTAAATTTGTTGTTGATTCTGACACCGATCCAGAAGATCTCAGAATTTATCAACTTAGACCTACTACTGTTGGTGGATATACTCAATACACTGTTGTAACGTCTATTACACTATCAAGTGTTGATAATGATTTGGATGAAGATCAGACTGGACTATCAAATGATGGTAAACGTCTAGTGGTTAATTTTGCTAATGCACCATGGGCAACTGAATTTACTGTGACTCAGGGTCTTCTTTCCGGTCAAGTTCTTTCCGGTCTTCCATTATCCGCAGGCGATGTGTTCGGAACATATTCCGAAGAAGATGAAGCTGTTCTTAAATATTTTAATGCCGACCCATCCGTCGCTAAATCCTATAAGACTGGCGAAATCGATGCAGGTGCAATAACACTGCTTGCAACATCTCCGACTAATGTTCTGAGTGGCGGATATACATTTAGTGTTGCTAATTCTGCAATAGATGCATCAACACAAGACTTTTTAATTAACTTCTGCACGGTTCCAGTCGAAGCAGGTCTATCTTGCCAAGCAATCACTGCACTTGGCTTGAAAGTTCCTGAAGAAGATCGATATGATTTCTATCCACTTGATGGACAGGCTCAGTTAAATGATGCTAACTTCTATGTCCTCGGTGAACCAATTGTTCAACAACTCAATGAATCCGAATATGAATTACTAGAGAACGGTCAATTCAATTGGAAATGTGGGGTGTTTGAAAACGTGGATGCTGCATTGGATATTCCAAATAATAATGTTCGTGCAGGTATAGTTGTGGTCAACGATCTTAAGTCGGCTCAACTTGAAGACTTTACTGGTTACTATCTTGCAATCAATGATAACCTTAATGTCAACCCTTCCACTGACTTCAACGCTATTACCGGCGTTGCTGGATACTATGATGCTATATGTCCAGGGGTTTCTGGTGAATGGGTGGACGTGCCTAATGAACGTTGGAACTTCAATGTAAGTTCAACCTTCAAGGGAACTACTGGTTCTATCTCGGAAATTGTTGAAAGTGCTGCACCCGTCAACTTCGGAAGTAAAGATTATAATGATAGTCTGATTGTCAGCCTATTCCGGTTGAAGCCATCTCGTTTGACTGAAACGATTAATAAACTTGATGCAACACTGGTTGAGAAATATACTGGTTCGCTTAATAAAGACAAGAAGATCCAAGATTCATTTGGTGGACCTCCTCGTTCGGGATTCCTAGAAGACTCTGTTAATAACAGTCGTCGTATCAAGGTGTTCGTCAACCCATATTTATCAGAAAATAACTGCTGGACTGATAATACAGGAACTCCACAAAAGACTGTTCGCATGTATCGTGCGAAAACTGCCAATGTGTTTGATAACTTTGATGCAGAAGCAACCCTTCGTGCATTTGGTGATAAATTATATGGTGTGGGTGAATATAAAGGATACTGCCGCGATGCAGCATATGAACTGTGCCAGAAGAAAGATATTGGTCATCTTCCTACCAAACTCGAAAGAGCATTGATGGGAGTCGAAAATCCTTTGGACTTCCCTATTGACATCGTTGTTGATGCGGGCCTTAGCACCATCTGGGCGACCAGACAGGCAGTGACCACCGATGGTTGTATCACTGATCCTTCTATCTGCTATCACTTTGATGACACATACTTTGTAGATACCGATTCTCTAATTCCATTCAATGGAATCGACATGGCATCTAACCTGGAACAAGCATGGACAACTATCAGTAATATACTTGTTAACTTCGGAAGATATACTCGTATCCAAGCAGGCGATGCAGGTGCATTGGTTAAACTTGATCCACTTCGTCAATTGTTTGTCAATGGTAAAGACTATAAAGTGGTCAATCGCCAGAAACAATACAAGATTGATCCTGCTACTGGACAACCAGTTGATAAGTATTCGACCTTTGCGCGTAACATCTATACTCCGCTCAAGAATCTGGTGCAAAATATTGATTCTAGCTATGCTTCTACAGAGGCTAACTGGATTAAGACATATGATGCATCTTCTGATTCCTATGGATGGTATGGACCTTCTGCGTTCGTTGCGGCCAACCTCTGCCGTGTGGATGGTGCAGCTTATCCATGGACACCAGCATTTGGTGAACAATATGGTAAACTTGCAAACATCGTTGATCTGGCCATCAATCCAAATCAAAAAGAACGTGAGTTACTTGCTCGTATTAATGTCAATCCTATTGTCAAGTTCCCTGAAGGATATCTTGTTTACAACAGCAAGACTCTTCAGAAGAATGAAACTGCATTGTCAGAAGAATATATCCGTCGTCTGCTTCTGTGGATTGAGAAGGCATTGATTTCTACCTCTAGAGCATATATCGGTAAACAGAACACGATCACTACTCGCACAAGAGCAAAGAATGATCACACTGCTATTCTTCAATATGTAAAGGATAATGATGGGATTTATAACTTCCTTGTAAAATGTGATAGGGACAACAATCCACCGGAGCTTATTGATCGTCAAGTACTGGCTATAGCAGATTATATCCAGCCTACCCGTGCGGTCAAGAACGTGTTGATCACCATCGGGGTCGAAAGAACTGGTGCTAATCTGGAAGAACTAGTAGCATAAAACTAATATAAACGAAAAAGGACGGTAGTATCAAACTACCGTCCTTTTTTATTTTCTAATTATAGCTTAGGCCAGAAAGGAAAATATCGATCTATATAATTTTTTAGATCGTCCAGTAGATCACCAGTCTCTTCGAATTTCTGACCATAATGTTCAGACAATTCCTTCATCTGTTGGTCTGCAAATAAATTTTGTAATGCTTGATAGTTCATTCTCAAGGCTGATATATTTCCATATGCCCTTAATGCCACTTCCTTGATTCTTCTAGTTGATTCAGGTAATGTCAGTTGTTCTAAATATAATTCTTGTAGTTTGTCCATTATTCTATTTCGTTTTGATTCTTCCAATCAAGCACCTTATCATGATACTGTTTATATTTCAAAGAGTTCTCCACAAACTCATCAGAAACAACAAAATTATTATCAACCGAATCAATCACCGGTTTTCTACTATAGGGTTTTATTGTCGGTGTTATTGGAAAAACAGTCAATGGTGCAGTCTGTTCCACAATAGCAGGTGATTCAGGCGCAGCAACTGGTTTAATCGCCACACAACTGGTTATCAATCCCATGAGAATCAGCAGTATAAATCTAGTCATGTAAGTTATTTAATTAAATACTGTTATGCAGACATTTAAACAATATTTTCAGACTCTTTTAAACGAAAGAGCGGAAATGATTAGCAATATATCAAAATTTGAAAAACTGATTAACCAAATAGAAGATAAGGTAAAGAATCATCCTAAGTTTGAACACGGTGCCCGAATCGAAGTTCAGATGGGTAAGACCATATTACCTATTTTCTTTTATCATAGCTTTCCTACTAGACTAAAAAAACTTGCTAGAATAGAAAAAAATGATATATTCATGGCCAAGTTTATACCAAGATTTGAAGGATATAAAGAATATTCTGGATCAATCGTAATATCATTGGATAACCTATATAGAGGCCAGGAAATCAAAAATCCTTTCATGTATACGCAACAGCATTTCCCATTTGATCTGAAAAACTTATTATTACACGAACTTCAACATGCATGGGAAGACCTGATCAAAAAGATTTCAGACCACACCTTCCCTGAAAAGGAAACAGAGTTAGATCCAGCTAAAAAATATTATAACAATCCCAGCGAACTAAATGCACATTTAATTCAATTCATCCATCATCAGGCCCATACCAATACAATTTTACATAAATTTATCAAAAATTATGATGTCCAATCTGCAATTGATTTAGTGATCAATAAACTACGAAAGGAAGAGTTTGTGCAATATGCACACCCAAATAACAGGCGATGGATTCTAAAGACCGCATATACCTTATTTGATCAATACCTTAATAAAATCGTTGATCGTCTGAAGAAGCAAGGTAAATAGTTGACATGGCTGATATAAATGATTTGATTGATGCATTGACATCCAATGCAAAAAACGACGAGTTTCTTTATATGGATGATTATGAAGACGAGGACAATAACAATTTGGAAGAAAAATTAGATGATGTGTTGACTCGTTTCAAGGATAGTCCATTGTCAGCAACTTTGACCGAAATGGTGAAGACCGTTAGGGCAAACCAACAGGTGTTAAAGACGGCACGACAGTTGGCAGAACAGACATCAGAAGCAGGGTATCTAGAAAGTTATGCAAATGTATCCAAGGCCAACAGTGAGACACTGAAGATCATAAGTTTGATGTTGAGTGAGCAAGCTAAGCTGGAAGCGGCAGAGAAGTTGAAGGCTATTGATTCTGAAGAAAAGGAAAAGGATAGACGGCTCAAATTAGAGATTGCTAAAATGCAGATCGAATCAAAAGAAAGGCTGGCTGAAGGAAAATCAAATAAACCGCCTGCACTACAACAGAATAATGTTTACCTGAGTGCAACCAGGGATGAAATGTTGGCTGCGATCAAAGGTGATAAAAAAGTGATGGCGGAGATTCTGAAAGAGAATGGAATTGTAGAAGAAGCCGAATTAGTAACAAATGATACTTGACATCAAATGTGATGTGTAGTATTATGTCGGATGGAAAAAATCTATCCAACATTATATGCAAGATCAACTACCGGTAAAGTGTTAGAATGGTTTGTTGAGCAACAGGACGATAAATATCGAGTTGTTTCCGGTCAACGAGATGGAAAACATGTGACTAATGAATGGACTACTGCATCACCGAAAAATGTGGGCAAGGTGAACGAAACTTCTGGAACATCTCAGGCTATCTTGGAAATCCATGCGCTATATACCAAGAAGAAGAAACAGAAGTATAAGGATACGGTAGAAGATATCGATGTCCAGACGTTCTTTAAACCGATGTTGGCGAAGAATTATAAAGATTATCCAATAGATGATTTTTCCAAATGGTGTTCACAAATAAAATATAATGGAGGACGCTGCATAGCAACGAAGGATGGATTATTCACTCGAACGGGTGAACGATATCTTTCTATACCACATATAGAAAATGATCTTAGACTAGTATTTGAAGCAAACCCTGATCTAGTTTTTGATGGTGAGTTATTTAATTATGAATATCGCCAACAACTGAATGAATTAATGAAACTGATTCGGAAGACGGTTAATATAACGGAAAACGATTTGATCAAAAGTGAACAATTAGTTCAGTATCATGTATATGATATGTATGTTCCAGATAAACCGGACATGCCATATAACAGAAGAAAAGACGCGCTTGATACTATTCTGTCGTTCGGACAATCAAAATATTATAGACCGGTCTCCAGTATTGTTCATTCGGATAAAAATGACTTAGAAAATCGTCTAAATGAAGTGATTTCGGACGGACAAGAAGGATTGATATTGAGAAAATTGGATTCTATTTACGAAAATAAAAGAAGTAGAAATCTATTAAAGATGAAAATTGAAGATGATGCTGAAGGCGTTATTCAACAAGTAAACGAAGGAACCGGAAATTGGGCGGATAAATGCAAGAGCTTCACCCTTTTATGGCACGGAAAAGAGTTTGATGCCTCCCTAGTCGGCTCGATGGAACAAGCAGAAGATATATGGAAAGATCAACAAAACTGGATCAACAGACGTGTAACATTTAAATATATGGGATTGACGGGGCTTGGGACACCTAATTTCGCCCGTATTGATTATAATAACTGCATCCCATCTACATAACATGAGTATGAGTAAATGGCATAAAAATTGGTTTAGTAATATGCTTCCACTGGACGAACCTTTTGTGGAGGATGGTATATCATATAGAACATCTGAGCACTACTATTAGGCACAGAAATGTGTGCATCGGGAAGATCGAATAAAATTGAGTTTGATGGGTCCTCATGAGGCGAAATGCAGAGTCAAGGAATTTGAACTTCGACCAGACTGGGATGATATTAAACTGGATGTGATGGAGAAGATTTTGCGATATAAATTTGGTAAAGGAACATCATGGTATGATAAGCTGATGGAGACTGGTGATCAGGATATTATAGAGTTCAATAATTGGAATGACACCTTTTACGGCGTGGATCTGGCTACAGGTAAGGGGCGAAATGAGTTAGGTAAGTTGTTGATGAAGATACGAAATGAACATAAATTTGATGAACTGTTCTCCTGAACTTATTGATTATGATGTGGTAGATAATATGGATAACGATAATACATACATTGACAAATATACGGCTGACACGTTTTTATTCATACAGAGTATCATTGATAGTGATCCGCAGTGGTATCCCAATATTGAAATCGATGTATCGACTATTTCCCTGCATAATCAGTGTTATGCAATATATAATAAGAACAAGATAAAAACTTTCAGTAAGACCTTTAATGTATCATATGAAACATTTGTTTTGGCAAATTTGATCATATCAGGAACTGATAAACCTACCACATTGAAAGCACCTATTATACAGGGAACATTATTTGATACACTGATGTGTTATATTTCGTCTGTTGAGAATGTGTTGAGTCTATCTGAAAAATATGAAGTGACCCTGACGTTTGTTTAGAAAAGAAGTTGATATCCAAAGTGTTTTGGTGTAGATTAAATATTTATATGAAAGCTACGCGCACAGAAGAATGGTTCACTAAAAATTTCGCACTTATCCACGACGAAAGTCAATATGATTTATCAAAAGTTAATTACGTAAATTATAAGTCTCCGATTGATATTTTTTGCAAGGTCGAAGACCATGGATGGTTCACAACAACTGCTCGTAATTTGATTGAACGTCGCAAAGGATGTCCATATTGTAGTGGTAGCGCAGTATCCACACCTATGTTCATCAAGAGCGCAAAGATTATTCATGGTGACAAATATGATTATACAAAAACCTTGTATGTTTGTAATAGAGATCCTGTGACAATAACATGCCCAACCCATGGGGATTTTCAACTAGCACCATCCAATCATATTGCCAATAAGCAGGGATGTAAAAAATGTGCACATGATAGATTTCGCATCGAGTATAGGAAAGACCTAGATCATTTTATTGAAAGAGCGACTAAAACACATGGACTGACTTATGATTATTCAAAATCTGTGTATATTGATAATAAGACTGATATCGAGATAATTTGTTCTCTACATGGAAGTTTCTGGCAGATTCCCAATAATCATTGTGGTGGACAAGGTTGTTATGAATGTGGAAAGAAGAAACTATCCATCATCAGACTTGATACTAAGGAATCTTTTATTGAAAAGGCTAGAGTTTTACACGGGGACAAATATGAATATTCTCTAGTTGAATACGTTGATTGTAAGACACCGATTAAACTTGTTTGTCCTGTTCATGGAGAGTTTTATCAGAAACCCATGCACCATCTGCGGGGTTCTGGTTGTCAAAGCTGTAGTAAAGTGGAATCTAGATGGGAGATTGAAATGAAGGAATACATTCGTTCTCTGGGATTTACCGCCGACAAGGATAAGACATTAATCAATCCATTTGAGTTGGATATATTAGTGGCCGGTAAAAATATTGCGATTGAAGCAAATGGATTATTTTGGCATTCGGAACAAAATGATCAGATGAATGAAAAATATCATCTGAACAAGACTGAATTGTGCGCCACCAAAGGTGTTAACCTCATTCATATTTTTGAAGATGAGTGGCATAATAAACAACAGATTATTAAGTCGTTGTTTGACGCTAAATTGGGACTGACAAAAAATAAGATATTTGCTAGGAAGTGTGAACTTCGACAAATATCTAATGTTGATGCTAATCAATTTATGGAAAATAACCACCTTCAAGGAGGTAACATGGGTGCTGAGATAAGCTTGGCATTATTCTACGATGATCAGATCGTGTCGGTTATGACGTTCTGTAAATCACGTTTTGATAAAAATATTGAATGGGAACTGCTTAAATTTTGCAACAAAATTAATATGTCTGTAGTAGGGGGCGCATCCAGACTTTTAAATAGATTTATTCAGCATTGGAACCCATCATCAATTGTATCATATGCCAATCGCAGATTCAGTTCAGGTGAACTGTATATAAAACTCGGATTTACATTCAGTCAAAATACGGACCCTGCATATTTTTATATTCATAAAGATGAATTAAAGAGACATAGTAGACAACAATTCCAAAAACATAAGCTGGAAGGTAGGTTAGATAAATATGATGATAAATTATCCGAAGTTGCTAATATGAAAATGAATAACTACTATCGCATTTGGGATTGTGGTAATATGAAGTTCGTGTGGAATAAAAAGTAAAAAAAAAAACGCAGTGGGATTTCCCACTGCGTTTTCAATTAATTTAATATTACTGGAAGTAACGAACGGAGCAACCAGTTGGAGCACATGAAGTGCAATCGTCGAGGGTGCGACGGATGTCTTTCACGATGATCAAGTGGTAATAGTTCTCACTACCGAACATGTTATCCATAACCGCGTACCTCGTCATGAGACCTATCTTAGGACTAAAGTCGTTAGGAGCGATAGTGCGTTGGATCAAGATAGGAATATAAGGACAGTATACAAGACCGGTGTCAAAGTATTCTGGACCTTTATAACCAAGTAGAGCATACTCAACTGGCTCAGAACGGATACCTGCAAGGTATTGCGCTTCAGTTCTGGTATCACGATAGATACGGAACTGACCAACAGAACCTACTTTTGCAACACCGTTAGGATGTGCATCAACATCAGAAGAGATGCTGAATGGACGGAAGTCCTTAAGTAGTTGAAGAATCGTACAAACTTTTGGTGTTGCGATGATGAAGTTAGCAGCACCACGGCGAGTTTTGATCGCAATGTTGTTTGCTTCGACCACGATCTTTGCATAGAGGTCAACACCACGTTCTGCCAACCAACGAGCATCTGCAAGAGCAGGTCTCCAGATAGAATAACCACGGTTGATACCAGCGCCTAGGGCAATCTGGACCATACGCATGACCATTTCGCGGTCGATTTCAGATTGGATTTCATATGACATGACGTTAGTCATTTCAGCATCGATGTCGATACCGTTCATATTCATCAAATCTTGTTCAACTTCCATTGACCATCCGCTAGCAAGACGACGAGTACCAGCAGTAACTGAGGCTTTCTCGATCTTAAGGGACATCGTAGGAATGTTGCTGGAAGCCTCAAAGTGGCTAAGAAGCTGTGCAACACCAGTGTCTTCGGGTGCGAAGTCGAAGCATGAACCAGAGGTTGTGGTGCTGTCGGTAGAACCGAGACCTGCAAGACCAGCAGCAGTGATACCGGTATATGCGGTATTCAGATACTGATAACCTGCTTCAGTTCCTGCGCCTGGGAGGTGTCCGGTCGGGAAGGTTTTGCTACGATCACAATCACTGTCATTGAATGGGCTACATGCAAGAGGACTAGAATCGTATTGATAACGCATTGCGAATGCCAGTCCTACAGGACCGCTCATAGGCTGAACACCTACGATTTCATGAGTGATAAGCTCAGGGAAGGTCCGACGAAGCATTGGGATCAGAGTCTTAGGAAGACGTGCATCACCAGGAGCATACCAGTCGCTGCTGTTTAGTGCATTACCGTATTGACTGTTGGTTGTTGGTGCAGAACCAGGAGTTCCACCACCCCAAGGGGCAGAGGCAAGAGTTCCACCAGCCGCCATAGGTGCTTCGGTCAGAAGACCACGTTGAATCAGCCATTTTTCTTGCTGTTCAAGCATCATTGCGGTTGATAGACGCTTATGTGAACCTTCAACAGGTTTGGTTGTTGCATCAGAGTAATCAAGGAGAGATCTCCATTTATTGGTTAATTGGTTTGCGCGACCAGCGTCGATGATGCTAGGAGCGGATTCCACGAACATGGATGGGTTAAAGTTAGCCATATATTTGTTTATTTATTGTTTTTCTACTATTTTCTGTGGCCCATGATATTTAGATATTCCGCCATACGGGGACTTTCTACATTTTCTACCAGGGTTTCAGTTTTCCGGGTCTCATCCGCAACGACCTGTGCGCGATCAACAATAAAGGTATTTTTGTTCTCATTTAGGAGAGCCGTTTTTTCGGTTTTTTCCTGACGGGCAAACATTTCGAGAACATGGGAAATATTACGCTTAATAAAATCTGGAGTCTTACCTTCTAGTTTTTGACGAACAAAGCGTTGTTGTTCAGTAGGAAGGTTTGCAGTGCTTTCTGCCAACAGACGTTGAGATTCATTAATAGCTTGTGCTTTCTTAAGCTCTGCATTTTCTTTAACGAGTTTTTCGACAACCTGTTTACCTTGGATAACACCCTGCTTAAGGTTTTCGCTGATATATGCTTTATCAACACCAAGAACTTTGCGAGCTTCGTTAAGTTGCTTTTGCACAAAAGTATTCTTTGCCGCTTCTTCCACAACTTTTTGAGGAATAGCTTTTTCCAGACAAATATCAAGGTGTTGGCTAACAGCCTCAACCAGTTGGTCACGGTGTTCAACAGCTTGTTTACGAATCACATTTTCATAGATTTCCTTGACTTGAAGGAGCTTCTTACCATAAGATTCATCAAGAGCTTTCTTGATTTGTAGAATCTTTTGGGTATGATCTTCATCCACATCGTTCTTATATTTCTCAAAAGTGGAGTTCATTCCTTCCAGAATGGTCTTCAGTTTTTCTGCATATGATTCATCGATTTGGGTGATTTCCAACTCGATCTGTTCTTTCACTTTTTGATCCACTGCTTCAGAAACAACACTGATAAGTGATGCCTGAAGCTCTGGGGTGAAGATTTCTTTGTCAAGTCCTTCAAAAATAGTTTGCAATTCTTTATCCATAGTTTTTATTTATCTGATTATTATTTTTTCTTAGAAAAAGACTCAGAGACTTCTTGATATGCTTGATCAAATCGATCTTGATATTTTTGATCGATAACTTTTTTCAGTTCTTGTGCTGCTGCACCATGATCCTCATTGGAAAGATGGAACAGAAACTTTTGGATATTGAGTTGGATTTCGCCGTTCATGTTCATCTATTTATACAATTTGTATCTATTTCTAGATTCTTATATAATAGAATTTGTCAACATCAATTCTTTCAAACTGATCTTAACTGGGTTGAACACCAAACCCGATACTGGTTGGATTAGATCATCACCAGTTACTTTTCTCATAATATTAATCGCACCATTTAAGTCCGCATTAATCAATCTACCGTCTTTGCTTTTAAAGAGTCCTCTTTTGACTCTTTTCCCTAGATATTCTTGGTGCTTACACACCTTTTCATTATCTAATGAACTACACTTAGACGTATAGGATTCTTCATTTATAATAAATTTAACTCCTATTGCTTCTAATTTATACCTAAGCATTTCTTTAAACTTATAATAAGGAATGGCATTGAACTTCTGATTATTAACTTTTCCTAAATTAATATTGGTTTTCCATTCTTTATTATATCCCATTATTACCTCGCTTATCTGATTTTCAATACAATATTTTACTAGGTAACTACTGTATTGGTGAAAGAAGTTAGAAATATAATTATGTCTATTTTCTTCCATTTTTTGTAGTTTCTTAGACCAATGACGATCATTATTAATCTTTAATTGGGATTTTATCTTTGCTTTTTGCTTATTATAGTAACTATTATATGATTTTAGGGGTTTACCATTCAAGATGAACGGTCTAGTTACAGTTGAATAAATTGTTGCAAAGTTATTGATTCCTAGATCAATACTGATTTTATTGGATTCTACTGACTGAATCTGCTCTTTCTTCTCTTCTTTATAGATCAATATGAGTTTAAAATACTGACCGTTGTTGACTGGTTTTAATACCAGTTGTTGGACCTTACCATCAATTTTCTTATTAAATTTGACCAGTATTTTTGATATTTCTAGGTCTTTTTTGTATTGTCTACTTACTGCTAATTGAACTTGTTTATCTTTTAAACCAAAGGATTGATTGGTGAAATATACATCGTATAATCCACCTTTCTTTCTATACTTCGGAGTTTGTATATCGCCGGAATATTGTCCTCTGTTCTTTTTCTTTAACAATGCCACGAACGATCTAAAATTTTGATCAATTAGTTTAACTATTTGTTGAGAACATTGGGCAGGCAACAATTTATAATTTTCATTGGTAGATATTAATTTATCCAACTTGAATCTACCAATATATTTTCCAGTCTCTTTAAAATATTCATTTACGTTATAAAGTGCAAAGTTATAAAGATTATTGGAATAATGAGAATAGTTCAAAAGATGTTTATAATCCTTTGAACCGGTCTTTACTTTTGAATGTAACACTCTCATATAATCTATTTATACAATCTATTGAAAAACCTAATAGAATGTCATAATGTTTACTATTTAGCAAAAAATGAAAAAAGTCTTGACTTGTGCCGATTTTGTGGTAGATTTTGGGATGCATATCGAAAAAACAGAAACACCCGACATATATGCCATCGGAGATACCCATGGTATACAGACTTTCATAAGCATTGTCCAGTCCATCGGATTTAAGGATTGTTTAGTTATTCATGTAGGTGATATAGGTCTAGGGTTTTCTGCCACAGATGATTTCTATCTTGATAAACTAGATGCATTATGTCAAGAAAGAAACATCATGATTCTTGGTATTAGAGGTAATCATGATATTCCTGATATGTTTTTCCGAGAAAGTCTACAGAATAAGCGATTGAGTAATATAGAACTGGTGGAAGATTATAGTTATAAAACTATAAACAATAAAATATTCGTTTTTGCTGGCGGAGCAACATCAATTGATAGGAGAGACAGGATTATTGGAAAATCATACTGGAAAGATGAAGTATTTCGCTTGCCTGAAAGTCTAGATGCTCTTGAACCGGCAGATGTGTTGATTAGTCATTCGATGCCATCAGAGTGTCCACCCTATGGCTTCAGCAATATCAAATATTGGTTATCTGGTGATCCTACCCTGAGGGATGAGTTGATCAAGGAACGCAGAGATCTATCTATATTAGTAGAAAAAACAGGGGTGTCGCAGGTATGGGGAGGACATTTTCATATGACAATGAGCGAACGTATAGATAATGTTTACTATCGTATACTAAACATCAACGAAATAGCATCTATCACATCATATCTACAGTAAATGAAAGTTAATAATATATCCAGGGCATGTGCCATCAACTACCCAGAATATGTTGATCCTACTAAAACAGTATGGATAACTATTCAAGAACCAGAAAAGGAACATGTCAAAAGTCAGAACCTCGGTAGGTGCCCGACATTAGAAATAGATTTCTGGGACGTGACTCAAGTGGTCCAAGGTTTTGAACTTGGGCAATATTTCTATCCGCCATCTGAATATGATGCCAAGAAAATAGTTGATTTTCTTGTTGAACATCAGGGAAAGGATGTGATAGTGAACTGTAAAATGGGAATATCTAGATCCGGTGCAATATCACCGTTCTGCCAAGATTATCTTGGATATGAATGGGACGCTGATGGTCAACAGCGAGCAGTTCCAAACCAACTATTATATAAACTAATGGCTGAATATTACGGAAAACCGAAGAAAATAAAAGTAAACGATAAAAGTAAACGATAAAAGATGATCATGAAACCAACACAACTAGCAAACGAAGAAGCAAATAAAATCAAGAAGAATATCCCAAAGTTCCAGCCATATGGACAGATCAGTAATATTTCTGAAATCGGAAGTATCTGTTCCATGTATGGGCGGATTCGTAATGGGCACCGAAAAGAAGCAAGATCGTATTTCGACAAACTTCCGACATGGAGTAGATCAAAACTCCCACAATGGGTTATTGATTATTTTATCACCGATCAGGATTATATGACTTATGACCAATGGAAGATGTTTGGTCGTCAAGTTAAATTGGGCGAAAAATCAACTAAACGTGATAATGCAGGGACAGCCCTGTTTCAGAAGACTCAGACTAGGGCTACCACATTAAATTTTATCGATTCTTCGAAAAAGAAAGATTTCATAGGCAAGGTCACAGAAAAAGTCAAACAGCGGTTTGTGGAACAGATGAACGATATCGACGACATTGATCCTATGTATAATGAATGGGGATATCATGGACAAGATTAGTTCTTGACAAACTGAACAAAACATACTATAATAAGAAATGACCACATTCACTAAATCAGAAAAACATGACGTAAACTATCTTGCTGCGATCTTTCGCATCGAGAATATTAGAGCACACACCAATGCTGATCGGCTTCAGATCGTAAGCATCTTCGGAAACAACGTAGTAACAGGATTGAATGCAAAAGCAGGAGATCTATATTGCTATTTTCCTCTGGAATGTGCGATTTCAAAAGAGTTTTTATCATTCACCAACTCTTTCCGTGATCTAGAATTGAATATGGATAAGACTAAAAAAGGGTTTTTTGAAGAAAATCTACGTGTTCGTGCGGCTCGTCTTCGTGGAGAAAAATCTGAAGGATATATCGTTCCCGTGTCAGAACTAGAGCGATTTGCAAAAGATGTGCTTGGTCAGACTTTTGTGGTGACGGAAGAATATGTCGGGTATGATTTTGATACATTTCTGGATCATCAGATTTGTAAGAAGTATATTGCCCGTGGAACTCGTATCCAGAATACGGCAGGAAAGAAAACTCGCGGAAATACCAAGCGATATGAATCTAAGTTGGTGGAAAACCAGTTTCATTTCCACGTAGACACGGCGCACCTCAAGAGGGAAGTCCACAAGATATCTCCCGACGATTATATCCATATCAGTGAAAAACTCCATGGCACATCTGTAGTTATTTCCAATGTTCTATGTAAGAGAAGACTATCTCTGGTAGATCGTATTGCCCAGTATTTTGGAGCAAATATTCAAGATACTCAATATGATAAACTATATAGTTCTCGCCAAGTCATCAAGAATCTGCGTTTAGATGATGAATCTAATACTAATCATTATTATGATTCTGATGTGTGGGGTATTGTGGCAGACAAATACTTCCCATGCCTTCAAAACGGTTACACCTTTTATGGGGAAATTGTGGGTTATACTCCTAATGGAGCATATATTCAGAAGAATTATGATTATGGGTGTAATCCAGGTGAACTAGACTTTTATGTCTATCGTATGACATTTACCAATAATAAGGGAGATGTATTCGAGTTGTCGCCTTTACAGGTTAAGGATTATTGTGGTCGTCATGGGATCAAAACCCCAGAAGTTCATTATTATGGAAAAGCCCGTGATCTATTTCCCGAACTAGATGTCGAAAATCATTGGCATGATGATTTCCTTCAGAAAATGATGGAAAAATATCTGGAACAAAAATGTCATATCTGTAAGAATGATGTGTGGGCAGAAGGAGTATGCCTTCGTGTAGACAAACCCAATGAATGGGATTGCTTCAAACTCAAATCATTCAACTTTGTTATGGGAGAAACTGCTGATCGTGATAAAGGAGAAGTTGACATCGAGAGTCAGGAAAGTAATGTAGAGGAAGCATCCGAATAACGTGGATATAAAAGAACAAAAACGGAAGAAAAAGGATGATAGGAAGTATTACTTATCTGATACTCCTATCATCCGTCTTTTTCGAGACCATAAAAATTTTGATAACTTCAATGATGTTGAGCGATATCTAACCAAACATTGGCCAAATATTTTTCATATCTTAAATATATCTTTCGGTAACAGTTTATATGGATGTGTCGGAGAAGACTACTTCAGTATTCGTATGAAGTCCGACATGGATTTGTTGACTACAATAGAGCAGATTAAAACATTTGATTTTTCTAGTGATTTGTCCTGCTCTGTATGGATAAATCGGCTAGAGAGAGCCAAAGAGTTCGAAGAGAGACAGAATCTTATCAAAAAATATCAGGTGATGAAAACTGAAGAACTATTGATGCATCGCCGCCACGATGGTCCAGGAGGATTTTTTGTTGATGATTGGACTAGACAGGTTCTGAAAGCGGTGTTAGATTCAAGAGAACACGTTCCTACTGCGGAAGATAAAAAGAGAATACGAATAGAAAAAGCAAAGTTACAGAAAACATACTAATGAATAAGACCGAAATTGATAATCTTTTACAATCTGCTACCCGTGAATGGGTAGCGGCTGTTCAGAAATATTATATGAATACTCCAGACAGGAAAGAGCTAACACAAGTTTTTATGCGCGGTTATTTTGCTGGTTGGTCAGAATCCCAAGTAGCTGAACTAGCCGATCATCTTGCTGACAATGCAACGAAATATCCACATTGGTAATAATATGAAAACAATAAATAGATGTCCTTGGTGTATCGGAGGAATCGACAACTGTCATTGTTCACAAGAAGAGATTGACCAATATTATGAAGAACAGGAAGACCGTCATGTGGAAATCTTGTCTAACGCTCTGATGGAAGAGATCACCGACAACCAAAAGAAAGCGGCTATTGTTGATAAACTGATGGCAATAGTCCCGTTCAGAAATATCAATACTCATACAATTGATAATCTGGTGGAACATATCGAATGGTTTATTCAAGATCATGCAAGGTTATATCGTTTGGAAGAAAAATTGAATGATGTTATTGATATGGTTAAGGAAGGTAATAAGTAAAAAAGATGGAAGAACAAACAACAGAAGAACAAATCACGCCAATCGAAGTGACCAATATCTTATTAAACATCAGAAAATCTTGGAAAAAGGTGTTGATTAAGGAGCGGGCGGTTATTGATGATAAGACCATTGTAGGTCCAACCAAAACATTTGCAGATGCGGAGTTCCCGTTTTCTGTTACTATGGCCAGCCCCGATCATATCGTCATTCTCTTTAGGTTAAATGTCAAGAAAGAAAGACTATCAGAATCTAAACTGATGGCATGTCTTATTTCTCGGGATAACTGGAGAAAAGAACTGATTAAAAAATAATATTATTCTGTCTCTTCTGGACCAACCATCTCAATATTTGGATGAAGTTCCTTCAGTTGATTTGCATTGTCAAGGATTGCTCTAATACGGTAGTACGATTCTTCTCCCACTTTCTTGCGTAGTGCTTTCGCATGACGAATGATATTCTCTGCAATCTCATATTCTGAAATATCTTCGGCAATCTTTTCCTCTTCTCCACCACAGTCAATACAATCTTCTTCGGGTGCAGAAGTGACGGTTAGTGCGCCTACAGGTTTAAGTGCCAGATCTCCGAGAATACTTTCGAATGTTGTGTCAAAGGTTTTAGTCATGTAGTTTATTTATCTTTGATGCAGTTATTAACGGTCTTTCCGTTTTTCTTCTTGGTTCCCGCCTTTTTATATCCTTTCCAACAACTGATTTCGGTTAATATTTGGTTAACGGTTGATTCAAATTTAGGAAATGCCTCTTCTACTTGTTTGAGCTTAGTATAATACTTAGGGTCTTCCTTTAAATGTGCTGCTGCTATCTTCGCCGTCAACGTAGGATCACCCTCTGTAACATCATCATACTCCTTCTCAACAGACATTCCCATTTTTGCTTGAGCAGCATCAAATTTTTTAAGAACGGACGGTAGTTTTTTCTTCATATTTTTATTTAATGATTGACTTCAACTCGGTTATGTGATAGATTTAATGATGAAGCACGATAAAAAATTCAAATTTAGATTCCGGGATAAGAAAAAAGATCATTCCATGAACGATACCAGAATAGTTGTGTTTGAACTAGATCAACTCGATGGTTATTCCGATGTCACAAAGTCCTTGTTTATTCACTGTATGCTAGAACAGCTACGACTTGCAAATAGGTGTAATATTCGTTTGGATTGGGATTTACAATTAAAAATTAATGAGCTATATAAGTCATTGGATGATTATATGCCATGCGATTTATCTTCTATGTATCTAAAACGTATGATGATTGACTGGTTTAGTAACAGTGTAAATTGTAGTTTTATTGATGGTTGGCAGTCTATGCTAGACGTGTTTGAGATATTCAAAGAAACTATGGATTCTAAAAGGATAAATCCAAAAGAAGTGAAGTAATTTAATATTATTAGTCAAGACGTAAAGTGTGAATGAACAAATAATCAATCAGATAGTGGAAGATAATCGTGTAGGCGATTTAAAAAATCTGCCAATCAATATAAGAGAAATCTGGCATAAAATGCTACTTCCACACAGAGTTATTTTAGAAGACTTGAATATTCATAACGTGGAATCTACCTTATGCGAAGGAAATCATTATATTCATATTATTATAGATCGGGAAAGATTTTTTATTATTTTTAAGATTAATCAACTGACGCTGGACGGACTTGATGAAAAAGTTTATATGATACCATTAGATAAAAATAAATGGGAATCTGCACTTCTACAAGAATCAGATAATAAATCTAATATGTTTATTGACAGTAAAGGAAATGCTACGCTTATGATGGCCGGTATAAACGATATAGATCGGGAAATATCGTTATTAGATCCAGATGTTGATATGGGTAAAATTGATAAGCTTCTAGATATTAGGAATATTGCTAGATCTGTTGGAGTAGGCGTTGGAAACCTTCCAAAATGTGACGATTGATTGCATCACGGTGATGAGAAGGATATTTAGCAATATGTTTCTCTAATTGGGCAAATGCTTCTGCAACATGCCCATCACCTGCAATAATAAACTCTTTATTTTCTAGAATACCATTTATGAATCCAGTATTTGGATTATTAAGAGATCCTCCTATGCTAGGGTCGTATACCGCGTCCACTGATACAATCATCAAATCACGAACTTTATTACCTGATGATTCTTCGACTATACGCCCTAGAGAACGACTCGACATTCCAAGACTGAATCCATCCTCGATCAGAGACTGCATGACCTTGCCAGACGGCGAAGATGATACAAGCGACTTGCCGATATACAGGTCGCCTTCTTTTTTTAGTGACAGAATACGGTGACAGATTTTATTGAGATCGATTTCTGGTGATGCTTCATGATTGAGCGTTCC